>Ga0224556_1000194_pt1 | contig 14346 bp, 12 predicted proteins | sample 714S315metaG_FD_183007 | JGI IMG/M metagenome (GOLD analysis project Ga0224556, IMG submission 183007) | Peat soil microbial communities from Stordalen Mire, Sweden - 717 S3 1-5 | ecosystem: Environmental > Terrestrial > Soil > Wetlands > Peat | place: Sweden: Norrbotten County, Stordalen Mire...
GCACAATCCGGCGAAGCTGCAGGCGACCGCTACCAGGAGGAACGAAATCGCAATCGATGGTCCGGCGGGCGGGCGGCCGTGCATGAGCGCTCCCGCGGTGCTGCCGGTGCGCACGAAATTGATGATCACATCGAGCGCCTGCGCGTGCAGGAGGGACGGCGCCTGAAAGAATTCTCCGGCGGCGGCGGTGCCTGTGAGTATGAAAATGCCGGAACCGATGATGGCGCCGATGCCCAACGCGGTGAGCGACCAGGGGCCCAGCGATTTGCTGAGCCGGTGTTCGGGGTTCTCGGAATCGGAGATCAGCTTGTCGATCGATTTGCAGCAGAACAGCTGGTTGTCGGAGGTACGGATGACGGCAGCGGGTTCCGTGGGTTGTGACAAGCGGTTGTGGGCTCCTGGGTACAGCTATCGGCTGTCAGCTCTCAGCACTTAGCCATTAGCACTTGGCATTTAGCTGGACCAGATTTTCGTCGAGAAATCCCAGTGGGCTAAATGCCAAGTGCTGAATGCCAAATGCTGCCTTTACCGCTTCGCCTGGCCGCGGGCCAGTTTCTTGACCTTGGGCTTTTTCGATCCGCGAGCGTAGTCGCGGGGCTTGAGCGGATTTTCCGCCTTGCGTTTCTTGCGGGCGGCGCGTTTGGATTTCTTGCGTTCTTCTTTGGTTAGCTTCGCTGTGTTTGCCATGAATGCGGTGAACGTCCTCTTCTGTCGTACGGATATCCGGGCGGATTGTGCCGCGGACTTCTTTCGCCCCTTCGGGGCTGAGATCTCTTGTGTGTCATTCCCCCACGGCTTACGCCCCTTCGACAAGCTCAGGGCAAGCTGTGGGCTGTATTCTTACGCCGCTTCGCGGCTACTATGCTCGCTCCAGCTGGGCGTACTTCTCCACTAGCTTCTTTAAGCCGAAGCGAGGAAATTGTACCGTAATCTTGGCTTCTTCGCCTTCTCCTTCGCGCAGATAGACCGTGCCTTCGCCGTATTTGGGATGGCGGACCTTCTGGCCGGGGCGGAATCCGCGCTTGCCGGTGGGCTCTTCGACGGGCGTTTTGGGGACGGAAAACTTCTTGCCGCGGCTGGCGAAGAACTCGGCGATGTTTTCGATGGAGTTGTAGGGACGGGCGGGGGCTGTGGGGCGGGCCTGCGGCGCGGACGGACGAGTGCGTCCGTCGCTACGTGAGTCGTGCCAGGTCGCGCTTTGGTCTTCGTCTTCGTAGGAGTAATGCGTGCTTTCGGCGTAGTCGGGGCTTCGCCCCGCCGGACGGGCGAAGGCGCCCGTCCCTACGCGAGCCTTGCTGGTTCCCAGTTCTTCGAGCAGGGGGGCGGGGACTTCTTCCAGGAATCTTGAGGGGACGCTGGCTTCGGGTAAGTCGGTGCCGTATCTGCGGCGGTAAACGGCGCGGGTCAGGATTAGCTGGTCCATGGCACGGGTCATGCCGACGTAGCAGAGGCGGCGCTCTTCTTCAATGTCTTCGGGGACGAGCATGGTGCGGGAATGCGGGAAGAGTCCTTCTTCAAGGCCGCTGAGGAAGACCAGGGGAAATTCCAGGCCCTTCGCGGCGTGCAGGCTCATGAGCGTGATCTGCGCGCGGGCGTCGTAGTCGTCGGCGTCGGCGACGAGGGCGGCGTGGTCGAGGAACTGGTCGAGAGTTTCGGCGCGGTCGCGCGAGTCCATGGCGGCGTTGACCAGTTCGCGCAGGTTTTCAATGCGGGAGAAGGCTTCGGGAGTGTCTTCTTCTTCTAGCAGTTTGATGTAGCCGGTACGGTCGATTAGGAATTTCAGGAGGTCGGCGACGCTGACGGTGGGAGTGGGAAATTCTGCGGGAGTCGAGCCGATTTGGGGTTCTGGCGGTGCGCTTCTGCGCTCTGGCTCATTGTGATTCTCGTCGGGAGAGACTCCGCTGCCGTTTGCAGGTTCTGTAATTTCCGCTGCGCCGAAGTCGAAGGAGAAGTTGCCGAATTCGGTTGGGTCGAAGGCAGTAGCATCTTCGTCCGTGGCATCCGTCTGCGGGACAGGGGTCGAAGGCTGCGCGGTCGGGTCGCCCGCGCCCACACGTTCTTCCAAGCCTTCGGAAAACGTTCCGGCCAGCATGGCTCGTCCGTCTTCGATTAGCTGCTGGAAACTTTTCAGCGATGCGAGGGCACGCTGCGGCAGGAGTTGGCGGCGGAGGGCTTCTCCGACTGCGCCCCATAGCGACAGGCCGGTTTCGAGCGCTAGATTTTCTAGGGTGTCGATTGTGCCTTTGCCGATGCCGCGGGTGGGGGTGTTGATGACGCGCAGCAGCGAGATCGAGTCGTCGGGATTCAGGATGACTTTGAGATAGGAGATCAGGTCTTTGATTTCGGAGCGGTCGTAGAAGGAGAATCCGCCGACGATGTGATATTTCAGGCCATAGCGGCGCATGGCTTCTTCGAACAGGCGCGACTGCGAGTTGGTGCGGTAGAGGACGGCGGCGCGCGGAGTTTCCCCGCGAGAGTTATCGGCGCCGCTCCCGTTACGGCCGGCTTCGCGCAGATATTTGGCGATGTGATCGGCGGCGAACAGGGCTTCGTTTTCGCCGTCGGGGGCTTCGTAGTAACCGATTTTGGTGCCGCCCTGGCGCGACGTCCAGAGGTTTTTGCCTTTACGGCGGATGTTGTTGGCGACCACTGTCGACGCGGCTTGCAGAATGTTTTGCGTGGAGCGGTAGTTCTGTTCGAGGCGGATGATTTTCGCCTCGGGAAAATCCTGTTCGAATTCAAGGATGTTGCGAATATCCGCGCCACGCCAGGAATAAATCGATTGGTCTTCGTCGCCGACAGCGCAGACGTTGTGGCGCTCGCCGGCAAGCATGCGCATGAGTTCATACTGCGGACGGTTTGTGTCTTGATACTCGTCGATGAGCAGATATTGGAAGCGGCGGTTGTAATAGTCGCGCACCTGGGCCGCGGATTTTAGCAGGCGGACTGCCTCGAGCAGCAGGTCGTCGAAGTCGAGGGCGTTGGCTTTGCGCAGCTCTTTTCTGTACTCCTCGTACAGGTGCGCGATCTTTTCCGTCTTGGGATCGGCCGATTGCAGGTAGAGTTCCTGGGGATCGAGCATGTGATTCTTTGCCCATGAGATGCGGCCGAGAACCGTGCGAGGCGTGAGTTGCTTGTCGTCGAGGCCGAGGCGCTTCATCACGCTTTTGACTACTGATTGCTGGTCGCTCTCGTCATAGATGACAAAGTTTTTCGTGTGGCCGATTGGCGGTTGACCTGGGACGCTGGAGGGAATGCGCAGGGCTTCAATGTCGCGGCGCAGGACACGCACGCAGAAGGAATGGAAAGTCGAGATGACGGGCTTCGCGATGCTGAGTCCGCCAACCAGCTTTTCGACGCGCTCGCCCATTTCGGCGGCGGCTTTGTTGGTGAAGGTCATGGCCAGGATGGATTCGGGCATGACTCCTTTGTGTTCGATCAGGTAGGCGATGCGGTAGGTGATGACGCGGGTCTTGCCGCTGCCGGCGCCGGCGAGGATCAGCACCGGGCCTTCGGTGGTTTCGACGGCTTCGCGCTGCTGCGGGTTGAGCTGGTCGAGAAAAGACAATGCGGAAGTGGCTCCAGGATCGCTGATTCAATTTTACAGGGGAATATGTGGGGCGGACACTCCTGTCCGCCGCCTTTGATTCTGACTTGCGAACGTGGGCGCAAAGCTTACCCGCAAGATCAACTTCAAGGGCGGCGGACAGGAGTGTCCGCCCCACACTTATTTTGAGCGCAAGCTGCGGTGGCGTTGTCGTTCTTTCCGCGGAGTCGAGATGGGCGCCGGGCGGGCCAAATCCCCACTTCTCGCGAAGTACGCGAGAAATGGGGCACCCATTGTGGGAGTGGTCGCCCTCTATGGAGGGACGTGATGCATCCGAATGCGAGTCCTAAGATTTTTCTCGTGTTGGCGGTTTTGATGATGGCGGCCGGGCTTGTGGTCGTGGATCAGCGTGCGGCACAAGCGGGTGAAGTTGCGCCGGGGTCGGGTTACAGGGTGTTGGAGCCGATCCGGCATGGCAATCTGACGATTTTTCCCGTGAGCGCGGCGAAGAGTTATCCGACTGGTGAGTTCCTGACGCTGGATGAAGGGCTGCGGTCGGGAGAAGTTGTTGTGACGGAGGCGGGCAATGTGCAGGGGCTGATTCGGCGGCGTCCGGTGCCGGCACTGCAAAATGGGTTACAGACTAACGGAGCGCAGGTGAACCGGCTGGTGCTGGTTAACAATTCCAAGCGGCCGCTGCTGTTGCTGGCGGGCGAGATTGTCAGTGGAGGCAAGCAGGATCGCGTGATCGGCAAAGACCGCATCGTTCCGGCAGAGAGCGATCCGGTTGACCTGAGCGTGTTTTGCGTGGAGCCAGGGCGGTGGGTTGCGACCAGCGAGCATTTCGGGGCGTCGGAGGCGATGTATGGCGGTGCGGTCGGCGGTCCTGCGAGAAATGCTTCTCCTCCGATGGCGATGATGGCGCAGCCGTCGGTGCGCGCCAAGGCGATGGGCGATAAGAATCAGGCAGAAGTCTGGGACGAAGTGAAAAAACAGCGCGAGGCGGTGAGCGTGGAGGTCGCGAGTTCGGCGCCCGCGGTGTCAAACGAGATCGCACAGACCAGTTCGTACGCTCGGGTGATGGAGAACGAAGCTGTCAAGAAGCAGGTCGATGAGGTGGCAAAGCCGATCGAGCAAAACTATCAGAGCCTGATCCGGCAACTGCGCGATCGCAACGCGGTGGGCGTGGTGGTGGCGGTGAATGGGCGCATCATTTGGGCCGATGTGTTTGCCAGCACGGATCTGCTGGAGAAATATTGGCCGAAGCTGGTGCGGTCGTATGCGTCTGAAGCGGTTGTTACGCGGGCGAAAGAAATGGAAGTCAGCGTGAGCCAGGCGCAGGCTTTTCTTGGGGACATGGAAGGACGGCGGGAGACGATTGAAACTGAGCCGGGAATTTACCGGCACACCGAGGCGACGGGCGACGGATTCAAGGCGTTTTCGCTGACGTCGCTTCTGCCGAAGACTGGGTTTGACCTGCACGTGGCGAAGATGGCGGACTGAGGAGAACGTTTTCAGTTTCCAGTTTCCAGTTTCCAGTTTCCGGTTTCCGGTTTCCGGTTTCCAGTGGTAGTGGCTAGTGACGAAGAACCGGTGGTCATTTACTTCCTGCCGCGCAATTCTTCGATTGCGGGGAAGGATTGCGGCGGAATCAGGGTGCGGTCGCGAGGCATGGAACCGGAGTTGACCGCCTTCGCCAGGATTTCAAGCGCGATTCCGGCCGCGGGGGCGGTGATGATCGTGGCCTTCAGCAGGCCGCGGCGCACCCAGTCCTGACCGGTCTTAGTAACGCCGTCGCAACCGGTGAAGGGAATGCTCAGCCACTGCTCGCGATCCTTTTCGGTAAGGTCGACAAATGCCTTTCGGGCGCCCATGGCCATGGCATCGTTTTGGCAAATCACCGCACGAATTTGCAGCTGACGCGAGGAACCCAGGGCCAACCATGATTTCACCGCGTTGTGGGCGCTGCGCTCGGTCCAATCGCCCTTCAGCATTTTCAGCTGGACTGCCGGCGGCTTGTTGGAAAGCATCCCCTTGGTGCGGAGCTGAGTTGCCATGCTGTTAAAGGGGCCCTCGATATAGAGGACGTTGCCCTCGGGCACGAGCAGGCCAAGTTGCTGTCCCTGGATTCGTCCGACCTCGGACTGGTCGGTGCTGACGGAGAATACTGGAACCGCGCCACTGCGACGAAGTTCGCCGATGTAGTCGGGATCGCTGTTGATGATTCCCCACCCGATGCCGGCTCCGACAGCGGCTTTAGCAACCTGGGGCATCCCCGTCCCAACAGGCTCGACCAGAATGGCAGTGGGCCGCAGTACGGGATCCTGAATGATTTTGATAAGTTGCTGAGTCTGGTTGACGGCGTCGTTATCGGCGTAGATGATTTGAATCTTGACGCCGAGTCGCGCGGCCATTGCTTCGACGGTGACTGCTTGTTCGGCCTGGTAATCGTTCTCTCGTGTGGTGAGAGCAACAACTACATTCAATTTGTCCATGGGTCTCGACGGGGAGTGCCCGGCGTGTTGGATTGTTTCACAGGCTAAAAGGTTTACCTAAAAAGTTCTTCGGCGGGTACCAAGCTTGAATACATTTTCAGAACGAGTCGCCCTTGGTCGAATCGTACCAACTCCGCCAGGCGTTTGAGTCGTTGGGCAGCCGCTGGCGCGTGATCTCGGCGAGAGCCTGGAAAGCCCAGGCGTGGGTCTGGGCATCGAGCGAGGGATCGTCTGTATAGTTCAACAATTGCGGCACGGCGGTCATGCGCTGCTCGCGAGTGAACATGCCGGACTCGGTTAGAGCGCACGCAGCCCGCTCGCGGACGCTGGGTGAGGGGTCGTCGTGCATGGTTTTCAGGAGCGGCTCGATGGTTTGGGCGGCGCCCGCCAGCGCAAGGCCTTCTACGGCCCAGCGCCGGGAGTTCTCGTCGGCATCTTTCAGGTGTGCGGTCAGAACCTGCGCGACACGGTCGGTTTCGACGCCGCGATTCGCCATGAGGCCGAGCGCCCATAGCGCCCAAATCTTTTGCGCGTGGTCGGGAGACTCTGCGGTAGTGAGCAGGTAGTTGAGGCTGGCGGAGTTCTTGGCGAGTCCGTAAGCTGCGAGTTCGACTTCGATGCCGGACTCACGCACGCGCAGATCGCTGGAGTTCAGCGCGGCCGTGGTCAGGGTCGCGATCTGTGAATCCCACTTTACTTTGCCTTGCCAATTCTCGACTCGCGACGAAATCTGATTCACCGCGCCGTCGTTACGGCTAACTGCGAGTTCCAGCAGGGTTTCGGCTTGCTTCTGCGGTTTCATGCGGTCGAGTTGGAGGGGAGATTGGCCGGATGAGGATTGGCCTGCGCGCGTCGAGAAGAGATTGGCGAAACTCGACCAGGCTGCATGAGCAGTGCCGATGTTCAGGGTAAAAACTGCGAGTAGCACTCCGACGGCGACGGCGAAAACTGGACCGAAGCGATTCGTGCCCGCGGACTGGCGCGGGGACGGCGGGATCGAACTCGGCCCGCTCTCCGCTATCAGCGCGGGCTCCGGCTGCGTGTCGTGCGCAGAAAAACCCGACTGGGTTCCGTCCCCAAAAGATACATCCATATTAAGAGTCTAGGATCACCTGCGAAATAAGGTAAAGTTACTTCGGGTCGAATCCTACCGGGTTGGATGCAGAAATGCGGACCGATGGTTTTAGGAATGTCTTCCGGCGTGGCCGCGAGTCGACACGGAATTCCAAGGAGAGAATGATGCGGATGAAATCGAAGTTGTGCTTATCGATCGTTGGTCTGTCTGTGGCGGGTCTGGCTGTAGCGTGTGTGTTTGTGGCGACAGTGGCTCTGGCCGCGGGTCCGGGATATCACGTGTTGACGACGTACAAGGTGGGCGGCGACGGCGGGTGGGATTACCTGACAACTGATTCTGCCGCGCGGCGCATCTTTATTTCTCGCGGAACGCATGTGATGGTCATCGATGCGGATTCGGGCAAGAGCGTTGGCGATATCCCTGACACGCCAGGGGTGCACGGCATCGCGCTGGCGCCGGAGCTGGGACGCGGCTTCACGAGTAACGGGCGGGAAGGCACGGTTAGCATTTTCGATATCAAGACGCTGGCGACCAGCAGCAAAGTTAAGGTGGGCGACAATCCCGACGCCATTCTTTATGATCCGGCGACGAAGCGGGTGTTCACTTTCAACGGACGCAGCCAGGATTCGACCGCGATTGACGCGGCCAGCGGGAAAGTGCTGGGCACGATCAAGCTGGACGGCAAGCCCGAGTTTGCGGCCAGCGACGCCAAGGGTGAGATCTTCGTCAACATCGAGGACAAGAGCGAGTTGGTGGCGATTGATCCGAACAAGCTGGAAGTGAAAGCGAAGTGGCCGCTGGCGCCGTGCGAGGAACCGAGCGGGCTGTCGATCGATCGCAAGAACCGGCGCTTGTTCGTGGGTTGCGGCAACAAGATGATGGCCGTAGTGGACGCTGACAGCGGCAAGGTTCTGGCTACGCCGGCAATTGGCGACGGCGTGGATGCGACTACATTCGACGCGGAGACTGGACTGGCGTTCGCTTCCTGCGGCGAGGGCGTACTCACCGTGGTGAAAGAAGAATCGCCGGGCAAGTTTACCGCTGAGAACATTCCAACACAAAAGGGAGCGCGCACGCTGGCGCTCGATTCGAAGACGCACAATGTGTTCGTGGTGACAGCGCAGTTCGGTCCCAGACCTGAGCCCACGACGGACAATCCGCATCCGCGGCCGCCGATTCTGCCCGACAGCTTTGTGGTGCTGGTTGTAGGGAAATGAGCAGTGTGCTTGATTCCTGCGCGAACCGGTCAACCCGGTTTGTTTCTGACGGGTTTGTTTCTAGCAAGTTTGTTTCCTGCAAGTTTGCTTCTTACAAGGTTGCCTGCTGGCGAGCGCTGCTTGCGTTCGGGCTGGTGACTGCCCTGGCGCAGGTGGGTGCGGCATACTCCGTACTCACGCACGAAGAGGTCGTGGACCTGCTGTGGAAGGATGACATCCTGCCGTTATTGAAAAAGCGTTTTCCTGCGGCGACGGATGATGATTTGAAGAAAGCCCATGCCTTTGCCTACGGCGGTTCGGTGGCACAGGACATGGGCTATTATCCGTTCGGCAGCAAATATTTCAGCGATCTTACCCACTATGTTCGCAGCGGCGACTTCATCGTCAGCCTGATCCGTGAATCTTCCGACTTGAATGAGTATGCGTTCTCGCTGGGGGCACTGGCGCACTATTCGGCGGACAATTGCGGACACCCGGCCATCAATCAGGCCGTCGCGATTGAGTTCCCCAAGCTGGGAAAGAAATATGGAAACGTGGTCACGTACGCAGAAGACCCCAAGGCGCACATTCGCACGGAGTTCGGCTTCGACATGGCGCAGGTGGCGAGGAACCGCTACACCTCAGACAGTTATCACGATTTCATCGGGTTTCAGATATCGAAAGAGCTGCTGGAGCGGGCCTTTCAGGATACTTACAGCATTCCGCTGCACGAAGTGATCTCGAACGAAGACCTTGCGATTGGAACTTTTCGCCGGGCTATCAGCAACATCATTCCGGAGATGACGCGCGTCGCCTTGCTGGCAAGGAAAAAAGAGATTGTGAAGGAGACGCCGAACTTCAACTCCCGCAAGTTCCGCTATAACCTCTCGCGGGCGAGCTACCAACGGGAGTGGGGCAAAGGTTATCGCAAGTCCGGATTCGGAACCCGTCTGCTCGCGTTCTTCCTGAAAATCGTTCCGAAGATAGGCCCGTTCAAGGCGGTGGATTTCAAAATTCCGACTCCGAAAACGGAAGACCTTTATGTTGCGAGCGTAAACCTGACAGTCGAGAACTACCGGCAACTTCTACACGACGTTGGTGCTGGGCAACTGCATTTGACCAATACTGACTTCGATACGGGAAAGGATACTCATGCAGGAGAGTACGTCTTGACCGACAATACCTATGCTCAGCTGCTGAACCAATTGACCCAGGACAAGTTCGCGGGCCTGACACCGCAGTTGCAGCAGAACATTTTGGCTTTCTACGGCGATCTGAACGCGCCCCTCGCAACCAAACGAAACTCTGATGATTGGAAAAAGACGCTGGAAGAACTGGACTTGTTAAAGGCACAGCAGCCGGCCACGACTCCGGCGACGCCATCGAGCACAGTGAATCAGTCTCTGGTCGAAAAGGATCCTGCCGTTAACAGCTCGCACCAAGAAGCGCTCGAGCTTTCGATGACCGCTATTTAATTAGCCAAAGAATGACTAGCCAGGATAGGCCTTCACAAAAAAGCCAATTCTCGCTAGGATATCGCAACTCAGAATCGTACGACCGTTCGGTTTGAGGTGAAATGACCATTTCCGATGAGAAGTTCTATCACGCGGAGGTTACCAGGCGGGTCGATTTCGCTCCCGACCTGTGGATGTTCCGCGTCCGCAGCGGAGGAGAGTTTCATTTTATTCCGGGGCAGTACGCGACGCTGGGAGTTGAAGCTGCGGGCAAGCGCGTGGAGCGGCCTTATTCGATCGCGTCGTCGCCGGCGGAGGATGAACTGGAATTCTTCTTCGAACTGGTGCCGGAGGGCGCGCTTACTCCGCTGCTACACAGATTGCAACCGGGCGACCAGATGCTGATGCGCAAGGTGCCCAAGGGACGATTCTCGCTGGATATGCAGAATGACAAAACAAATCATCTGCTCATCTCGACGGTGACGGGAGTGGCTCCGTTTGTGAGCATGGTGCGGACGTTGTCGAAAGACTGGAAAGAAGGTCGATTCGACGGAGCGCACAAACTGTTTCTGTTGAATGGCGCGAGCCGTCCGTGGGAATTTGGATATCTTGACGAGTTGAACCACTTTGACAAGGACTTGCCGTGGTTCAAGTATGTGCCGACGGTCAGCCGGCCTTGGGATCACGCAGACTGGGCTGGGGAAATCGGGCGGGCGGACGACATTCTGCGTAAATATGCCGACCATTGGGAACTGGACGCGAGCAACACCATGGCTTATCTGTGCGGGCACCCGGAGATGATCGAGCACAGCAAGGCGATTTTGAAGCGGCGCGGATTCGTCGACAAGGGCGCGGTGAAGGAAGAGGTTTATTGGATCCCTCCTCACAAGTAGCTAACAGGAAGAACCGCGTCCGCTCTCGCCCGTCAAATTGTTAGATCAGGTCTTTGGAAAACCGCGAACGATTCCGTCTGCGTCAACAGCATCTGCGAATTCCTCAAAGCCCATGTTAGCAATGGACAGATTATTCTCAATGCCCTGAATCTGCGACGGAAGCGCCCGGAAGCTACGCCCGCGAGTCTCGGCTAGGTCCACTGCAAGAATCGGAAACTCCGGATTGCTGACCGCAGTCTTGTCAACGACCATGAGGAACGAGTGACCATAGAGCTCGGGCACGGCTGCTAGTAATTCTTCTTTGGTGAAATCGCGATACTCGGTGTCCTCAAGAAGATCGACGTGTGCACGGAAGGGTCCATTGGGGTCGGGAACGGGCGCGCGAAGGATTTCGCAAATCGCATTCCACGCTTTCTGATCCTCAAAGTCCGTGCGGACTACTAAGGGGTTGGTGGTTTTCGGAAGCTGCTTCATTTGTAACCTATGCGTGCACCGCGCCGCTCTCAAACCTCTCGGATCTAACTCTCTGCGGGCGCGAAAAAGACCAGTGCCGCCAGTTCGTCGGTGATGTCGTAGAAGCGGTGTTCAACTTCTGCGGCTACGAAAAGCACACTGCCGCCGGAAATCTCTTGGTCTTCGTCACCGGCTTTGAAACGCGCTTTGCCCCGGAGGACGTAGTAAATCTCATCTTCGTGATGAGGGAGCTGCGCATCGGTCGCTCCCGCTGCGAGCACGTACAGGCCCGCACTCATACTCATAGCGGGCACACGGAGAAATTCCTGGTACAACTTGCCGCTCTGAAGGCGCTGCTGGTCGATCTCGGCGACGTTCGTGAAGAGCGTCTTCACCCTAGGATCCCTGCGAAAACGAGCGCGGTGAATTGCGGGATCAGGTTGTGGGTCTGCAGAGAGCCTTCCGGCTTGTACCACTGATAAATCCAGTTGATCATGCCGAGCAGGGCGAAGGCGGCGGCGCGTGGGCTGACGGGAGATTTTTCGGAAATGGGGCGTTGAGTTCCCTTCTGCGCTGCTTTCTGGGTTTCGCTCTGAACTTCTCTCTGCCCTTCCCTTTGAACTTCGGCGATCAGGTTCTCCACGAAGTGCACGTATTCCTTCTTGCGATGATTGATGCGCTTGCGGAGCACGGGGGGTGGGGGATGGTTTTCGTGCAGCATGACTGTAATTTCGCGGTCGCGCGGGCTGAGCACGACCTCGATGTGCAGGCGGATTAGGGCGCGCAGGCGGTCCTGCGGATCGGCGATGCCGCGCACGGGGGCAAGCACTCGCTCCTCGGTGATCTCCATGGCGTGATTCATGATCTCGAACAGGATTTCGTCTTTGCTTTGAAAGTGGTGGTAGAGGCCGCCTTTGCTGAGTTTGAGCGCAGCGGCGACGTCGTTCATTGAAGTCGCGTCGTAGCCGCGCTGCTGGAACAGGCGGGCGGCGGTGCGCAGGATTTCCTGCCGAGAATCGACGACGGCTTCGCGGGGCATCGCGTGCCATGGTAAATAGTTGCGGGGAAGAATGCCAACGGGCTGCGTTCACTTGGAGTTCAGTGGCGCTGCCAGGGCGGACGGAGGCGTCCGCCCTCCATAAACCTTAGACAACTCTCGAACCAGAGTTCTCTCTTGACACCCTCGGGCCTGGGCAGGTAGCATTTCAATATACCGACCGACCGGTCGGTTTGCCATTTTATGGGATTCGAGAGGAGCACTCGGTGGTTACTATTTTCTACGAACGCGACGCGAAGCCTGAGGTATTGAAGGGCAAGACAATCGCCATTATTGGTTACGGCAGCCAGGGACACGCGCAGGCGCAGAATCTGCGCGACAGCGGACACAAAGTAATCGTTGGGCTGGCCCCGAACCGGCCGAGCGCCGCAACCGCCCGGGCCGACGGAATGGTCGTAGTCGCGCCGGATGAGGCCGCCAAGCGGGCGGACTGGATTCAAATTCTCACGCCGGACGAGACCCAGGCTGAGACCTATGAACAGTTCATCAAGCCTTATCTGCATCCCGGGAAAGTTCTCGGCGTATCGCATGGGTTCAGCATTCATTTCAAGACGATCGTCCCGCCCACCGACGTTGACGTGGTGATGATTGCGCCCAAGAGTCCGGGGCACCTGGTGCGGCGCGTTTATACCGAAGGGCGCGGAGTGCCGTCGCTGATCGCGATTCAGCAGGATGCGAGTGGGCACGCGCATGAACTCGCGCTGGCTTATGCGCACGGCATTGGGTCGACGCGCGCGGGAGTGCTCCAGACCACTTTCAAGGAAGAAACTGAGAGTGACTTGTTCGGCGAGCAGGCTGTGCTCTGCGGTGGGTTGACGTCGCTGATCAAGAAAGGGTTCGAGACGCTGGTTGAGGCTGGGTACGCGCCGGAGATTGCGTACTTCGAGTGCTTGCATGAGGTGAAGCTGATCGTGGATCTGATTTACGAAGGCGGGCTGAGCCGGATGCGGTACTCCATTTCGAACACGGCGGAATATGGCGATCTGACGCGCGGTGAGCAGGTTGTGGGCGATGCTACGCGGGCGGCGATGAAGAAGACGCTGGCTGACATTCAGAGCGGCGAGTTCGCGCGTGAGTGGATTGCCGAGAACAAGAGCGGCGGGCACAAGTTCAACGCGCTGCGCGAGAAAGAGAAGCAGCACCCGATTGAGATCGTCGGGGCGCAACTGCGCGGGATGATGAGCTGGCTTCCCAAGGACGGCAAGAAGCCGGAAGCGCCCGCGCCGAAACAGGTGGTGAATGCTTAGAAGCGGCTGCGGGAAACGCCTTTTGAGGCCGGTGGCGGCGCATATTCGAAAGGGGTCCTTCGACTGCGGTTGTTCTTCGCGCGGGCGCGAAAAACAATCCTCGCTCAGGATGACAGGGCCCGTAATGATGGAGATTAGTTGCGATGGAAATTAAGGGAGCGGACATTGTTCTGAGGTGCCTGCGCGCCGAAGGTGTAGAGCTGGTGTTCGGCTATCCTGGCGGCGCGATCATGCCGTTGTACGACGCGCTGGAGGGCAGCGGGGTGCGTCACATTCTGACGCGGCATGAGCAAGGTGCGGTGTTCGCGGCGGAGGGTTACGCGCGGGTCACGGGCGAAGTGGGTGTTGCCATGGCGACCAGCGGGCCGGGCGCGACGAATCTTGTTACCGGCATTGCCGACGCGAAGATGGATTCGGTGCCGTTGGTGTGCATCACGGGGCAGGTGCGCAGCGCGTTGATCGGCACTGATGCGTTTCAGGAGACGGATGTTTTTGGAGTGACGCTTTCGCTCACCAAGTGGAGCAGGCTGGTGCGCACGATTGATGAAATTCCTGAGGCGATTGCCGAGGGATTCTACTGGGCGCGCAGCGGGCGGCCGGGGCCGGTGGTTATCGATATCCCTACCGACATGCTGAAGGCGAAGAAGGAATTTTCTGGGCCGGTGAAGTTTACGCCGCATGCGCGGGCGGCCGATGCGAAGGCGGACGGCGGATTCACCGACACGATTGTGGCTTTGCTGCGGCAGTCTTCGAAGCCGGTCGCGCTGGTGGGTGCGGGGGCGAAATTGTCGGGAGCGATTCCGGAGTTGCGGCGGCTGCTGGATAACTTGAACATTCCGACGTTTGCCACCGTGCATGGTTTAGGCGCAGTTCCGCCCGAGGCTTCCTATTACCTGGGTATGGTGGGCATGCACGGTACGCGTGCAGCG
>Ga0224556_1000196_pt1 | contig 14199 bp, 10 predicted proteins | sample 714S315metaG_FD_183007 | JGI IMG/M metagenome (GOLD analysis project Ga0224556, IMG submission 183007) | Peat soil microbial communities from Stordalen Mire, Sweden - 717 S3 1-5 | ecosystem: Environmental > Terrestrial > Soil > Wetlands > Peat | place: Sweden: Norrbotten County, Stordalen Mire...
TGCTCACGACATCATGCCGGGACAAGGGGCCAGCTTTAGCCTCTCGCATGGCGGTATTGATTCATGAGAGACGGAGGCCCGACTTGGATACTTTCGAACTGAACAAAATCGCCGGAGCGTTCCTCGGAACGCTTCTCTTTGCGATGTGGCTGAATGTGATCTCCAGCGCGATTTTCACGCCTGCCAAACTCGTCAAGCCGGGTTACCCGCTTCCCGCGGCGCAAGAAACGGCGGCCGCCGGAAATGGCGCACCGGCGCCGGCCATCACGCCGATTGAAAACCGTTTGGCCAAAGCGGATGTGAAAAAAGGCGAGGTGGACACAAAGCCCTGCCAAGCCTGCCATAATTTCGATAAAGGAGGCGTCACCAAGATCGGTCCGCCACTTTACGATGTTGTCGACCGGCCCAAAGCCACCGTCAATGGTTTCAGCTATTCCGACGCGATCAAGTCCAAGGGCGGCAAATGGACCTACGCCGACCTCGATCAATTCCTCGCGGATCCCAAGGGTTACGCGCCAGGCACGAAAATGACCTTTGCCGGGGAAGCCGACCCTATCAAACGGGCGGACATCATCGACTATCTGCATATATTGTCAGACAGTCCCGAGCCGCTTCCGGCAAGCGGCACAGCCGGATCAGAGCATGGGACCAGCACGGAGCCAACTCTTCCACACCCGATGGAGCACGCCGTGTCAGACATTCCCGAGCCGCTTCCAGCGAGCCGCTCAGCCGCATTGCCAGGTGGCGCCAGCACAGAGCCTGCTCTTCCACAACCAAAGGAGCGCGCCGTTTCAGTTCGTGCCGAGCCGCTTCCAGCGAACGGCTCAGCCGGGGCAAGCCCGCCGCGCAAGCACAGAGCCCATTCTTCCACAAAGAAAGCAGACAACCGCCGAAACTAGAGCTGCTCATCGGCCAAGCCCGATTCTCGCATGCCAAAATGCACTTGTCAGGCGCGTTTTACAAAAGCCGGGTTCCTACCCGGCTTTTTCTTGCCTATTATGGGAGCCAAGCAACCTAGAGCTCATCTTGAGATAGGTGCAGACTCTTCGGATAAGATCATGCGAGGAAACACGAAGAACAAGAAGATTAAGGCCAAGAGCGCTTACGCGAAGCAATCCTGGGCCGGCCGCCTCATGCGGCCCAGCACATCGGGCTTGAAGGACAAATCTTGATAGCAAAATCCTTTCCGCGAATTTCCCATGCACTCAGCCGCCGCGCGGTGCTGCGTTTTGGCGCTGCTGGACTGGTCTTGCCACGGTTTCTCATGGCTGCCGCGCAGGCGGCTTCGCAAGAGACCGAGGCCCACGGCCTCTCGATCTTCGGCGACCTCGCCATGCCCGAAGGGTTCGGCCATTTTCCTTATGTGAACCCCGATGCGCCAAAGGGCGGCGAAATCTCCCTTCAGGTCAGCGCGACCGCCGGCAATCAGAATTTCACCACCTTCAACACGCTGAATATCTATATTCTGAAGGGCGATGGCGCCGCGGGTATGGGCGCTATCTTCGATTCACTCATGGCCGGGAGCGGCGACGAGCCGGATTCAATGTATGGCCTACTCGCGCGCGCGGTGCGGGTTTCGGCGGACAAGACGGTCTACCGCTTTCTTCTTCGCAAGGAGGCAAGGTTCCACGATGGATCGCGCTTGACCGCGCGCGATGTCGCATTTTCCTTGAATCTTCTGAAAACCAAGGGGCATCCGTCGATTCGCCAAACACTTCGCGATCTCGACGCCGCCGAGGCCGAGGCCGAAGACATCGTCATGGTGCGCCTGAAGCCGCAGCATAGCCGGGAAGCGATATTGATCATCGCCGGACAACCCGTCTTTTCCGCCGCCTATTACACAAGTCACCCGTTCGACGAGACTTCGCTGCAGCCGCCACTTGGATCAAGCGCCTATAAGGTCGGCGCCTTCGATACCGGACATTTCATTTCTTTCGACCGCGTTCCGGATTATTGGGGCAAGGATCTTGCCGTCAATGTTGGTCAGGCGAATTTCGATCGCATCAGGTTTGAATATTTCGGCGACCGGAAGGTCGCTTTCGAGGCTTTCAAGTCAGGCGTCTTCACCTTTCGTGAGGAGTTCACCTCGTCCGTGTGGGCAACCGGCTATGATTTCGCCGCCGTCAAGGATGGAAGGATCATACGTGCGACACTGCCCGATGAATCGCCAATGGGGACACAGGGCTGGTTCCTGAACGTGCGGCGAGATAAGTTTAAAAATCGAAAAATCCGGCAGGCGATCGGTCTTGCCTTCGATTTCGAATGGACCGACGCCAATATCATGTATGGCGTCTATGCGCGCACCACGTCGTTCTTCCAGAACTCTCCGATGGCGGCGCAAGGCAGCCCCGCGCCCGAGGAGCTTGCCCTGCTCGAACCCTTTCGCAGCGAGCTCGATCCAAGTGTTTTCGGCGAGGTCTACGTCCCGCCAGTGTCGGATGGTTCGGGCCAGGATCGCGAGCTTTTGCGCCGGGCGTCACAGCTCTTCTCGGAGGCGGGATGCAAACGCGCGGGCACGCTCTTGACGCTTCCCGATGGCAAGCCGTTCGAAATCGAATTTCTGGATTTTGATAATGCCCTGGAGCCGCATACCGCGCCATTCATCAAGAACCTGAAGCTTCTCGGCATCGAAGCGCGCTACCGCGTTGTCGATGCGGCGCAATATAAGCGGCGCCTCGACGATTTCGACTATGACGTCGTGACCTCGCGCTTCGGCCTCGGCCTGACGCCGGGCGAGGGCATGCGGTCGACATTCGGATCGGAAGCGGCAAGCCTGCCCGGCTCGCGCAACGTCTCGGGGATCGCCAACAAGGTAGTTGACGCCTTGATCGAAAAAGCCTTGGTCGCCGAAACGCGCGAGCAATTGACCTTTATCTGCCGTGCGATCGATCGCATCCTGCGCTCCGGGCACTATTGGGTTCCCATGTGGAACAAGCCCAATCATCTCGTCGCCTATTGGGATCTGTTCAACCGTCCCGAGCGCAGCCCTAGATACGAGATCGGCGTCGTCTCGACGTGGTGGTACGACGAGGAAAAGGCCAAGCGCATCCATTCCGCCGGCCGCTGAAAGCATCCGATGTTTGCCTATATCGCGCGCCGTCTCTTGTTCATGATTCCGACCCTTCTCGGAATTTTGCTGATCAACTTCGCCATTGTGCAATTTGCGCCGGGCGGTCCGGTCGAGCGTATTCTCGCGCAATTGCAAGGGCTAGATACCGGCGCGACCGCGCATTTTGGCGGCGGCGGCGAAACCGGCAATACCGGCGGCGGCGATATGTCGTCTAAATACCGGGGTGCCCAGGGACTCGATCCGAAATTCATCGCCGAACTTGAAAAACAATTCGGCTTCGACAAGCCGGCCTATGAGCGCTTTTTCCTGCTGGTCAAGAACTATGCCACCTTCGATTTCGGGCGATCCTATTTTCGCGACGTGCCGGTTTTGCAACTCATCAAGGAAAAACTGCCGGTTTCAATCTCGCTTGGTCTTTGGATGACGCTTTTCTCCTACGCGATCTCCATTCCTCTGGGCATCAAGAAGGCGGTCAGCGACGGTTCGCGCTTCGATGTTTGGTCCTCGGCCGTCGTTATCACGGGCTATGCGATTCCGAACTTTCTCTTCGCCATCCTGCTCATCGTGCTGTTTTGCGGCGGCTCCTTCTGGCAGATTTTTCCGCTGCGCGGCCTGACCTCGGAAAACTGGCCGCAGCTGTCTCTAGCCGGCAAGATCGCCGATTATTTCTGGCATATCACCCTTCCCGTGGTGTCGATGACCCTTGGCGCCTTCGCGACTTCGACGTTCCTGACCAAGAATTCGTTCCTTGACGAGATCGCCAAGCAATATGTGCAAACGGCGCGGATGAAAGGCTTGAGCGAGCAGCGCGTGCTCTACGGCCATGTCTTTCGCAATGCCATGATGATCGTCGTCTCCGGCTTTCCCGGCGCCTTCATCGCGGCGTTTTTCGGCGCCTCGCTCCTGATCGAAACGATCTTCTCGCTCGACGGGCTTGGTCTTCTGTCGTTCGAATCGATCGTCAACCGGGACTATCCGGTCGTTTTCGCCGATCTCTATATTTTCGCTTTGCTCGGTCTTGTCGTGAATCTTCTTTCCGACTTGACCTATATGTGGATCGATCCGCGCATCGATTTCGAAACGAGGGAGGTTTAGGCTGTGCGGGCCTCCTCATCGGAGAGCGGCGGCGTCGCAAAGCCTCGTGCACTGGTTAGCCCAGTTCCGCAACCATTTCGTTTAAGCCCGATCAACCAGCGCCGTCTTGCGAATTTCAAAGCCAACAAACGCGGCTATTGGTCATTTTGGATTTTTCTTTTCTTTTTTGTCCTGTCGCTTTTCTCGGAATTCATCGCCAACGATAAGCCGCTGCTCGTCGTCTACAAGGGCGAGATTTTGCTACCGATTCTGCACGATTATCCGGAGGAGAAGTTCGGCGGCTTTCTCGCGCAAACCGATTATCGCGACAGAGTGATCGCCAAGGAGATAGAGGAGCATGGCTTCATGCTATGGCCGCCGGTCCGCTATTCCTACCGGACCATCAACCGTCAATTGCCCGTCCCCGCGCCCTCGCCGCCGACCTGGATGCTAAGCGAAGCGCAATGCGCCGCCGCCGTGCTGCGCATTTATAAAAAGCCCGATGGCAATTGCCGGGATCTTGAGTGGAACTGGCTCGGGACCGACGATCAAGGCCGCGATGTCCTTGCCCGGCTGCTCTATGGCTTTCGCCTTTCGATCCTGTTCGGGCTGACGCTCGCGGCAATTTCCTCGGTCATAGGGGTCGCCGCCGGCGCGGTGCAAGGCTACTTTGGGGGCTGGACGGATCTGATTTCTCAGCGGCTCATCGAAATATGGTCGTCGCTCCCGGAGCTTTACCTTTTGATCATCATTGCCTCGATCATCGTGCCAAGTTTCTTCGTGCTGCTCGGCATTCTTTTGCTGTTTTCCTGGGTTAGGCTTGTGCATGTGGTGCGCGCCGAATGCCTTCGCGCCAGGAATTTCGAATATGTCAACGCCGCCCGCGCGCTCGGGCTCTCCAATAGAGCGATCATCTTCAAGCATGTTTTGCCGAATGCGACGGTCGCGACGCTGACGTTTATCCCCTTCGTCCTCAACAGCTCGATCACGACGCTGACGGCGCTCGATTTTTTGGGCTTTGGCTTGCCGCCGGGATCACCTTCGCTCGGCGAACTTTTGTTGCAGGGAAAGTCGAATTTGGCGGCGCCTTGGCTAGGCCTCACGGGCTTTCTGGTGATCGCAATCATGCTGTCGCTGCTGGTCTTCATTGGCGAGGCCGTGCGCGACGCGTTCGATCCGAGGAAGACGCTTGCTTAGAGCATGATCCCAAGAAGTTGCAGACTTTTTGGATAAACTCGTGCGATAAAACAAACCGACGGGAAAGTTCTCCGCAGTATATTTTAGCTATTACCATATTTCGTAAAATAATATTGATCTACCGATTTCCAAACGGAAAACGATATTCTTGCCGTGCCCTTCGCGGCGTGACGAACCCCACGACTTTGCATGCTCTACCTTTTGGTGTGGACAAACCACGACGAAGCACCTAGCAGCGTAGTTTGTCTCAAATCAATCGTGAGTGTTGCTCTTATATCATGCGGCCCGCAAATCGCGCTGACGCAAGCTTTTGCAGCTTGCGTCTGATGGCGAATATGTGACTTCTTCTTTCATCACATGTTGCTTTAACAGGGGGCCAGCATGGCCACGAGACGCATTGCCGGATCAGCGCTGGCCGCGATTTCGATGATTTTCGTCGGCCTCAATCCCCACGTGGCCGGCGCCGCCGATCTCCCTATCGCTGAGGCGCCGGTCTTCACGGCGGTAGGCGTGAACTGGGATGGCTTCTACGCCGGCATTCACGGCGGCTTCGCCGTCGGTTCGTCGACATGGAGTAGCCCTACCGGCTATTTCGTCAGCGATCGGGACGAGGACGCGCTGCCGGATGTGCAAGGCAAAGGCCCGCAGGACGGCCTCCTCGGCGGCCTGCAGGTCGGCTACAATCGTCAATTCGGAGCCTTTGTCCTTGGCTTCGAAGCCGACGCTTCCTTCGGTCCGTTAGATGGATATACGGTCTGCGGCGCGGTTGTCGGGCTCGGCGGTTCCGGCGATCCCTGTCACGTCACCACCGGCCCGCTCGCGAGCGCCGCAGGGCGTTTCGGCTATGCGCTTGGGCGGACGCTGGTCTTTGTGAAAGGCGGCGTGGCCTTCGCCTCCGACCAATATGATGTCATCAATCCGAGTTCCTTTCCCTACAACCCGGCGCAGGCAAGCGCCGGCCTCTTTGGCTGGACGATTGGCGCCGGCCTCGAATATGCGCTTGGCGGCAATTGGTCGGCGAAAGGGGAATATGACTATTATGATTTCGGGACGCGGACGATCGGCTTCACAGTTCCAGGCTATCCGAGCTTCAACAGCTTTTCGATCCGCCGCGATCAGCATCTCGCCAAATTCGGCCTGAACTATCGCTTCGCCGACACCGGCGGCAGCGATGTTTCGGCCCCCGCTCCCGTGATCATCAGCGACGTCACCGGCGAGTTCGGCGGCCGCGTCGGCTTCTCGAACGGGCGCTACCGGGAAAATCTGTTCGACTCAACTAATACGCAACAGCTCAACTCACGCTTGACCTGGGCCAATCAGACGGGCGTTTCGCTAGAGAGCTTCGCCCGCGCCGACCATGTCTCGGGCATCTTCGCCAAGGGTTATTTCGGCGGTATCGATCTATTGGGCAGCCACATGAATGATGAGGATTTTCCGCCTGCCGAAGACCCGTATTCCAACACGATCGGCGCGACCTCTCGCGGCCGGGACCTCTATGCGAGCGCGGACATCGGCTATTCTTTTCTGCGCGCAAGCACCGGGAGGCTCGGAGGATTCCTTGGCTATCATTATTATAGTCAACGCATGAACGCTTTTGGTTGCACACAGATTGGCGGCGGCTCTGTCTGCGAACCTGCGGACTTAATCCCTGGGAATGCGCTCGTGCTGGGCCAGACTGAATATTGGCAGGCCGCGCGAGTCGGTATTGGCGGCGACGTGCTGCTTACGGATCGCTTGAAATTGGCTGCCGAGGCCGTCTGGCTACCCTATATGTCTTACCGCGGCACGGACAACCACTGGCTGCGCTCGGACATCAATCCGCAGCTTGACACGGGCCATGGCGTCAATGGTTTCCAGACCGAATCGGTTCTCTCTTACGCGCTGAACGAGCGGATCGACGTCGGCGTCGGCGCGAGATACTGGCTGTTTCAAGCGCAGCATGGCTCGACTCAATTCCCAGACGTGGAAAACCGATCGCCAATGAACTTCATATCCTCGCGCTATGGCGCCTTTGTGCAGGCGTCCTATAAGTTTGGCGATGCAGCGGCACCTGTCGTCGCCAAATATTGAAGCCCGAGCCAGAGCTCCGGGCACCGTCAAGTTGACTGAGTCTCATCTTGACCGGCTGTGCCTCATCTCCCGCCGGGCAGCGTGCAGCCGATTCTACCGAAACGATACCCAAGCAATCCTGAGGATCAGAAATGCAAGACATAGATCTCGGAATTGTCACATCCCCCTACCATGGGTGGGCGACCGTGCGGAAACGGTGGGAAGAGGACCTCGCCGACTACGCGGGGAGCTTCCACAACATTGAGGACCATGCTCCTTGGGTGACACGTCTAACAACGCATTACGGCGGCGGAAGCATTGGCAGGGCTCTCGCAGGCCGCGCCGCCTCGCACGCGGCGATAGGCGCCGGCGCCAAGGTGGTGCTTCTCACGGCATTGGCGAATGCGCCTTTGGTGCCGCTGCCCAGGGGCGTGACCTATCTTGTTTACGGTGATTGCACGAACGCTCAGATTGCAAACCTTTACTGGGGGACGGAGCTTCGTTTTCCGGGCTCCTGGGTCAGCACGTGCATTCGCCGGCTGGTCAATCACGGATGCTATTTCCTCTGTATGTCGGAATGGTATCGGGATGCCCTTCGCGAAGAGTGGGGAATAAGCGAGGACCGGCTAGTGCTCTTGCCATTCTATGTCGATACGGACAAATGGAAGCCGCTGGACCCCAAGCCAGTGAAAGCCCGTAGCCAAGTTGTATTTATCGGCGGCGAACTCCACCGTAAGGGCGGCCACATTGTTTATGAGCTGGCGCAGCTTGAAAAGTTTAAGAATGTTGATTTCCACGTCGTCTCGCCTAACGCAAAGGAAGGGCCAGAAAATCTGCGCGTGCATCGATTCCTTCGCCCAGACTCTGACGAGCTCATTCGGCTCACGGCGGAATGCGACATTTTCGTCCTCCCAACGCGTGCCGATGCGTCCCCGAACGCCCCATTGGAGGCCGCCGCGTGCGGCATCCCAGCAATTATCACGCGGCGTGGTGGCATTGCCGAGATCGTAATCGATGGCTTGACCGGATCGGTCCTGCGCGAGCCGACGCTTGACTCCTTCGCCGAGGAATTATCAATTTATCTTTCCAACCCCGAGCTCGTGGCGCAACGCGGCCGGAACGCGCGCCAGCATGTCGAGCGCAATTATTCAAAGACCCGGCACTTTGCGATTCTGCGCAACGTGATCAATCGTGCAGCGGCGGAGGTTAATGGGTACGTTTTGCCTCGATTGCGGACTCTGCCGGAGCGTAATTCGACGGGTGACGTGGGTGGGAGGAGAGTGTAAGCAAGCAGGTCCCGGTTTCTGGTTCAGACACTTCATGGATGCCAGCCAAATGAGCGATGACTCGGAAGGAGAAGCTTAGTCTGAAGCTGGGTGGTCATGACTGTGACAACGCTTTCCAAAACCGGCCAAGGTCGTCATTTATGAAAGCCAACCGGTTCTGTCTCACTGTTAACTGCTATAGAAGGTAAAATTGGCGCGAATCTCACGATTTAATATGAGCCGGCACGATTTGCGCTGGGTGACAAAACATAAATTGCCTGACGCGATACTTATCGGCATGGCCAATCTGGCGGGATGCACAGTTTTCATGTCGAGCGGCGGCGATGCCAAACGCCTGCCAACGCCGATGACCCCTTTTGCAGCCTGATCAGCAGGCGTTCAACGAGTGAATGATGCTTTCCGCGCCTGATGCCCCTCTCCTCGACGTCCGCAATCTCAACGTCCGCTTCCGGCAGGGCGGCAACGAGACCATCGCCGTCGACGGCGTTTCCTTTACCTTGAAACGCGGAACCACATTGGCGCTCGTCGGCGAATCGGGCTCCGGCAAATCGGTCACCGCTCTCTCGATCGTGCGTCTGCTTAGCCGCGCAGCCGAGGTACAAGGCCAAGTGCTCTTCAAGGGAGAGGATCTTCTGGCCTACCGCGAGGCGCGGCTGCGCGAGATCAGAGGCGCCCAAATCACCATGGTCTTTCAGGAGCCGATGACCTCGCTCAATCCCTTGCATACGATCGCGCGGCAAATCGGTGAAATCCTGGAGCTGCATGGCGCAAGGGGAGCCCAAAAGATCAAGGACCGCATTATCGAGCTTTTGCAGGAAGTTGGCATTCCGGATCCGGCAGCGCGTCTCGGCGCCTTCCCGCATCAGCTCTCCGGCGGCCAGCGCCAGCGCGTGATGATCGCCATGGCGCTCGCCAACAGGCCCGATCTTTTTATCGCCGACGAGCCGACAACCGCCCTGGACGTCACCGTTCAAGCGCAAATCCTCGAGCTCTTGAAGGAGCTCCAGGCGCGCCATAATATGGCGATGCTCTTCATTACGCATGACCTCGGCATCGTCCGCAAAATTGCCGACGATGTGGCGGTGATGCAGAAAGGCAAAATCGTCGAAACCAACACGATGGCGGAGATTTTCGCAGACCCGCGGCATCCCTACACGCGGGCGCTCATCGCCGCCGAACCGAAGGGCACGCCGCCCGCCATCGATATGGCCAGCAAAACCATCCTCGAGGCAAGTGACATCCGCGTCTGGTTTCCGATCAAGCGCGGGTTCTTCCGTAGAACCGTCGGCTTCGTCAAGGCGGTGGATAGCGTCTCGATCTCCGTGCGCGAAGGCGAGACAGTCGGCGTTGTCGGCGAATCCGGTTCCGGCAAAACGACGCTCGGCCTCGCCATCCTGCGGCTCATTCGTTGCGAGGGTGCGATCGTCTTTCTCGGACGCTCGATCGAGGGGCTCAATTTCACGCAAATGCGGCCGTTGCGGCGCGACATGCAGATCGTCTTTCAGGATCCGTACGGGTCCCTGTCGCCAAGGCTGCCCGTCGCCGATATCGTCGCCGAAGGTCTCGGCGTGCAATATAAAACCATGTCCACCGCCCGCAAACGCGAGATCGTCGCGCAGGCGCTTACCGATACCGGCCTCGATCCGGAAGCGATGGATCGCTATCCGCATGAATTTTCCGGCGGGCAAAGGCAACGCATCGCGATCGCGCGGGCGATTGTCCTTGAACCCAAATTAATCGTCCTCGACGAGCCGACCTCGGCGCTCGACATGTCGGTGCAAGCGCAGATCGTCGATCTCTTGCGCGATCTGCAAAAGCGGCGCGGCCTCGCTTATCTCTTCATCAGTCACGATCTGAAAGTGGTCCGTGCGCTCGCCAGCGAAATCATCGTCATGCGCGATGGCAAGGTCGTCGAATCCGGCCCCGCGGTGGACCTTCTGGCAAATCCTCGCAGCGCCTACACGCGGGCGCTTTTCGCGGCGGCGTTCGAGGTCAAGGCCGTGGCTGGCGCAGCTTTGAACCAATAGGCCCATACATTGCCCCGCGCGCTCCTCCTCGTTCTCGATTCGGTTGGCTGCGGCGGCGCCGAAGACGCTGCCCAGTTTGGCGATGCGGGCGCCGATACGCTCGGCCATATTGCGGCTGCCTGCGCCAAGGGCGAAAGCAACCGGACCGATCTGCGCAGCGGTGCCTTGCATGTGCCCCATCTCGACGCCCTGGGTCTTGGTCTTGCCGCCGAGGCCTCGGCCGGAGTCTTGCCGCCTGGCCTCACGCGCCCCAAGCGGCCCGGCGCGCTCTGGGGTTTTGGGGTCGAGCGCGCGCCTGGCAAGGATACGCCGTCCGGCCATTGGGAAATCGCCGGGGCGCCTTGCCTGGAGCCCTGGGGGCATTTTCCAAAAACCGAGCCTTGCTTTCCGCCCGAGCTGACCAAGGCCTTGATCGCCAAGGGCGGGCTTTCTGGCATTCTCGGCAATTGTCATGCATCGGGAACCGAGATCATCACACGTCTCGGCGCCGAGCACATTCGGACCGAGGCGCCAATCTGCTACACGTCGGCGGATTCTGTTCTGCAAATCGCCGCGCATGAAACCATTTTTGGCTGCGACCGGCTCTATGAGCTGTGCCGGATCGCGCGGCGCCTCTGCGACCCGCTCAACATCGGCCGCGTGATCGCGCGGCCTTTTGAAGGCAGCCCAAGCCGCGGCTTCACCCGCACGCCACACCGCAAGGATTTTGGGCTTCCCCCGCCGCCTGGCAATCTTCTCGAACGGCTCGCGGGCGCGTCGCGAAAAACCGTGTCGATCGGTAAAATCGGTGATATTTTCGCGCATCGCTTTACCGGCGAGGAAATCAAGCGCGCGGACAATATGGCGCATTTCGACGCCACGCTCGAGGCCTTGACGAAGCTCCCCGACGGCGGCTTGATTTTTACAAACTTCCTCGATTTCGACACGGATTTCGGCCACCGCCGCGATGTGCCGGGCTATGCGCATTGCCTTGAGACTTTTGATGCAAGGCTGCCCGAGCTATTCGCTTTGATGCGGCCGGGCGATGTCGCGGTGATCACCGCCGACCATGGCAATGATCCAACATGGCACGGCACCGACCACACCCGCGAGCATATGCCCATTCTCATCTTTGGCCCCGGCATCGAAGGCCGTCCCATCGGCCGCCGCGAAACGCTCGCTGATATAGGGGCAAGCCTCGCGGCTCATTTGGGCTTGCCTGCGACGGCGGCCGGGCGGTCCTTTTTGTGAAGCGCTTAGCTCGACTTTGCGGATTTTATGCCGCGTAGCAGAGCGCCTCCGTGAGTCTTTCCATGAGGGCGGTTAGAATTTCTACACTGTCCGGCGGATGCCGAGACATTGAAAAACTCGGCGCGCTCCAGAAGAGCCTTCGAACGGCGGCCATGGCGTCGCTGAAGGAAGGTTCGCGTTTGTGATACCACGCGGCCGATCTCGGGCGAAGGCTGCCTGCGATTGTGGGATCGGCCGCCCAAAGCGTAACGAGCGAAAACAACCCGAACAGCGCCGGCGTCGTCCGCGCGATGGCGAGGTCGGACCATTGACGTTGCGTTTCGACGCCGAGATGCTCGCGGCTCTCCTGGAATGTCGTTTCGATAGACCAACGGCTCACGAACCATCCGAGAATCTCGACCGGCGTTGCATCGAGATCAGTGCACAGAAATGCTTGCGGATCGCGCACGCCCGAGGGGTCGCGCACGAGCACCCAGCGGATAGGCGCCGGCGGCAATCCGGAATGATACCAGATCGCCGTTCCGGTCATGATCTCGAGAATGCATCGTTCATCGCCATACCAGTGGGGCATCGACAGCTTTGTCCAGCGCGTCGTTTTGTTTTCGAGCAGCTTGGAGAGCTTGGGTAGCGGGCGTCCTTTCTTGGCCGTCCGTCCGCGCTGTCCAGGACGGCGTTTAGGCGCTGGCGCGAAGAGGTTCGCGTCGAGCCGCAGCCTTGTGACGAGACAGACATGACGGCGAACTGCGGCGATCAGATCGAGCGCCGCGAAACTGGAGTCGGCAACGATGACGATCTTGCGATCCGGTAACCATCGCCGAACCTGGAGAATGGCTTGGCGGGCCCAATCCGTCAGCTTCTTGTGACGGTGATTGCGTGCGACGTGGTAACGTTTGGAGGGGGCCAGAATGGTCAGGAAGGGCAAGGCCCAGCGCCGCCGCGTCCATGGAATGGGAACCATGGCCATGAGCGAAAGCCAGCGCAGGCCGCTCGTCTTGACGAAATGACCGTGCGAGGAGCGCACTGGGTCGCGATAGATGCCGCGCGCGGCGATCTTGCGGCCCCAGCGCCGCTCGATCGTATCGTCGATTCCGATGATTACCGGCCCGCTCGGCAAGAACCTGTCGAGGATGATCGTCAGCAGCGTGCGGGCGATGGCGCGACTGTTCCATCGCGCCCGGCTGAGCACGTAGTGGTAGAGCGCGAAATCGCGGGTCGCGCCGAGGCCCATGACGCGCAGGGCGGCGCTCACCGTGCGCTTGCCGGGCGCCAGCACCATGCCGGTGACGAGCACCAGCACGTGCTCCCAAACCGGGGCCGTAAAAAAGCTCCGGAAGGGCGCCATCAGCGCAATGACAATCGGCGGCAGCATAGGCGCCGCGGCGGATGAAGAAAAGGAGCGATGCCGGGTCATCGCAAAGGTAGAATCGAGTCGCCGTGAATTGTCCTCGATACTCTTCGCAATCAGGCCGCGGCATTTCGAATCGGCCCTGTTCGAGGCAGACAAGGACAGCCACGCGCCGATACGGCACAATGGCGGCATGACTGATGACGACATCATCCAGCTTATCGAAACCTTCGATTTCGACGCCGGTCCCGTGGCGGTCGAACGGCGCAATCGCGGCTTCACGCTGATTCATGCCGAAACCGGCGTTCCCATCGCTCGCCTGCGTCCCATCGGACGCGACGATCTCGTCGACATCCTCTATTGGTCACTCTGGAAAGAACGATGGATGCCGTTCGGCCCCTTTGGACGCACTGCCGCTCCCGTCGAACAGGCCGTGCGCATCATCGCGGAAGCATCAATCTTTTGGGCCGGCGTCTGAAACAAGCGGACAAAAATCCGCAAAGTCGAGCTAAGAGCCTATTTTCATAGGCCCGCCCTCATCCTCAAGCGTCTAGAAGGGCCGGGTGGCGAGGCTTCGGCGCACCGTCCCTAACGATCGTTTCACTTATTTAACGTAGATCTGGGTCCAATCGAGCGATTTAGATGAGTAAGGTGGAACCGGTCCGACCACGCTTGCGGTGTGTCCGAAGAATTCGACTTTTCCCCAAATACCTTGTTTCTCGGCCTCGATGACTACATCCGCCGTGAACTGGGCTAATCCGTTTGGCGCGCACGCCGACAAAAATATTCTCGCGGGAAGACCGGTCTTACCATTCGCACAGTTTGAAAGAATTAAATTTAGGAAGCTTGCTGCGTTAATATCGATTGTTCCACTATTGCTGTTGCCAATTTCTTTTTGGTTCCCGTGGGCGATGACAACGA
>Ga0224556_1000199_pt1 | contig 14158 bp, 10 predicted proteins | sample 714S315metaG_FD_183007 | JGI IMG/M metagenome (GOLD analysis project Ga0224556, IMG submission 183007) | Peat soil microbial communities from Stordalen Mire, Sweden - 717 S3 1-5 | ecosystem: Environmental > Terrestrial > Soil > Wetlands > Peat | place: Sweden: Norrbotten County, Stordalen Mire...
GTGTTGTCCGATGCGGTCGATCATCGACCGCCGTTCCTCGCCGCTGTAACTCGGCTTGCGAAAGCGGTAGTAGACGAACCCGGCCGTCGCTACCTCGGGTGTGGTCATCGTCTCAGTCTCGGCCACGCACAGCGCCACCTTGTTCGACTGCAACAGATTCCACGTCGAATCGACGAACCAGGACGCATGCCGAAACTCAAACGCCGACGGCAGCGTGCGGGGCAGCAGCGCCAGAAAGTCCTTGAGCAACGCGGCATCCGCTTTCAGATTCGGCGGAAGCTGAAACAGCACTGGCCCCAGCTTGCCCGCGGCGGCCAGCGGCTCAACGGTTGCCAGAAATCGCGGGACGAAATCCTCCGTCCCCTTCAGCCGCTTGATGTGCGTGATGACCTGATGCGCCTTGACGCCGAAACGGAAGTGCGCGGGCGTGTCCTGCAGCCAATTCTGAATCGTCGTTTCTTTGACCAGCTGCCGGAACGTAAAATTCACTTCAACGGTATTAAGCTGCGTAGCGTAGTGGCCGAGAAATTTCTTCTGCGCCAGTTTGGCCGGATAAAAATCCGGCTTCCATGTCGCATAAGCCCATCCCGAAGTTCCAGCGAAGAATTGCGGCATACTTTACCTCTTAACCAAAGTGGGTGCCCATTTCTGCTCCCCAAAAGCCCGGAACTATACCTTGCGCGACTTGTGGGCCGAGCTCTTCGTTGCGGGCCTTTTCTTCGCGCCCGCTTTCTTCGCCGCAGGATATTCCTCGTCCGCCTGCGCCGCAATCTCGATCTTCTCCGGCGCAACCGCAGCCGCAGCCGCGCCCGCCTTCAAATCCGGCAGCCGCTGCTTCAATTCGAGCACCGGCTCAAACAGATCGCCCATCTTCTCAAACCGTGCCACCACCTGCGGCGCTTCAAACACCAGCAGCCCTGCATCCTTCTTCTTAAAGGCCCGCTCGACTTCCTCCCACGTGACGGGCGTCGAAACCGTCGGATGTTCGCGCGCCCGCAACGAATAGACCGCGACCGTCGTCTTATGTTCGTCGTTCTGACTCCAGTCGACAAACACTTTGCCGGTCCGGGCCTGCTTGCTCATCTCCGACAACACCAACTCCCGATGATCATGCTCCAGCAGTTGCGCCAGCGCGTGTGAAAACATCTTTGTGACGTCGTAAGTCGTCGGGGTATTCAGCGGAACGTAAATCTGCAGTCCCTTCGACCCCGAGGTCTTCGGAAAACTCCGCAGCCCGAAATGCTCGAAAATCGCGCGCAGCCAGAGCCCCACCTGGCAGCACTGCACAATATTCGCCGGCGGCCCGGGATCGAGATCGAAGACCATCTCCGTCGGACACGTAATGTCCGTCGCCAGCGCCAGCGACGGATGCAGTTCCAGCGCCGCCAGATTGGCCAGCCACACCAGCGTGGGCAGATCGTCCGCCAGAACATAATGAATCGTCCGCCGGTTGCGCCCGCTCCAGATCGGCGCGGTCTTCACCCATTCCGGCTTGTGCATGGGCGCGTTCTTCTCGAAAAACGGCTCGCCCTCTACGCCGTCAGGATATCGCTTGCGCGTGAGCGCGCGCCCCGCCAGATGCGGAATCATCGCCGGCGCGATCCGGACGTAATAATCGATCACATCTTTTTTGGTGAACCCCGTGGCGGGATACAGCACCTTCTCCAAATTCGACAGCTTGAGATGCCTGCCCTGAATGTCGACGGCCGAGTCTGTCATGCGCGCTCCGCCTGCCATTGTGCCTGAAAGCGCCTCGCCCGCAAAATGAACTCTGTCATCTTGAGCAAAGCGAAGGACTTATGCAACAGGCCCTTCAATTCATCTCGCGCCGTTTGACAACTTCCCTTCCCGCCACGTAGTTTCAAACTTCTGCCCTGCTGGCTCGTCCAACAGATGTCAAAGCACAGGCTCGCCCAGCGTCGGAGGCCCGATGAAACGCCACACTCTGAACATCGCCGTTCTTCTCCTTCTTCTATCGACTTTTGCAGCAGCCCAGAGCGTCGCGTCCTTCGAAAAGCGCATCACGGTCAAGAAGCTGCCCAATGGCCTCACGCTTATCATCTGTGAACGTCCGGAAGCTCCAGTCTTTTCTTTCTTCACCCTGGTCGACGCGGGATCCGCGCAAGATCCCATGCGCGCCACCGGACTGGCCCACATGTTCGAGCACATGGCGTTCAAGGGCACCGACAAGATCGGCACCACCGATTACGCCGCGGAAAAGCTGGCTCTCGAAAAAGTCGAAGTCGCCTACGCCGCCTACATCGTCGAGCGCGACAAGGCGGTAGGTGGCGATGAAGCCAAGCTGACGCAACTCGAAAAAGCTTGGAAAGACGCCATCGCCGAGGCCGACAAGTTCGTCGTCAGCAACGCCTTCAGCAAGCTCGTCGCACAGAATGGCGGCGAAGACGTTAACGCCTTCACGGCCTACGATGAGACCGGCTACCACTACTCGCTCCCCGAAAATCGCCTCGAACTCTGGGCTTATCTTGAATCCGAGCGCTTCCTGCATCCCGTGCTGCGCGAGTTCTACAAGGAACGCAACGTGGTTATCGAAGAACGCCGCATGCGCACCGACAGCAGCCCGTTCGGCCGCCTGCTTGAGCAGTTCACCGAAGAGGCGTTTGCCGCCCATCCGTATCACCGGCCGACCGTGGGATGGATGTCCGACCTCAACTCTTTCTCCGCCACCGATGCCCAGAAATTCTTCGACAAATATTACGTGCCCTCGAACATGGTGGTTGCCGTCGCCGGCGACATAAAAGCCGCCGAAGCCATGCCGATGCTCGAGAAATACTTCGGCCGCCTGCCCACGCGTCCGCAGCCCGACGAAACCACCACTACCGAGCCGCCGCAAAACTCCGAACGCAAGGTCACGCTCAAAGACCGTTCCCAGCCGATTTACATCGAGGGCTACCACCGCCCTGACTATCGCAGCAAAGACGACGCTGTGTTCGACGCCATCTCTGACCTCATGTCCGAAGGCCGCACCTCGCGCCTCTACCGCTCGCTCGTCCGCGACAAGAAAATAGCGTCGTACTCCGAAGGATTCACCGGATATCCCGGCGTAAAGTATCCCCACCTGTTCGCGTTCCTTGCCGTTCCGCTTCCCGGACACACGCCGCAGGAAATTGGCGACGCCATCCACGCGGAAATCGACAAGCTGAAAAAAGAAGACATCAGCGACGACGAATTGAAGATGATCAAGACCCGCTCCAAAGCCAACCTGATTCGCGGCCTCGCCGACAACGAAGGCCTGGCCACGCAACTCGCCAACTACCAGACCCGCTACGGCGATTGGCGCGAATTATTCAAGTCGGTCGACCGCATCGATCAGGTCACCAAGGCCGACATTCGCCGCGTCGCCAACGACGTATTTACTGACACCAATCGCACCGTGGGTATCATCGAAAACTCGCCGGGCCCTCCCGCCGGAGGCGGATCATCTTCTAGCGGTCAACCCTCCAACGCCTCTGCCGATCAGGGAGGTGCGCAATGAAGCAACGAAAGCGTTTTGCGGGAACTCTGACTGTACTTGCCGCATGCATAATCTGTGCAGGTTGCGAAAGACATCGCATACCCTCGCAGACTCCTCCTGCGCCTGCTGTGGGGTCTCAACCGTCCAGCTACGCGGAGATCCCCATTCCGCCCCTGCCCGCCTTCAAGCCACAACAACCCAAGCGCATCGAACTCAACAACGGCATGGTGATTTTCCTGCAGGAAGATCACGAACTTCCGCTCATCGACGGCACCGCCCGCATCCGCGGCGGCTCGGTTAACGAACCTGCTGCCAAAACCGGCCTCATGGATATCTACGGTGAAGTCTGGCGCACCGGCGGCACCAAGTCGCAAACCGGCGACCAACTCGACGACTTCCTCGAGGTTCGCGCCGCCAAAGTAGAAACCGGCAGCAGCTCCGACTCCACGACCATTAGCTTCTCGTGCCTCAAGGCCGACCTCGACGACGTTTTCAAAGCGTTTGTTGACGTGCTTGAGAATCCTGAATTCCGCGCCGACAAGATCGACCTCGCGCAGAAAGAAGAAGGCGACGGCATCTCCCGTCGCAACGATGACGTCGGCGAAATCGCGCAACGCGAGACCGTCAAACTGGCCTACGGCGCTGACAATCCCTACGCCCGCGTGCCTGAATACTCGACCGTTGCCGCCATCACGCGCCAGGATCTCGTCGACTGGCACGGTAAATACGTTCACCCCAACAACATCATTCTCGGCATCACCGGCGATTTCGACTCCGCCGCCATGGAGGCCCGGCTGCGCGCCGCATTCGATGCCTGGCCCAAGGGTCCGGTGCTCGCGAAAAACGAAATTGAATACTCGCCCGCGAGGCCCGGCTACTACCTCGTCCCGAAAGACGATGTGAACCAGAGCACCATCCACATGGTGGCGCTCGGCACCACCCGCGATAATCCTGACTACTACGCCATCAGCGTGCTTAACGAAGCCTTCGGGGGCGCTTTCACCTCGCGCCTGTTCAACGACATTCGCACCAAGCGCGGGCTGGCTTACGGCGTCAGTGGCGGCATTGGCACGAACTTCGGCCATCCCGGCATCCTGCAAATATCCATCGGCACCAAGAGCAGCACCACTATTGAATCCATTAAGGCTGCCGATGAAGACATCGACAACCTCGCCACTCACCCCATCACCGAGGAAGAAATCCAGCACGCCAAAGACACCATCCTCAACGCCTTCATCTTCCGCCTCGACTCGCCCGACAAAATTCTCGGCGAGCGCATGGCCTACGAATATTACGGCTACCCTCCCGACTGGCTCGACAGGTACCAGGTGGAAGTCAAGAAAGTCACCGTGGCCGACGTGAACCGCGTCGCCGCCAAGTATCTGCACAAAGATCAACTGGCCGTGCTCGTCGTCGGCAACACGAAGGACTTCGACAAGCCGCTGTCATCGCTTGGCGCGGTGAAAGAAATCGACATCACCATTCCGCCGCCGCCCGCCGAAAAGTCGGAGAGCAACGACACTGCCAAGCCAGCAGCGTCCAATCCCGAAGGCAGAGCCCTGGCCGCGAAAGTTGCCGCCGCCATGGGAGGCTTGCCCAAACTGCGCTCCATCAAAACCATGCACGTAAGCATCGACGAGAGCAACGGCGGCGGTTCACCGAACCCGGTCGATGTCACCGTCGTCTTTCCTGACCGCCTGCACATTGACATTCAAACTCCGCAAGGCGCGCTGACCATCGTCGCTTCCCCCGACGCCGCCTTTATGAGCATGGCGGGCATGGGCACGCGCAGCATGCCGCCCGATCAGAAGAACGAAATGCTCGCGCAAATGCACCACGATCTCCTCTACGTCGCCCAGCACGTGGACGATCCCGCGTTCACATTCACCGCCGCGGGCACGGAAAAGATCGGCGACATCGACGCCACCATTCTCGACATCGGCGGCGCCATCCCCTGGGTGCGCTGGTACGTCGATCCAAAGACCGGCTACATTCTCCGCGAGAAATACAAAGGCCTGGGACAATCCGGGACGTTCGAGGGCGAAACCAATCTTGCCGACTGGCGCACTGTCGACGGGCTGACCATGCCGTACAAACATCAAAATAAACAGGACGGTCAGGAAACCAGCACCGCTGAATTCAAAAAGATCGAACTCAACCCGGCGGTCGACCCCAAGCTTTTCGCCAAGCCCGCAGAGGCCGGGGCCGACAAGCAGTAGCGGAGTTTTACAATGAAACCGCTCACGATCTGTGGCGCCGTAATCACATTCGCGCTGAGCGCCATCCCCGCAGTGGCGCAGGTCACGACCTCGCAATACGACAACCAGCGCACCGGCGCGACCCTCCACGAAAAAACTCTGACTCCCCAGAACGTCAACGCCCGCCAATTCGGCAAACTGGGCGCATTCAAAGTCGAAGGCGCGGTCTACGCCCAGCCGTTATTCGTTCCCGCGGTCGAGATTCCCGGCAAAGGCACGCACGACGTCCTCTTCGTCGCCACCGAACACGACAGCGTCTACGCCTTCGACGCCGCTCGACCCAACGATCCTCCGTTATGGAAAGTAAGCTTTCTCGACCCCGTGCGGGGCACGATTCCTCTCTCCGAAGACATGGTGCAGTGTCCGTTCATCCGCCCCGAAGTCGGTATCACCTCTACGCCCGTCATCGACATCAGGACTGGAACACTCTACGTGTTGGCCCGCACCGCCGTCCGTCACGCGGTCGGCGACAACGAATACTTTCAGCATCTGCACGCGCTGGCCATCACCACGGGTGTCGAAAAGTTTGGTGGCCCGAAACTGATCATGGCATCGGTGCCGGGCCGCGGCGCAGGCAGATCCAACCGCGAGGTTCTCTTTGATCCTCTCCACGAGAACCCGCGCGCCGCGCTCACTCTCGCCAACAACAACGTGTATCTGACTTGGGCTTCCTCCTGCGACGTCGATCCCTACCACGGCTGGGTCATAGCCTACGATCTGCAGACGCTCGCGCAAAAAGCTGTGCTCAACGTCAATCCCGACGGCAGCGAAGCCGGAATCTGGCTCAGCGATACTGGCCCCGCCGTCGATTCGGAAGGCTATCTTTACGTGCCCACCGGCAATGGCACCTTCGACGCCACCAGCGGAGGCCGCGACTACGGCGATTCCGTTCTCAAGCTCGACGGTTCTTCGCTAGCCGTCCGCGACTACTTCACCCCGTTCGATCAAGCCGACATTCTCGCCGGGGATGCCGACGTCGGCTCGAGCGGTCCCACCGTGCTCCCCGATCAACCCGGACCGCATCGTCATCTCCTGCTGCAACCCACCAAGCACTCGATTCTCTACGTGATTGACCGCGACCAGATGGGAAAATTTCACACCGACCGAGATGCCGTCGTCCAGAGGATTCAGATGGCTGGAGCTGGCTTAGGAGCCATAGCATACTGGAACGGCCACGCATTCTTCGCTGCCAGTGACGACTACCTGCGCGGCTATGCCGTGAAGAACGGCCAGTTCATTCCGGACCAGTCTTCCGCGATGAAATTTGTAACTTCCGGCGCCACGCCCTCGATCTCGGCCGACGGCACCAAGAACGCCATCGTATGGGCGCTCTCTACCAAGGTCTGGAACGGCCCTGACAACACGCCGGCAGCCCTCTATGCCTTCGACGCCACCAAACTGGGAGAGCCCATCTACACTTCAGAACAGAACAGCCCGCGCGATCGCGCCGCGTTTGCCACGCGTTTCGCGATCCCGGTCGTGGTCAACGGACGCGTCTACTTCAGCGCCCGCGGCGAGGTCGACGTCTACGGACTGCTCCCATAGGTCCTCACGCTTACTTCCCGTCATTCGAAGCGTCTAAATCTCCTCGGAGGGTCGTCGGATGAACGTACGAAGGCTGGGTTGCGTCCTGCTGGCGTTTCCGCTCGTTGCCTGGGGTCAGTCGACGTCCTCGGCGGCCGACTTGCTGCATGAAGGCTTGACCGCGATGGGCGGCGAACAGAAAGTTCGCGCTCTCGGTTCGCTCCATCTCCAGGCAACCGTCGTGCGCAACATGCTCGAGCAGTCGGAGCGCCCGGAAGGCCCGTACATCCTCGAAAACGACCAGGCCGAAGAATGGCGCGATCTCGCTCACGCCAACTGGAAGCGAACCGTGAAGGCTCACGTCTCCATGCAACCGGAGTTTGTCATGACCTCCGTCGTCTCCGACGGCGCAGTTTCACTGAGCTTTGATGGCCATGCCGGCCCAGGCTCAACCGAGCAATTGCAGGACTCCGCAGAAGCTCTGGCTCTGAGTCCCGAACGTGTCCTGATCACCGCGCTTGCCAGTCCTGATCTGCGCCGCCAGCCCGATCTGATCTTGCAGAGTGTTGCTCATCACGAGGTTGAATTCACTTGGCAAGGATCTCCGATTCGCATCTTCCTGAACGCCGACACTCATCTGCCCACGGCCGTGGAATGGGTCACCGCCTATCCCTTCGGGATCTTCTGGAGCATCTGGGGCGACGTCACCACACGCGTGTATTACTCATTCTGGTGGCTGCAAAACGGCTTTCATTACCCTTTGCAGAAAGACATCTTTCGCAACGGCTTGCTCGACCAGACCGAGAGCATCACGCAGCTCGATTTCAATCAATCGCACTCTGCCATCGAATTTGCGATTGCACCGGAGATCCGAGCCGCCTTCGCGGCTCGCGCCGGCAAAACCGTCGACGATCGTGCCCCGAATGCATCCGGGGTTTCGGAGATGGTTCCCGGCGTTTGGTTTTTCCCGGGAAGCTGGAACACGACTCTGATCCGTCAGGACGACGGCATCGTCGTTCTGGAAGCGCCCATCTCCTCCGGCTACTCGGCTAAAGTTCTCGAGTTCGCCCAAAGCAAGTTTCCTGGAATAGCGATCAAGGCCGTGATCACTACGTCGGACTCGTGGCCGCATATCGGAGGCGTGCGGGAATACGTAGCTCGCGGAATTCCCGTGTACGTCCTGGACCGCACGGTCCCTCTGATCGAACGCTTCTTGCACGCGCCGCGCACGAAGTACCCCGACAGCCTGGCCAAAGCGGATCGGCCGGCAGACTTGCGTCCTGTAGCGGCCAAGACGACGATTGGCAGCGGGCCGAACCGCTTGGAGCTCTATCCCATTCACGGCGAGACCAGCGAACGCCAGATGATGGTCTACTTTCCCGAACACAAACTGCTCTACGGAAGCGATCCGTTCCAGCAACTGGAAGATGGAAAGCTGTTCTATCCCCAAACCGTTTACGAACTACAAAGCGCGGTCGAGCGCGAGCATCTTTCCGTCGACCGTTTCTTCATGATGCATATCGGTCCGAACCCGTGGTCGATGGTGCTGAAGACGGTGCAGGACGCAAATTGAAAGCAAAGCTAACCTCGCCTCGCAACCGCCGTCGATGCTCGCAGCCGTGAACTGCTCGCCTGAGCTGAAACGATGCCCTGCTATGAATCTTCTTTCAAACTGCACCACCCCCTAAAAAACAAGGCCACGCAACCGCGCCCCGCTGTTTCGGTGTACATTGGTTCGCCAAGAATTTATTCGCAAGATGGTTCGCCGAGACGGAACGCCCTATGACAGATCGCACCAGTAATCCGGAACCACTTCCCGCTCTCCCTCTCGATAGCTGGAAAGACACTCTCGCCACCGTGCACTTGTGGACGCAGATTGCCGGCAAAGTGCGCCTTAAATTATGTCCGCTGGTGAACCACTGGTGGAATGTTCCGTTCTACTTGACCGCGCGCGGGCTCACCACTTCGGCCATGCCGTACGCGGGAGGCACAGTCCCGGTCACCATCGAAGTGCAGTTTGATTTCATCACTCACCAAGTTTTGCTCGAGACCAGTGAAGGCCGCATGGTGACCCTCGCGCTGCAGCCGCAAAGTGTGGCCGACTTCTATCAGAAATTCATGGCGGCCCTCGCCGATCTCGGTGTCGCTTGCAAAATTTGGACGATGCCATCCGAAATCGCCGATCCCATTCCGTTCGAGCAGGACCACGTTCATGCTTCCTATGATCCAGACGCCATCCATAACTTCTGGCGTATTTTGGTGTGGACCGATCAGATCTTCAAGGAATTCCGCGCCGGATTTCTGGGGAAGGACAGTCCTGTGCATTTCTTTTGGGGAGGGTTCGATCTCGCGGTCACTCGCTTCTCCGGCCGAAGGGCCCCCGAGCGGCCCGGAGCCGATTCCATCACCAAGGAAGGCTACTCGCACGAAGTAAGCAGCGCGGGATTCTGGGCCGGCGGTGGCGATATTACCGCACCAGCTTTCTATTCCTATGCTGCGCCTGAGCCCCCCGGCTTCGCCGAGCGGAGGGTTCGCCCGCAGGCCGCTTTCTATCATCGACAACTGAAAGAATTCTTGCTGATGTACGACGACGTGCGCACCGCCGAGTCGCCCAAAACCGCGCTGCTGGAATTTCTGCAAAGCACTTACGACGCAGCCGCCGACCTGGCAAATTGGGACCGCAAGAACCTGGAACGCTAGATGATTTCGACCATCTGGGTTACAGCTCGTGAAGACGGCTAGCCCGGATGAAGACTGGAGAATTGCCTGGGGAGCATAACGAGCGTAAATCGAGGGAATACCCACCATGCCAACGCCGAAAGATGCTTTGAAGGACCGCCTTTCCCGGTACCAGGAGATTACCCTGAGCGTAACCGGCAGAAAATCCGGACGCACGATCTCACAGCCGGTCTGGTTTGTTTTGGACATGGACCAAGATAAGCTCTACCTGTTGCCGGTTCGCGGCTCGGATACACAGTGGTACAAGAACGTTCTCAAAAACCAGACCATCGGTGTCGATGCCCGCGGTGCAGACGCAAAATTTCAAGCTGTTCCGATCACCGATCAAAAGCAGGTTTCGTCAGTGATTGAGAAATTCCGCGCCAAGTACGGGGCCGGCGATGTGAAGAAATACTATTCAAAGTTCGACGTTGCCGTGGTCGCTCAAAAGCAATAGTGATCTGCACGGCCAGATCAATTAAGGATCAGGAAGATGGAAGTCAAACGAAATGGCACGCAACCTTCCGCGAAAGGGCCGGCCGAGTGGTTCACCGGCACGGTACGAATTGATCCGCTGTTTCAGGCGCCCGATCCCGCACTGGTTCAAGGCGCCAGCGTAACTTTCGAACCGGGTGCGCGAACCGCCTGGCATACGCATCCGCTCGGTCAGACACTCATCGTCACGGCTGGATGCGGCTGGGCTCAGCGCGAAGCCGGCCCCATCGAAGAAATTCGCCCCGGGGACGTGGTCTGGTTCCCGCCCGGTGAGAAGCACTGGCATGGCGCCACGCCAACTACGGCGATGACGCACATCGCGATTCAGGAAAAGAAAGACGGCAAGGTCGTCGACTGGCTGGAGCACGTTACGGATGAACAGTACCGCAAGTGAATCCACCACGCCCCAAGTGTGGCCTGCGGCGATCACCTGAAAAGACCACTGTTTAGAAGAACAGTACAGCGGGCGCAGCGACGCAGCAACTAACGGGTGTAGAATTCCCTTCTCGAAGCCGCGAGTGATATTCCGGCTTCTGCCTCCCCAAGAATTTCTCCAAAAAGGATCCTCATGTTCAAGCGCGACGGTTGGATTTCCAAGTCACAGCGGCGACTCATACGCGCCGCAATGGGTTTCGCGATGCTTATTCTGGCGGCCTTGGCCGCATCGCCGTCGTCGCAGGCACAGACCTATCTGGAAACTGTGGTCCACAACTTTGGCGGCCCAGATGGGAACTATCCCAACAGCGTGATCGCGGATAAGAATGGGAATCTGTATGGCACGACCGGCTCAGGCGGAGCATACAATTTAGGGACCGTATTCCAGATCGACAAAACCGGCGACGAGACCGTTCTCTACAGCTTCAAGGGCGAGCCGGACGGATACGGTCCCGTGACTCTGCTAGCAAACAATTCAGGCGAGCTCTACGGCCTGACCGATAGAGGTGGCACTTTTGGCTTCGGAACAGTCTTCAAGTTGGATATGTCAGGCACTGAGGTTGTGCTCTATAACTTCACCGGCGGCAGCGACGGCTCGTATCCTTATGGGCTCGTCCAAGACGCAGCGGGGAATCTCTATGGGACTACCGTTGGGGGTGGACCGTCCGGTTTCGGAACAGTCTTCAAACTTACGCCGGACGGCACCGAGACCGTGCTGCACAGCTTCGCGGGAGCGCCCGATGGTGAGTCTCCCTCGGGCGGCTTGATCCGGGACGCGGCAGGGAACCTCTACGGCACGACCTTGGTCGGTGGCCCCTACCAAAACTGCGGCTTCTGGAATACTGGGTGTGGAATTGTGTTCAAGATCAGCCCCGAGGGCAAGGAGACAACGCTCTACAGCTTCTATTACGGCGGCAAGGGGCTGGACGGGGAGCAGCCTTCCGGCACGTTGATTCTGGACGCAGAGGGCAACCTCTACGGAACCACCCAGGATGGTGGCGGCGACGGCCTCTACGGTGATGTGTACAAGCTCAGCCCGGCTGGCGAAGAGACCATACTCTACAGTTTCTTTGGGGATGACGATGGCGAAAATCCTATGGCGGGAGTGGTTCGTGACGCGGCGGGCAACCTCTACGGCACCACCTACCAAGGTGGAAACAAGGGAAACTGCTACGGAGGCTTCTTCTACTCGGGATGCGGCACCGCATTCGAAATTTCCCCAAGCGGCCTGGAGACTCAGCTCCACATTTTTACCGGCCGGGACGGCGAATATCCGTTGGGCAACAGCTTGATCCGCGATGCCGCGGGAAAACTGTACGGCACCACCCAGTACGGTGGCACCTACGGCGCAGGAATAGTGTTCAAGCTCACGCCCCAATGACGAACCTCCTCGGCCGATTGCATGGGTCCTTCGCTTCACTCAGGATGACAGAACAATTTTTTCGGTGACTCACTTCTGCTCGGCGCTCTCAGCATCCTCCGCGGTAAGAAACATCCTCTATAATTTAAGGCTCCATGGTCACCGCGTCCCCGCCCGCCCCGCAACCCGGACAGCCCGCCACTTTCGGCGTGCGGCTGCATCGCTTCTGGCGCCGGGTCACCGACGGACTCGAGGTCAGCCAGCTCTGGTCGCAGTTCGAATCCGAAGCCCGCACCAGCTATCGCCTGTACTCAAAAGATGTCGAAGCGAAAACTCCGGAAGGCCTGACCCGCGGCGGCCGCCGCATTCAGATCGTCAAGGAATTCTTTTGGGCGGTATTCGAAAAGCTTTCGCCCGCGCGCCGCGTCCTGCTGCTGTTGGCGCTGATTCTGATGGTGCTGCCCAGCGGCAGCTATAACTATCAAGGCGCCAACCAGGAAGTCCATGTTGGCGAATTCGATTTTCACTTCTGGGGAGCGCTGCTTCTGCTGCTGCTGCTGATGCTCGAAATCGCCGACCGCGTGGTAATGAAGCGCGACCTGCAAATCGCGCGCGAAATTCAAACCTGGCTGCTGCCCGGCGCGCCGCCGCAGATTCCCGGCCTGGCCGTCGCCTACGCTACCCGACCCGCCAACACGGTTGCCGGCGATTACTATGACGTGTTCCCGCGCCCCGGCCGCACCAATGAAGAAAACCGCGTGGTGCTCGCCGTGGCCGACGTGGCCGGCAAGAGCATTCCCGCCGCCATGCTCATGGCCACGTTCCAGGCCAGTCTGAAAACGCTTTCCACCGCGCATGTGGCCCTGCCCGAGCTTGCCGCCAATATGAACCGTTACGCCTGCGGCAACAGCCAGGGCGGATTGCGTTTCACCACCGCGTTCCTCGCGGAGTACGATCCCGTCCGCCGCACCGTCGACTACATCAACGCCGGTCACAACAACCCGATCCTGCGCCGCGCCAACGGGCAGATTGAACGCCTTGACGTGGGCGGCCTGCCTTACGGCATTCTGCCTGACGCGAAATACGAAGCCGCCACCGTCACTCTGGCGCCCGGCGACTGGTTGATCATCTTCACCGATGGATTGGTGGAAGCCGAGAACGCCCGCCAAGATGAATTCGGCGAGGCCCGCCTGCTGGCCGCGATCGAAGCCGGAAAATCTTCCGAACCCGCCGACATGCTCAAGCGCTTCATGGCCGAACTCGACCTCTTCGTCGGCAACACGCCCCAGCACGACGACGTCACCTGCCTGCTGCTGAAAGCCGAGAGCGTCTAGAATCGCGGCAACCTACTGTTCGGAAATCGGCGCGCACGACTTGGGATGAATGAACAGGGTGGGGTCCTGCGGAGCCAGCACAACATTCTTATAACGAATAATCGGGTTATGACCGCCCGGTAACAGAACTTCAATCCTGATCGGAAACCCTTGCAGGTCGTCCGCTTCCCAAAGTTTCATCTTCAGCGGACTAGCTAACGTCGGCGACGAGACCGTCACGGTTTCGATCCGGCAGGAGTGACCGTCCATCGTCTCTTTCCCAGCGGCAGCGCGGGTCACGGTTGCGCCCGGCTTGGCCGCAGAAAAAGGAAACACTCGAATATAAGGATGACCGTCATGCATGCAGCCCGCGGCCGACATCCCGTAGGTTTCGCCGGCCGCCAGGTCTGTGATGTAGTAGCCCTGCCTTCCCGGATCCTCCATTCGCATCAGCCGGCCCGAGCGGTAGATATGCCCTTCCTGAGCGCCCTCCCCAGGCTCCAGCCGGCTGCCGGCCATCACGGCGGAAAACTCCGTGAATGCATCCAGCGGATACGAGGTTCCGGAGGGCTCAGCCGGG
>Ga0224556_1000200_pt1 | contig 14151 bp, 13 predicted proteins | sample 714S315metaG_FD_183007 | JGI IMG/M metagenome (GOLD analysis project Ga0224556, IMG submission 183007) | Peat soil microbial communities from Stordalen Mire, Sweden - 717 S3 1-5 | ecosystem: Environmental > Terrestrial > Soil > Wetlands > Peat | place: Sweden: Norrbotten County, Stordalen Mire...
CTATCAGAGCCGGGAGGATGAAGGCACCCAGTCGCCGATCCACACTCTGGATCGCGGCTGGGGATCCTGCCGGGATTTCGCGGTCCTCTTCGTTGAAGCTGCCCGCAGTCTCGGTTTCGGGGCGAGGATTGTCTCCGGCTATCTCTACAATCCAGATCAGAACCTTGTAGGGTCCAGAGATGCGGGATCAACCCATGCCTGGGCGGAAGTCTATGTGCCGGGCGCGGGATGGATTACCTTCGATCCGACGAACCGCGGCGTCGGCGGCTTCAATCTGATCCCCGTCGCCGTCGCGCGCGACATCCGGCAGACAATGCCGGTGGCTGGCAGTTTCGTCGGGATGGCCGGCGTTTGTATCGGGATGTCGGTGGAGGTCCGTGTCACATCGACGGTGTAGCATCGATGAACGCCCCGCATCCCGTGCCACCTCGGCTTGTGTCTTGCCTTCTGCGACACCACAGTGACGGCGAGTTCGTGCAGAGCCACTTGTGCGTCTCACCCATTGCTGCGAAAGTCTTTCACCAAACTATTATACAATGGGTTCTATTCGATCTCATGTATATACGTCGCCATGCAACCGCCATAGCTAGGCTCAGGACCCATTAATTTCCTTGCATCGAAAGCGAACAGCTGATTCATTGGTAGCGCGGGGAGGCGCTGCCATGGGGGATTTGCTTTTGCTCTCGGAGGCGCAGATGCGCCAGATCGAGCCGTATTTTCCGCTGTCGCACGGAGTGCCGAGGGTGGATGACCGCCGATTGTCCTGGGGTATCGTCGCCAAGACCTTTTTGCAATATGGGACTGCTTGCTGCGCCAAGATTCTCTGCTTCAGCACCTGGATGCAAACGTGCGCATCTTCATTGGGGACGCGCAGCGTGGCCTAATTCCGAGATCAAAATTCGATTTCGTGCTCGCTAATGAAGTGATCGCTGACTTTGAAATGAGCGGGGGCGAAAAAAAGCCGGCTTAGGCAGCAGAAATGTTCCTGAGCATGTTGGGATACATCGGGTTATCGATGAATTGTCGGACAGTTTGGTTGTGGGGGGTAAGGCGTTGTTGATTGAATACGGCGGAATCGACGTGCCGCCGGAACGCATCTTGCATCTCAACCACGCCGAATATGCGATCGACTTCAGCGCCGTCGCGCAGTACGCGAGAGCGTGCGGTTTTCACGTGGAGATGGTGCCCTTGAGACATGCCCTTCAGGTCCAAGATGAAATCGAGATGCTTGTCGCACAGCAAGAGACAATGCTGTGTTTGAATGCTCTTTTGGAGAAAGAAGGAAGATCTGTAGAATATCGCGCCTACGACCGAGCAGAATTCTTGGGCACGTTTGGCGATATCATCGCTGATCGGCAGGTGCTGGGCCCTGCATTCGCACCCCTGAGGGCCGGCCTTCACTTCGGACCAAGTCTGGAACAGTTCATCGTCCTTCAACTGACTTGGATGAACTCTCGCTAGCTCTGCAGTCGGCCTCAACTGAACATCCGTAACTCTCCGGCGAGGGCCGCCTTGTCTACAACGGGCGCGAGGTGGAGACTGCGAAGTTAAGTCCTCCTTATGAGTACAGTTAATCTCACAGCATGGCCACCGGCGCGGATCGCCGCCGGCGTTGGAGTTCCGAAGAACGCCGGCAGATATTGCCGGCGGCCAAGGCTGTGTCTTTGTGTCAGTGTGCACTGAAAGGCAGTTTGACACGAGTGCTCTCGCGACCGGCGAGCGGTCGCGTTCGCCGCCCCATCCTGGGAATGCCGAGCGCGCACCTGCTGATACGCCAGCCGGGACAGGTTCGATCTGAAGCGCGACCCTGGTGGGCGGCGGCGAGGGGAGGAATCTGACGGTTGAGTCCTTGTGGGGATTCCCGGTGTTTGTTGCGCGCGCGTAATCGCCCGCATTGGGTAAGCGCGCTGAAGAGTCGGAGTGAGGCGAGCTCGGTCACGCTCGTTCTATCTTGCATCGCGGGTACCGAGTGCCAGATTTTATCCACCAGAATGAAATGAATTTCCGCTCGAGCCGATCATCGTTCGCAAAGAACGCGTGCAAGCCCTGTCAATTCCAACGCCGACCACTGAAGAGATGAAGGCCGACCTCGATCTAATCTATAATTACAAGAGCTTCGTTCATAAGCGAAAGAACGAAACCGCGAAGCGCCGCGAGGCCATGGAGCAGCCGCTGGCAGCGACAATTCCGTAGATTCAGTCGTCGGAATCAGATTTTGGAGAATAGTCGAGCGATAAGGTGTCAATGCTGTCGATCTCTGGCAGCGCTCGGCCGGCGATACCTTGAAGATCGCCGTACATCCCAACGGTGGACTCTATCACGCCTCTGATTTGGGCCTCTCTCTTGGCCCACGTGCGTGTCATGGTCTTCCGCTCTTTGTCGAGGTCTGCTTGCATGTCTGAAAATTTCTCGACGATCGCCTCGATGCGGTGGCGGAAGCGTGGACCGGTCAAATATTGGTAGACCATCTCCATCTTGGCCTTTGACCCTCGTTAGCCTGGCGAGCGGCAGACAGTTCGATCAAGGACTGACGGAGCGCGACAACTATGGGGATAGCCGAGCGGGTGCCCGTGACCCAGACGCCTTCGATCAGATCAAACGTCTCGACCCTCTTCGGCAGAGCGTCTGAAACGATCAAAGCGATATCGGCCTTAGCGGCTCGTTGATCGTTCCGAAGTTTGGGCAGCCAGCCGTCGCTCCAGTTTTTGGTCCGCTTTGATTCCCATAGTATCGATCCACAATGTTGCCCCAGAGGCCCTATGATGCTTTGCAACACGTCGCCCCCAAATTCGCCCTTGGCGACCGGCTCGATGGTGTCCCGTGGAAACTTCGCGCGAAGAAGCGATTCAAGTTCCAGTTCAAGAACCTCTCCTTGCAATTGCTGGGAGCCCTGTTCGGCCCTCCGCTTCAATTCCTCAATCTGGCGCTGCATGGAGGCGATCTGCTCTTCTTTTTCCAGCACCTTGAGTTTCAAGCCGCCTTCGGCTTCTTGCTTGGCTTTGTCTCGAACTACTGTCAGCGATTCCTGCACTTTCTTTTCCACCGTGAGGTCCAGCTCTCTCCTGGCGTCATCCAACTCGCGCTGCTTACGCAATAGATCAACCTGGGTCTTCTGAGCCTCAGCCAACTTGATATCGCGGTCTTTCAGAACCTCTTGCAAATCCGCGACTTCTTTAGCCTTCCGGTCAATGTCCGTTTCTAGAAAAAGCCGAGCCTTCTTAGCCTCTTCAGTAACGATTTTTTCTCGCTCGGCCTTGAGTTTCTGCGAGACCACTTCGTCGATTGCTTCTCTTGCTTTTTCGATCGTTGCCTTTTGCTCACAGACCGCAGCTTCGCGCTTGGCTATCTGCGCCTCCTTTTCAGCGATCGTATGCTCGAACTGCAGGCGTGTCGCCTCGATCAGTGGTGCGGCCAACGACTCATTTAATTTGATTTCGGTCTTGCAATTTGGGCAAGTGATTATTGGCTCATTCATCGTAAGACCTGCTGTATTGGTTCTTTTTCAAAGATAGACTGCGGTACCCTAAGTTGGCTCGAGCCCGTCACCACGTCCTAGCGCTCTCCAAACTTGAGCGCGCGCAAGATAAGCTGACAGTTAAACAAAAGACAATGCCAACTATATCGCTACTTAATTCAGTGTAAAATCACATATTTCAGTGTATTATCAACTACTTGACATGCTTATTCGTTGATTTATAATACACTTTTTCGCTGATTACTAGCCGTGTTCGGCCAGTTGCGGCAACAATACACGATTGTGCTTCTGGGGCGCTACGGCGCCCTTTGTGATTCTAGGAGGAGAGTCATGACCAAACCAAAATCTGCAACTAGCCCGCCAATCCTCATCCTGTACGGCCTCGACACCGATGGCCGGCCGCGTGCCGCTGTGTTCAATGCTGCTCAGGCCGACCTCGCCAAGAAGGTAGCCGAAAGCCTCGAACTGCAGGTCTTGAGGATCGAGACAGCTGAGCAAATCGAGCTGGCCAGACAGGTGCCGTCTGGTGAGAATGGTGCCCAGGGGCGGAATCGAACCACCGACACTGCGATTTTCAGTCGCATGCTCTACCAACTGAGCTACCTGGGCGCCGCCGGAGCGGCGAGCTCCGGCGAAGCGGCGGTTATAGAGGAGCGGCACTCCCATTGTCTAGAGCATGATCCCCAAAACTTGCAGACTTTTCGAACAAGATCATGCGTCAAATCAAAGAGATATGTAGAACCGTCGCTTCCATTTAAAACCATCTCACGCGAGCGGCGGTTGGAACGAGCGGAGGAAGCCGTGAATTGCGACCGGAACCGGGCCCGAGGTTCACGGTTCTCGACATGGGACTTGGGCGGCTCCAAAAGAAGATTTTCTTGCCTCGCTCACGATCGCGGCGCGAGCGGTCCGCGACGACAGCCGCTATTCCGCTTGGCTCCGGCGCATCCGGCGTGAGGGCGTGCCCTAAAGTGCCCGCGCCAAAAGGCATCCATAAATTACGGTTCGCTCTCCTCGTCTATGGCCAAGAGTATCCGTTGGCCACCGATCCGCGCATGACATTGCTCGATGCACTGCACGAAGAGCCGATATCAAATCGGTCGAAGTGATCCTCGTGCCGGAGATGGACGCTATTATCAACCTGCTCGGGATCAAGGGGGTCGGCGAAGTTGCCAATGTCGGAACATCGGCGGCGATTGCCAATGCCGTTTATCATGCGACTGGAAAGCGCATTCGCAAATTGCCGATCCGAATCGAAACATTGCTCGACTGATAACCAACACGCGCAATGCTATGGCTTATGCCCCTTGCTTGCTATCGATCTCCGCGGCGAAACTGCAGATCCGCTTTATGGTCTCCTGATCCAACAGCAGCGGTGCGTGGCCTTGACCCTTGACGGTATGGATCTGTGCGCCTGGATGCCGAGCCGCCATCTCATTAAGTGTTTCGGCCGAAAGCAGATCGGAGTTCGTGCCTCTGAGGATGAGCAGGGGCACATCACGTAAGCCATCGAACTGCGGCCAAAGCGTAGGGAGCGGCTGTTCGAGATCGAGGCTTACGAGCGTTTTCATCAGCATTTGATCATAGCGCACTCCGATGCGTCCAACGGCATCCGTGAAGGTCATTTTGGCGTAAGCCTCCCAATCGGCCTCGCTCAGGCCGTTGAAATGCTCGCTCATCGTTTCCTTGAGAAGATCGACGGCATCGGGGATCGAACGGGGCACCGGGAGCTTGCCGACATAGCCACGGATGCGGGCCATGCCGCGCGGCTCCAGCACCGGGCCAATATCGTTCAAGACGGCGCCGCGGATGACAGCGGGGCGCGTTGCCGACAACATCATCGTGTGGAGGCCGCCGCGCGAGGTCCCGATGAAAATCGCGGCGCCGATCTCCATGGCCGTGAGAATCGACAGCACGTCGCTGTTTTCGATTTCGAGACTGTAATTCTGCCAGTCCCGGTCATATTCGGAGAGGCCACGGCCGCGGTAATCGAGTGCCAGCACCCGCCGCTTCACCCCGATGAGCCCGGCGGCAAGGGCGCTCGCCAATGGGCCGAAATCTGCGGAATTTCGCGTGAGCCCAGGCAGGCAGACGGCGGCGATGCCGGGATCGAGCGGCGAGCCGTAGTCGCGAACGTGAAGTCTAAGGCCATCGGGCGCGGCGTAGAAGCGGCTTTCGAAAGGTAAGTGCAGCCGGCTCATGTCCATCACCCAACGGTCCGCTCGCGTGCCCGCCGGGCAGGGCGCAATCAACAGCAAAGATCGCCAAAGAGCCCAAAGCCGGACTGCAATGGTTTGTTAATCAACAAAGCAAACTATCGGAACTTCTGTCAAATCCTAATGTTACCCAGGCATGGAAGCAAAACCACCTAAGCCGTGCGCAAATATGCAAAATGTCGTTCTTGTTGTCGAGGACGAGCCGTTCGCACGTCTTTTGGGCGTCGATCTCTTGGAACAGGCCGGCTTTGCTGTTTTGCAGGCGTGCAACGCCGACGAAGCGTTGTGGTTGCTCGAAGCCCACCCGGAGGTCCGCGTCGTCTTTTCCGATATAGACATGCCCGGCTCCCTCGATGGCATAGAGCTCGCCAGGCGTATTTGCCAGTGTTGGCCGCGAATCGGAATCGTTCTCACATCTGGTCATAACATTCGCGAGGAGATGTTGCCGCGCGAGGGAAGGTTTCTAGCAAAGCCTTACGATGGCAAGACCTTGGTGCGTCAGATAGAAGAAATCATGCATTAAATTGCAAAACCCCATCACGCTGTCTGTTTCAGCGAGCGCATATCGATGGAAAAGCGGTACTTCACGTCGCTGCGTAACATGCGTTCATAAGCCTCGTTGATTTTCTGGACCGGAATCACTTCCACGTCGGCGGTTATATTGTGTTCGGCGCAGAAATCGAGCATCTCCTGAGTCTCGGCTATGCCGCCGATTAAGGAGCCCGCAAAATTGCGGCGTTTGAAGATGAGGCTGAAGATTTCGACCGCCATGGGTTTCTCGGGTGCGCCGACCTGGACCAATGTGCCGTCTCGCTTCAAAAGGTCAAGATAACGGCTGACATCATGCGGTCCCGCGACTGTGTCGAGGATGAAGTCGAAGCTGTTCGCGTGGGCTGCCATCTCGCCGGGATTTTTTGAGATCACGACCTCGTCGACGCCGAGCCTTTTGCCGTCCTTGGCCTTGCCCGCAGAGGTGGTGAACAAAACCGTGTGGGCACCAAAGGCGTGGGCGAATTTCACGCCCATGTGACCAAGGCCGCCAAGCCCAACGATCCCAGCCTTCTGACCTCGTCCTACCTTCCAATGCCGCAGCGGAGAATAGGTGGTGATGCCGGCGCAGAGAAGCGGTGCCACGCCCGCCAGATCGAGCTTATCGGACACGCGCAGCACGAAGGTTTCATCGACGACGATCGCCGTGGAGTAGCCGCCGAAAGTCGGGCCGCCTAAGTCCTTGTCGACGCCGTTATAGGTTGGGTTGAAACCCTTCTCGCAATATTGCTCCAAGCCCTCGCGGCAGGCAGCACAGACACGGCAGGAATCCACCATGCAGCCGACGCCGGCCAGGTCGCCGGGCTTGCAACGGGTCACGTCCGCGCCGGTTTTCGTCACGCGCCCGATGATTTCGTGCCCAGGCAAGCAAGGGTAGACCGTGTTGTGCCATTCGTTGCGCGCCTGATGAAGATCGGAATGGCAGACGCCGCAATACAGAATCTCGATCTGAACATCCGTCGCACCAGGGTCGCGTCTTTTGAATGAAAAAGGGCCGAGAGGCTCGTTCGAGCCCTGGGTGGCAAAACCTGTACATACGAACAAGGGGGGCTCCAATTAAAGGGATCGCATCGCACGATAGCTATGCAGGAACGAGAGCCGCGCTTGAGAAGTGACGGGCAGCAGCCCCCGCATCGGCTGGCGTTGTCTAGAGGATACTCGGCGCACAATAATTTGAGCCGCTGAATGAAAGTTTTGAGACGGTGGTCGAGCCACGCTCACGGCTGGCGGACGGTCTCAAAGCACAATTCCGCAAGGGTCTGCGCCTGGGGCATATTCTTGAGTTCGGGCATGGCGCAGACCCCATTCGTCGACCGTATTTTCATCAATCGTTATTCGGGGCTATGAGTCATTGTCCTCTCACGGTGGACCGGCGCTCTATGGCGGTGCACCATTTGTCTCGGGGTGCGATGGCCACGGCGCCTCACTCTCACACTAGTGTACGCTTGCGTGACCAAGCCATCGAATGCGGAAATTTGCGTGGGGGCTTGTGCAATGCTCAAAGGGGCAGCGTCCACGTCCACGCTGAGCATGATCGCGAGAGCCGCTCCGAAGCCCGTGCCTGCCAATCTATGAAGGTTTATTTTCATAGTACGTCTCCTCTCTTTTTACCCGGCCCCAATCCCCTAAATCATAAGGGATGGGTGGTCACTGTGGCTCAATTTGGCTCATTTAGCAACGCCGGACGGCGCCTGCCATGCGCATGATTGCCGGAGCCCCGGCCGAAATCCGCTCAGGCTTCGGCATGCAAATGAATGACTATCGCGTGACACGCCTAAAGATATGCAAGACACGGATGCAAACGGCGGCCATAAAAGAAGGAGAGCGAGTCGCGACCGGCATTGATACGTTGACGAGTGGATCCCCGGAATTGTACGGTGCATGGTGTTATGAGAAAATGCGTCATTGACGTGAGGGTATTGCGGCGCGGTCCATGCCTGACGATCGCACATCCGGCGATCGGGCCAGGCTTTGGAGCGTAACCTCATTCACATCAGAAGCTCAGACAATCGAAAGACCGGAGGTCACGACGATGAGCAATGAGCAAGCCGTTTTGACAATTGTAACGGGCGCCGGACGGGATCGCTTCGTTACCGCCGTTTTCGCCGTGGTTCTTATATCCGCCGCTCTTTATTTTGGCCGCGTCGTGTTGGAGCCGGTCGCTTTCGTGCTCTTCACAATGGCTCTTGTCGAGCCTTTCCAGAAGGCAGTCGAGATCAAGATGGGGAAGCCGATTGCGCTCATCCTCACCATTCTGTTGACCCTCCTTGTCCTCTCGATTCTTGTATTGGCAATTGTCTGGAGTATTGGCGATGTTGTTCATTGGGGTGTGGCAAATGTTGAACGGTTCCAGTCTCTGTACCTGCGAGCAACTCAATGGCTTGATGGGCACGATCTTTTTATAATGGATTTGTCTAGCCTGAATTCGTCCTCGTTCGTTGGCGTGTTCCAGGCTGTCGCGGTACAAGCCAATTATTTTATGGGCTTCACTCTTGTAGTTTTTTTGTTTCTGATTTTTGGGCTGGCGGAGATGGGCGATTTCAAAACAAAAATTGAAGCGCTAGACAAGAAAATGAGCGGATGGAGCTTGTTGGAAACGAGCGGTCAAATCGCCAAGAAAATCCGGAAATACATGCTCATACGCACCGTGGCGAGCGCTGTGACCGGCTTGGCCGTCTTTGTCTTCACACTTTCCATCGGGCTCGACCTTGCGGTTGCATGGGGCATCATATCGTTTGTGTTGAACTATATTCCGTATGTTGGCCCGCTTGTAGCCGTCATCCTTCCAGTGATTTTCGCAACCGCGCAATTCGAATCTTGGCAGATGGCGGCTCTCATTTTCGGAAGTTTGTACCTGATCCAATTTGTGATCGGCAGCTATCTAGAGCCGATGCTGACTGGCACAGCTCTCGCGATCTCACCATTCGTGATGCTGTTCGCATTTTTAATCTGGGATTTTCTATGGGGCATGCCGGGGGCATTCATCGGTCTCCCCGTGACAATCGCACTTTTCACTATCTGGGAACAGAATCCGTCGACGCGCTGGATAGCGAACCTCATGTCAACTTCTGACGCTGCTTCCGACACTCAATTAGCAAAGACCAGCTGAGTCTGGGGCCGGTGCCGCTGATGTTGCACTGCGGCTTTTCGTTGAGATCGCAATTGACACCGGCGACAAGCGAACGTTAGTGTACTGCATCTGGTTCCGACATTTGCTAATGCCGTGATTGGGTCTGCGCTATATGGATGGCTCGTTATCCTGAATTGGATTGTCGATGAGCGAACCTAAAGTGACGCAAGATACAGCCTATCCCCCGGACCATCCTCGCAAAGCGAGCTTTTTGCGGCGGAAACTGCCATACGTCGCCGTACTCACGCTGGCAATTTTCGGCGTGGCCTATACCAACATTTCGCACCAACCTCTTGCTGGCTTCTGGGAGTTTTTGGCTATCGCGATCGGAGTTGTCTGCGTCGCCACGGAATGGCCTAACCTTGATAACAGGAAAGCTCGCTTTCGGTTGATGTGGACGCAAGCGCTCCACTGGGCGACTTTTTTGGTCATGATGAACATCATGCTATTGCCCCACGTTCAAAATATGGTGCCTGCGCCTGCAAACAGTCTGGTACTTTTGATGTTGCTCGCACTCGGCACTTTTCTCGCCGGAGTAAATCTCCTATCCTTGCAAATCTGTTTTCTGGGCCTCGCCATGGCTTTTGCCGTGCCGGCGATCGCGTGGCTCAAACAGTCAGCACTCTTTCTTGTCTTGGCCGCCGTCCTTCTCATTGGGCTTGGCATCACGTTCTGGCCACACCGGGACAAAAACGACACCGCGTAGTCGCCTGTGAGCGTGATCCGCCGCCTTCCGCCACGAGAACGCGACGCACAACTCTCTGGTATCAAGCGAAACGCACATGTATGCTGGGCGCTTGGCCGAGCGGACGATCTTTGCTAGCCAACTTGTTGCTGATCGTGATGTTCAGCGGACAGCGCGGTGTCACGTTTTCGTGTTTGATCGGGGAGTCGGCTCGCGCGCTTTTCGCGGTGCCAAGGGTGCCAAGGGTGCCAAGCGTTAGAGCTTGGCTTGAGCCTTGGCCAGGGCCTCGGCCGGAACCGCCTCGGTCTCGCCGAAACGAACCTGATAGACACCAAGATTTTCGATAACCCGCTGGACGTAGTTGCGAGTTTCGGCGAAGGGAATCCGTTCCACCCAGTCGATCGGATCGACACCCGGCTTGCGTGGATCGCCATAGGCGCCGAGCCACTCTTTGACGTGCTTGCCGCCGGCATTATAGGCGGCAAATGTCAGAATATAGGAGCCTTTCTGCTCGGCCAGAAGCTCGCCCAGATGGCGTGCCGCTAGCTGGGCATTGAAGGCAGCGTCCGTGACGAGCCGCTTTGCGTCGAAGGCGACCCCGGCATGCTCGGCCGTCCGTTTCGCTGTCGATAAAATCATCTGCATCAAGCCTTTGGCTCCGGCCGACGAGACGGCCGTCGAGTCGAAGGCGCTTTCCTGACGCGCGATCGAATAGACGACGGATACCGCGACGGAGTTTTGCAAAGGTGCGAAGGGAGGCACGCCATAGTCTGGGAAGGCCAGAGTATCGATCGGCATGCCGCGCTGGCTTAGGATCTTGCCGACGGTGAGGGAAAGATGAGCGTCGTGTTGTCCCGCAACGAGGCTCGCTAAAGCCGCGACTTGGCTTTCATCGGCGAGGTGGCGCGCGGCCTCGACGACAAGCGGAGCCGCCAGCTCTTTTTCACCTGCGGTGTAAAGAAGTTCGATCACCTTGATCGAATCTTCGCGCTCGTCGCCCTTGGTTTCATTAGGGATCGAGCGGATCGGCAATGTTACCAGCCCGAGCTTTCCGCGCGCGAGTTGGCCATAATAGGTCGCCGGCTGAGCAGCCGCCTGTTCGTAGAAGGCAAGAGCAGTGGCAGCGGCATCGCCTGCGGTGGAAGCCTCGGCGGCGCGGCCTTGCCAATAAGCCGCCCGTGCCCGCGACATCGGCGTTTCTGCAAGCTTGGCGAGAGCGCCGAAATGCAGCGCCGCACGCGCCGGGTCGTTCAGGAAGCGAAGCGCGATCCAGCCGGCATGAAATTCCGCCTCGATCTTCATTTCATGCGACATCGCGGAATGCTCCGCGCAAAGCTTGTACGCGGTCGCCGCATCGTTTTGATCGAGGAGCTTGCGGGCGAGAAGCCGGCGTTCGATCCACCATTCGTCGCCATCGATGATAAGCGCGGGGTCGCGCGGTGCGGCGACCAGGATATCTGCCGCCGTGCGGATCTTGTCGGCATGGCGCAGCTTGTGGATCTGCGCGTAAAGGTAGCCGGGGTCGGTCCGAAGGGCAGGGGGCACATTGGCGAGAAGCTTGTCGCTCGGTGCTTCGTCGATGACAGCAGCGCGGGCCTTGGCGAGCGCCAGCACATCGGGACCGGCCAAGGCGGCGGCACGGAATGCCGCGGCGGTCTCATCCTTGTAGAGCAAGCGGTCGGCCCGGAATTTATGGTCGGCTTTGTCGAGATAGAAGCCGAAATCGCTTCTCACTTTGGCTTCAAGCTGAGCGTTGAGGTCGGCTTCGCGCCATACCGCGCGCACGAGGGCGGCCGCCTCGCCGGTCCTGCCATCGTTAGTTAAAGCGCGCGCGAGAGCAAGCTTGCCCGCCGGGGTCTCGGGGTCCACGCCGCTGAAATAGGTTTTAATAAGGGTGTCGCTTTTGCGATCGCCGAAGAGGGATTCCTCGCTGCGCTTTTTCAGCCAATCGAGTGCGGGCCAGGCCGGATGCGCCTGCATGAAGGCCTGCAGCCGGTCGAACCCTGTTTCGCGTGGAAAACTCCGCAGCGCAATCCATTCCAGCGCCGTCTTGACGATCCTATCTTTTGCCGCCACCGCCGCGGCGTCCCCTTGCGCGAGTTCACCGGACTTGTAAAACGCGACCGCCTGGGCAAGACCGGTCAGGTCACGGTCTTGTTGCGATAGCAGGTCCGGCGAGAGCAGCGAGCTTTGCGGTGTGGCTCCTATGAGCGGCGTCGCGGGAGGACCATCGCTCGCGCGGGCCTCCTGTTCGCGTGGAAATACGGGCGCCTTGGACTCATGCTCCGGGGTGAGAGGCGGCAGGGCAGGGGATAAAGAAATGGAGGATCCGTCATCGCCGCGACCTAGCAGCAACGGTGCGTGCTGTCCCGCAATCCATCCTGCGGTGAGGGCGCAAAAGGCGACCGCGCCAGCGCCAATGCCAGGAATGCGCCCGAAGAGGAGGCGCCCGAACGGAGACTGCCTTGCGAGCATGGTTCATCCAATCTTACAAAGCATCGCGGAAACAAAATTTGAACGATACTTCCTTAACAAACTTCAAATGGCCCTTATCCGGTACCAAAGCCCTTCCACTGTCGGCTAGTCCCAAACTGGTCTCCCCGGCAGCGGGATCTCGTCAAAGAACCCTTTCCGGAAGCCGGTTTAGTGTCTATGTCTTCGTTCCTTAGGCGCAGCTTGGACGCGTCTTTGTGGGGATTCTCGGGTAACAGAGACCCTGAATTAAGGCGTCACTTGGGCGGATTGGCGGAAAGGCAAAGCTGTGGCAATTAAGTTACATACATTATTCTGGGGGTCAATCACAGCCCTTGTCACGCCATTTGAAGATGGACACTTTGACGAGGCGCGTTTCCGCGCTTTGGTGGACTGGCAGATCGTCAACGGCACGCATGGGCTCGTGCCAGCTGGAACTACAGGGGAAAGTCCCACGCTTTCCCATGAGGAGCATCGCAAGGTGATCGCGGCCAGCGTCAGCGAGGCCAAGGGGAGGGTGCCGGTCATCGCCGGGGCGGGCTCGAACAATACGCAAGAAGCGATCGAACTCGCGCGTTTCGCGGAGAAAGCCGGCGCCGCCGGTCTTCTCGTCGTTACGCCCTATTACAATAAGCCATCCCAAGAGGGCCTCTACCGCCATTTCAAGGCGGTCAATGATGCGGTCGGCATTCCCATCATCATCTACAATATACCGCCGCGCTCGGTCGTCGATATGTCGATCGACACCATGAAGCGGCTTTACGAATTGAAGAACATCGCAGGCGTCAAGGATGCGACCGGCAATATCGCCCGCACGGCCTTGCAGCGCCAGGCGCTCGGCTCTGACTTTATCCAACTCTCGGGCGAAGACATGACGGCTCTCGCTGTGATGGCGCACGGCGGCCATGGCTGCATTTCGGTGACCTCGAATGTCGCACCGCAACTCTGCTCGCAAATGCAGGAGTCTTGCCTTGCCGGCGATTTCGCGGCGGCCTTGAAACTGCAAGACCAATTGACCCCGCTGCACGCGGCTTTGTTTGTCGAACCCAATCCGGCGGGGCCCAAATATGCGCTGTCCGCGCTTGGCAAGATTTCCGGCGAACTGCGGCTCCCTATGTTGCCCGCCTCGGAAACGGCGCAAGCCGCGATCAAGGCGGCGATGCTCCATGCCGGGCTTCTTCATGCCTAAGCAAGCTTGCATGCGTGACAAGGCCAATTCGCGCGGGGTGTCCTAAATGGCACCCAAGCCAGAGCGCCCACGAAAAATTGCCGCGGACAACCGGCGGGCGCGCTACAATTATGAAATTGGTGAGACTTTTGAAGCGGGTCTGATGCTCACCGGCACCGAGGTGAAATCCTTGCGCACCGGCAAGGCCACCATCGCGGAAAGCTATGCGAGCGTCGATAGAGCCGGCGAAGTTTATCTCGTCAATGCGAACATCCCCGAATATTTGCAAGCCAACCGCTTCAACCATGAGCCGAAACGGCCGCGAAAGCTGCTGTTGAAATCGCGCGAGATCGCCAAGCTCTCGCAGGGCACCGAGCGCCAGGGCATGACGATCGTGCCGTTAAAAATCTATTTCAATGAGAAGGGGAGGGCAAAAATCGAGATCGCGCTCGCTCG
>Ga0224556_1000202_pt1 | contig 14113 bp, 11 predicted proteins | sample 714S315metaG_FD_183007 | JGI IMG/M metagenome (GOLD analysis project Ga0224556, IMG submission 183007) | Peat soil microbial communities from Stordalen Mire, Sweden - 717 S3 1-5 | ecosystem: Environmental > Terrestrial > Soil > Wetlands > Peat | place: Sweden: Norrbotten County, Stordalen Mire...
GGCGCAGCAAATTACATCATTATTGTCTTACGAGCTGTGGATGTTCGGCGGGACGTTGTTCTTCGTCGGATTGGCGGCATTTTTCTTTTTTGTCTACGGCCGGCGGAAAGCCACGCAGAGAATTGCCAAGGCTGCGACCTTAGTCGCGCCACTGTGACCAATAAATCATGGGGCCACGAAGCCCCGAGGTAAGCAGGAGGTTCTCGAAATGCCCGGCGGAGTTCAGACCGAAATCAAAACGTACCAGATGTTCATCAACGGGGAGTGGGTTGACAGCAAGTCCGCGAAGACGTTTCCGGTCTACGATCCTTCGACCGAAGAAGTGATTGCGCAGGTACCCGACGCGTCTGCCGACGACGTGAACCGCGCGGTCGGTGCCGCTAAGGCCGCTTTCGAAGAGGGCCCGTGGGCGAGCTCAACCGCGCAGGAACGAGGCCGAGTCCTGTTTCGCCTCGCCGAGAAAGTCCGACAAAACCTGCCCGCGCTCTCCGAACTCGAATGCAGCAACACCGGCAAGCCGATTGTCGAAGCGGAATTCGATCTCAATGACGTCGCGACTTGCTTCGAATATTACGGCGGACTCGCCACTAAAGTCGTTGGCTATGTGAATCCCGTTCCCGACAATGCCATGAGCCTGACGCTCAAAGAGCCGGTTGGCGTGGCCGGACAGATTATTCCGTGGAACTATCCACTGCTGATGGCAGCATGGAAGCTGGCGCCTGCGTTGGCCGCCGGATGCACCTGCGTGCTCAAGCCCGCGGAGCAGACGCCTCTAACCGCTTTGGAACTCGCGAAACATTTTGCCGACTGCGGACTGCCTCCGGGCGTGGTTAACGTCATCACGGGTTTTGGCGAGTCTTGTGGGGCTCCGCTGGTGCAGCATCCTGACGTCAATAAGATCGCCTTTACGGGCAGTGCGGCCGTCGGCAAGATTATTGTCAAACAGGCCGCCGACACCGTGAAGCGCGTCACGCTGGAACTCGGCGGCAAGTCGCCCAACATCTTTTTCGCCGACGCCGATTTCGAAGCCGCCATCGACGGAGCTCTGTTCGGCGTGTTTATCAATCAAGGCGAGGTCTGTTCGGCAGGCAGCCGCATCCTGGTGCAGAAGACAATCTATAAAAGGTTTGTCGAGGCGATGACCGAGAAGGCCAAGAAAATCAAACTCGGTCCTCCGCTCGAACGCGACACCAAGATGGGCCCGCTGGTTAGCAAGGAACAATACGACCGGGTGAATTCGTATCTTGAAATTGGCAAGAAGGAAGCCAAGCTCGCTTCCGGCGGCGGACGCCCTGCGAACTTTGCCAAGGGCTACTACGTGCAGCCCACAATTTTCTACGATGTGACCAACAGCGCCCGCATTGCCCGCGAAGAAATTTTCGGCCCGGTTGCCGCGGTGATTCCCTTCGAGGATGAAAAGGACGCGCTCAAGATCGCCAACGATTCTCCCTACGGCCTGGCGGCAGCGGTCTGGACACGCGACATTTTCAAAGCCATGCGCGCTGTAAAGGCATTGCGCGCTGGAATCGTCTGGGTGAACCACATGCAGCCCACCTACGTGGAAGCGCCGTGGGGCGGGTATAAACAATCCGGTTTCGGCCGCGAGCTTGGACCGTGGGGCATTGAAGAATATCTGGAGACCAAGCAGGTTTATATCAACCTGAACGAGCAGCCGATTGGCTGGTACTGAAGGCGAGTCCCGAGTCGCGATTCCCGAGCAGAGAGGAAATGCAGCCGCGAAGCGATGAAAGAATGTAGCCCACGGTGTAAGCCGTGGGGTAGCCCGCGATGGGTAGGCAGACTGGCTAACGACTAACGACCAACGACGAGAGTTACGATGTCGACAATTCAATTACGCACTCCAATTCCCGGCCCGAAGTCAAAGGCGCTTACCGAGCGCCGCGTCAAAGCTGTGCCCCGCGGGCTTTCTCACGGCACGCCGATATATGTTGCCAAGGCGGAGGACTCCTGGCTTGAAGATGTCGACGGCAATCGCTACCTCGATTTTGCTGGCGGGATTGGCTGCCTCAACGTCGGGCATCGTCAGGAAGCTGTTGTTGAGGCCGTGAAGGAGCAACTTGCTCGCTTTCTCCACACCTGCGTGCAGGTCACGCCGTACGAAAGCTACGTCCGACTCGCCGAACGGATGAACGAAGTCACGCCGGGCAAATTCGCAAAGAAAACAATTTTCCTCAACAGCGGCGCCGAGGCGGTGGAGAACGCGGTTAAGATTGCACGCGTCTATACCAAACGTCCCGGCATTATTGCTTTCGAAGACGCGTTCCACGGCCGCACCATGATGACGCTGGCGCTGACCAGCAAGACGCATCCTTACAAGGCCGGGTTCGCGCCTTTTCCGAGTGAAGTTTATCGCGTGCCGTTCGCCTACTGCTATCGCTGCTCTTACAACTTGAAGTATCCGTCGTGCGATCTTTACTGCGCGCGCCATCTTGAAGACACGTTCAAGCGCGTGGTGGCTAATGAGGAAGTTGCGGCCGTGATCGCCGAGCCAGTTCTCGGAGAAGGTGGATTCATCGCGCCTCCGCCGGATTATTTCCGGGTTCTGACCGATCTCTGCCACAAGCATGGCATCCTCTTCATCGCCGATGAAGTTCAGTCCGGCTTCGGGCGCACGGGAGCGATGTTTGCCAGCGAACGTTACGGCATCGAGCCCGATCTTATCGTTACGGCGAAATCCCTGGGCGGCGGATTGCCGCTGGCCGCGGTTACTGGTCGCGCCGAAATCATGGACGCGCCCGGGCCCGGCGGCCTGGGCGGAACGTTTGCCGGCAATCCGCTGTCCTGCGCCGCGGCGCTGGCTGTGCTCGACTTGTTCGAGCGCGAGAATTTGCTGGAGCGCGCCAACGAACTCGGCGACCGCTTCCAGACGCGGGCCCACGAATGGCAGCGCCGCTGGCCTATTATTGGCGACGTGCGCGGATTGGGTGGCATGCAGGCAATCGAACTTGTGCAGTCGCAAGAAACGAAAGCGCCCGCGGCGGATGAAACGAAAAAGATTACGCAATATTGCTACGAGCACGGCTTGATCACGATCACTGCCGGATCGTACTCCAACGTGATCCGCGTGTTGGTTCCGCTGGTGATTACCGACGAACAAATGGACGAGGCGCTCGGCGTGCTGGAGTCGGCGATCGCCAGCGTGTGTGACCGGAAAGGCGCAGTGGCGCAGTTGGTTTAGGTGCGAGTGGGGTCGGGTCTTTGACCCGGACAGGCCAAGCAAAGCTCGGCTCAACTTTCGCGTGCACGCCGGGAGTTCTCATTCTCAGTTGCGTTCGAGGCGTCCCGGTAACGCGTGTATCATTAATTGCTGATGCGTTAATTGCTGATGCAAGGAATTCTCGCGATGCGCACGCAGCGACCACAGGAACCCTTCGTGATAGCCGAGGTATCAATATGAGTGTAGCCGCACCACCCATCGCCAAACTGAAGTTGACGAACTACATCAACGGCCAGTGGACCGAATCGCGCGCTTCCGAATGGCGCGACGTGGTCAACCCGGCCACCGGCGAAGTGCTGGCCAGCGTGCCGCTCGCCGATGCGGCTGAAGTCAATCGCGCGATTGAAGCCGCCACCGCCGCCTTCCCCGAATGGCGCCGCACTCCGCCGGAAGACCGCATCCAGCCGCTGTTTAAGCTCAAGATGCTGCTCGAGGAACACATCGACGACATCGCCCGCATCATCACAACCGAAAACGGCAAGACATTCACTGAAGCAAAGGCCGAAATGCGCCGTGCGATTGAAAATGTTGAGGTCGCCTGCGGCATTCCGATGATGATGCAGGGCTACAACCTCGAAGACGTGGCTCGCGGCATCGACGAGATGATGATTCGTCAGCCCATTGGCGTTACCGCGGCGATCGTGCCCTTCAATTTTCCCGGCATGATTGCGTTCTGGTATTTGCCTTACGCCATCGCTACGGGGAACACGTTCATTCTGAAGCCGAGTGAGCGTGTGCCGCTGACCATGCGCTACGTGTATGAGTTGATCGTAAAAACCGGCCTGCCGAAGGGCGTTGTGAGCCTTGTGAACGGCGGCAAGGCCGTGGTCGACGCGCTTATTGATCATCCGAAAGTGCGGGCCATCAGTTTCGTGGGATCGACTCCGGTGGCGCGCTACATCTACGCGCGCTCGGGCGAGCAAGGCAAGCGCTGCCAGTGCCAGGGTGGAGCGAAGAATCATGTGGTCGTTCTTCCCGACGCCGACATGCCGATGGCCACGCAGATCATCAGCGATAGTGCTTTCGGTTGCGCCGGGCAGCGTTGTCTCGCGGTGTCGGTTGCGGTGACGATCGGCGAGGCGCAGAAGACCTTTCGCGACTCGATTGCCGACGCAGCTTCGAAACTCAAAGTTGGCAACGGCCTCGAAGACGGCGTACAGATGGGACCCGTGATTACACAGCAGAGCAAGGAACGGGTGGAATCGCTGATCGGTCTCGGGGAGAAGCAGGGCGCCAAAGTCCTTCTGGACGGGCGCAACGCGAAGATTTCGAAATATGAGTCGGGCAACTTTGTGAAGCCTACGATTCTCGACGATGTTCCCGCGACGAGCGATCTCGCCGATACTGAGATCTTCGGGCCTGTGTTGAGTCTGGTTCACGCCGACAACATGGACGAAGCGCTGGCGTTCCTCGAACGCAGCGCTTATGGGAATCAGGCGTCTCTGTTCACGTCGAGCGGATCGGCTGCGCGGCGTTTCCGCTATGAAGCGCCTGCGGGGAACATCGGCATCAACATTGGAGTTGCGGCACCCATGGCCTACTTTCCGTTCAGTGGATGGAAGAACAGCTTTTTCGGTGATCTCCACGGGCAGGGACGCGACGCGATTGAGTTTTATACGGATAAGAAAGTTGTGGTCGAGCGCTGGGCGAAAGAGCATTCGAGAAAGTTCTGAGGGTCGACCCCAGCGGCTAAAGCCGCGATTCTGAACCGCCGCTGCGGCACGACTGGAAGTCATGCCCTTCCCGATTCGCGTTTGAACTTTAATTTTGAGGGAGTTTTCCAAGATGACCACTACCGTTGCCAATCCCGCTATGACCGGGCAGGAAATTGTTGATCTCACAAAAAAGCACACGCTGTTTGAGTGGTCGGCGCAATCCAAGGTCGATCCCATTCCAGTGGCGAAGGCCAAGGGCATCTATTTCTGGACGCCTGAGGGCAAGCGCTTTATCGATTTCAACAGCCAGTTGATGTCGGTCAACATTGGCCACAGCGACGAGCGGGTCATCAAGGCGATTCATGAACAGGCGCAGACGCTTGCTTACGCGAATCCGTTCATGGCGACCGAGCCACGCGCGCGGCTGGGCGCGAAGCTCGCTGAGATCACTCCTGGGGACATCGATACATTCTTTTTTACGAATGGTGGCGCCGAGGCCAACGAGAACGCGATCAAGATATCGCGCTTCTTCACGGGGCGGCACAAGATCATGGCGCGCTACCGGTCTTACCACGGGGCTACTGCTGGCAGCATTACGCTGACGGGCGATCCGCGGCGCTGGGCAGCGGAACCGGGCATTCCGGGTGTGGTGCATGTGCTCGATCCTTATCACGGCATTGAGCGCGGCTGGGAGTCGACCGAGAGTTCTCTGGCGATGATCGAAGAGACCATTCAACTCGAGGGCCCGGCTACGATTGCGGCTTTCATTCTGGAAACCGTCGTCGGCACCAACGGGATTCTGATTCCTCCCGACGGTTACATGGAAGGTGTGCGCAAGCTGTGCGACAAGTACGGCATCCTGATGATCGCCGACGAAGTCATGGCGGGTTTCGGGCGCACGGGCGAGTGGTTTGCGATTGACCACTGGAAAGTCGTTCCGGACTTGATCTGCATGGCCAAGGGACTGACGGCGAGCTATCTGCCGCTGGGCGCAGTGGGGATGCGGCACCACATCGCGCAGTACTTCCAAGACAAAGTGTTTTACGGCGGGCTGACTTACAATTCGCATCCCATGGGGTGTGCGGCGGCGCTGGCGACGATCCGCGTCTACGAGGAAGACCACCTCATTGAGAACACCAGGAAGATGGGCGCGATCATGAAGGAACTTGGCGCCGCACTGCAGGCCAAGCATCCTTCGGTGGGGGCGGTGCGGTCGATTGGGCTGTTTGGCATCGTCGAACTGGTACGCAGCCGCAAGACTCGGCAGCCAATGGCTCCGTTTAACGGCACTTCAGAAGAAATGGGCACGCTGGGCCGCTTCTTCCGGGAGCAGGGGCTTTATACCATCGTGCGATGGAACTCGTTCTACACCAACCCTCCGCTGTGCATTAACGAGCAGCAACTGCGGGAGGCGTTTGCCATCATCGACAAGGGGCTTGAAATCACGGACAAGGCGGTGAAGGACTAAGAGTGCAAGTCCAGGGCAAATCTTCGTTCTAAATTCAAGTGTTGGAGTCCAAGTCAAGATTCTTATGCTGCCCCTTGTCCCGCCCAAAACGCCGGCAGACAGGGGGCAGGTGGCTTTTGTCTGCCTGCAGGATGCTAGAATCAAAAGCTAAGGCGATGATTCCAAAGTCGTTATGAAAAGACTGAGTATTTATATTCTGATCCTGCTGGGCATGCTGGGCGCTGCTTGCTCGGTTCAGGCTTCCACGCAGACGCGGAGCAGGTTTTCTTCCCAGAGCCGCGCCTCCCGCAAAGCGGAGAACAAACAGCGGAAGGCCATGAAGAAGTATATGAAGGCGCAAAAGAAAGCGCAGCGCAAGATGATCAAGAAGGATCGAAAGAATACGAAGCTTCCCCGGAGGCAGTTCTGATCCTTTTCCGCCGGCCCGCCGTTCCGACCCCCAGTTTTTGAGCCCTCAGGCCGATGACAGCTGGAGCTTAAGACTCGGTCTCTAAACTCGCCCAGAACCCTTGCGGGGCGCGGGATTTGAGGGCTCAGACGCCGGAATATTTCCGCAAGGATTTGCTTGCACGTTTGGCCCGCTAGGGGCACAATCTAGAGGTTATAAGACAGCCCCCTGGAGTGGAGCCCAACCTGCCACTCGGAAGAAGGTCGAAAAATGAAGAAAAACTGGATATTCCTAGCGTTGTTTCTGTCTATCGTCCTGGTGGTACCGGGCTTCGCGCAGAAGGCCCCTTCAGGGGGTGGCGCACCACCGGCAGGGATTGGTCCGAGCGGTGCCGCGCGAGAACCGCTGTCGCCTTATAAGCCGAATGACTTCTGGGACGGGGACGATCCGAACCTGGCGCATCTGATTGCCCACCCATTTGCCACTAAGGCGTACGTGCAGCGGCTGGTGGGGCCCATCCGGGACCGGATCAACGAACTGGATGAATTGACTTCAGAAAACAAAAAGATGATCAGGGATGTGGACGCCCGCGCGCAGCAGGGCATTCAGCTGGTTTCGGAGAAGATCAGCCTGGCGGAACAGCATGCCAAGGACGCGGCCGACGCGGCCAACAAGGCGCAGCTGGCGCAGACGGCTGCGACCCAAGCCGTGACCCGGGTCTCGACCGAGGAGCAGGTCGTGGGCAACCTCGATCGCTACAAGGGAAGCGCGGACGCCGAGATTCGTTTCCGCGTGGGCCAGACCGTTCTGAGCAAGACGGCGAAGGATGCGCTCGATGAGATGGCAGCGCCGCTGAAGGGTCAGCGCAACTATATCATCGAAGTCCGCGGGTTCTCTCCCGGCCACGGTCAGGCTGCGATCGCGAGTTCGCAGACGATGGCGGATTCGGTGGTGCGCTATCTGGTGCTCAACCACCATATTCCGCTCTATCGGATTTACGTGTTGAGCATGGGCAGCGCGCCCCTGGCTGGCGCGGATGGTAAGATGGCGAAGCCGATCAGCGGGGGACGGGTGGAAATCAACCTGCTCAAGAACGATCTGGTGGGCTCGGTGCAACACTGAAGGTTTTCGACTGAGGTCCAACGGGGGGTCGCGAAGGCGCACGAGTTTTAACCCAGGGAATCCCAAGAAGTGAGAGGTTGGCCGTGAGTTCTGCCGATCGAGGGGAACCCGTTGGAGCTTGGATATACCGGCTGCAGACTTGGCCGCGACGGTATGGGATTGCGCTGGTCGCCGTTACCGCGGCGGCTGTGATTTGGTACGGTCTGACTAACATAGTCGGGGTTATCCCTCCGGTTATCCTGTTTTATCCCACCATCATGCTGGTCGCTCTGCTGGGCGGATTTGGACCCGGCGTGTTTGCGACCGCTCTTTCGGAAGCGATTGCCACATTTGCCTTGGCCGGACCACTCAGTTCATTCGTGGTCCAGAATCGGCAAGTCATCGTCGCGCGAGCTTTGTTCGCGGTTTTTGGAATCGCCATTAGCGGGTTGGGCGATTGGTTCCGGTGGCACACGAAACGACTGGAGGAATTCGAACGGGCGGTGGAAGGCCTGGAAGAGATGATCGTCGTGGTCGATCGGGATTACCGGTTCGTGCTCGCGAATCGCGCTTTTGCGCATTATCGGGACATGGAAAAGAGCGATCTGATTGGCCGGCGGGTTGCGGACGTGTTGAACCCCGGGGTCTTTGAAGCGACGGTCAAGCCAAAACTGGATGAGTGCTTCCGGGGAAAAATCGTGCAGTTTGAGATGCGCTACCGGTACCCGTCGCGGGGTGAGAGAGACCTTTTTATCACCTACTTTCCCATCGAGGGGCCGGGCGGGGTCGACCGCGTCGCCAGCGTATTGCAGGACATCACCGAGCGCAAACAAGCCGAGCGCTCGTTGAAGCTGTTCCGAGCATTGATCGACCAGTCCAATGACGCGGTGGAAGTGGTCGATCCGGAAACGCTGCGTTTCCTGGATGTGAATGAGAAGGCATGCCAGGACCTGGGCTACAGCCGCGAAGAGCTGCTTGCGATGACGGTGTTCGATATTAATCCCAACCTGAACGAATTCAAACGGACCAAAGTGCTGGAACGGTTGCTCGAGGCGGGATACGTCGTGATGCAGGGTATACACCGGCGTAAGGATGGATCGCTGTTTCCTGTGGAGACCAGCCTGAGGCAGGTCCAGCTGGACAGGACATATGTAGTGGCTGTTTCCCGCGACATCAGCGATCGCAAAAAGGCGGAGGATGCGCTGCGAGCGAGCGAGGACCAGTATCGCGATTTGGTGGAGCACAGCGAAGATCTAGTGTGCACGCACGATCTGGAGGGGCGGATGCTGTCGGCGAATCCTGCGCCGGCGCGCTTGCTGGGATATGAAGTCGAGGAGTTCCTGAAGATTCCGATGCGAGATCTGATCGTGCCCGAGTACCGCGTATTGTTCGACGAGTATCTGGCGCGGATGAAGGCAAACGGGGCGGACAGCGGTTTGATGTGCGTGATGGCGCGGAACGGAGAGATGCGGACATGGGAATACAACAACACGCTCCGCACCGAGGGAGTGGGCACGCCCATTGTGCGCGGGATGGCGCATGATGTCACGGAGAAAAGGCGCGCGGAGTTGGGGTTGCTCGAGTCGGAACATCGGTTTCGGGTGGCGCTCAAGGATTCTGCGATCACGGTTTTCAGTCAGGACTGCGATCTGCGATACACCTGGATTTACAACCCGCAACTTCCCTGGCTCCAGGAGGCCGTTGGCAAAACCGACTCAGAAATAATGGGAGCGAAGAAGGCCAGAAGCCTGGTCGAACTGAAACTTCGTGCGCTGAAGAGCGGTGCGGCGCTGCGGGAGGAAGTGGCGATCCCGAGCGAGGGCAAGCTGATGGCTTTCGATGTGGCGGTTGAGCCCTTGTTCGATGCGAATGGAAGCGTTGTCGGAATTACGGGCGCTTCCGTGGATATTGCGCGTCTACGTGAAATAACCGACCGCTTGCAGGACGCCAGAGATAAGTTGCTGCAGGAGAAGTCGTACCTGGAGAGCGAGATCCAGACCGAGCTGGGGTTTGAAGAAGTGGTGGGGCAGAGTCCGGCGTTGCGCGAGGTTTTGAAAAACGTGCGAGTCGTGGCCCCGACTGATTCAACGGTCTTGTTGCTGGGCGAGACCGGCACCGGAAAGGAACTCATGGCGCGCTCGCTGCACGCGCTGAGTTCGAGGCGCGACCACGGTTTCATCAAACTCAACTGCGCCGCTGTGCCCTCGGGGTTGCTGGAGAGCGAACTCTTCGGGCATGAGAGAGGAGCGTTTACCGGGGCTGTCAACCGGAAAGTTGGGCGCATTGAACTGGCGGATAAGGGAACGCTGTTCCTGGATGAGATTGGCGAATTGCCGCTTGAGTTGCAGCCGAAGTTGTTGCGGGTGCTGCAGGATCGCGAGTTCGAGCGGCTGGGCGGGGTGCGCACGTTGCACGTAGACGTACGGATCGTCTGTGCCACCAACCGTGATTTGCGCCAAGACACTGCCGACGGGAAGTTTCGCGAAGATTTGTTCTACCGGCTCAATGTTTTTCCCATCGATTTACCGGCGTTAAGGGAGAGGCGAAGTGACATTCCGATTCTGACGCATCACTTTGTGCGCAAGCACTCCACGCGGATGGGCAAGCACATCGAACTTATCCCGGATGAAACGATCACAGTGCTGGAGAACTGGAACTGGCCCGGCAATATCCGCGAACTGGAGAACATGATCGAACGCATGGTCATCCTGAGCAAGGGGCCAGTGCTGGCTGCTCCACCGGCGGAATTGGATGCTCCACAGGAGAGTACGGAAGACAATCTTTCGGAAATGGGGCGCGAGCACATCATTCGGGTTCTGCGGGAAACGAACGGGGTTTTGTCGGGAGCGGAGGGGGCCGCGAGCCGGTTGGGGATCAAGCGCACGACACTGCAGTCGATGATTAAGCGGTTCGGAATTGGGGTGCAGGATTACGGGAAGGGAAGTGGAACGTTCGGCCCGCAATAACAAATCTGGGCGCAGGGGCTGAAGCCCCATCACTTCAGGCGTTGGCGCGGCCCCTGAAGAGCCGCTCTTCCACGGTGCTTTCGAAGGGCGTCCTTCCATAGGGCAGTCCTTTAGCTTTCCATGATGGCGAGGTCGATGGCCCCAGGCTTTTCAAAGCCATGCTGACCAAGCCATCATTTTTCCAGACGGTTGTATTTTTTCAGGACTTCGCGAAGGCGGTCGTGGGGCAGGGCAATCACGGTGTGATTATTGATTCCGGTCATGGTTTCGGCGGCGACCATGGCGTTGACCACGGCTTCTTCGGTAGCCTGGACGGTCGCCAGGAAAATCGGGTCCAGGGAATCGTTCGGGAGCATAGTGAGCTGATGTAATCCCTTGGTGCCGACGGCACCGGGATTGGCGGTGGAGAAAGCGATGAAGATGTCGCCGGAGCCGTCGCCGGAATAACTGCCGTCGCGACCCAAGCCGAGCGAGATCTTGCGGGCGATACGCTTCAGTTGGGTGGGGATCAGCGGGGCGTCGGTCGCGAGCACTACGATGATAGACCCGACGTCGTCCTTCCAGACGGTGTGTTCGGGAATCTCGCGGCCTACATTCACGCCCGCGATGCGGAGTTGCTCGCGCGATCCATAGTTGCATTGCACGAGGACGCCGACGGTGTAACCGCCGAATTTTGCGTCGAGCACGCGTGAACTGGTTCCGATCCCGCCCTTGAATTCGTTGCAGATCATGCCCGTTCCACCGCCCACGTTGCCTTCTTCGACGGGACCGGTGTGGGCGACGTCGAGGGCGTGCCAGGCATCTTCTGGCTTGACGTGGAATCCATTGATGTCGTTGAGATAGCCGTCCCAAGTTTCGGCGACGACGGGGAGCGACCACCAGTAGCCTTCCATGTCGGGATTGCCGTGCTTGACCTTCCAGGCGATGACGGCGTCGCGGACCACGCCCACGCTGTGCGTGTTGGTGATCATGACGGGGCCGTTGAGGAAGCCGGAGTCATCGACCCAGGTGGTTCCGGTCATTTCGCCGTTGCCGTTGAGGGTGAACCAGGAGGCGAAAACGGCGTCGTTGCTGGCCTTGCCGCGGGGATGAATGGCGGTGACGCCGGTGCGGACGGGGCCCTTGCCGACTTCCAGTTTGCCCTCGCCCGAAATCAGCGTGGTGTCGCCGACCTCGACTCCCTGCACGTCGGTGATGGCGTTGTTGGGGCCGGGAGCGCCGTCGAAGGGGACGCCGAGATCACGAGCGCGTGGCTTGGTCTGGGCGGACATAATCTGCGCCGAAATAATCTGCGTGGACATAGCCGCGGCCAGGGCGACGGATAGGATGAAAGATTTGCGAAGGGCTTGCGAACGGGACATGGGGTCTCCAGCAAAGTTGGAAGTATAAAGGATGGGAAGGCCAAGGGGGTTGCGCCGGCGGGCGCGGCCAGCGCGGGGGGAGCTGGAGTACAATCGCAAAACGAGCCAAATGTTCTCGGGGGAAGGTTTATGGACGCCTGGAAGAAAGCAGTGGTTCTCAGTTCGATCGGTGCGGCGGGAATTTTGTTTGTGAAGAAAAAGTATCCGGCCGGAGTTCTGGCGACGGGGGTTGGTCTGGCGGTGCTGGCGTCGGAATACCCGGAGAAGTTCGAGGAACTGCGGCAGTCGCTGCCGGGTTATTTTGAACGTGGCATGCGGGTGATGGAAATGGCAGGGCAAGCTGGGAAACGGATTACCGACGCGGCGGGGCGGAGCGTGGCGGAAGCGTGGGAGGAAATTGGCGGATGAGGCCTTCTCAGGGCTAAAGCCCTTACTGAAAAAGAAACGCCCTATCGCAGCTGAAGGCGCTGCGCCACCAAAAATCTGCGAGTCTCGAAATCGAGTTTTCGGGCGAGCAGTCAGCGGAAGCCTCGACTTACTCGATGCCGAGTTGCTTTCTGGCGTCGGGGGTGAGGCGCTCGGGGGTCCAAGGCGGGGTCCACACTACATTTACTGTGCAGGTGCTGACGCCGGGCAGTTGTTCGACGCGGGATTTGACCTGCGCGCTGATGTTGACGTGCTCGGGGCAGCCTTGCGCAGTCAGGGTCATTTCGACGGTAACATCCTGCTTGGCTTCGGCGGGTTGGTTGGTGAGTGCGTCGGCAAAGTTGATTTTGTAGATCAGGCCGAGATCGACGATGTTGACTGGAATCTCAGGATCGTAGCAACTCTTCAGCGCGCTTAGGACATCTTCTTCGGTGATGGCAGGCATTGCGGAAATTACCCCTCTATTTTCTCCTTCAGTTTACCTTATAGTTGCGGCCCGGCGGGCGGACGGCAGTTTTGGCCGGAAAGTTGGTACAGTCTTCCCATGATGAGTCCGGAAGCGAAGCAGAGGATACAACTGGCGCTGCTGCTGGCTCTGGTAGTCGCGGGCGTGCGCGCGGGCTACATCCTATACGAGCGCCATGAAGACAACGCGGCGCTTGAAAAGAAGAAGCAGGCGCAGGACGCGGGTTACGCCAATGCCGACTACTATGTGAACCCGAAGAAACTTTATCCCTACGATCTGAAGAGCGCCCGGCAACTTACACAGCAGCCCGTGTGGGTGAAGGAAGGATATCGCTACGCGTACTATCGCTACGACAGGAGCGACAAGAAAGTTGACTTTGCGCAGAATGCGGGTGTGCTGCTGCCGATCGAAAAACTGGAGATCAAGGATGTGGTTACGGCGATGCCCGAGGGAAAGGGAGAGCGGCGGCAGGTAATGGGCGTGTTTCAGAAGGAAGGGCAGACCTACGCTGTGCCGATTGGGTACGAAGCTGAGGAGCAATACAAAATTTATTCCGACGAAATGTTTTTCGTGGAAGATCCGCACGATTTGTACAAACACTGGCCGGCCGACATTTGGCAAGCGGTAGAGCAACACCAAGTGAAGCCGGGAATGAACGAGTTGCAGGCGGATTTTGCGATCGGCATGGGCGTGCCGGATGCGGGCAGCGGTTCAGACGAAAAGACCGTGCGCTATCCCAACGGAGGCAAACCTGTGGTGGTCGTCTACCACGAGGGCAAGGCGGCGGACATCAAGGCGGGTTCTCCCGGTTCATGAACGAGAGCAGGGCCTGCAGCCCCCAGAAAAACGAAAAGTTCCTATCGCAGTGCTTGAAGCCCTGCGCCATTCAAAATCGACTTCTTCAGCAGGTTCCTTAAGGGACTGGGACGACTTGTTGGGCGAGATTCCATCCCCGAAGCGCCACTTGCGCCGGGCCGTTCGCCGATTTCGCGGGATATTCAATTTCGATTTCGCGGTTTTCGCCGGGAAGCAGCGACAGATAGT
>Ga0224556_1000205_pt1 | contig 14048 bp, 9 predicted proteins | sample 714S315metaG_FD_183007 | JGI IMG/M metagenome (GOLD analysis project Ga0224556, IMG submission 183007) | Peat soil microbial communities from Stordalen Mire, Sweden - 717 S3 1-5 | ecosystem: Environmental > Terrestrial > Soil > Wetlands > Peat | place: Sweden: Norrbotten County, Stordalen Mire...
GTAACGATCACTGGACAAAGCCCAATAAGGCCGAGGAGGATGAAATGAGCAGAGGACATGTGATTTGATCTGGTCTGGAAGGAATTGAAAAAGGTTTGAGGAGCGCGTTCATACAGGACATTCGCCTGCAAGTCACGATGTGGTCGCGCGCATTACGTGGTTGCGGATTCGCTTATTTGTGTCTGCGCAAACCATCGATAAACTTCGCGAATGCCTTCTTCGAGGCCGATTTTCGGCCGCCAGCCTAGCGCCGCCAATCGGCTTGAATCCATCAGTTTGCGCGGCGTGCCGTCCGGTTTGCTGGTATCGAAAACGAGTTTCCCTTCGAAGCCGGTGACACGGCCAACCGTCTCGGCAAGCTGGCGGATGCTGACGTCGGAGCCGGCGCCACAATTGATCGGCTCGCTGCCGTCATAGCGATCCATCAGAAACACCACGGCATCGGCCAAATCATCGACATAGAGAAACTCACGCATGGGGGTTCCGGTGCCCCAGACGACAACCTCCGTTTTACCGGTGGCCTTGGCCGCGTGGAATTTGCGGATAAGGGCCGGCAAGACGTGGCTCGTCGAAAGATCGAAATTGTCGTTCAGGCCGTAGAGATTGCATGGCATGATCGAAATATAGCGTCGGCCGTACTGGCGCCGGTACGCCTGACACAGTTTAATGCCGGCGATTTTCGCAACCGCGTACCATTCGTTGGTTGGCTCGAGTGGACCGGTCAACAGCGCGTCTTCCTTGATCGGTTGCGGCGCGAATTTCGGGTAGATGCAGGATGATCCAAGAAAGACAAGCTGCTCGACATCGGCCAGATGTGCAGCCTGAATGACATTCGTCTCAATCACGAGATTATCGAAAAGAAAATCCGCAGGGTAAGAGTCATTCGCAAGGATTCCGCCGACCTTGGCGGCGGCGAGGATGATCACATCAGGCTTGGCCCGCGCCACCCATTGCCGGACGGCGTCCTGCTCGCGCAGATCGACATCGCGACGGTCCACCGTCAGGATTTCCGCGTCTTCGCCCTCGAGCCGGCGCATGATCGCCGAGCCAACCATGCCACGATGGCCGGCGACCCAAATTCGCCGCTTGTTCCCGGCCCTCGCCGAAAGCTGATCCATGCAACGCTCCTCAGATCCGGCCACGTTTCTTCATGACGATCAAGTCGCTCGCGACCATGTCCGATACGAGCTGTGGAAATTCGATCGTGTGCTTCCAGCCAAGTTTCTTGAACGCCTTGCTAGGATCGCCGAGAAGGAGATCGACCTCCGTCGGACGAAAATAACGCGGATCGATCTCGACGAGGACCCGGCCGGTTTTTTTGTCGAAACCACGCTCTTCGACTCCGGTTCCTTTCCACCCGATTTCGATGCCAAGCTCTGCAAAGGCACGCTCGACGAATTCGCGCACCGTATGGGTTTCCCCTGTCGCCAAGACATAATCGTCGGGCTCGGGATGTTGCAGAATCCGCCACATCCCCTCGACGTAATCGCGTGCATGGCCCCAATCCCGCTTGGCATCAAGGTTGCCCAAAAACAGCCTATCCTGAAAGCCCAAATGGATTGCTGCGACCGCGCGGGTGATTTTTCGCGTGACGAAGGTCTCGGCCCTTGTCGGACCTTCATGATTGAAAAGGATTCCATTCGAAGCGTGTAGCCCATAGGCTTCGCGGTAATTGATCGTGATCCAGTAAGCATAGAGTTTTGCGGCGGCGTAGGGCGAGCGGGGATAAAATGGCGTCTCCTCGTTTTGCGGGACCGCCTGCACTTTTCCATAAAGCTCCGAAGTCGACGCCTGATAGAAACGGGTTCTTTGCTCAAGGCGCAGGATGCGGATAGCTTCGAGAAGGCGGAGCGTGCCAAGCGCGTCTGCATTCGCCGTGTATTCCGGCGTCTCGAAACTGACCTGGACATGGCTTTGCGCGGCGAGGTTGTAAATTTCGTCGGGCTGAACCTCCTGCACGATGCGAATAAGGTTTGTTGAATCGGTCAGGTCGCCATAATGCAGCAAAAAGTCACCGATATTCTCATGCGGGTCATGATATAAATGATCGACCCGGTCTGTATTGATCAATGATGACCGCCGTTTCACGCCATGCACGATGTAGTTTTTCGTCAGAAGGAGTTCGGCGAGCAGAGCGCCATCCTGTCCGGTAATGCCGGTAATCAAGGCTACTTTTTTCGATGCCATGCGAGATAAAACCTCAAACTCGAGCTCCAGCAGGAGCGGTCGCGGTACTGTTTGCTATATCAATGCAACGCTAGCAGAAAAGCAATGTTCACGCTCTCCCAAATCGCCGCGGCATTATAACGCTTTTCCCGTGCGGGCGCAGGCTTAAAACCGGTTTGGCGAGGACGATTTCGCTTTCGTTCCTGTTCAGCTCTCTCCTTGCGCTTGGGCGACCGAGACCGCGGTCATATTGATGATGCCGCGCACTGTCACCGAAGGCGTCAGGATGTGGGCGGGTTTGGCCGTGCCGAGAAGAATTGGGCCGACCGGCTGGGTGTCGGCCATGATCATTGTCATCGTATAGGCAATATTGGCGGCGTCGAGATTGGGCATAACAAGAACATTCGCCTCGCCCTTCAGACGCGAGGCTGGCAACACAAGATCGCGCATCGCCTGCGACAAAGCGGTATTGGCCTGCATCTCTCCATCGGCTTCAAGATCTGGGGCGCGCTCGCGGAGGATTTCCAGTGCGTCGCGCATCTTAACGGTCGAGGGCGTGTCATCCGAACCGAAATCCGAATGCGACACAAGGGCGATTTTCGGTTCGATACCGAATCGGCGAACGTGAGCGGCGCACATCAATGCGATTTCTGCGATCTCGGGGGCAGAGGGATCGCGCCGGACATGCGTGTCGGCGATAAAAAAGGGACCCTTATTGGTAATCATCAAGCACATCGCGGCAAGATCATTCGCTCCAGGAACGAGCCCGATAATGTCCTTGATATAGGGCAAGTGCGGATTGAAACGCCCGTCGAGGCCGCAAATCATTGCGTCGGCGTCGCCACGTTTCACCGCGATCGCCGCGATCACCGTCGAATTTGTCCGGACCAAGGCGCGCGCGGCCTTGGGCGTAATCCCATGCCGTCCGGCCGACTCAAGACAGGTCTCGACATAGTCACGATACCGCGGATCGTTACCTGGATCGATGAGTTCGAAGTCCTTTCCAGAGCGCACAGACAGCCCAAAGCGCTCTATGCGGGCCTCGATAACTTCCGGACGGCCAACGAGAATCGGTTTGGCGACCCCTTCTTCGACGACGGTTTGGGTTGCGCGCAGGACTCGTTCATCCTCGCCCTCCGCATAAATCACCCGCATCGGGCACGCTTTGGCGGCTTGCATCACGGGCTTCATGACAAAGCCGGAACGGAACACAAAGCGCGACAATGTCTCTTCATAAAGTGTAAAATCAGTGATCGGCCTTTTCGCGATGCCCGAGTCCATCGCAGCCCTTGCAACCGCCGGCGCGATGCGCAGGATCAAGCGCGGATCGAAAGGCGATGGAATGAGACTGTTCTTGCCGTAATTCCGCGCCTCGCCGCCATAGGCCCTGGCGACCACGTCGGACGGCGGCTCATGCGCCAGTTGCGCGATCGCGCGGCTTGCGGCGAGCTTCATTGCCTCGTTGATGCTCGTGGCCCCAACATCGAGAGCGCCGCGAAAAATATAGGGGAAGCAGAGGACGTTGTTCACCTGATTGGGGAAATCGGACCGCCCCGTGCAAATCAGGGCGTCCGGCCGCGCCGCGGATGCGGCGCCAGGCTCGATTTCCGGCGTGGGATTGGCCAGCGCCATAACCAGCGGCCGTTCGGCCATTTCCTTGACCATCTCCGGCGTCAAGACGCCTCCCGCCGAAAGCCCGAGAAAAATATCGGCACGGCCGATGACATCTTTGAGCGTCCGCGCGGCCGTGTCTTGGGCATAGATCTCCACTTGGCTATTCATCAGGGCTTTACGGCCGCGATAAACGACGCCCTCGATGTCGGTGACGAAAATGTTCTCGCACTTGGCGCCGAGAACGACGAGAAAATCGAGGCAAGCGAGCGCCGCCGCGCCAGCGCCTGAGGTCACGATCTTGACGGAGCCGAGGGTTTTGCCAGTAATCTCCATGGCATTGAGGACCGCCGCGCCGACGATGATCGCGGTGCCGTGCTGATCATCGTGAAACACCGGAATCGCCATGCGTTGGCGCAGCTTGCGCTCAACCTCGAAACATTCCGGCGCCTTGATATCCTCGAGATTGATGCCGCCAAAGGTAGGCTCCAGCGCGGCCACGATATCGACCAGGCGGTCGACATCGGTCTCCGCGAGTTCAATATCGAAAACGTCGATGCCGGCGAATTTCTTAAAGAGAACCGCTTTGCCTTCCATCACGGGTTTGCCGGCCAGGGGACCGATGTTGCCTAGTCCCAAGACCGCGGTGCCGTTGGTCACCACCGCAACGAGATTTTGCCGGACTGTGAGCTCGGCTGCCGCGCTGGGATCGGCGGCGATCGCGAGGCATGCGGCGGCGACGCCGGGCGAGTAGGCAAGCGAGAGATCATGCTGCGTGGCAAGCGGCTTGGTTGCCACGATCTCGAATTTGCCGGGACGAGGCGAACGATGGTAGAGGAGCGCGCTCGACGCCAAATCTGAGCTGATGGAGTCGGCCATGAACCAGCTTTCTATTAAAATATAACGCACGGGATAGCTGGACCCCGCGCCGATGTCCACCACCGCGAAGAGCGAGTTTGACGCGCCTGCGCGCCTCAGGATTACGACAGACGGATGAAACAAAGCCAATCCATGGCCGCTAGCGAAGCAAGCCGTATCGAAATTGTCCATGACGTGGCGGGCCTCCGGGCGAGGCTTGCGGAATGGCGGCGCGCGGGCGAGACGATCGGCCTCGTGCCGACCATGGGCGCGCTTCATGCCGGACATATTTCCCTTGTCGATGAAGCCAAAAAACACGCTGGCAAGATCGTTCTGTCGATTTTCGTCAACCCGGCGCAATTCGCGCCAGGGGAAGATTTCGGCGCCTATCCGCGCTCTCTCGAGGCGGACGTGGCCAAATTTGCCTTTGCCGGAGGCGATTTGGTTTTCGCGCCCGCCACCGCGCAAATCTATCCGCCCGGCTTTGCAACCACGCTCGCCATGGGCGGTCCGGCGGCCGCCGGACTTGAGGATCGGTTCCGGCCGGCGCATTTTGCCGGCGTCGCGACCATCGTGGCAAAGCTCCTCAACCAGAGCCGGCCAGACGTCGCGATCTTCGGCGAGAAAGACTATCAGCAGTTAAAAGTCGTGACCCAAATGGTCCGCGATCTCGATTTCGAGACCAGGATTGCCGGTGCGCCGACGGTGCGCGAGCCTGACGGATTGGCTCTCTCATCGCGCAATGTCTATTTGTCGGCAAAAGAGCGCGCCGTTGCGCCTTCTCTGTATGCGGCGCTTCGCCGGTGTGCCCGCGACATCAGTGAAGGGGTCACGATCCAGACCGCTCTCGATACCGCCCGGAAAACTGTCGCGGCGGCTGGATTCGTCACGGATTATTTCGAAGCGCGCCACGCGGAAACTTTGGCGCCGGTCATTTCGCGCGACGAGGGGCAGATCCGGCTTTTGGCGGCGGCGAAATTGGGCAAGACACGGCTTATTGATAACGTCGGCCTCTAGGTCACGACGATTTTGGATTGAACCAATCCAAAAAACCAGTTTCCACTTTTCCTCATCCCGCTCTAAGCCGGTACTGGGTCGGTTCTCCCTCCCGCCGGTCCCTGAGGAGCAAACATGCTTCACCTTTTGCCTGAGCTTTCGCCCAAACAGCGCAGCGCGGTCTTGGCGAGCTATCTCGGCTGGACGCTCGATGCTTTCGATTTCTTCATTCTCATCTTTGTCATGGACGACATCGCGAAAGAATTCGGTACCGACGTAAAGGAAGTGACCTTCGCGATCTTCCTGACTTTGGCGGCAAGGCCATTGGGCGCCCTTGTCTTTGGCCTCGCCGCCGACCGCTTTGGCCGAAGGCCCGTGCTGATGATCGACATTCTTTGCTTTTCCGTGCTCGAATTCGCTTCCGGCTTTGCCCCGAACCTTGGTTTTCTCCTTATCCTTCGCACGCTCTTTGGTGTGGCCATGGGGGGCGAATGGGGTGTCGGCGCTTCACTCACGATGGAAACAATTCCCCCTAAAACGCGGGGCGTGGTGTCGGGGATTCTTCAAACCGGCTATCCGAGCGGCTACCTTCTCGCCTCGATCACCTATTTCGCACTTTATGGCACAATCGGCTGGCGCGGCATGTTCATGGTGGGCGCGCTGCCTGCGCTGCTTGTCCTTTTCATTCGCGCCAAAGTCGAGGAATCTCCGGCGTTCTTGGCTCGCACCAACGTAAGACAAGACTCAGGTCTCGTCAGAATGCTGCGCGACAATGCCGGACGCTTCCTCTATGTCGTTTTGCTCATGACGGCTTTCAATTTCTTCAGCCATGGCACGCAAGACCTCTACCCGACCTTCCTGCGGCTGCAACATCATTTCGCGCCACAGACCGTCGGTCTCATCGCGATCGTCTATAATATCGGCGCGATCCTCGGCGGAATGACATTCGGCGCTTTATCGGAAAGGATCGGCCGCCGCCGTGGCATCGTGATCGCGGCGCTGGGCGCGCTTCTTGTCATTCCGCTTTGGGCCTATGGCACGAGCCCCGTTCTGCTTGCCACCGGCGCCTTCTTCATGCAGTTTGGTGTCCAGGGCGCATGGGGCATCGTGCCAGTGCATCTCAATGAGCTGTCGCCGCACGAAGTGCGCGGCACGTTCCCAGGCTGTGCCTATCAGATCGGCAATTTGCTCGCCTCTGCCAACGCTACACTTCAGGCGTCGATTGCCGATGCTAATGGCGGCAATTATGCCTTTGCGCTTGCTATCGTTGCCGCGCTTGTCGCGGTGGTGCTTGCCTGCCTCACGGCGTTTGGCGGTGAAGCGCATGGCATCAAATTTCCCGGCTGCCCGGAAAATCCGGCGAATGGTTAGGTGCGGTCATGGCCAGCGGACAAATGATCGTTCGTGTGATGGTCAGGGGCAGAGTCCAAGGCGTCGGCTACCGCGCCTGGACACAAATCGAGGCGACGTCGCGAGGCATTTCGGGCTGGGTAAGAAATCGCTCGAACGGCGATGTCGAAGCTCTCTTCGCCGGTCCGCCGGACGCCGTCGAAGTCCTTTGCGCGGCCTGTTGGCGTGGCCCCGCACACGCGCGGGTCGATAAGGTGGAGGTCACGCAAGCCAGTGCGGCGGCGCTAACGGAGCCAGGCGCGGGGCCGGGGTTTCGTCTAGTCGCCACGCTTTAATGCAGCGCATTTAGAGCGTGATGGGATTAAGCTGAAGCGGTTCCTCGGTTTGCGAAGGATAGTTGGTGCTTTCGCCAGGTAGAAACGCGTCGAACGCCGCCCAAAACAACTCGCGAAAACAATCGCGCTCCATCAGGATTTCGTGTCGGGCGTGCGCCAATGTGATGCATTTACCCGCTTTGAGGCGGCTCGCGAACTGTTCCGCCGCGGCGGAATCGACCAGGCGATCGGCGCCAGCGGCCATGATCAAGACCGGGGTTAAAATGCGGCGCGGATATTCCACATCCTCGAAGCGCCGCATGAGATGGAAAGCGGCGTTGATCCAGCCAATCGTCGGATCGGCGATGGCAAGGCCGGGCGCCGCTTCGATGATCGCCGCTCCTCGCGCATGGCGTCTTTGATCTGACGTCAAGACATTGCCCTCGAAGTTCACCGACATATAGGGTATTGGGCCACCGCCCGGCACGAACCGGCGGCCCTGTCCGAGAATGACCAGTGTCTTGGCGAGAAACCGCACCGTGGCCGCGAAGCGTAGCCCGTAAATATTAATCATCGGCGCGGTGAGCACCATGCGCGCGAATGGCGAGCGGCCGGCGTGCGCCATTGCAAGTGCGATCGCCCCGCCCATGGAATGGCCGAGCGCGAACCAGGGCGGCCGGCAGTAAGGTTCAAGGACCTGTTCAACCAAAGCATCGAGATCGCGCTCATAGGCGCGGAAATCGCCAACATGACCTTTGCGGGGATTGCCCGCGAGGCGGCCGGAGTTGCCTTGCCCGCGCCAATCCAGGATCGCGACATCGAAATTCCGGCTCAACAATTCGCCGATAACCTCGAAGTATTTTTCAATGAATTCCGCGCGTCCCGGCAAAATCGCGATAGTCCCGGCGCACTCTGCGCCGCAACTCCAGCGCGCCGCCCGCAGGGTCCATTTATCCCGCGCCGTGATGGCGGAGACTATGGCGCCGGGAGGCGCCGGATTCTCCAAAATCGGACATAGTTCCATTGCGAAATTTCGATGCTCCAACTCTTTGAAACCGAGCGGTTCCTTTTCGATCGCGCAGTTCCATGCGACCGGGAAGCGCTCTGGGCTTTCCACGGACGGAATTTCAACCGGAGGCCGCCGTCTGCGCCGGGGGATATTACCGGCGGAATTTTTGCCTGTCTCGCTCCTCTTGCAAAGCCAAACCCTATCCCCACATCAATGATACGCGGGCCACTTCAGGACGCGCGAGCGGAGCTAAGCCTCGGACGCAGCAGGGGAATTGCTGGCTGAAGTTTTGCGCCGCTTTGTAAACGTGTGCAACACCTCTACTCGCTTCATTCAAGGAGGATAGTGAGATGCGTCAGTTTGATCTTTCCCCCCTATATCGCTCGACCATCGGGTTTGACCGCTTGTTCAATATGATTGATCAGGCTGCGGGGCTCGAAACCGTGCCAAGCTACCCGCCCTATAATATCGAACGCACTGGCGAGAACGCCTACCGGATATCGGTGGCGGTCGCGGGTTTCGCTGCGACGGATCTCTCGCTGGAAACCAAGGAAAATACCCTCACCATTCGTGGTTCGCGCGAGCGTGAGAGCGAGAACGTAACGGCTAAAACGGAAGTGCTGTATCAAGGAATTGCCGCCCGTTCGTTCGAGCGCCGCTTCCAACTCGCGGATCACGTCCATGTGACCGGGGCAAGCCTTGAAAACGGCTTGCTTCATGTCGATTTGCTTCGTGAACTCCCCGAGGCGCAGAAACCGCGCCAGATCCCGATTGCAACCGAGGGCGCAAATCCCCCGGTCGTGACATCAAGGGCAGCGTAACCCCGCGCGTTGGTTGGCCCTCCCGGACCCCGCTCGGCGGTAAGGGCGTCTCTATAAGACGCCCTTTTTTTCGCCCCAATTTTTGAGTGCTCAAATTGGTGGTGGCTTGCTATCATTTGTATCAGATGCGTTCGCGTCCCGCGGTCATGGCAAGCGTCATGAAACCGTCCACGTCGGAAGGAAGCGTCGCATAGGACGTCACCAGCCGGACGAAAACTTCGTCCTTTGCCGGGGGCGGGCAGTCATGGCTGCCGTCACGAAATTTCCAAGGGTAATAAAGCGCTCCGCCTGCTTTCAGCGCCGCGTCGATCGCGCCAGGCAGGATTGCGAAGACTTCATTCGCCTCGCAGGGCCAAGGCATGCGAACGCCCGGAATTTTGGTCAAGCCTCGGGCGAGCCGTCTCGCCTGGTCATTCGCCCTCACCGCCAGATCGAGCCAATGGCCATTCTCAAGGTAGGCGGCCATTTGTGCGCCGAGAAATCGTCCTTTCGATAAGGTATGCCCGCTGCGTTTGCGCTGAAAGGGCAGGCCCGCGGCTTTCAAGGGATCGAAAAAGATCACAGCCTCGCAGGCGAGCGCGCCGTTCTTCGTGGCGCCGAACGACAAGACGTCGATGCCGGCCTTCCAGCTCATTTCGGCCGGCGTGCATTGGAGGGAAACGAGGGCATTGGCGAAACGGGCGCCGTCCATGTGGACCATAAGGCCGGCATCATGCGCGAGTGCGGTGAGTTCGGCCAGCTCCATGCAAGTGTAAATCGTCCCGCTTTCAGTGACTTGCGAAAGAGACAAGGCGGCAGGCTGGACCTGCTTTTCGAGTCCGCGCGGAAAATCCGCAAGCACCGATTTGAAATCCGCTGGCGCGATCTTGCCTGCGCGGCCGGCAATGCCGATGAGCTTGGCGCCTCCGGTGAACATTTCCGGCGCGCCGCACTCATCTTCCATGACATGGGCTTGCATGTGGCAGAAAATCGCGCCGAACGGCGGAGAAATTGCGCCAAGCGCAAGCGCGTTCGCGGCAGTTCCCGTGTTGACAAGGAAACTAGCGATCTTTCGTTCGAAGACGTCCTCGAGAAGCCGCCCGGCCTTAGCGGTCAAAGAGTCCTGGCCATAGGCCGGAGCCGCGCCCTCGTTCGTGGCGAGAACCGACGCGAGGATGGGTTGACTGGCACCTGCGGTGTTGTCGCTCGCGAAATCCATGGTATCCCAGGCCTGGAGGCAGGATGGGTGCATCCCGGCGCACCCGCGATCGACACTCGCATGGTGGCAGACCTTCCTCTTTTTGCCTGGCCGCCGCTGATTCGCAAAGATAATTTTCAACGCTTGTTAAACTCACGGAAATCTGCAATCTTACATTCTTAGGACAGCGTTACTGACCATTTGAGGTTGGAACAACGCTGACGGCGCACACTCCTCGGCCGGAATTGATGCAAATCCATAGCTGAATCAGCGCGATGGGCGCAGGCTGGCGACGCACGCCTGGAAGGCCAGCGTGGCTCGGTTCTTGCCAGAAGGCTGCGCGTCTTACTTGGCATACTGGCGCGCGCTAGAGTCTCTGTGGCAGCGCGGTTTTATGGCATGGTTTAATGGCACGGTTTAATGGAAAGTGTGAGATGACCGATCCGATCTTGCCCGGCCCGATCCACCTCGATTCTGGGCTGCCGGCCGCGCAAGGCCTTTATTCGCCAGACAATGAGCATGACGCCTGCGGGGTCGGTTTCGTCGCCGATATGCACAATCGCAAGTCGCATGAAATTATCGGCATGGGCCTCGAGATTCTACGCAATCTCGATCATCGCGGAGCGGTCGGCGCCGACCCCATGGCGGGCGATGGCTGTGGCATGCTGGTTCAGATCCCGCACCGCTTTTTTGCCCAACAGGCAAGCGAACTCGGCTTTGTCCTGCCGGCGCCTGGCGAATATGCGATCGGCGCGTTGTTCTTGCCGCGCGATGTGGAAGGCCGCCGGATCGTCGAAGCCATAGTTGAGAAAATGGTTGCCGAAGAAGGGCAGATTTTACTTGGCTGGCGGGATACGCCGGTCGATTCTTCTTGTTTAGGCGAGAGCATCAAGCCAGCCGAACCGCTGAGCCGCCAAATTTTCATTCAGCGCGGGCCGGAGACTGGCGATCAGGACGTTTTCGAGCGGCGGCTTTTTATTTTGCGCAAGACGATTTCGAACGCGGTCCACAATCTGGCCGACCGGCGCATGGCGGGCTTTTATCCCGTGTCGCTTTCGTCGCGCACCATCGTCTACAAAGGCTTGCTGCTCGCGACGAAGCTCGATGTCTATTTCAAGGACCTTGGCGATCCTTTGTTCGAATCGGCGCTTTCGCTCGTGCATCAGCGCTTTTCGACGAACACTTTTCCCACCTGGTCGCGGGCGCATCCCTATCGTTATGTCGCTCATAATGGCGAAATCAATACTCTGCGCGGCAATCTCAATTGGATGGCGGCGCGGCAGGCTTCAGTCGCCTCCGGTCTTTTCGGCAATGACATAAGCAAGCTCTGGCCGATCTCCTATGAGGGCCAATCGGACACGGCCTGCTTCGACAATGCGCTCGAATTCCTCGTTCAGGGCGGCTACTCACTCGTCCATGCGATGATGATGCTCATTCCGGAAGCCTGGGCGGGCAATCCGCTGATGGACCCGGAGCGCCGCGCTTTTTACGAATATCATGCCGCGATGATGGAGCCCTGGGACGGGCCGGCGGCTGTCGCCTTTACCGATGGCCGCCAGATCGGCGCCACGCTCGATCGCAACGGCCTGCGCCCGGCACGCTATATCGTCACGAGTGACGGACTCGTCGTGCTCGCCTCGGAGGCCGGTGTTTTGCCGATCGCCGAAGAGCGGATCATTACCAAATGGCGGTTGCAGCCGGGTAAGATGCTGCTCGTCGATCTGGAGCAGGGCCGCATCATTTCGGATGACGAGATCAAGCACACCCTTGCCGCGTCGCATCCTTATGCCGAATGGGTCAAACGTACCCAGATCGTGCTCGAGGATATGGATTTCGCGGTGCATCCGCGTTCGCCGCGCAGCGACGTCACGCTCTTGGACCGTCAGCAGGCGTTCGGCTACAGCCAGGAGGATCTTTCGCTGCTGCTGCCGCCGATGGCGGTGACCGGCCAGGAAGCAGTCGGCTCGATGGGCACCGATACGCCGATTTCGGCGCTATCGACGCAGTCAAAGCTGCTCTACACCTATTTCAAGCAGCATTTCGCGCAGGTGACCAATCCGCCGATCGATCCGATCCGTGAGGAACTGGTCATGAGCCTCGTGTCCTTCATCGGGCCGCGTCCAAACATCCTCGACCACGAAGGCAATGCCAAGAAGAAACGGCTGGAAGTCCGCCAGCCGATTCTCACCAACGGAGACCTCGAAAAAATCCGTTCGATCGCGCATTTCGAGGAGGCATTCGATACCAAGACGCTCAACATCACCTATCCGTCGGAGCGCGGCGCAAAGGGCATGGACGAAGCGCTTACGAAGCTTTGCGAGAGGGCCGAACACGCGGTCAATAGCGGCTTCAATATCATCATTCTGTCCGACCGAATGACCGGCCCCGACCGTATTCCGATTCCGGCGCTTCTGGCGACGGCGGCGGTGCATCATCATCTCATTCGCAAAGGTCTTCGCACCTCTGTCGGCCTCGTCGTCGAAACCGGCGATGCGCGGGAGGTCCACCACTTCGCGTTGCTCGCAGGCTATGGGGCGGAGGCGATCAATCCCTACCTCGCCTTCGAGACGCTCGCTGTGATGGCGGCGGAATTCCCCGACGACATCGATGCCAGCGAGGCTTGTAAACGCTACATCAAGTCGATCGACAAGGGCCTCCTGAAAGTCATGTCGAAAATGGGCATTTCGACGTACCAGTCCTATTGCGGCGCGCAGATCTTCGACGCGGTCGGGCTGGCGGAGGACTTCGTTGATCGCTATTTTACCGGCACGGTGTCGCAGATCGGCGGCGCCGGTCTTGCCGAGATCGCAGAGGAAACCGTCCGCCGCCACGGGGAAGCTTTCGGCAATGCGCCGCTCTATCGCAATGCGCTTGATGTTGGCGGCGATTACGCCTTCCGCATCCGCGGCGAAGCGCATTCCTGGACGCCGCAATCGGTGTCCCTCCTGCAACATGCCGTGCGTGGCAAGGATGCGGCCAGCTATCGCGCCTTTGCCGCCTTATTGAACGAGGAAACCACACGGCCTTTGACGATACGTAGTCTCTTCCGCATCAAGACGGCGCCGGATGACGGCCGCCTTCCGGTGCCTTTGGAGGAGGTCGAGCCGGCCCAATCGATCGTGCGGCGTTTTTCAACCGGGGCGATGTCCTATGGCTCGATCTCGCGGGAGGCCCATACCACGCTCGCGATCGCAATGAACCGGATTGGCGGAAAGTCGAACACGGGGGAGGGCGGCGAGGAGTCCGACCGCTACAAGCCGCTCCCGAACGGCGATTCGATGCGCTCGGCGATCAAGCAGGTTGCGTCCGGGCGTTTCGGCGCAACCACCGAATATCTCGTCAACTCGGACATGATGCAGATTAAGATGGCGCAGGGGGCAAAACCCGGCGAAGGCGGCCAATTGCCGGGGCATAAGGTCGATGCCATCATCGCCAAGGTGCGTCACTCGACGCAAGGCGTCGGCCTCATCTCGCCGCCGCCGCACCATGACATCTATTCTATCGAGGATTTGGCGCAGCTTGTCTTCGACCTGAAGAACGTGAATCCCGAAGCCGATGTTTCTGTCAAGCTCGTGTCCGAGGTCGGTGTGGGAACCGTAGCCGCGGGTGTTTCCAAGGGCCGGGCCGATCATGTCACCATTTCCGGCTTCGAGGGTGGCACCGGGGCCTCGCCACTGACCTCGATCAAGCACGCTTGCATTCCTTGGGAAATCGGCCTTGCCGAGACACAACAAACCTTGGTTATG
>Ga0224556_1000206_pt1 | contig 14036 bp, 13 predicted proteins | sample 714S315metaG_FD_183007 | JGI IMG/M metagenome (GOLD analysis project Ga0224556, IMG submission 183007) | Peat soil microbial communities from Stordalen Mire, Sweden - 717 S3 1-5 | ecosystem: Environmental > Terrestrial > Soil > Wetlands > Peat | place: Sweden: Norrbotten County, Stordalen Mire...
CGCGCGAGCAAGGCCTGCGTTAAATGCCGCGCGTCGATCCCCTCGAACGATATGACGCGCGGATCGCGGGCGATCGTCTCATGCAATTGGCCGTGCCCTGAATCCACGCAAACGACTTCGGCGGCGCCACGTGCCAGAAGAACATGGGTGAAGCCGCCGGTCGAGGCGCCGACATCGAGACAGAAATGTCCGGCGGGATCGAAGCCGAAGGCATCGAGAACTGCGGCCAGCTTGACACCGCCGCGCGAGACCCAAGGATAGGCAGGCGCGGATTCGATCATGGCGTTAGGTCCAATCGGCGCCGATGCCTTGCGGATGATTTCCCCATCGGCACGGACGAGTCCGGCGGCGATGGCTTCTTGCGCCTTGGCTCTGCTCGGAAAAAGCTGGCGCCCAACCAGCGCGACATCGGCGCGCGGGTGCGCAGTGGGTTTTTCTGTCACGGTCTATGCTCGTCGGATTGGCCCGGCGCGGCAACCGGTTTGACGCCGCTTGCATCCTGAGCCTGCTGGGCTTGCTGCGCTTGCTGAGCCATCGGCGGCATAGGCCGCTTTTCGCCCTCCGCTCGCTTGGCCGCCGCCCATGTCTTGCGGTCGAGCTGAAACCGGTCGCAAGGATGCAGGCCGCCACGCGCCGGCAAAAGGTCGAGACCCGTATCCACAAAGGCAAAGCCGGCTTTTTCGAGAACGCGGCGCGAGGCGATGTTGTTGACCCGCGAATTGGCGTGGATCCGGCTCGCCCGCGTGAGGCTGAAGACCGTATTGGCAAGCGCCTTGACGGCTTCGGTGGCCAACCCCTTGCCCCAATATTGCGGCGCCAGCATATAGCCCAATTCAATGTCTGCCGCCGTCACATGGGCGCCAATGAGGCCAATCGTTTGACGCGCGCCGCCTTTCTTTGTGATCGCCAAGATCAGCGCCGTTCCATTGGCGTTTTCGGCGCGCGCCTTCATAATGAAACGCTCCGCTTCGCCAGGTGGATAGGGATGCGGAATCAAAGCGGTCATTTGCGCGACATGCGCCAGGCTGGCAATACTCGTCAGCGATGCGATGTCGGATGCGCGCGGCCAGCGCAGCCACAGCCGCTGTGTCTCGATGCGGAAGATGTCGTCCGAGGTCAAATCCGGGAACATACTGGCTCCGGCGGGCAGCCTCTCGCGAGGTCTTAAGCCTGATAAAGGGTGGCAGCTTCCACCTCCCCTTTATAACCCTTTCGGGTTGTCCGGACTTTTCCCCTAAATTTCAGGAGCGGTTCTCACGTTCGAAAAACCAAGTCCACCGGGTCCGTGGGAGCAGGTGGAGGTTTTCGGCCTCCGCCCCTATTCTGCTGCCTCTGCTGCTTGCGGCAAGGGCTGGACGGAAATGTAGGCGCGTCCATCGGCTTTGGTCCGGAACGCAACTTTTCCTTCAATCAAAGCAAATAAAGTGTGGTCCGTGCCTATTCCGACATTTGCGCCGGGATGCCATTTGGTGCCGCGCTGGCGCACAATAATATTGCCGCTCACCACGGCTTCGCCGCCGAATTTCTTGACGCCGAGGCGCCGGCCTTTGGAATCCCGGCCGTTGCGAGACGAACCGCCTGCTTTTTTATGTGCCATCGGTCTGGTTCCCAATCTCTGCGCGGGAGCCGCGCTTCCCCGCGCTTCCTCGCATCAAATCAAATTTGGCTCGCTCCCAAGTGGGAACGCGTGTTTATTCAGGGCTGGCGGTTCCACCGGAAAGCTCGACGCCACCCGCATGAAGTCCGGTGATCCGCACGAGTGTTAGATCCTGGCGGTGTCCGCGCTTGCGCTTGGAGTTCTGCCGCCTGCGCTTCTTGAAGGCAATCGCCTTCGGCCCTCTGGTCTGTTTGACGATCTGGCCGGCAACACTGGCGCCTTCGATAAAAGGGGTTCCCAAAGCCGGGCTGCCGTCTCCGGACAGCATGAGAACATGATCGAATGCCACGCTATCCCCGGGCTCGCCGGAAAGCGTCATAACGGTGATCGTGTCCCCAGCGGAGACGCTATATTGCTTGCCGCCGGTTTTGATAACTGCGAACAACTCACTACCCTCATATTCCATGCGGCCCAACCAGGCGAAGAATCTTCCGTCCAGCGCCCGCTATTGCAATGCCGCCGGCCGGCGGATGCCCGCCGCCGGTCACCTTATTCCTAAGCTCCAGAATTTCCAAGATCTAGATTGGAGGTTCGCGAACCCTCAGAGCCGTCTTTACGGCGGCACATCCGGCGGTGAAATGTCCCCCGGATTATAAGAGGTATCGTCCATCCATCCTTATGGCACGGCGGGCGGATTCATTTATCACCCGCGCCACGCCTTCATCGCAAATATGGAGATAAAGACCTTTTAAAACTCCGCGCCAAGAAGCAACCGGCCATATGCCGTTCCGGCCGGGTGTCTACAAAGCTTGGCGCCGGTTGTCAACCATCACACACCACGCGCCAAGCCGCTGCACGGCTTGAGATTTTCTGCCAACACCTTTTTTTATAGAAGGCTAGATTTTAGAACGACTGCCATTAACACTGCCCGTTTTCCATTAAAAACGCCCCGGGCGGACTTTGTCACTCCACATGCCCGGCGCAACCTCCTTGGGCCACGCCGCATTTGAGCCATTTTCAAAAGGTTTGTTTAAAGGACCATCTAGCTGAAGCGGTTGCGGATTTCTTTCCGGCGCTTGGCCGCCTGCAAAAGAACTGAGAGCGCTTCCAGATCACGCGGGATTCCGTGACCGGGAGGAACCGCTCAAATCCAAAGAGGGGGAGCATGTCGGAATCGGAAAAGTCGATCAACTTTTTCGGGACATGCTCCAAGGCTCCATCGGCCAGTGTCTGGCATTCCCGCCGGGCAATTTACAAGTCCTTCCCAAGGAACGGCGCCCAGAGGCCCATTCCATTATCCAGTCGCTCGGGGTCAAGCGCGTGAAATTTAATGCGGCCGTCCGCAGGATCGAAGCAACGCGATGACGATGAGCGTGCCGCTGCGGCCTCAGACTCCGGTCATTCGTGTTAAGTCTGCCCGGTTCGGTGCCTGCATCGAATTTGGCATGGATCCGGCCATAGAAGCCGATGGCGCCCGCCATGCTTCCTTGGATCCCAGGAAAGTTTCGTTGCGCTGGTTTACCGGCACGCTCCTGACTGGCCTTTCCGGCGGCGTCCTCATCGGCGCGGCCATTTACGCGGCGCTCGGGAATCAAACCTATTTCGCCGAGGCACCGGCGCCCGCACTCTCGCAGCGCAAGGAGATCACCCTCGACTTCGGCGTCAACCCGCACAAGGCTGATCGTCTCGTCAAGGCCGTTGATATCGTCGCGGAAAAACAGAGCTTCCAGGCGCCGGCGACAATCCAATCCGGCGACAAGGAGGTCCTGAAAGTCCACACCTTCACCCACGTCCAGACAACCTTGACGTTGGCGAGCTTCGGACTTTCCGAGGATGTTCCGCAATTTAATCCATTGAAGGTCCTTGCTGGCGCGCGCAACGCCTTGGATGCCGTGCCGGAGCCGGTTCAGGACGATGCCGAAATCTCATGGTCCACCCGCGATCTGACCGGTCTGAAATTTTCGCCCGTGGCCGCGCTATCGATGGAAGAGGTTCAGGCCCAGGTCGCCGAACAATTCAAAAACACGCTGGAAGCGGGCGCAAAACCACTGCCCTTGCCGCCGCAACTTCTTCTGATGCGGACGTCCCGTGCTTATCTTCCGACCGTTCTTGCCTATGCCAATCCCGCGGAGCCGATCACGACGGCTCCTTTTTCCACGATCGAAGTCCGCATGGTTCCTGAAAACGTGACCAATGTCGGCCGGTCGCCGCAAGTTTCGCCCGCAACGCAAATGGAGGAGCGTCTCGTCGTGGTCCGTCACGGCGAAACACTCGAGAGCGTGCTGCGCGGCGCCGGAGTCGCAAGGGATCAGATCACCGGGATCTTTGCCGCCTTCGGGATCCCGCTCGGCCATGCCGCGGTAGCGGAGGGAGCACGCCTCAAGCTTCTCTTCGCCGATCTCGATGGTTCCGGCACCAATATGACCTTGGCGCGCCTTTCAGTTTATTCCGGCGAGACCTTGGAAACAAACATCGCGATCAATGACCACGGCAGTTATGTCCAGGTAACTCCGCCCCATCGCACGGCCAAGCAGCCGAGCCCGAGCGAAAGCGACGATGCCGATGATGAGGCTGGCATGAGGCTTTACGATTCGCTTTACGAGACCGCGCTGAAACAAGAAATTCCGCGTCCTGTCGTCGACGAGCTCGTCCGGATTTTCGCCAATGACGTCGATTTTGGAAGAGCCGTGAGCGGCGGCGATTCCTTCGAGGCATTCTATGACGACAGCGAGGAAGGCGAAGGACACAATCAGCTTCTTTATGCCGCGATCACGGCCCGCAACGAGACGTTCCGCTACTACCGGTTTCAGACGCCGGATGACGGTCTCGTCGATTATTACGATCAAGACGGCCGCTCGACCCGCAAATTCCTGGTTCGCATGCCGATTGTCGGGGGCAGATTTACCTCTGGCTTCGGGTTAAGGTTCCACCCGATCCTCGGCTATTCGCGCCCGCATACCGGTGTCGATTGGGCCGCCCCGATCGGCACGCCGATCTTCGCGGCCGGCAGCGGCACCATCATCCAGGCGGGGTGGGACGCGGGCTACGGCCGCCGTATCGAGATCCAGCACGCCAATGGCTATATCACGACGTATAATCACATGTCCGGGTTTGCCCGTGGCGCGACCGAAGGCGCCCATGTGCGGCAGGGCCAAGTCATTGGTTATCTCGGCCAGACAGGGCTCGCGACAGGGCCGCATCTCCATTACGAGATCCTGGTGAATGGGCATTTCGTCGATCCGATGCGGATCAAGCTTGCCCGCACCCGCGAATTCGACGGCCGCATGCTCGCCAATTTCAAACATGAGCGCGACCGTATCGACGGCTTGGTCTTGAAGGCCCCCAATGCGGACCGGGTCGCCACCGCTCGCCAGCGCGATCACTGACGCTCTGCGCTGAAGCATGATCCCAAAAAGTCGCAGACTTTTTGGGATCATGCGACAAAACAAAGCGATAGAGACTATGATCGATTCATCTTGATGCTGTCATGGTCTAAAGCGCTTCCCGATCAGATGTGTCTATCGGATCGTGAAGCACTTTAGTCCGAGCACGACGCCCAGCTTTCTATACGCTGGCAAAAGCGGTAATCCCGGCGCATCCAGCCGGGGAATGGCCATAACTCTACCGCAAATCGGACAGGATTACCGAATTGTCGGAGCCGATAATCTTCGTCCGCACGAGCACATCGCCGTCGTACCAGAGGTCGCGCGCGAATTCTCCGCCTAGCGTATCGGCGATCTTGTAGTGATGGGTCTGGTGGGGCGTGCCATGAATCGTCAAGACTTCTTCGCCGACATCGGTCACCTTGATCGCCATGCGCTTGCCAGTAGCCGGATCGAAACCGTCGTTTTGGTGGATCACGTCCTTGCTCCACAAGCTCACCGGCGCGGCTGTCTTGGGCAGATCGCTATGCTTGCCGTCGGCATCCATGCTTAGCTTGTCCGGTGCGGCCGTGACGTCGAGAGCATGTTTTGTGCCATTGTCGTTGGTGCGCGATTTAAAGGAGACGAGTTGACCGTTCTTCCAGGTTTCGTTGCAGGAATGTTCGTAACGATAGGCCTCGATGAACATCACCTTCACGGAAACATCTGTCTTGAGCTTTACCGTGATCGTATCATTCTCGTGTTCGATGTCGATCGTATCCGTGCCGATTTTATCGTTACCCCGGACAATATCGAAGACCTTATGGATCTTGGCCGCGGCAGCGGGATTGTCGGCGCCCGCCGGCACGACCGGCAAAGTGAGGAGAGTGAGGGAAAGGGCAATTGTTCGCATAATGACCACCATTTCTGTGGATTGCTCGCAAGACTAAACAGCAAAAGCGCCTGTATTGAGACAAAAAGCTTTTGTCTCATGGTGTGCCGCATGGCGCTCTACAAGGTCAAGCCTACGGTTTCTTGTATGATTCGACGCTCCAATTTTCTCTTTTTTAAGGCTAAAATCACCTGTGAAGTCAGAGGTGTTGACCCGTAATTTAGAGAATGCCCCCAAAACGTTGCAGATTTTTTGGATAAGATCATGCCGCAAAACAAAGACATCGAGACCATGAGCGATTCATCTTGAGGGGATCATGGTCGAGGGCATATCACGAAAATGTTTCTCGCCATTTTCAATTAGGACAAGCTCCAACGGTTTGATTTTGAGTTGCCTTCTTATCGATCAAATGAGTCTCATGGAGGTTAAGTGCTCCAGGTGTTAACGGAAAATTGAAGCTATCCCCGCCGTCGCCGAATCAGCTCGTTTTTACCGTCGTGAAACATGATCACGGATCGCCGGCGAAGATGAGATCGGGCGAAAGCCTGTCGCGCACCGCAGCTGGAGAAAGCCCTTCCTCACGCAACGCCCGGATCGACTTGGCCCTCGAACTTTTCGACAATTTCCGGCCTGAAGCATCGCGCAAAACTGCGTGATGGCGATAGGACGGCGCCGGAAGATCGAGCAAAGTCTGCAAGAGACGATGCAGGCCCGTCGCCATGAAGAGATCTTCGCCGCGCACGACGTCGGTCACCCCTTGCAGCGCATCATCGACAACGACCGCGATGTGATAGCTTGCCGGTATATCCTTGCGCGAAAGCATCGCATCACCCCAAAGAGAGGGTTCGGCGGCCACGTCACGGGCTTGCGAATCGGGACCCATTTCCCGCCAATCGAGGTGACGGCCGGCTTTTGCGAGGGCTGCTTCCATGTCGATCCGCAAGGATGCGTGCTCACCCGCCGCAAGCCGCCGTTGCTGTTGTTCTTGCGAAAGATGCCTACAGACGCCTGGATAGAGCGGCGAGCCATCAGGGTCCCGCGGCCAGTCGGTTTGCCCCGCGACCGCGTCCAGGATTTCGCGGCGCGAGCAAAAGCAAGGGTAGGTGAGGCCCAGTGCGGAAAGCTTGACAAGGGCACTCGCGTATTCCTGAAAATGCTCGGATTGGCGGCGCACCGGCGTTTCCCACGAAAGCCCGAGCCAATCGAGATCCTCGTAAATCGCCTGTTCGAATTCGAGCCGGCAACGCTCGATGTCGATATCCTCGATTCTCAGCAAAAAGCGGCCTCCTGCCGCTTGTGCCAAGGCGTAATTCATCATAGCGGAGTAGGCATGGCCAAGGTGAAGATAGCCGTTCGAGGACGGAGCGAAACGGAAAACACGATTGGTAAAGGACCGGGTCATGTCTTAAAGCTCCAGGCCGGACTTAATCAAACCCGGCCGCGCAAGCCCTGGCAAGGGGCGCTGTCACAAATCGCTGTTAACAGAACTGCGCGGTGATTCTAGACCTATACAAACGAAATCCACCGGATGGTTATCGCGGTGCCGCGCAATGGCGTTGGACCCCCGCCTGTCCGGCTGGAGCGCGTTCCGATCAAATGGAATCCTTTGATCGATAGGACGCAGCTCAGATTTAAAGAATTGGATAAGGTCATACGACAAAACAAAAAATAGAGACCACGCGTGATTCCTCTTGAAGCGATCATGGCCTAGGTCTTTACCTTTGCGTACAAACGGGATTCCTCAACAAAGCTCCAAACCCCAGCGGATATCAGATTATGGCGGCATCGCTCGACGGACCGCGCCTTGCGGCAAAATCGCAGAGGACGGATCAACTCGTCGTCTTTCTGCACGGATATGGCGCCAACGGCAACGATCTGATCGCGATCGGCAAGCAATGGCGAAATCTGTTGCCCGGCGCTGCCTTTGTCGCGCCAAACGCGCCGGAACCCTGCGGCCAAATCCCGGGCGGACGCCAATGGTTCCGTCTGACGATGCGCGACCCGGGCGAACGCTGGACCGGCGTCAACAAGGCGCGCCCGGCGCTCGATGCTTTTCTGGATGCCGAACTCGATCGTCACGGCCTCGACGACAGTAGGCTGGCTTTGGTCGGCTTCAGCCAAGGGACGATGCTCGCTCTTCATACCGGGTTGCGGCGCGCGCGGGTGCCAGCGGGCATCCTCGGCTATTCCGGCGAGCTTGTCGCAGCGGAGCAGCAAGATCAGGCCGCCGCGGCTAAGTCTGCTGCCAAATTCCCGCCCATTTTCCTGATCCACGGCAGCGAAGATGAGGTTATCCCGGCGGGAGCACTTTTTCTTTCGGCCGCGGAATTGGCGCGGGTGGGGATTCCCTGTCAGTGGCATCTTTCGGTCGGTCTCGGACACGGGATCGACGGCGAAGGCCTCATGCATGGCGGCTTGTTCTTGGCCAAATGCTTCGGCCTGAAGCAAAACCCCGGTGCTAGACCCTGATCGCTTCAAGAGGAATCGTTCAGGGTCTCGACCTCTTTGTTTTGTCGCATGATCTTCTTCAAAAAGTCTGTAACTTTTGTGCAGATCACGCTCTAGACCATTTTCTGGCCAAGCTGAATCGGACTGGGATTCCCTTTGGAAGTGATTTGTGATTCATGCTCTGTGCTGGTGAAGGGGGCCAGCATGGATGGCTGGAGCCTATTCGCAGGATTTGCGGAAGCGTGTGATCGCAACCATTGAGGCGGGTGCGAGCTGCCGGACGGCAGCCTCCCGTTTTGCGGTGAGCGTCTCGACGGTAGTGAACTGGCGGCGTCGCTGGCTGGACACGGGGACTGCCGCGGCCAAGCCGATGGGCGGCGCGACCAACACGCGGATCAAGGATGAGGACGCCGCTTGGCTGCTGGCACTGGTCGCGGCGCAGGATGATCTGACCTTGCATGCGATGCAGGCCCGGCTGCATGAGGAGCGTGGGGTGCGCGCAGCGATCGGCTCGATCTGGCGTTTCCTGAAAGCCAACAAGATCACGCTCAAAAAAAGACACTGACACCGGTCGAGCAGGATCGTCCCGATGTCGCCGCGTCTCGAGCGGCATGGCTCGAGACGCAACCGGCGCTTGATCCATCGCGTCTCATCTTCATCGACGAGACCTGGGCAAAGACCAACATGACCCGCCGCTACGGGCGTGCCCGGCGCGGACGCAGGGTCTGCGCCAAAATCCCCTATGGCCGCTGGCGAACGACGACCTTCATCGCCGGTTTGCGGCACGATGGGATCATCGCTCCCTTCGTCATCGATGGGCCGATCGATGGCACGAGTTTCCTTGACTATGTCGTTAAGGTCCTTGTCCTCGAACTCAGGCCAGGGGACATCGTCGTCCTCGATAATCTCAGCAGCCACAAAGGCGAAGCGATCAAGGCCGCAATCGAGGCTGCCGGCGCGACCTTGATGTTTCTGCCGCCCTACAGCCCGGATTTGAACCCCATCGAACTCATGTTCTCAAAGCTCAAGACATTACTTCGCAAAGCCGCCGAGCGCACCGTCGACGCCCTTTGGAATCGTATAGGCGAACTCCTCGATTACTTCACACCGCAAGAATGCGCCAACTTCCTGCGTCATGCTGGGTATAACCAAACCTGACCCGAAAATGAGCTAGCGCGCGGTTGTGAGAGGGCGGTGCCGTCTATCGATTGAGGCTGCGCCGGGCAAGCCGAAAGCTGAGGCGAAACGCCGGCCGGTTCGGGCACAAGGACGGGCTGGTGGCTTGGCGCCGCGTAGGCCAAGGGATTGCGCACGGTAATGGGCCGGTACAAGAGCTTGGTGGCCTCGACGATCAAAACTCCACCGCCTGGTAGCGAAAGCCCGACCGCGACATCTTCGACAAACGCGGCCGCCCGCAGCCACGTCCGGTGCTTGAATGGCGGAATGTAAAGCGCTTCCGACCAATGCGTCGGGGAAAACAAACATTCCCGCAGCAGTTCGGCCAATTGGCTGCGCGAATAGGGCCGCCCATGCCCAAAAGGTGTCCGGTCGAGCCGGGCCCAGAGGCCGGAACGGCATGGCACCACGACGACGACCCGCCCGCCGGGTGTTAAAATGCGCCAGATTTCGGCGAGGAGATCGCGCGGATGCTCGATGATTTCGAGCGCATGGATGACGAGCGCCCGGTCGATACAGGAATTTGGCAAAGGCATGATGGTTGTTTCGATAAGCGCCGAAGACGACAAACCCGAGGCAGGCCAATTCACCACGCCTTGTTCGGCCGGCATGAAAGCAAGCACCCGCACCGCTTCCTCGCGGAAAACTTCGAGATAGGGCGTTGCATAGCCGACTCCGAGGATCGAATAGCCGGAACAATTCGCAAAACGCTGCCGCACGATCTTGTGCACGACACGCCGCGCGACGTCGCCTAATGACGAGCTATAGAAGGAGCGCAGATCGATAACGTCGATTGCCATGGGGTTTTCCGCGATGTCATGCAGGGAGGAAATCTTGCAAACCGCCAGATGATCCGCCTCTCCCGCACAAAAATATAGTCTTGATTCCTGCTCAAGCTAGAGCGGGATAGAGAAAAGCGGGACCGGTTTCCCGTCCGCATCCCGCTCTAAACTTTTGGACTCGATCACGTTCGTGATCTAGGACCACGGAAAGTGGACCAGCATTTGCTTTTTAACTGGAGGCCGCCCGCTGACGCCGGAATAGAGCATAGGCCACCACCTCACCCGGAACCTTAGCCCGCGTTCAATTTTTGAGGACCAACGAATCCATGGCCGCGCATATCCACCAATTTCTGTGCCTCAAGGATAATTTTGGCGTCCTCGTCCATGATCCCTCGACCCGCGCGACGGCAGCGGTCGACGCGCCCGAGGCTGCCCCGATCCTGGCCGCGCTCGCGGCAAGGAAATGGGAGCTGACGGATATCTTGATCACTCATCACCATTACGATCACGTCCAGGGCATTGCTGGACTCAAGACGAAATTTCCGCGGGCGCGCGTCATCGGCCCGGCCAAAGAGGCCGCCAAGATCGGCCCTCTCGACATCGCGGTTGGCGAAGACGACCACGTCAAAACCGGCATGCTCGAAGCAAAAGTGATCGAGGTTCCGGGACACACATCCGGCCATGTCGCTTATTGGTTTACACGCGAAGACATTCTTTTTGCCGGGGATACGCTTTTTGCGATGGGGTGCGGCCGCGGCTTTGAGGAGCCCCCTGCCGTGCTTTATCATTCGCTGATGAAACTTGCCGCGCTTCCGGGGGAAACACAGGTTTATTGCGGGCATGAATACAGCTTGGCGAACGCACGTTTCGCGCTGACCGTCGATCCTTCCAACGCGCTCTTGAAGGCGCGCGCGGGCGAGGTCGCAAGGCAGCGCGAGGCCGGCGAATTCACCCTTCCGACCACCATCGCGATCGAACTTGCGACGAATCCGTTTCTTCGCGCCGACGACCCCGCAATCCAGGCTGGGCTTGGCATGGCTGGCGCCGATCCCGCCGCAGTGTTCACCGAATTGCGTGAACGCAAAAATCGCTTTTGAGCTATGTCTAGGCGGTGTGACATTGTTATAAGTCTGCGGTGAAGTTCAGCGGACGCGACGGCAAGGGCAAACGCAATGAAGATCGATCCCATCTGCGGCCAAAGCGCCGCCGGCATCATCCTCCTGCTCGATCTGCATCCGCATCCAGAAGGCGGTTATTTCCGTGAAACCTTTCGCGATCCGGCGCAGGATTCGCGGGGCCGGGCCGTCTCGACATTGATTTATTTTCTTCTCGAAGCCGGTCAGCACTCGCACTGGCATCGGGTGGATGCGACCGAGGTTTGGCACTTTTACGCCGGGGGGCCGTTGGAGATCAAAATCTCACGCGACGGCCGTGAGACAAGCGTGCACCGGCTAGGTCCCGATCTCACCGCGGGGGAGCGCCCGCAGTGTGTTGTTCCGGCGCATGAATGGCAAAGCGCGATGAGTCTTGGAGCTTGGACGCTCGCCGGCTGCGGTGTCGCGCCGGGCTTCGAATTCTCCGGCTTCGAACTCGCGCCGCCACATTGGCAGCCCAGTTCATGTCAACCCAGTTCACGCGAAGAGAAGCGTGGCGGACCATAACGGGGTTCGCGCCAAGCTTATTTTGCCGTCACTCCTTGGACACAAACGATTCGATCTGCTTTTGCAGCTGATCGAGCTGGCGCTTCATCTCGTCGAGGTCGCTTTTGGCAGTTTGCGAGGCCGGCTCGGCCGGTTCCTCCGGAGACTCGCCTGCGGGCTTATCGGCGGGCTTTCCGGATTGCGTCTGGAGCGGATTCCCAAACGGGCTGAACATTGCGAGAGCCTGCTCGAACATAACCATGTTCTTGCGGGCCAGTTCCTCGATCGAGCCGAAAACGGGCGTGGTCAAGGAAGACCCAAAATTTTTGGCAAACTTCTCGCGGAACTTGGCTTGCTCATTTACCAATTTGCCGATGGTGAATTCAAGGTAGCTCGGCACCAGCATCTGCATACTGTCACCATAAAAGCGGATGAGCTGGCGCAGGAAGGAAATCGGCAAAAGGCTTTGCCCATTCTTCCCTTCTTGCTCAAAAATAATCTGGGTCAACACCGAGCGGGTAATGTCCTCGCCGCTCTTGGCGTCGTAGACGATAAAATCGTCGCCCTTCTTTACGATGCAGGCGAGATCTTCAAGCGTGATATAGGCGCTCGTGTCAGTATTATAGAGCCGTCGGTTCGCGTATTTTTTGATTATGATGGGGCTGTTTTCTTTCGCCATGGCCTCGTGCTGCCTCAAGGAATTCACGTTTCAATCTAAGCAGGTTTATATTGATAGCGCCATGGGGTTGCGGGAGCAAACATGGTTTGGCCCTGCGCGCGCCCTCTAGCCATGTATATCGCAAAATCGCCGGACATGTATATTAGTATATATCCTATATAAGTATATATGCATGACACTTCGGCAATCCCCACTGCAATGTCACTTGCGAATTCACTTGCGAAAAATTGCGTCCATTGTGATACCAGAGCTGAAACCGTGGCTCGCAAGCGGTGCTTGGCAGTGATACCATAGCTGAAAAGCCTGAGATGTGCGCGGCGCGGCCAATATTCAGGCGTCTAAAATCGAGGAGGGCACCCCAATGCCGGAAGAGATTGTTATCGTGAGCGCGGCGCGTACGGCCGTGGGGTCTTTCAACGGCGCCTTCATAGCGACGCCGGCGCATGAACTCGGCGCCGCCGTGATCAAGGCAGCGCTCACCCGCGCCAAGGCCGAGGCAGGGGAGGTCGATGAAGTGATCCTCGGCCAGGTCTTGACCGCGAACCAGGGCCAGAACCCGGCCCGTCAGGCGGCGATCAAGGCGGGCGTGCCGCAAGACAAGACGGCCTTCGGGCTGAACCAAGTGTGCGGCTCCGGCCTGCGCGCGGTGGCGCTCGGAATGCAACAGATCGCCAATGGCGACGCCAAAATCGTCGTCGCAGGCGGCCAAGAGAGCATGTCGCTGTCGCAACACGGCGCCCACTTGCGGGGCGGCACCAAGATGGGCGATCTCAAATTCGTTGATACGATGATTCGCGATGGCCTGACCGACGTGTTTAACGGTTACCACATGGGTCAGACGGCCGAAAATGTCGCGGCGAAATGGCAGCTGAGCCGCGAGGAGCAGGATAAATTCGCGCTCGCCTCGCAAAACAAGGCCGAGGCGGCGCAAAAGGCGGGCCGGTTTCGAGAAGAAATCATCCCCTTCACGATCAGCGGCAAGAAGGGCGACATTGTCGTCGATTCGGATGAATATATCCGCGCCGGCACGACGCTCGAGGCGCTCGCCAAGTTGAAGCCGGCCTTTACCAAGGATGGCACGGTGACCGCCGGAAACGCCTCGGGCATCAACGACGGTGCCGCGGTTGTCGTCTTGATGAGCGCCAAGGATGCGGCCGCGCGCGGGCTGACGCCGTTGGCACGAATCGCCGCATGGGCGACCGCTGGGGTCGATCCGGCGATCATGGGCACAGGTCCCATCCCCGCATCCCGCAAGGCGCTGGAAAAGGCGGGCTGGAAGGTCAAGGATCTCGATCTCGTCGAGGCGAATGAAGCCTTCGCGGCGCAGGCCCTTGCCGTCAACAAGGACATGGGCTGGGATCCGGCGATCGTGAATGTCAATGGCGGCGCGATCGCGATCGGCCATCCGATCGGCGCATCGGGCGCCCGCGTCCTTGTCACGCTTCTGCACGAAATGCAGA
>Ga0224556_1000207_pt1 | contig 14027 bp, 3 predicted proteins | sample 714S315metaG_FD_183007 | JGI IMG/M metagenome (GOLD analysis project Ga0224556, IMG submission 183007) | Peat soil microbial communities from Stordalen Mire, Sweden - 717 S3 1-5 | ecosystem: Environmental > Terrestrial > Soil > Wetlands > Peat | place: Sweden: Norrbotten County, Stordalen Mire...
ATACCCGTTGGCGTTCACGGCAGCCGCAGCTTGAAACAGAGGCACACGAGCTTCGTCGCGGCGGGGAAAATCGGTGATGCAGTGGCTCAAGAGTCGAAGCTTCGCTGGTGTGTCGGCTGCGTTCTGGGCGGCCTTGATGCGGGCTGCGTAGAAGTAGAACTTGTCCGCTGCAGTAGCCGTGATCGCCGCGGGATTGCCGGCGAGCAAGTTCAGTTCTCCGCTGCCCAGGTCGGAGTGGGTTCGTCCGGCAAGCGCGGCGGCAGCTTTCAGCCGCAGATCGTAAGAAGTATTCGGTGCAGCGGCAAGGGCGGCGAGGGCGTCCTGGGCGGATGCAGCGTCTTTGTCGGCCGCGAGTTTCGCGGCGGCAAGGCGCAGGCGGTACGAGGGTTCCCAGGGGGCGGACTTGACGAGCTGATCGAGGAACTCGACGGCCTCCGCATTGTGGCCGGTTTTTTCGAGCAGCGCAGCGGCGGGATCGAGATTCTCGAACGGATTGCCGACAGCCACCACCAGGCGACGCAACAGATCGAGTGCTCCGGCTGTGTCGCCCGATGCCAGGCGAATCTCAGCCAGGCCGAGGAAGTTGGCGGCAACGAGCGTGTGCTCTTCGATCTCGCTGGCAAAGACCAGCTCAAGAATCTTGCGCGCGGACTGCTTATCACCCGCTTCAAACAGGCCGCGCGCCGCATTGCGGAGGATCTCGGAACCGGGCGCTTTTTGCGGCTCGGTTCGATACGCGGTGAGTTTTGCGTCGAGAGTTCCGAGTTGCGCCGCGACCTGCAGATCGAGCGGGACGAGCTTTGCCGCCTGCGCAGCGCGAGTATCTTCAGGCAGCGCAGCGATCGCCGAGGCCGCAGCCGCATAATGCCTGGTGCGAACCAGGTACTGGATCCAGCGCACTTGCCACGAACTCAGGTCCTGTTCGGCATATTGGCGTTCGAGCCCGTTGAGCCTGGTCATGGCGCTTTCCTTTGACTCGATAATGCGCTGGTAAATCGGAGCGCGCTGGGCGAGCGGAATCCAGGAGGCGTCGACGATATCCGTAAGAATCGCCGACGGATCGTGCGCCACGGAAGAAAGATCCAGCAGCCATGCCGTGGCTGCGGCGGGATCGCCGGTGGCGGCATACGCGGAGTGCAGAAGCGCGTTCGAACGATAGTTGCCATTGTGGCGAAGATAAGTGCGGAGGATGGTGTCGGCCTCGGGCTTGAGGTCGCCGAACAAGTGGCGAGCGGCCAGTTGATCGCAAGTACGTCCAAAGTCAGCCCAGAAACTTTCCGGGAGATGCGCGCTGTTGAGCTGAACAGACAGCACCGCGAAGGCTTGCTTCCACTGTGCCAGCGCGGCCGCGCGATCACCCTGCTTGTAGTAAGCGACGGCGAGACTGTCGTACACATCCGGACGGTTGGGAGAAAGTTCGAGCGCATGATCGTAGTCAGCGATGGCGTGCTTGGTGTCCCCCGCGCCTGCGTAATAGTCGGCGAGGGTGAGATATCCGGAAGCGGTCGCAGGACTCTCCTCAAGAATGGCGGGCAGGAAGTCTTCCGGATTGCCTAGCTTTGTGGTCCCGAGATAATCGCCGTAGCGCGAGCCGTAATAGAACCAGGTGCTGCCGGCGAGCTGCTCGGCGCGGTCGACAGGCTTGGCGAGACGCACGCCGATGGGGTCATCGCCGAGGGCCGCGACGAAGGCGTTATTCACGTCGGGCGTGGGCTCCGCGAAATAAAGCCCCACGAGCGCGTTGTAGGCCTTATTCCAGACGGGCGGGCGCGCCTTGCTGCGAGCCTCCACCACGGTATGGGACAACTCCGCACTGCCGTGAGCAATCACGTAATTCGCGGCGGGCTCGCCAGAAGGCATCGGCCAAGCGGATGCTATGCGCACAAGATCCTGCGGCTGCCGCGCCAGAAGCAACTGGAAATGGCGCTGCTGATAGGTCGCGTCCAGACCGTTGATGGAGAAGGCGCGCGAGAGCACGCGCAGTTCGTTCGATTCGTCGCCGGCAGAGCGGTAGGCATCGGCCGCCGCCAGCAGGGGCGTACTTCGCAGGGTCACTGGCACTTTGTCGGACAGTTGTTCCATCTCCGGGCCAAGGTCCGCGAAGCGCCCGCGCCGCCGCTCCAGGTCGATGAAAGGCTGAGTTTCCGGATAGAAATTCTGCCGCCCGGCGCGCTGCATCATAGACTCAAAACGCCAGCGAGCTTCCTGGTCGGCGAGAGCGGCGTTCTCGGCCAGTGGAATTGCGAACCTTTCCACATCGTCGAAATTCATGCCACTGCGTTTGGGCTCGGCAAATTGTGCGAAGGCGAGGCGCTCCTCGGGCGTGAAGTAAATATTCACCGCGCTGCCCATTTCCTCCAGGGTGGCCTCCATGCCGGTGCGCGCGGTCTGGATGCGGCTGCGGCGAGTGTTTTCGCGCCATTGCGCATTGGTCATTCCAGCGATTCCCTGCTTCTCCATCTGCTCTTCGAGAACGGGCAGGCTCGCCGCGGATTCATCGAGAGCCTTTTGCAGCGTGGCAAAGGCCGCCTCATGCTGGCGCAGACGAGTCATGATGCGAACATAAGTCTTCGCGCCAGCGTGGTGCTCGGCGGCGGCCAGCAGCTCAGGACCCGCCTTGGCGACGCCCTGCTCGGCGAAGGTGCGCGCTGCGTCGAGCATTCCCCAGGCTTCGAGACGCCGCGCCACTTCGAAATAGTTGCCTGCATTTTCCGGGCGGCCGTCGATCAGCGCAGCCTGCAACGCCGCCACGACTTCTTTAGTCTTTCCATGACGAGCACGAACCGCGGCAATTTTCTCCATCCACTGCGGGTCTTTATAGGCAAGCTCGTAGATGTGCTCGTAATCGGCGGCGGCTTCGTCGAAACGCATCAAGCGCTCTTCGAGTCCGGCACGCGCGGTGTAGAGGTCGGCACGGTCGGGCCGAATCGCGATGGACTTAGCGTAAGTGTCGATGGCAGCCGGGTAGTTTTCCAGATTCGCCTGCGTTCGCGCCAGAACCATCGACCAGCGATAGTCGCGGGGAGACTGGGTCACGGTCTTGGCGTAGAAGTCAAGGAGTTGCTGCTGACGCTGGTAGCGCAGCGCATACAAGGCGGCCTCAGTGACCAGCGTGTCGTCCTCGGGAAACTTGTTGATGAGTTCGATGTATTGATCGACTGCGCCTGAATAATTATTCATGCGAGTGAGTGCGGGGATGAGCCCGCGGCGCAAGGTCGCAATCTGCGCCTTGCGCACGTCGGCAGCGAGTGGGGCGCTGCGGAAAAGCGTTATCTTTTCCAGATAGAACTGCTCGAGGCCATGATCGTCGCCCGCATTCGCGTACGTGTCGGCCATGGCAGCAAGGTACTCACCGTTGTAAGGAGAATCCTTCAATAACCCAGCCAGCAAGTCGCGCGCCGGCTGGAATTGTTTTGCGTCGGTCGACTTGCGAGCGGCCTCGTAAGTAAATTGTGCGCTCGGACCAGGGTACGCATCTTTTGCGGCTTGCAGCAGCACGGTAATCGCTTGCGTCTGCATCTTCATTCGCCAGTAGAAATCAACGGTGGAGCGGACTACGCCGAGAACTTTAGGATTTTCGCGGTAAAGCGCTTCAACGTTTTTCTGCGCCGCGGGGAAATCTTTTCGGCTTTCGTAGAGGCGAATCAGGGCGTAACGCAGCTGCAGGCGAGTAACTGGGTCGGTGGTCAAAGCGGCTTGCCTTTCCAGCGCATGCTGTCGGACCGTCTCGAGCGATTTCTGTTGTGCCAGGGCTTCGATCTCCTCGGCCTGCTCGATCGAGGTGGTGGCGTTGGCAAGAGAGTCAAGGAGGGTTTCCATCTCCGGGTTGCGGTTCTGCGCTTCTAACACTTTCACACGCAGATCGACCGAGGGCATCGCAGCATTGGGTGGGGCTGCGAGTTTCGCTGTGCTCTGGTCGACGAGATCGCGGAACTTCGGGCGGCGCGCCAACTGCAGTAGCCGGAGTTCCGCTGATGAGTTCGGAGCACTCAGAGCGCCCTTCACATATTCGTCAACGGCGTGCGGATAATCGCGCTGGTTTTCATAGATTGCGCCCGCTTCGTAGGAATAGAGATTGGGATCGGCCAGGCGATCGCGACCCTTGCCCAGCAAGCGGAGCGCATTGTCGAAATCGAAATAGTCCCAATAGATGGTGGCCGCTTCGAGATATCCTCCCGGCTGTCCGGGAGCGGCCTGCGGGATGCGCTCCCAGTAAGGCGCGGCTTGGGCAAACAGATCGCGGTCGGCGTAGATGTCGCCGATGCGCGCCATGATCTCGGTATCACCGGGACTGGCCCGCAGGAGGTTGTCTTCGATTTTCGCAGCGATGGCGGTGTCGGCCGGATCGAAATACGCGAGCGAGCGATAGACGGACGATGCGGTGTGGCCGATTTCAGTGTCCGCCCCATACTGTGCCGCCAGCGACTTCAGGACCGGAGCGCTTTCCTCAAAATGCGAGCGCCATAAATTCGCGTAGGCGAGGAAATTAGCAGCCGCAGGGTTCTTCTCCCAACTGGGGCCATCGGGCGCGCTCTGGCGTAGGGCGCTGAGTTCCGGCTCGAGTCTGCCGCTGCTTGCAAGGAATTCAAAAAAACGATTGCGCAGCGTAGCGTCTTCAAACCAGTGCTGGCGGAGCAACGCTTCCCAGGCTGCCGGGTCGCGGGTCGCGGGGTTCTGATAGGCGGACAGAAGATTGCGCACGAACACCGGATTGTGCGGGAAGCGCTGATTAGCATAAAGGTTCAGCCGCAGATATAACCCGGGGCCGCCTCCGACCACGTGATTGAAGTATTGCTCCAGTTCGCTGCCCTGAAACTTTGCGATGGCGTCGCGGGTTAGCTGCTCGAACTCCGCATTTCTTTTGTAGCGAAGATAGAAGCGAGCCAACTTGTCGTACCAGGATTTATCCGGGAAGCGCTCCAGGGCGCGGCGGTAGACTTCTTCCTGCTGCGAGCCCAGCCGGTTCTGATCGAGGAACACGGCCAGCCGTTCATAGAGACCAGGGTCGTCTGGGTTGCGTTCGATCTCGCGGCTGAGCACGGCGAGCGCCGGCGAAATCTGTTTCGCCTGCACCAGCCGCGCCAGGTAGCGCTCGAGAACACGCGCGTACTCTGGCGAGCGAGCGCCGGTCTGTCCCGCGGGCGTCGGCGTTGCGTTTAGCTGAAAGGACTCGCCAGCCTTGCGGTGGGGCACGGTGTTGTCCCCACCCTGGCCTTCCCCGCCGTCTTCATTCTCCGCATCGGAATCGTTGATCGTATCGGACGAGCGGTTCCAGTTGTTGGCGGAGTCATATGCTCCCTGGGCCGAACGGAGCGGCAAATTCTGTGCCTTGGCAGCGAGTTCCTGCAGAACGTTGTCGTAAATCGCGAATTCATTCTTGGTATCGTCTTTGCGAGCGTAGGCATCGGCCATCAGTAAAGATACGGAAGTGCGCTCCGCAGCCTGAGGAAAGTTCGCAAGAAATTCGCGGCCGCCCTGAATGACCGCGTCGCTCTCGCCCGAGTTGGAATAGAACTCGAGCAGTTGCGCGTGCAGTTCGGCGCGACGCGCCGCAGTTGGAAATTTTGCGTCCAGCAATGCCAGCAGCTCCACGGCACGCGAGCGATGAAAGTACGGGACCGCGCGTTGCTCTTCCTCGGCGTACTGCGCAGCGGGTTGGGTCGTGTTCAGAACCAGCGAAAGAATTCCGTTCAGGTAACCGGGGCCCTGATCCATGGTGGCGATGTCGCGATACATCGATAGTTCGCCGGAACCCAAACGGATCGGGGTTTCCGGCGCAGTCAGCAGCATGCCGGTGAGCCCCGCGATGGCCGTGGCCTGCGCGTCCGGAAAGTCTTTGCCTGGGCTGTTGTACAGCGCGAAGTAGTAGCGAGCCGACTCGGGGTAGGCGTGAATGTCCTCCAGCAAGCGCGCGCATACGTAGAGTTCCTGCGAAGTCCACGGTGACTTGGCGGCTTCCTTGTGCAGGCGCAGATCGGTGATGGCTTGCTGCGCGACGTCGGTCTTGCCTTGCTGCTGGTAGTAATAGAAGATGCGCGCCGTGGCGTTGAGATCTTCCGGGTTGGCTACGAGTGCTGCGTGGGCGTCATCGCGGAACTTGCGCAGATTTTGGGTGTCGCGCAGAAGATCGAAGTAGCTCTTCACCAGCTGCGGGTCCCAGAGCGGCTGGAAACTCTGCTCGTAGACCGAAAGACCTTCGCGGACTGAGCCACTGCGATATTCCACCATGGCTTTCGCCTTCACCGGGAAGATCTGATCGTTGGGAAATTGTTTGCGGTAGTCGGCAATGAGTTGCCCCGCGGTGGGATATTCTTTTTCGGTGACCAGGAATTGCAAAAAGCGCGCGTAGAGCGAGGCCTCGTTGGGATAGCGGGCAATCCAGGCGCGATATTGGAAGATGGAAATTTCCTTGGGCAGACCCTGGGCTTGAATCACGCCAAAGATGCGTTCAAATGCCTGCCAGGAGCGCTGTTGCGCGGGTGGAGTGAGCCTCTCTGCCTTTACGGCTGGCGCATTCGCCACCAGCGACAGAGTTTTGATTTCGTCCGCCGGGCGAAGACGATGATGGTAGAAGTCGGCGAGCGCGAGTTGAGCGCTGATCTTGTCGGAAGAATTGTCGACGTAGGCTTTCCAGTCGGATTCCGCTGCCGGGAAGTCAAGCTGTTGTTCGTCTTCGAGGGCGCGCAGCGAATATAGCTCAGCGTTGCGCGGCAGAGTCTTGATCAGGTCGGTGAGCGCGGGCCGGGTCTCGCTGGGAGGCCGGCGAAATGCGACTGCGCCGCCCGGCAGTGACATCATACGAAAGAATACGGCTTCGACGGCGCTGCTGGCGTCGATGTTGCGAATCCACACGGGCAACTCGCCCAACGCGGAGACGGCTCCGATGGCGGCAAAGAAAACGGCAAGCGCGACCGGCCACACGCGCATGCGCCGGGCCGGTGAATCAAGGAAGTACTTCAATCTGCACCTCCTGCGTACCAATGTTGTGAGCAATATCCTCGGCGGTGACGGTCAGCTTGTATAAGCCGGGAATAGTCTGGTCGGGAATCATGAGCGCGCCGGTATTGGCCGCGGCCTTCGCGTCCCAGCGCAATGCCACGGGAATCGCGCCAGCACCGTCCATGCGGGCCACGAGAGTGCGAGTACTTTCCGACGCGCTGACTCGCAGGTCGATCGTTTGGCCGCGCTGAAAGCGCTTGCGACCGAGGTTCACCTTCACGACCGGCGACTTGCTGGCGATGACGAACGTCTTCGATTCGCGATAGGTGTGTCCCACTTGATCGCGCAAGATGAGGCGCACCGTGTACGTTCCATCCTGCATGTCGGTGGGCGCGAGAAAGCGCGTCTGCCAGATGTCTTCCGAGCTGAGATAGCGCAACGGCTGCACCAGCCCGAAAGGAAACAGGGCGATCACGGAGGTGATCGATTCATCGGTCTTGACGCGCAGAATCGGATCGCCGGGGCGGATCACGCGCGGCCGCAGCAGGGCGCGAGGCACTGCCAGAAATGAAGTGTAGGGCGTGACAAATTTGTACTGACGGGCGAGACGAATGATTTCGTCGATCGTGGCTTGATCTTCGCCGTCGCGCTCGATTTTCTCGAGCAGCGCGTCGACGCGGGCCCGAGCCCAGAGCCTCGGCAGTTGCGGATGATCGAACGATTCCCGCGGCAAGCCGGTCTTGCCCGTCATTTGAACGGCAGCGCCATCGCGCACGCCGTGCACACTGAAACTGACATTCTCCTGCGGCTTCTGGTAGCGGCCGACCCAGGCGGCGAGCGAGCCTGAGAAAGTCGCGGCCTGCAGCGGATAAACCGTGTCGACTGCCGCCTGGGGCGTGATGGAAAGATCGAGCTGTCCGACCGGGCTGCGGCCGATCTTTGACAGAAACGAGTTCAGCTTGAATTCCATCGGCTCGGTGGAGAGCACCTGTTCGAGCACGCCGTCCTGGCGGGCGAGCAGGCGAAACAGCGGCAGGTTGGCATCGTCGCCGATGGCAAACATGTACGTACGCGGACGCTGGGTTTCCGGCAGTTGCTGCCATGCGGAGGCGTACCACGCGGCGAGTTTTCCATTCTGAATAATGCCGCGAGTCGCGCCCCCGTCACTGAGGATGACCAGGTAGGAGTTGCTCGCTCCCGGCGTGGAAGCCTGCAGCAGCCCGGTTTGCAATGCGAGTTGCATATCGGTGCCACCGCGCAGGCGGCTGACGCGGACGGCAGCGATAGCACGCTGAATGGCAGCGGCATCCGCCATACTCACTGGAACAACTTGCGTTTCTGTGTTGAACAGCACCAGTCCAAAGTGGTCTTCGGGCCGCAGCGTGTGCAGCAGAGTTTCGAGAGCCTGGTAGCTGCGCTCGAGTTTCTCCCACTGCATCGACAGCGATGTATCGAACAATACGATGACCGTTTTCGGCGCTCCGCTGGATACACCTCCGGTCGGACCAGATGCGCTTCCGAAGCCCAGCAGAGCTTCCGCCTCGAAAAAGCCGGGCTCGTTCGTGCTGCGAACCGGTGCAGTCTCGGTTGGCGAAGGCTGGGCGCTGACTGGATTTCTGTAGGTTAGAAGTTGAAGAGTGTCCGATGCAGCCGGGTCAAGATCGTAGGTAGCAACAAAATCTTCGGCGAGATTAACGTTCTCGCCTTCAAAGTGGCCCTGCACCAAGTGAGGCGTGCTCTGGTCGAGTTGCAAGGGGAACGACTTGGCTGGTGCTTGAAAATTGCGCATCGCGTGCGCCGTGTGCAGTTCGAAATTGATGCGCAGATGAGCTGCGGCCTGCGCCTGATATGCATCAGGCCGCAGCGGGATTGCAAAATACGACTTCAGATTTTCGACCGGGATCGACTCGTGGTATTCGATCTCCAGCCGCTTGGTGCCCCACGCGGGAATTGGAGTAATGCGCGCGCTGAACACGGAACTGCGCTTGGCTTCCTCGGCCCCGCGTTCGCCCATCTGGAGCAGGCCGGGATCAATCGCCTGCTGTTTGAGCTGGTTGTAAATCTCTTCGGCGCGCTTGCGTTCGAGGATCACAGCCGGCAGCCGCACCGGGCCGTCCCATGTAGCGAAATCGGAAATCGTGGCGTGGCTGGGAAGCGCGAAAATGTAGTTCCCTTCTTCTATCGCGGCGGTGTGATTGGCAAAAACCTGACGCACGAAGACGCGCGCGTCCCCATTGTCGATACGGACCGTGATTTCCATTTCCTCCAGCGAGAGCACGGCAGGATTCGGCTGCTGCTTATCGCGCGGGATCAGGACTCCCGCATCGCCCAGAAGCGGCGCTGAGGTCGCTAGAACCATCGCTAGAACGATGAGCAGCGGAAAAAACAATCCAAGCAAGCAGCGGGTTTTCATAGGTGCAGCTTCTGCTCTGGTATGCGGACCAGGCCGTTATCCGTTCCAATGTAGATATAGCCGTTGGCGGCGGCGAGCGCGGTCACGTTCAACGACGGCAGGCCTTCGCGGATGACCGACCAGCGCCCTGACTGGCGATCATAAAGATACAAGCCTTCGCCCAAGGTTCCGGCGAGCACGTAGCTGGGCGTGACCAGCATCGCGTTGGGGTTCACTTCGAACTGGCCGGAGCCGATCTCAAACGACTGGAAATGTCCGGAACGGTCGAGGCCAAGAATTCCCGCGCCATACGTACCGACCATCCACTCCGCGCCGACCGGGACCACGGCGGTAATCCAGTTGTGCTTTAAATTGGAAGTTGTAGTCGTATAGTTCGCAGTAACGTCACCCTTGTTCAGCAGCGACAGGCCGCCGAGCGTGCCCGCCATGAGTTCGTCGCCGGATACCCCGAGCGCATAGACGTGATTGCTCACCAGTCCGTGAAACGCGTACATACTGCGCGCGCCGCTGGCGTCGAGGAAGGTGAGGCCAGCGGGAGTGGCCAGCGCCAGGCCGTCGCGATAGGAAACGATATCGGTGACGTGGTCAGCGATGAGCCCATCAGCCCGGGTCAGGATTTGCTGTTCGCTGCCCGAATCGTCGAAGAAGACCAGGCCGTTGGCCGTGGCGACATCGACGGCACCGGTCTTTCGATCGTTGAAAATACGATTCACGCAGAAAACGTGCTCGTCCTCCACGTGCCGGGCACGGCTGTTGTCGGCGGTGAGAAGATCGAGTCCGCGATCGAAGTAGCCAACCCACAAGCGCCCGGTTGCGTCTCCTGCCAACGCGGAAATGTTGCGGTCGCTGAGCACGGCGCCGCCTGCCTCCAGCATCTGCTGCCAACCGAGCGCGTGCGGGTTCATACGGTAGACGCCATTGCGCGCAACGGCAAACACCGCGTCATCCGAGGCGAACAGTTGCCGGACTTCCGCCAATTGCGCGCCCGGTCCGATCCCCTCGGGACCCCGCTCTGCCCGATCCATGTTCGGATTGGGGTGACGACCTTCCAGAGGAATTACGATTACGCCCTGATCCTCCGAGCCAACATAGAGCTGCGTAGGCGTAGCCAGCAGCGCGGTCGCGAGCACGCCGGGAGCCAGCACCCGGGAGAAACGTCCAGCGCTGAAAACAGCGACTCCTGTTGCCGTGCCCGCATAGACCGTGTCGCCGGAAGTCGCGAGCGAAAGCACTTGAGGATCAGGCAGTCCCTGCGGCTCCGAGAAGCTCTCGCTCTGCCCCGCGTGAAAGTGCAGCACACCGCGATTGAGCGTGCCCACCCATAAATCAGATTCGTTCCCGGCGAGAGCAGTCACATAGAGCGTATCGAGCGTGGGATGCAGCACGGTAATCTGTTTACCGTCATAGACCAGGACGCCGCGCTTCTTGGTTCCAATCAAGAGATGTCCCGAGGCAACGGGCAGGATGGCCGTTATGGCGCGGGCTTCCGAGCTCGCGGGTAGAATCTGGCGGAAGGAGCGACCGTTGAACGCGAGCACGCCATGGTTGGCGGTGGCGACAATCAATTCGGCTTCATGCGCGTCCGCCAACAGGGCCGCAGCCAGCGCAATCACTGGCGATCCGGGAAGTTCGTTGCCGACCCGGTATTGATGGAGCAGAGAACCATCCGCGGAATATTCCTGCAACCCAACTGGCCCCGCGATATAGAGATGATCCTGGAAACGGGCGGCCTGGAGAAATATGGCGGGAGAACTGACCGCTTCAAATCCGGTGTCGGGCAACGAAGCCAGCGGCTGTACCGTGAAGCGGAATTCGTGCTCGGCGCGGACATCCTCGGCAGCAGAACGCAGCGCCCGCGAACTGCGCCACATCACCAGCGTTGCCAGAGCGACAACCACGCTCAGGCCAACCACGACTGTCACGCGCGCGGATACGAACCTGGGCCGCTTCATAATTCCTCTGGCCGGGACAGTGAACTATAAATCGTGAACCCGGCGTTGCAAATTACGAAGCAAGGTTCGGGCCAAACGACGGCCCATGCTACTAAAGGGTTTCAACCATGGGAATGCGCATCACGGCGTATCTCGCGGCACACACTGTAGCGGGAGTGACATGCGAAAAAGGCGGAGAGTCTCCACGCAATCCACAGTGGCGGCAACCAGCGACCGTCATTGCCGCTCGAGACTCGCCAACAGACTCTAACTCGACGGACTCTGACTCGAGGAACTATAACTCGACAAACTATGACTCAATGAGCGCCCCAGGCCTGCGGCACTTCAACGTACGACCGGTCGAGGGCAGCGACGGAAGGGCAGCCCAACAGTCGAACCGTGCGTTCCACGTCGGATCGCAGAATCTCCAGCGCCCGGGCGACGCCCGCCGGCCCGGCGGCCGCCAGCCCGTAAGCGTAGGCTCGCCCCACCAGAACGGCCCGCGCTCCCAGGCAGAGCGCTTTCACAATGTCGCTGCCCCGGCGAACTCCGCCATCCATGAGCACTTCGAGCTGGCCTTTCGCGGCAGCGACGACTTCGGGAAGTGCGCGCAGAGTAGGAAAGACTGAATCCAGCTGACGGCCTCCATGGTTCGACACCACCACCGCGGCAGCGCCTTCATCCACGGCGCGCCGGGCGTCGTCGCCGGTCAGAAGGCCTTTCACCACAATCGGTCCTGGCCACAGTTCGCGAATCCAGCGCAAATCTTCCCAGGTCACGGTGGCGCGTGCCAGAGCGGCAGCGACGTCAACCAGTGCGAGCGGGCCTTTGCCGGGGATGATGACGTTCTCCAGCTTGGGCACGCCGCCGTCGCGGAGGAACGACGCCAGCCAGCCAGGATGAGCCAGAATGTTGGGCAGATACGGAATCTTCGCGAACCACGAAGTGCCCAGCAATTCTTTCATCCCGTTGCGCGGATCGCGCTCTCTCAGTCCGGCGACCGGCGTATCCACGGTAATCACCAAGGCAGAAAATCCTGCGCGGCGAGCCCGGTCGAGAGCGCCTTCCGCGGCCTCACGTCCGCCCATCAGATATAACTGAAACCAAACCGCGCCCCGCGAACCAGCTTTCACGTTCTCCAACTTATGACCGGAGATCGTCGATAGAATGTACCCCGTGCCGGCTTCTCCGGCCGCATGAGCCGCGGCAACTTCGCCGCCGGGGTGCATCAGACGGCTGTAGCCGACCGGAGCCAGCATTGCGGGGAAAGAAAGTTCATGGCCGAGCACGCGAGTCTTCAGGTCACAATCCGCGACGGCGACCGCACTGCGAGGACGAAACAGCACATCGCTAAATGCCCGGCAGTTTTCCCTGAGCGTGACTTCGCCATCGGCGCCGCCATCCAAATAATCGAACACCGACCTCGGCAGTCGACGTTGCGCCATGCGGCGCAGATCTTCGATATTGACGACTTGTGAGCTATTCACAGCCTGCTGATGATAATGCCGTCGGTGGGCAACGTCCAACTGGAAAGTTGCTGCGGGTCCGGCTAGGAACCTGAGCCTCGACTCATTGCAGCTTCGCGTACGCGCCGCGGACAAACTCACCCGCGAGCAAGGGCCGCTTTGCGTGCGGTGAGGATGTATCCTTTGCCCTTGGCGTCCGCCTCGATCGCGAGCAGGTGCGCGCGTCCCTCCGTCGTTTGGCCCGCTTTCATTTCGATCTCAGCCAGCACCAGGCGAGTGTCGAGTTCAATTCCCTCATAACCCAGCGCATGCGATTTGGTGACGATGGCGGCCAACTCCTTCCGGGTCGCATTGCCTATAGCGGAGTGGGGAACGTCTTTTTGTCCGGCCTCGATGCGAGCTGCAGTGATCGCAATCTGCCAGCGGATCTCTGGATTCTGGCTGTTGGCCGCAAGGGACCGAGCGTGTCGGATCGCATCCGTCGCCGCCGCCAAATTACCCTCCGCGAGCAGGGCGCGAGAGAGAGAATACACCACGCCCGGGTTTCATCGTCGCGTGCATTTTGCTGTTGAAAAACTTCGAGGATGTTCCGGATCGCTGCCTCTTCTTGGACTGGAGAATGCACCTCTTCAAGGGACAAATCTGCGAGATCCAGTTGAGTCTCAGCTATGCTGAGTTTTTCACCTGCAGAGGTTCGTATCGTCAAGGCCTGCTCGTACATCTTCCGGGTGCCCGGAAAATCGGATTCCTGGAGCAGCAGGTTTCCTAAACTCCGCAAGGTTTCAGCAGTCGAATTTTGATCACCGGTCTCCTGAGAGGTGGCTAGGGATTGTTCGAATCCCTGCTTTGCTCCCGCGAGGTCACCCTGCAATGCGCGGATGTTTGCGATGTTAAGACCGGCGTAGGCGACCATTGCAGTGTCCTCCCGGTTTAACTGTTGTGCCTCATTCCAGAGTTGGAGCGCGCCGGGCAGATCGCCTTGCTCCATTCGGTCCTCGGCGACGTTTCCGGTAACAACCGCTTGGTGCCTCTTGTCGTCGAGCAGTCGAAAAACGGCGAGGAACTCGCGATGCATTTTCTCGGCAGTGGCCAGATCGCCCTGTGCTTCATAGATCAAACCGAGGTTGTTGAGGACGACGGCCGAGCCGTTTTCCGCTCCGATCCTGCGGTCGATGGCTTGGGCCTGCTGGTACAGGCGGATGGACTCGGGCGCATCTGTGCGAGCGATCGCGTCGGCCCACTTAGTCAAGGCTCCCGATTCGCCCGACTCGTCCCCGG
>Ga0224556_1000208_pt1 | contig 13990 bp, 16 predicted proteins | sample 714S315metaG_FD_183007 | JGI IMG/M metagenome (GOLD analysis project Ga0224556, IMG submission 183007) | Peat soil microbial communities from Stordalen Mire, Sweden - 717 S3 1-5 | ecosystem: Environmental > Terrestrial > Soil > Wetlands > Peat | place: Sweden: Norrbotten County, Stordalen Mire...
GGCAACAAATGCCTTCTCGCCTGAGCCCGTCAGGATCACGACGCGGATGCCGTCATCATTCTTAATGTCATGGAACGCGGCTCGCAGTTCTTCCATGGTGGCCGTGTTCAGCGCGTTGAGCACTTTGGGGCGGTTGACGGTGACGTAAGCGATGGAGTTTTTCTTTTCGAGGAGAATGTTTTCAAAGGTCATAGAATTGCTGATCCAATATCAATTTGTCTTGTACGTGTGAAATGTCCCAAGGACTATGGCATTGGGATTATGACGCGTTCTTTCGATCTGATCTAGCTCCCGGTCGCCATACTTTCCGTCCTCGTTAACAGCATGAGCCCTCTCAACCGAAACCAACTGCCAACCTAGAGACTGTATGTACTCCCGAATCCTGCCGACGGCAGTTTCACTAGAATCGGCCCATGTCGTAATGTTCATGAAGCCGATTTTCGCGGGAGAACCGTCGTCTCCCGTTTTAGCAATCAGCTCGATGCAAACCATCCAGATCGCCATAGACTCGAGTGCTATAATTGTATAGCAAGAGGTATCCCATGTTAGCCATCCGCCTTCCCGCAACCATCGAAAAACGCCTTGACCGCCTGGCCAAGCGCACTGGGCGCACCAAGACCTATTACGCGCGGCAAGCCATATTGGAGCACTTGGCCGACTTGGAAGCCGTCTACCTAGCCGAGCGGCGTCTGGAAGCCATACGCAGCGGGCGAACAAAGACTATCCCCATCGAAAAGGTGATGCGCCGCTATGGCATGGGCGATTGAGTTCGATCCTGCTGCGAGACGAGAACTCAACAAGCTCGATGCTGCCATCTCACGCCGAATTCTGAAGTTCCTGTTGGAGCGCGTGGCCAAACTGGACGATCCGCGCAGGATTGGCGAGCGGCTGCAAGGAAAGCTCCATCATCTTTGGAAGTATCGCGTTGGCGATTACCGCATCCTCTGTTCGTTCAAGCAAGACGTACTGGTTGTCCTCGTACTTGAAATTGGCCATCGCCGTGAGGTGTATAAGCGTTGACCTGACTCTGCAATCTCAGAACTTTCCCGCCACCGGCTTCTCGGGGTTCGCATAATCATAGAAGCCTTTGCCTGACTTGCGACCGTACCAGCCGGCCATCACCATCCGCTTCAGCAGCGGAGGCGACGCGAAACGGCGCTCCTTGAACTCGTCGTACATCACGTGCGTGATGTAGTAGGTCGTGTCGAGGCCGACAAAATCGAGCAGCGTGAACGGGCCCATCGGATAGCCGCAGCCGAGTTTCATGGCGTTGTCGATGTCCTCGATCGAACCTACGCCTTCTTCGTACGCGCGGATCGCATCGAGCAGATACGGCACCAGCAGGCGGTTCACGATGAATCCGGTCTTGTCCGAAGTCCGCACCGGAACCTTGCCCAGCTTCTTCGCAAACTCATAAGCCGAGTCGTACACACCGGGCGCGGTGGCAATCGTCTTCACGACTTCCACCAACTTCATCAGCGGCACCGGATTAAAAAAGTGCAGCCCGATAAACCGCTCCGGCCGCTTGGTTGCCGCCATCAGCTCGGTCACCGAGATGGAGGAAGTGTTGGTGGCAAAAATCGCCTCGCGCTTCACGATGCCGTCGAGCGAATCGTACATATCGCGCTTCTGCGGCACGTTCTCGATGATGGCCTCGATCACAATGTCGCAGTCGGCAAGATCCTGGCGGTTCGTCGTGCCTTTCAATCGCGCGCGGATCGCGTCCTTCTGCGCGGGCGTGATCCCGCCCTTCTCCGGAGGCCGCTCGGCGAATTTCGCCAGCGACTTCTCGATCCCGGCAAAGCCCTTGTCGAGATACTTCTGCTCGACTTCAAGCACGGTAACGTCGAAGCCGGCCGTCGCGCAGACTTGCGCGATGCCGGAACCCATCAAGCCACAACCTAGAACGCCAACTTTTTTGATTTCCATAGGAATGCCTTCCCGAGCAAAGATGACTTGCTAACAATATCAGACCTTTTTATCGCGACTGCCAGCGCCTCGGATTGCGCCTGCCGTGGAAGCAAGCGATTACCACGATCCGATGTTCCTGAACGTCGAAGAATATTCCGTAAGGAAACCGCCGCACTCCTGCACGGCGACGACTTCGGTGGACGACAGGGAATTGCAATGGGTGATCCGCGATGGCCTCAACCGTGCCCTCGACGGCCAACGCGAAACGTTCCCCAAGCGCCGGGCGGATGTTGTCATACCATGCCCGTGCTTCCAGCAAATCTTCATTCGCTTCTGATATCCAGACGATGGGGAGTGTCACGGTTTCTTAAACAGGCTCTCCCTGACTTGCTGCCACGGGATGACATCGGAAGGGTTTTGCTCATGGCGAGCGATTCGGTAATCAAGCTCGGCCCGTTGCGCATCCGTCAGCGATGCGGAGTCCGCTTCGAGGCTCTCCCAGACCGTATCCAGGAGTTCCGCCTTCTCGGCAGCCGACAAGCTATTGATCTGGCTTCGCAAATCGTTCATACGCCTACAACGCTAGCGCGGTTTCTCGGCGCTGGCAAGCGCCTATCCTTCGGCCCTATCCTTCGGTTCGTTCAGGATGAAAAATCTGAGTGACGGGCTGTTTTCAATTTGAGCCATAGAGCCCAAGGCCGTAGCCAAGAAAGTAGATCACCACGATGGAGAGCACAAATGCACCGACCAGCCGCAACCCACGGTCAAGGCTTTTGTGTGGCTCGTTCGCGTTCGGGCGCAAAGCACTACGCCACAAGTAAGCCGCTCCCATCGCAAACAGCGAAAGCCGAAACCAACCGGCAATGTTCGTGTTTATTTTCACAGTTTCTCAGTGAAAGCTCTCCACCACCATGGCAATCCCCTGGCCGCCGCCGATGCAGGCCGTCGCCAGGCCGTACTTTTTCTTCCGGCGCCGCAATTCATACAGCAGCGTGATCACCAGCCGCGTACCGGTTGCGCCCAGCGGATGGCCCAGCGCGATCGCTCCGCCATTGACGTTCACTTTCTCGCGATCGAGGCCGAGTTCTTTCTCCACCGCCAGATATTGCGCCGCGAACGCTTCGTTCACTTCGATCAGGTCGATGTAGTCCAAGGTTAAGCCGGCCCGCTGCAGCGCGATCTTCGTCGCCGGAACCGGGCCGCGGCCCATCAGCTTCGGCTCCACGCCCGCGATGCCCCAGTTCACAATACGGCCCAGCGGCTTGAGATTGCGCTTCTGCGCCTCCTCCAGCGACATCACCACTACTGCTGCGCCACCGTCCACAATTCCGCTGGCGTTGCCCGCTGTGACTGTGCCATTTTTCCCAAACGAAGCCCGCAGTTTCGCCAAGCCCTCCATCGTCGTCTGCGGACGCCGGTGATCGTCTTCGGTCAACTGCTCTCCCGTCGCCTCGCTTTTCGAATTCCGCAAGGGCACAGGCGTCAGTTCCTCCTGCAGCCGTCCTTCTTTATACGCGGCATCGGCCCGCTGCTGCGAGCGCAGCGCCAGTTCATCCTGCGCCTGGCGCGTGATGCCCTGTTGCTCGGCATACAGCTCGGCCGTGCTTGCCATCTGCAGACCGCAGTAAGAATCGAGCAGCGCCACCATCAGCGAATCCTCGATCTTGCCGCCAGGCGCTAACGTAAATCCGTCGCGGCCGCGAATGCAGAACGGCGCCTGGGACATCGATTCCATCCCGCCCGCCAGCACTATCTTCGCTTCGTCGGTCTGAATCATCTGCGCTGCCGAGACAATCGCCTGCATCCCCGACCCGCACAACCGGTTCACGGTCAGCGCCGGAGTCTCAATCGGCAAGGCCGCCCGCAGCCCCACATGCCGCGCCCCGTAGAGCGCGTCGCCCGTGGTCTGCTGCGCATTGCCGAACACGACATGGTCGAATTCCTTCGTGTCAATCCCCGCGCCGTCACTTCCCGCGCGCTCAATCGCAGCCCTCGCCGCCACCGCGCCCAGCTCCTGCGCGGAGTAGTCTCTGATTTTTCCGCAATAGCGGCCAAAGGGCGTGCGTGCCCCGCTGACGATAGCAATGTCTCCAGGTTTCAACATGATTCCTGCTCTATATGAAGAGATGGATGGCCAGAAGCTAACTGGTGAGTTTAACAGAGGAAAGCTGTCAGCTGTCAGCTGTCAGCTGTCAGCTGTCAGTTTTTGTTTTTTCAGGAGAGGATTTGCAATTGCTGATTTGTAGTGTGCAATTTCGACTATCGCGGACCGATCACGAGCCGCAGGGTTTCAAATTACCAACCACAAATTACCAAATTGCAAATTTCCTATGCCACCGCGGCTGCCGCAATCTGCGGAGCCTGGCAGACAACTTTCCCAGGTCCTTGTGCGATTGCCAGCTCCAGCGCCTGGTCGGCGCGGTTCACCACTTCGGTAACAATGTCCACCGGATCGAAATGCTGGCGCATCACGGCCTGCGCCAGGGCGGCGCAGAATTCCACGGGCTTGTCTTTTCCCGGCATCCGTACTTCATTCAGCAGCCGCCGCATTTTCTCCAAAGCCAGCAGCGCTTCCTTTTCGCCCGTGTCGCCCAGCACGAGCGCAAACGTGGTCTCTTCATAGCGGAAGGCAAGATCGTTGGTGCGGATGTTCGCGGAGAACAGCTGCCCGATCTGATCCATCATTTTGTTCACCGCCGCCTCGCCAAACTCCTTGACGAGCGCGGAGCGCCGGCCAAACTCCATCAGCAAAACGGTCAGCGCAGTTCCCTGCTGCATGCCACGCCGCGCCTCGGCCTGCAACAGATCGAGATACGACGCGCGCTTGAGCAAACCGGAGCCTTCGTCGGTGACAGAGAGGTTCTTGACCAGCCGGCGCAAACCGACATTGTTGAGCGCGATCACCATTTGGTCGCTCAGCGTGCGGATGACGAGGACCTCGGCGGGCTGCCACGCCCGGTTCGAGTCCTGTATGAGAATGAACACGCCGATCTGGTCGTTGCCTTCGGCAAGCGGCAGCGCCAGCAGGGATTCAATCTGCATTTCCTCGACGGCGGCCCGCACCGCAATCAGTTCCGGCGCATGGGCGGCGTTCTGAATCGAGACCGAGCCGCGCGCCACAGCCAGGTCCTGCAAGGTTTCCACCAAGCTCACCAGCGCACCCGAGCTGACCGGCAGCAGCGTCTCGCAGTGATATTCCTGCACGCTCGAGGGGGGCAACCCGGGCTTGCGAGTAGCTGCAATACAGCGCGACACGCGCCAGGCGTCGCCGATCTCGTTGGCGGCAGTTTTCAGAACCGCTTCGGCGTTGCCCTGGTGGTAAAGCTTGCGGGTGATCTCCGCGACCCGAGCCAGGTTGCTGACGTCGGAGGATTCGATCGCCGGCGCGGACGGGCCGGGTTCGGGCGCGGCAGAGTTCGCGCTGGACGGGGTTGGGGCCGGCACCGACGGAAGCTTCTCAGGTTGTACCTCGATGCCGGTAGCAAGGTAAAGCTTTTGCAGGCTCGGATTGCGCTGCTCCTCGTGCGGAAATAGCTCTTGAATCCGGTGCAGACGCTCGATGGCCTTGGCGCGCATCCCGTATTGCACCAGGATCTCGGCCTGGAGCATAAGGTCCTGCAGGGCGGCGGCTCCGAGAGTCGGCTCGGCCGCCTTGGCATGTTGCTCGTGCTCGTCTTTTTTAGGCGTCGAGAAGCGGGAAGCAATCATCTTGAAGCGCTGATCGTCGATCTTGCCGCGCAGCGCTTCCAGCCGCTTTTGGTGCCCGGGTTCGTACGGATCCACCTCCGCCGCCCGGTCCAGACACTCCCCTGCCTTCTGGAAATTGTGCTTCGTGCAGTAGAGGTCAAAAAGTTTGAGCAGTGCTTGCGCGTAGTCCGTTTCCCGGTTCGAGGCGTTGAACAGCTCGGCCAGGAACTCCAGCATCTCTGCCGACGGCGGGTGCGAGGCCAGCAGTTCCTGCATCGTGCTGATGAACGATCGCCGCTCGCCCCGCCGGCGCTGGAACGCCTCCAGCTTGCGCGCCAGCGCCACCGCTTCCGGATCGAGTTCGGAATCGATCATCTTGCCGATGAGGTTCACCACCTGGTGAACCCGGGCCGGATTCTGCTCAAACATCTGCCAGATTGGCGGCTCGGCCTCGGAGCAGCGGCCAACCGCCAACAGCGCCTGCGCATACAGATCGCGCAATTCCGCGGGTGCGGCGCCCGCATTCACCATGGGTTCGAAGATAAAGATCGCGGCCCCTGCCTCGCCGCACGCTAACAGGTTCTTGCCATAAGCCAGCGCGACCTTTGGCTCGGCCGGGTTCTCGGCATAGGCCCGTTCGAAATACGGTCCGGCGTCACCGCGCGCCGCTTCGGTCGATTCGGCCAGTTGCAGAAACGACTGCGATGCCAGCACATGCTCGCCCAAGTCCGCCGAGAGTTCCGCGACACGCAAGTGGTTCGCCGGCGTCGCCTCCAAGCACACAATCCGCCGGAGGACCAGCAGTGCTTCTTCTTTGCGTCCCTGGCGTTGCAAGTCTTCCAGAGCGTTCTCATAGGTCCCCACCGCTAGCTTTTTGTTGGAGCGCTCCAGCAACTGCCCAAAGCGCACCTTTTGTTCCCAGGTAGGATTGGCGTAGCGAGCCAATTTCTTATAAGTAAGGCTTGCCCGGGTTGCGTCGGAGGCTGCCACCTGCCGCTCAAACAGTTCGCCCAGCAGCTTTACCGCCTGCGCACCCTTGTTGACGGAAAGGCAAAGATCGGCCGCGATTTGGCGCACGTTGTCATTCAGCGGATCGATTTCCAGAATTTGCAGATATTCGGCCAGCGCATCTGGCGCCTTGCCCTTTTGCAGCAGCTTTTCCGCCTTCTCGATGCGGCGCGCGACATCGGCACGATTGGGATTTTCGGGCATGGGCGGGTGTTTGAGACAAAGAGACCCGGCTCAATTCTAGGTTTGCCCGGCAACCGCGGCAAAGCGCTACGCCGCAGCGGCGATTACGAAAGTCACCGCGATCGATCGCTTTCTTACGCCGGCGTCGCTCATCTCCTAAGCACGGTTAGAAAGGCCTAAGAAAGTCGTTTCGAACCCAAGCCCAATTTCTACTCGAATCAGTAGCCTAACTGCTAAACGTGCAATTCTCCGCGGTAATTTAGAATGGCGTTTGTGACCGAACCCGTACGGATCGGGATTCTCGGCGACTTTAATCCCGAGTTCCGTTCCCATCACGCGACCAACGATTCGCTCCAGCATGCGGCGCGTAAGCTGGCGATAGAAGTCGAGTCGACGTGGCTTCCCACGCCGACCCTGCTGGAACTGGGTGCGCCGGCAATTCTGGATTCTTACGATGGACTCTGGGCGTCGGCGGGCAGTCCTTACAAAAGCTTCGACGGCATGCTCAAAGGCATTGAGTTCGCGCGCGTGCATGACCGGCCGTTTCTGGGCACCTGTGGCGGATTCCAGTACGCGATGATTGAGTGTGCGCGCAACGTTCTCGGCATCCGCGACGCCACCACGGCCGAAGAGGATCCAAGCTCGAAGAACATCATCATCTACCCGGTTTCCTGCGCCATTCCGAATGGCGCCGCGAATGCGCCGAAGCTCTCTGGAGTCGTCCCGAAGATTCGCCTGCGGCCCGGCTCCTATCTGGCCTCGTATTACGGACAGGAAGTCGTCGAAGAGGAATTTTTCTGCAATTTCGAAGTGAACCCCGAGTTCGAATGGACCGCGATGGAAGCCGGCTTTCCCGTTGTGGCGCGCAGCGAGAATGGAGAATGCCGCGCCATCGAATCGCCAGCTCACTTGTTTTTTATCGCCACGCTGTTTCAACCGCAACTTTCATCGCGTGAGGACAAGCCGCACCCATTGATCGTCGCTTTTGTGCAAGCGGTCGCCGATTTCCGCCGCAAGCGGCTCGACGATTCGATTCTCGCCTAGTTATCGAAAACATCTTCATCGCCACTGGAAGCGGTCAGAAAGTCAGCCCCGACCCGATCAGGCTGTAGAGCAGCACCAGCAACACAATCAAGGTGAATGCCACATACATGCGGTCGCGTTCAAGGGCAAATCCGGCGACCGCAAAGGCCACGCGTGCAATGGGAGTGGCAATGAGAAAGAGCAACCCAAGCTGGATCCAGCCTCGTCCGTGGCCATGCCATGCGCTCTGCAAGACACCGGGGATGGTCCGAAAGTCCGAAGGTTCTCCGCGGAAGATCCTGTAGTCGGCGGGCTCGTAAGCGTGGCGAAAGATGTAAATGCAGGCTCCGCAGAAAACAATGGTGCCTGAGAGGATCACCCCGCAGCGCAGCAGATAGCCGACAACCACCTCAATCTGGTAGTCGCCCCAGGCCCTGGACGGATTGGCGCGCGCAGAGCTTCGCTGCGAAAGCGGCGTCTTACCCTCCGTCATATGCGCCCCCAAAGGCCCTTGTAGAGCATTTGCAGTCCGAGCACGAGAATCACCAGGCTGAACACCAGGCGCAGCGACTTTGTCTCCGCTTTCACCAGAATGCGGCTGCCGATCAAGGACCCGGCCAGAACTCCCAACATAACGGGCATGGCGAGACCGGGATCGACGTAGCCGCGGCTCAGATAGACGCCCGCGCTGGCAGCGGCAGTAACGCCAATCATGAAATTGCTGGTCGTGGTCGAAACCTTGAAAGGAATTCGCATGGCCTGATCCATGGCCAGCACCTTCACCGCACCCGATCCGATGCCCAGCAACCCAGAGAGCGCGCCGGCGCCAAACATCAGACTGAAGCCCACGGGCACATGCTGTACGTTGTAACTGCGCTCACCGTCCAGATCGGGAAAGCTGCCGTTCAAGCGCAGCCGCGTCGCCAAGGGATCGGGCGGCAGGTTCTGCAGTTCCGGAGGGCGCACGCGGCGCGAGATATAGGCGGAGTACAGCAGCATGATTCCAAACACTGATGCAATGGCCGTTGTCGGAATCCAAGTTGCCAGATAAGCACCCAACAACGCGCCGACTGTGGTTGCGATTTCCAGGAACATGCCGATGCGGATGTTCGAGAAACCTTCTTTGACATAGGCGGCCGCGGCGCCCGACGATGTCGCGATCACCGAAACCAGCGAGGCTCCGATGGCGTAGCGAATGTCAACGTGAAAGAAGATGGTGAGCAGAGGCACCAGCACCACGCCGCCGCCCAGCCCCGTAAGCGATCCAAGAAGGCCCGCTACAAACGAGACGATCGCGACCGCGGCAGTGAACGTCAGGATGGTCATTCAAACTCTTTTTAGAGTAGCATTTCCGCAAACGGAAATAAGATCGCGCTGATGTTGGGAAGGCAATGGATTGAGGCGGAGTGTTTCGCGACCAATTTGAGATCGCGAATAAAGACACCACAACAGGAGAAATACAATCTTATGGGGAGACGGAATCATACCATCGCGAGGCTCTGGGCGGTCTTGGCGAGTACGCTCGCACTGCTCGGGGTGCTGCATCAATCGCCGAATGCTGCGGCCCAGACCGCGCCAACAACTTCGGAGCCGGCTGCTTCCGCTGCGGCATCTTCCTTGAAATCTTCGTACACAATCGAGGTGGATGGTTCCAAGGAATGGGTGGACACGAAGATTGACATGCGCGGCGGAACGAAGCTCAAGATGACCGCCGAAGGAACGATTACCTACTCCGACAAGAGGAAGACGTTTGGCCCGGAGGGAATCACGCGCAGCTTTGCCGACCTGATCCACGACTATGCCGTACCCAACGGGGCCCACGGAGAGTTAATTGGAAGGCTCGGATCGAACGGAGTCTATGAGGCCTTTGAGGTTGGAAAGAGCACTACATATACCGCGCCCGTTGCGGAACGGCTTTTTCTCGGGATCAATCAAAGCATGCGCGACGCTTCGGAAGCGGAGGGCAGCTTTCGGGTCACGATCGAAGTACTGGAGCAGGGCTCCGACGCCTTCATCGGCGGACCTACGGAAAGCTCAATCCCGGAGATAAATACAGCGCTGCTCGAATCCCTGCCACGGCGCGTCTCCGATCAGAACCACGATCCTGGCGACATGGTAAATATCCTCCTCGTCGGCACTCAAGATGAGGTCGTGAAAACGTTCACCAGCGCTGGATGGGTGCAGGTGGATAAGTCGGTGGGAAGCACGTTGAAGGAAGGGCTCATGGATACGTTCCAGAAGAAGGACTATCTGACGATGCCGATGAGCATTCTGTATCTGTACGATCGCCCGCAGGATTACGGGTTTGCGCACGCAGAACCTGTTCGGGTAGTGATGTCGCGCAATCACCTGCGGGTGTGGAAGTCGCCCAAGGAAGTGCAAGGACGCCCGTTGTGGTGCGTAGCGGCAACGCACGATATTGGATTCGAGCGCGATCAAAGAAACAACGGGCTCACGCACAAGATCGATCCGGAGATTGACGGCGAGCGGGAATATGTAAACCAGACATTATCTGGGACTGGATTGGTTGCGGCGCGGGCGCATGTCTCGCCGGCGCAACCGCTGACGACCGCCAAAACGGCAACCGGCGGGGAGTTTCACTCCGATGGCAAGATTCTGGTGCTGGTACTGAAGAAGGGCGATGCGGGAAAGTAAGATGTTATGGGGGAGCCGGGCGCGGGGGTTGGACGGCGGCCCGATTCCGGTACGCGAAAACTCACGAGACGCTAGCGCGAGTTGCGATCGAAGTGTTGGTGGCCGCGAGCGCGCAAGGGGCGATCCCTCCAACTATAGATTTGTCCAGACGAAGCGGGCTTTCTTAACCTGTTCGTGCTGCTTCCGGAGTTCTCGCGCAGCATCGCCCAAAGATACTTGTGGTTGCTGCGGAAAGTCCGATGCCGGTCTATCGCCCTGGGCCAAGGTGTAGCCGCCTCCGCCAACCACGCTTTGCCCGGTCGGGATTTCCGCATAAGATGCGTGGGCGGGATGGTCGGGAGAAGAGTAAGTGTTGCCTTGGGAACTGATGTGGCCGCCATACTGGCCGAAAGCGGCGGTGGTCAACAACAGACAGAACACGAGAAGAGTGATTTTCATCGCAGGGTCTCCGACTGGAGAAAGCGAGGGAGCATCGGCGGTCAAGCCGCGGATGGGACCTCCTCCACCCCGAAAGAGAAGCAAGCCCGGTACCAAACTTATAGAGCCTAAGTGTCAGATTCGACGAGCGCACATCGGGTGCAGAGCAACTCTTTGCACAATTGTGGAGCATGCCGGGAAGCCAAACCCATGGTCCGAAGGCGAACGGTGTAAAATGCGTTTTCCTGCGCTGTTGCTGATCGGCGGAATGCGGGCTTCGGCCCGTTCTTGATTGGTGGCCAGCAGGACTGCGTTGGACACTCCATGGAGGTCACGTGAGAAAGGCTATTTGGGTTTCCTTCATTCTTATCGGAATCGCGGCGGCGAGCGCGGCCGGCGGCGATTATAAGGTCACCAAAACCTGGAAACTCGGCGGCGAAGGCGGCTGGGATTATCTGACCGCGGATGGCGAAGGTCGGCTGTTCATCTCACGAGGCACGCGCGTGATGGTGGTGGACACAACGTCTGGCAAGCAGGTCGGCGAGATTGCGGATACGGCGGGCGTCCATGGCATAGCGCTAGCGCCAGACCTTGGCAAGGGATTCACCAGCAATGGCCGCGAAGACACGGTAAGCGTATTCGATCTGAAGTCGCTCGCAGTCGCAAAGAAAATCAAGGTTGGCAGCGGGCCTGACGCCATTCTCTACGATCCGTTTTCGCAGCGGGTCTTCACGTTCAATGGAAAAGGTCACGACACAACCGCTGTGGATGCCTCCAAGGGTGAGGTTGCTGGCAAACTCGACCTCGGGGGCAAACCCGAGTTCGCTGCCACGGACGAAAAAGGCACGATCTTCGTTAACCTCGAGGACAAGTCGGAACTCGTCGCCTTCGATGCACAGAAGCTGACCGAGAAAGCGCGCTGGAAATTAACCGATTGCGAGGAGCCGACCGGCCTCACGATTGACCGCAAGAACCGCCGCCTGTTTGCGGGCTGCGGAGGAAACAAGAAAATGGCAATCGTCGACGCCGACAGCGGCAGGATGTTGGCAACTCCAGCCATTGGCGACGGCTGTGATGCGACTGCCTTTGACGCGGATTGGGGCCTGGCATTCGCCTCCGCGGGCGATGGCACCATCACCGTGATTCGCGAAGAGGGCCCCGACAAGTTCAGCGTGGCGCAAACCCTTACCACCCAAAAGGGAGCGCGGACCATGGCGCTCGACGCAAGAACGCACCAACTCTTCACGGTTACGGCGAACGTAACGGGCACACGCGAGAACAGGAAGATCGAGCCGAATTCCTTCGTAGTGCTGGTGGCGGAGGGGAGCCGCTAGATCCGACAGCATGAAGCTCGCAGGCTTACTTTTATTGGTCGCGGGATGGGGCATTGCAGTTTTCGCGGTCGGGCTGTTGCCTTTGGCCGGGGTGCGCTCGGCGTTTGTGCTGGCTGGGCTGGCGACAGAATTGCTTGGCCTGGCTCTGCTGGTTCGGGCTCATGTTGTTCTGGATGAAGAAAGAGAGCGGCCGTGAATGTGTTTCTATCAGAAACCTCAGCGGCCTTCTGTTTTGTTCTGATTCTGCTCGTCCCGTTCGCGGGCGCCGGACTTGCACTCATCAACTCGGGGTTAGGCCGTTCGCGGAGCGCGGCCCATGCCATGCTCGCATCTCTGTGCGTAGTGTCGGTGGCGGCGATTGTTTACTTGATCGTTGGATTCTCGTGGGAAGGAGTTGCAGGCGGCCCGGCCCATGAGTTGACGCTCGGCGGCAAGGCGTGGAACTGGATCGGCGCGGAACCATTGTTCTTGCGCGGCCTGCCGCTTGATTTCTCTCCGTTGCCGCTAATCTTCGTACTGCAAATGTTCAGCATAGGATTGGCTTCTCTTATTCCTCTCAGCTCAGGTGGCGATCGCTGGCGGTTGGGCGCGATGTGTGCGTCAACCGCGTTGCTGGCGGGATGGACGTATCCGCTCTTTGCGCACTGGGTGTGGGGCGGAGGATGGTTGTCGCAGTTGGGTGCCAACTACGGACTCGGGCGCGGGTTTCTGGATGCTGGAGGATCGAGCACAATCCAAGTTGTTGGTGGTCTCACGGCATTGTCCATTACGTGGATTCTGGGTCCGCGGCGGGGGAAGTTTTCCGCAGAGGGAATTCCCGTTGCCCTGCCCGGGCACAACGTCGTTCTGGTTCTTCTCGGGTGTGCGCTCGCCTGGGTGGGATGGATCGGCCTCAACTGCGCGGGCGCAATTTTGTTCGCCGGCGCCGAGCCTGCACGCTGCGTTTTGGTTGCCGTCAACACGACCCTCGCGGCTGCGGCCTCGGGATTAGCGACGGTAGTGGTCACGCGCATCCGGTTCGGCCGGCCCGACACATCGTTGAGCGCAAATGGATGGATCGGCGGTCTGGTCGCCAGCAGCGCGGCCGCTCCTTTCCTGAAACCCGCCGCAGCCATCATTGTGGGAGGAGTTGCCGGCATTCTCGTTCCCCTGGTTGCCGATGCCCTCGAGTTCCGACTCGTCATCGACGATCCCGGCGGCGCTGTTTCTGTGCACGCGGTCGGAGGGCTTTGGGGAGTTCTTTCGGTTGCGCTGCTTTCTGATGGCGCAGGCGACACGAGCGGTCAGTGGCTGGCGCAGGTCATTGGAATTGCAACTCTGCTGGGATTTGTGCTGCCGTTAACGTATGGACTGAACTGGCTGCTCGACCGCATCTACCGCCAACGCGTGGATCGCGAAGGTGAGCTTCAGGGATTGGATTTATTCGAGCTGGGCGGCGGGGCATATCCGGAATTCGAAATCCACGGCGATGAATTCCTGCAGCATTGAGAGCTTGGCGGTAGGGCCCCAATCCCGATAAACCCGCTTCTGGATCCCGAGGACACGGACGCTAAAGCACTCGGGCCTTTGCGTCCGCATTGCCAGCAATTGGGAATCAAACGACGTGACTTGTGTAATGAACGCGCGGCGATACCCTGCGGGTTCCCGTCTCCAGTAACCCTATAATTCCGCTGTGACGAAACCATCCAAGGGCGGCGAGGTCATTATTGTTGTTTTTGGCTTGGTGTTTGCATCGGCTGGAATCTTCTTCGCCGGTTCCTTTCTATTTAGCG
>Ga0224556_1000210_pt1 | contig 13951 bp, 14 predicted proteins | sample 714S315metaG_FD_183007 | JGI IMG/M metagenome (GOLD analysis project Ga0224556, IMG submission 183007) | Peat soil microbial communities from Stordalen Mire, Sweden - 717 S3 1-5 | ecosystem: Environmental > Terrestrial > Soil > Wetlands > Peat | place: Sweden: Norrbotten County, Stordalen Mire...
CCAAAGCTGAGGTGACCTGCTTCTCGCTGGCGAACCCGAGCGACTGCAGCCACTCTCCGATTCTGCCCCGGCCCGCGCTGCGTTGTGCGGCGAGCCCGGCCCGCAACTGTTCCGCCGTGAGCTGCTGACGGGATAACAGCAGCAGTCCTAGCGGGACACGGTGGGGAGCGTAGGTGCGCTGCGCGACGGAGCGGAGACGGCGGAGCGCGTCAGTAAGAGCGCGCTCCATGCAGTCTTCCCGGCAGTAGCGCAATCCCGCAATCACCACTCCGCGGGACTTTCTGCGGAAGCGGCGCCAGAGGCTGCGGGTGTGCCGGCAATCCGGTTGGGCGCAGAAAGGCGCGAACCTTCCCCGGAACTCAGCCCAGCAGTCAGCCCAGAACTGGCGCCAGAACTCAGGCCAGACCGCGCGCCGAAACTCGCGTCCAGCCCGGCTCCAGCTCTTCAAATGAAAGTGCTCTGTTGCCATGGGGATTCTCCTTAGAGGCCGACGGGCGCCACTTCTGTAACCCGCACCCCGTAATTTCCGTTCAAAACCACGACTTCTCCCCGGGCCACCAGGCGGCCATCGAGCAAGACGTCAATCGGATCCTTGACCTGACGATCGAGGTCGACCACGGTTCCCGGATGAAGATCGAGCACCTCGCGCAGCAGCATACTGCGGCTGCCAAAGCGCAGGGTCAGCGCCAGCTCAACGTCCATCAACAAATCGAGCTTGCCCTGGGTTTCCCGCGGGCTCAACGGATCGGAACTCAACGGATCGGGGCTCGACGAATCAGAGCTGGACGCATTGGAGCCCAAGGCAACTGGGGGAGCGGTGGCAGCAGCCGCGGATTCCGGTTTCTCGGCGCGCAGCGCCGCTGCGAGCGCCGCGCTGAGCTGCACTTCCATGAGCGCTGCCGGGGCGGGGGAGCTTTCCGCAAGGCGCAGCCAGGAGGTCGAAGACGCGGGCCAGGAAGGGGCACCCGACGCCGCGTCGATCCGCAACTGAACTTCGCCCCAGCTGGCTTTGAGTGCGCTGGTCGCCACGCCCGCGACCTGGCGCAACAGTTCGACCGCCGCTTCCCGATGCTCGTTAGTAGTCTCGTCAGTAAATGTAGCGGGAACTTCCACCGCGGGCGTCGGCGGCTCGCTCATGAAGATCTGCGCCAGCCGAACCACAGAAGTGGCGGGCAGCCGCAGGCTCATTTCACCGCGCAAGCCTCCCGAGCAGGCTCCGATGATCCAGAGATCGCCGCCGCCCGCCGCCGAACTGCGAGGTTCGCCCTCGCCGGAGGGCGCCAGCTCCGCCGGAGCTTCCGCGAGCGCCATCCAGGGCAGCGGAGAGCCGGCGATTTGTCCGAGGACCTGGGACAGGCTTTCGACCCAAACCTGAATGTAAGGATTGGGTTCAGGGCGAAGGGCAGAGGCGGCGGCTTCCGTCATTTCGATTTCTCCTTAGCTTCCCTAGATTCTTTGTCTTTGGCTTCTCTGTCTTCCGGCGGGCCGCCGGTGGGGTCGGCCACGGCAGCCAGCACGCGCGCGGCCCGGCGATCGCCGCAGCGCGCGGGGAGGGCGCGAAACATCTCCTGCCCGGCGATCAGCAGCGACGCCGGCTCGGCTGCGCTGCGGGCAAAGCTAAGAACATTGCCCGGAGCCAGTCCGGCCAGCGCGCTCAGGGCCACGCGCACATCCTTGGCGCCCAGCTCGGCCTGAAACGGGCACTCCAGCAGACGGCGCATCAGCCGCATCCGGGAATCGCCCGCGCCCCGGGGGCGGCGATGACTCCAGTCGGCAGAAATCTTGCGCAGCAAGGCATTCGAAACCACGCCGGGAACGGCCACATTCAATCCGCCGCGCACCTCCGGCATGGTGACCTCAAAACTCAGCGCCAGGGTCTTTTCCTCGGGGGGCATCAGCTGCGGTGCCGCACCGGCATCAAGACGCTCCTCGAAGCCGACTTCCAGCTCGAGCGCCTGCCAGGCCGAGCCCAGTTCGCGGCACACGATGCGGGCGACGCTTTCAAGAATCTGCTCTTCAATCTCAGTCAGCTCGCGGGTCGCCGACGCGGCTTTGCCTTCGCCCCCCAGCAGCAGGTCGATGATGGGCAGGGCGACCTTCAGGTCCAGTTGCAAGGCCGCGTTCACGCCCATGGGCTCGAGGTGGCAGCTGGCCAGGTAAGTGGTCTCCGGAATGCGCTGCAGAAATTCTCCGTAGGTCAGATTTTCGGCGGAGACCAGGGTGGCAGCGAAGGCCACGCGCAGATAGGCGCCCAGGGCATGGGTGAGATTCCGGGCAAAGCCCTCGTGCAGCGAAGTGATGGCCTGCAGCTGCCCGCGCCCGATCTGCCCGGCCAGGCGCACGTCCCAGAGCTCAACCTGTGGCGCGGACGAAGCGCGGGCCTCCAGCCGGCCGCCGGACCGCGCCAGGCGCACCATGGCATCGATTTCTTCCTGGTTGAGAACTTTTTCCATGCGCTTCCGACCTTGAATTTTCTTGCTTTAGCTTTCTAGTTTTCTTGTCCTCATTATTAGTTTTTCTTGTCCTCTCCTGCCGCGTCAGCCTCCGGCCGTGGAAGCGGCGCGCACCCGCCCGCCTCCGGCGCTCATCACTTCTTCGAGGCGCGCCCGCAGCCGCACCACCGCCAGGGAATGAATCTGCGAAACCCGGGACTCTCCGATGCCGAGCACCGCTCCCACTTCTTTCATGGTGAGCTCTTCGAAATAATAGAGCGCCAGCACCTGCTGTTCTTTATCGGGCAGTTCGGCGATGACGCGGGTCAGCAGCTGCTTCATCTCGGAATGCAGGCAGCGGAAAAACGGCGTGTCCTCGGGAGCGTTCGGAAGGTAGTCGCATAGGTCTTCTTCCTTGCCGTCCCAGGGCGACTCGATGCGCAGGCTGCCCACCTCCAGGCTGTCGAGCTCGCCCAGCAAGTGCTGAAAGTCCTTGAGCGGCATGCCCAGCTCCGCCGCCACCTCGTTCTCAGTGGGGGCGCGGCTCAGCTCCAGGCTGAGCTTGCGGTGAGCCTCCTCGACCCGGCGCGCCTTGCGCCGCAACTCGCGCGGACCCCAGTCCATTTCCCGCAGGCTGTCGAGGATGGCGCCGCGGATGCGGAACTTGGCGTAGGAACCGAACTGCACGTGCTTGGAACTGTCAAACTTGTTGAGCGCGTCGATCAGCCCGATTACTCCGGCATGCACCAAGTCTTCGAGCGGCACGTGCCGGGGCAGCCGCTCGTGGATGCGGCGCGCCAGATAGCGGACCTGGGGCAACTGCTCGAGCAGGATGCGGTCGCGTTCTTCTTTGTCCTGCCAGTCGGTGTAGGCCTTGGCGGTGTTATGGGTCATGGCATTCTCAACTTCCGTTTCGACTTCCGGTTCAAATTCCGGTTCAAGTTCGAAGCTGGAAAATCTTTCCTCATCGCAGAACTCCTACCGACTGCACCTCGACCACCGGCGGCACTTCGAGCGGCGAGAGCACGACGAGCTTCGGGAGAAAAGGCTCGAGCAGCCGCTTCAGGTGATAGCGGGCCGGGGAGGAACAGAGCAGGACGGGAGTAGCTACCGCCACCTGTTCTCCCGCGAGCCGCCGCAGGCCATCGAGAATGCGGCGGGCAAAGGGCGGTTGCAGTCCGGCAGTCCCGGCCGGAAGCTGGGGCGCGCCGAACGCCCGGCCCAGTTCCTCTTCGAGGGTGTGGTCGAGCGTGACTACGCGCAATCCTCCGCCATCAGAAAGTAGTGGCCGCACCAGGGCCCGGCCCAGGCTCTGGCGTACGGCTTCGACCAGCGCGACCGGGTTCTTGGTGGTTGCCGTGGTGTCGAGCAGGGTCTCGAGAATCGCGGGCAGGTCCCGGATGGAGACTTGCTCGCGCAGGAGCTGCTGCAGAACTTTCTGCACTTCGCCGAGGCTCAGAATCTTGGGTACCAGCTCCTCGACCAGCTTGGGATGGCTCTCCGCCAGCCGGTCGAGCAGGCGCTTGACTTCCTGCCGGCTGAGCAGTTCGTGGGCATGCTGTTTGACAACTTCGGCCAGATGCGTGGCCAGCACGGAAGTCTGGTCGACGACCGCGTAGCCGGAAGCCAGCGCCTGATTCTGCAAGGCGGCGGGAATCCACACCGCAGGCACGCCGAAGGCCGGCTCCTTGGTGGCCGTCCCCGGCAAGGGCCGGGGAGAACCTTCCGAGCTGATGGCCATCATGTGGTCCTGAAACATTTCCCAGCGCGCCACCTCCACTCCGCGCAGGCTTACCACGTACTCGCGGGCCTTGAGGCGCACGTTGTCGGTGATGTGCACCGGTGGGACGATGAACCCGAGCTGCTGCGCGAGATTCTGGCGCAGCGCTTTCACCCGGGCCAGAAGCTGGCCACCCTGATTCTGGTCGACGAGAGGAACCAGGCTGTAGCCGACTTCGAGACCGAGTTCGTCGAGTTTGAGCAGATCCTCGACCGAGTCTTTATCTTTTTCTTTGCCGGTCTTTTTATCGGTGGCGGCCGCGGACGGAGGTTCGGCGCCCAGCTTGGGCGCGCGCCAGGCCAGAAACGCCGTGCCCGCCGACAGCAGGAAGAAGGAAAATTTCGGCATGCCGGGAATCGCCGCCAGCGCCAGCATCACGCCGGAGGCGATCAGCAGCGGACGGCGGGAGAGCACCTGCCGTCCGACGTCGACTGAAAGGGTCGAGTCGGAGCTGGCGCGGGTGACCACCATGCCTCCCGCCATTGAAACCAGCAGCGAAGGAATCATGGTGACCAGGCCGTCGCCCACGGTGAGCACGGTGTAGGTCTTCAGGGCCTCGCGGAAGGGGATATCGAGCTGGAAGACTCCAATCAGGAATCCGGCAATAATGTTGATGGCGGTAATCAGGATGGTGGCAATGGCGTCGCGCTGGTTGAAGCGGGCGGCGCCGTCCATGGCGCCGTAGAACTCGGCGTCGTGCGCCACCTGCTCGCGCCGGGTGCGGGCCTGGACCTCGTTGATCAGCCCGGCGTTCAGGTCGGCATCGATCGCCATCTGCTTGCCGGGCATGGCATCGAGGGTGAAGCGCGCCGTAACCTCGGCGGTGCGCACCGCGCCGTGCGCCACCACGATGTACTGGATGGCGATCAGGGCGATGAAGATAACGAAGCCTACGACGTAGTTTCCCCCGACGACGAACGAGCCGAAGGCTTCGATGACGTGTCCCGCGGCGGAAACGCCTTCGTTGCCATGCAAGAGGATGCGCCGGCTGGAGGCCAGGTTCAGCGACAGCCGGAACAGGGTGAGCAGCAGCAGCAGGCTGGGAAAAACCGAGAACTGCGAAGGGCGCAGAATCTGAATCGCGGAAAGAAGCACCAGCACGGCTGCGGTGATGCTCAGGGCGAGGAGAATGTCGAGCAGGAAGCTCGGCAGCGGAACCAGCATCACGAAGATCAGTCCCACGGCGGCGATGGGCATGATCCACTCGGAGGCGGGGTTGAGCTTGATCTTGGTAATCGAAGCGGCGGTTGTCGAGGTGCCGGTTGTCGAAGTCGCGGCCTTCGAAATGGCGGCGGCCGGGGCGGCCGCGGGAGCCGGCATAGGCGTATTCACTGGCATCGCTTAAGCCCTCCCCGCAGCAGCGTTCGGTGTGGCCTGCGCCGACTGAGTCGCTCGGGCCTGGGCCCGCCAGATGGCCGCCAGAATTTCGGCCACGACGGCATAGAGTTTGGGTGGAATCGCCTGTCCGACTTCGACGGCGCGGTAGAGCGCATGCGCCAGCGGTGGATTTTCGACCAGCGGAATGCCGTGCCAGAGCGCGATCTCGCGAATCTGTGCCGCCAGCAGGCTGCGTCCTTTGGCCACCACCACGGGAGCATCCATCTCCATGCGGAATTCGAGCGCGATGGCGAACTCGGTGGGATTGGTAATGACGACCGCAGCCCGTTCGACATCTTTAAGCATGCGGCGGCGGCGCGACTGGCGCTGCAGGCGCCGCATCCGCATCTTGGTCGCGGGATTGCCCTCGGTCTCCTTGAACTCGTCGCGCAGATCCTGTTTGCTCATCTTGAGTTCGCTCTCGAGACGCCGGCGTTCGAGAGCGTAGTCGGCGGCCGACCACAGCAGCAGAACCAACGATCCCTTCCAGGCCAGCTCAAACATGTGGGCGGCCGAAAAAGCGACGAAGCCGCCGGCGCTCGAGTGCAGCAGCGCCGGCAGCCGCATCCAGTCCCGCGTCAGCAGGCCGATCGCGAGATAGATGATCACGGCCGTCGGCAGCAGCGCTTTGAGCAGGTGGCTGACCGCGCTCAAAGAGAAAAGTTGCCCCACGCGGGATGCGGGACTGAGCCGGCTCAGCTTGGGAGCAAGCGCGGCGGGGGCGAACGCCAGTCCACCCTGCGCCAGTCCGCCCACAACCGCCACCATCCAGCTCAACGCTGCCACCAGCATGACTCCGCGGAAGATGGTGAGATCGTTATGCCAGACCGGCAGCAACTGATTGGGACGCGTGGCGGCCGAATCGAGCGCGTCGCGCATCAGGCCACGCCAGTCGGCGACGAAGGCGGGCATCTGCCAGGCCAGCAGCAGCACCGCGGTCATGGTGCCGAGACCGGCGACCAGATCGCGGCTGCGGGCGACTTGGCCCTGCTCGCGGGCTTTTTTGCGCCGCCGCGGAGTGGCTTTTTCGGTTTTGTTCTGGTCGGCCATGAATTAAGGTTTCAGCGTGTTCCTTTGCAGCGGGAAATATTCACTTCGCATATTTGGTGAGCGTATTTAGTGAGAATGTTTAGCGAGCATATTTAGTGAGCATATTTAGCGAGCATATTTAGCGAGCATATTTAGCGAGCGAGGTGCAGCAGCCGTTCTCCGACGGCGATCGAGGCAGCGAAGCGCTCGGCGAACATGTGCGGCCAGTACGCCACCACGCCGATCAGGATGGCGAGGCCCAGCAGGTTCTTGACCGCCAGGCCAATGAACAGTACGGGGAGCTGGGGCGACGCTTTCCCGAGAAATCCCAACCCAACGTCCGCCACCAGCGTGGCCGCGAGGCCGGGCGCGGCAATCTGTACCCCGGCCAGAAAGATTCCGCCCGCGGCGTGCAGCAGACCGCTGACGGCCGAGAAATTCGCCGGCGCCGCTCCCGCCGGCAAGTAGGCGAAGCTCTTCACCACCGCGCGCAGCAGCCAATGGTGCACGTTGAGCTGCAGAAAAATCAGCAGCGCGGCCAGGCGATGGAACTCCGACAGCACCGGCGTGTCGGCGTTGGTCTGGGGATCGAACAGCGTAGCCAGCGAGTAGCCCATCTGCACGCCCAGGATCTGGCCCGCCATCATGGGCGCTTCCATCATGAAGTTTGCCGCCAGTCCGAGCACGAGGCCGATCATGACTTCGCTCAACCCCACTCCCACCCACTGCCAGGACGAAAGATCGAGTTGCAGGGGAGCGTGCAGCGGGTAAACCAGAGCGGTCACCAGCAGCGTCAGCGCGGCCTTCAGGGGCGCGGGAATGGCATTGCTGCCGAGGAACGGGCAGAAAACCATCAGCCCGGAAACCCGCGCTCCGACGAACACTGCGGCCGCCAGCAACTGCTCCAGATGCAAACCGTCCATTCGTTTCACGATCCCGTCTGTCGCTCCCTGATTTCATTTTTTTCTTTTCGTTGCGACTTTGCGTTGTTCACTTTTCGTCGTTCGTCGTTCGTTGTTCGTCGTTCGATCGTGACTCGTCTCTCTCCGTGCCGTGATTCAAAACGGTTGAACCCAGAAAGACTCAACCCAGAAACGGCCGGAAGTCGGAAAACAGCTGCAGGGTGAATACCGTGAGATGGTGCGTCATCCAGGGCAGCAGCAGGATCGCCGCCAAGGCCACGGCGAACAGGCGCGGCACCGTCGACACGGTGGCGTCCTGCAGCGAGGTCAGCACCTGCACCACGTTGATCAGCAACCCGACCACGGTCGCGACGATCAGCAGGGGCGCACCCATCCAGAGCGCGGTTTCGATGGTCTGGCGCAGCACCGCTACCACGTTGTCCGATCCCATCGCGGTTTCCTCCTTAAATCAAGAATCAAGCTCACTCAAAATCAAACTCGGCCAAAATCAATCCCGGGCAAAATCAGCGTCAGGCAAAGCTCTTCATCAGCGAACCCACCAGCAGGTGCCAGCCGTCGATCATGACGAACAGCATGATTTTCAGCGGCGTCGAAATCACCACCGGGGGCAGCTGCATCATCCCAATCGAAGTCGTGATCGCCGCCACCACCATGTCAATCACCAGGAATGGCAGGAACAGCGCCGCCCCGATCTGAAAGCCGGTCTTCAGTTCCGACAGAATGTAGGCGGGCACCACCACCCGCATGGGCACATCCTCAGGGCGCGCCGGGCGCGGCGCCGCGGCCAGTTCGAGAAACAGCGCCAGATCTTTTTCGCGTGCAAACTTCAGCATGAAATGCCGCAGGGGAGGCGTGCCCTGCTCAATCGCCGCCCAGGCGTCGATCTGGCCGCCTTGAAAGGGGACGACCGCCTGTTGATAAATCTGCGCGCCCACCGGCTGCATCAGGAAATAGGTCAGCACCAGCGACAGGCCGATCAAGGTCTGGTTGCTGGGCGCGGTCTGCGTGCCCAAAGCCTGGCGCAGGAAGTGAAAGACCACCAGCAGCCGGGCAAACGGAGTCAGCGCCACCACCAGCGCGGGCAGCAGGGTGAGCAGGGTCAGCAGAACGACGATGTTCCAGGGCACCGAGCCGCTGGCTCCGGCGGGTCCGGCCCAGTTGAGCCCGGGCGCGCCATGGGGCTTAACCTCCGCCCATGCCGTGGTGGCCGGCAGCAACAGCAGTGCGGATGTGGCGACGACCGGCAAACCTTTGAGCCAGCTCACAGTGGCAACCCCTCGGAGATTCCGTCAGCCAGGCGGTGCGGCGGAGGGTTCTCGTCTTTCTCGTTCTCTTGCTCTCTCTTGTCTTTTTTTTCTTTTTTGTCTCCCTCGTTCTTTTCGTCATTACTGGATTGGGCATTTCCCAGCTGGGCCAGCAGCACCAGCGACGCCGAAGTTCCCCCCACCAGGAAGCGGCTGCGCTCAAACTCGACCACGGCCACGAAACGGCGCTCGCCGAGCGGAAGACTCTCGCACAGCCGCAGACGGCGCGGCCGGCGCTGACTGATTTGCCGGAACTGTTTCCACCAGGTGCGCGCGCGCTGCCAGGTGCCAGACTTTTCTCGGGACGAGGCAGCGCCGCCATCGTTGCATTCGCTCGCCGCCGCTCGGCTCCAGATGGTTTTACTCATGAGGGCATCGCCCCAGCTGGCTGCGCTCTTCATGCCAGCTCCGTCAGGCGCACTGCCAGGTGGTTGCCAGCACCCTCAAACTCAGCCCAGCCAATCAGGGTTCCGTTGATGCGCAGTGGAATGTCGCGGGCCAGCCGCCAGTTGGTTCCGACGACCGAGCCCGGCCGGAGCGCCAGAAAGTCGGCCACCTTGAAGCCGGGCAGCGGAAGGTCAACTGTCAGCTGACAAGCGAGGCCCAGCAGTGGCCGCCAGCGGACCTCCGCGTTTTCCTGCTCCGCGTTCTGGGCCTGAGTTTCCGGCCCGGCCGCTGCCCGCGGCTTCTCGGCGGCTGCCGGGGACATGGCCCGCGCTGTGGCTGACATATTCTTGATTCCTCGCTTCTGCGCTCAGCGCAGGATCGGACTAGTGTTAGCCGGAAACTGGCGTTGGATCGAAACTAATGTTGGCTAGAAACTAGCGTTGGATCAGAAACTCCGTGAAATAGACTTCCTCGACTCCCAGCTGTGGGATTCGCTCCTGCAGCGCGTGCAGCAGGTCTGCCTTCAGCTTGGTCTTGCCGGCCGCAGTCATCAAGTCGTTGACCTTGGCCTCGGCCAGCACGCCCAGAATGGCGTCGCGCACTTGCCCGACCGGAGCCAGTTCTTCCCCGTGCTTGGCTACCTGATTCAGGCCGAGATCGATGCCCACCCGCAAGTACGAGCGCTGGTCGGCGTCGGCCAGATTCAGGACGAAGGTTTCCAGATGCAGCGTCGACCGCACGCGGGGAGCCGCGCTGGCGGCCGCATCGCTTCCCTGGTTAACCCAAAACCAGATGCCAGCTGCACCCAGACTCAAGATGGCAATGACGACAACAAGCCTGCCGGTTTTTGACTTTGATTTTGACTCTGACTTTAGCGTTTTCTGTTCTTCTCCCGGCATGCACTTCGGAAAAGCAATTCGGAGTCCGCGGGAGAAAACTAAAGGGAGGGGACAAGTCCTGCTCCGACGTCGCGCTTCGCCCTTGGAATCAACACGTCGACAGATGAGTGGTCAGACCGGGGAATAATAGAATCTCATCAGTGATGAGCGCTTCCGGTGGACGTGGGCCGGTTCTCATTAAGAATCTTTCACGTCAAGGCGGCCCCGGCAAAAAGTTTCTGCCGGAGCCGCCTTGCGGGTCGGTGCGCACGGATCCTAGAGGTTCAGGAGCGCACTGTTTTTCCGTTCTTGTTGCCGCGCTTACTGTTTCATCGCAATCGTGTCCTGAGTAATCTGATCGAAGGTAGTCACGGCTTTAGCGTCGGCTTCATAGCCGCGCTGCGCGACGATCAGGTTCGCGAACTCGGTGGCGATGTCGACGTTGGACAACTCGAGGGCTCCGCCCGAGATGGTTCCGAGTCCTCCAGTACCGGGCACGCCGTTTACCGCCGCGCCGGAGGCCAGGGTTGGGCTGTAGTTGGTATTGCCATCGAGCTGCAGGCCGTCGGGATTGGCGAAGTTGGCCAGCGCCAATTGGCCCAGGGCGGCGGTTTGGCCGTTGCTGAACGAGCCGGCGATGGTGCCGTCGGACCCGATGCTGAAGCTCACCAGCGAACCGCTCCCGGATCCGTCCTGCGAGGTCGCCGAGGTGCTGCTGGGGGCGCCCACTTGAGTCAGAAGCGGGGTTGCGCCGTTATAGAGGTCCCAGGTGAAGGTCAGGTTGGCGGCGCCGTCGGCCAGTCCGGTGGCCGTAATCCCGGTCACATTGGCGGCGGGTGTGAGCAAGTTGCCGCTGCTGTTAAAGGTCAGAGCCCCGGTTTTCAGCACCACTGGATTGCCGGTGGCTCCCACATCTGCGGCGGGAATGGTGATGTTGTACGTCCAAGCCAGCGGCCCGGTGTTGGTGTAGGTGAAGGTAAGGGTATGGCTGGCGCCGAGTGAGTCGTAGACGGTGACGGGCGTCGAGAAGGTGTCGCCTACGTTCGCGGCAGCGTTCAGATTGGTGGTCATCTGCACGTTGGCGGTTGGGGTAGGCGGGCTGAGTGTGCCCAAGCCTAACTGCAGGGGCGCGATGCCGGCGCCGGTATTGACCACGCCATTCACAGCTGGGTAGCCCAAGACCTGCTGCCCATCGGAGGTGACGAGGTTGTTGTTGGCGTCCAGCGAGAAATCGCCGGCGCGAGTGTAATCAATGGCGCCCGTGCTGTTTTGCACCACGAAAAATCCCGAGCCCTGGATGGCGGCATCGGTGGGCACGCCGGTGGATGAGATGCTGCCCTGAGTGAACAAGGCAGGCATCGAGCTGACCTGGGTGCCGGCTCCGAGCTGGATGGGATCTCCGGATCCGGTGGTTCCCAGGTTCTGATAGAACAGGTCGCTGAACAACACGCCGGTATCTTTGTAGCCGGTGGTGTTCTGGTTAGAGAGGTTGTTGGCGATGGCCGACAGCGCGGTCGACTCGGCGGTCAGTCCGGAAAGAGGAACGGAAAAATTTGCCATTTAGAAGACTCCTTGGAGGCTGGAATTGAGCATGGATGCTGCTGGTGATGCTGCGAGTGAGGTGAAATTCGAAATGGCAGCCTGGGCCGCGCGGGCGGCCGAGGAAACCATCGAAGAAGCTGCTGCGGACGAAACCGGATCCGCCGGAGCGAACGGACTGCTGCTGGGGGAAGAGGTTGCAGCGGTAGAAGCCGGGCCCGCACTCGGGCTCGCCGATGCGGACGTTCCTGATGTCCCCGAAGTGCCCGACGTTCCCGTTCCTGACATTCCTGACGATCCGGTCGAACCGGTCGCCGTTTGCAGGATCTGTTCGATCTGGGTGACTTCGCTGAGCTCGCTGAACTGGGCCAGTTGCCCGACGAAGGTCGAGGGATCGAGCGGATCGAGCGGATCCTGATTTTGCAATTGCGCCACCAGCAGCTGCAGAAACATATTGTTCAGGCTTTGCGATGTGGGCAGCCCGGAGCTGGTCGTCGTCGTCGTCCCGCCCGTCGAGGGTGGCGTGGGAAGAATCGGTGTTGTACTCAAGCAAATCCTCCTTCTGAGCGAGAATCTCTTAGGCAAGAATCTTTGTTAAGCAAGCGAGAATCTTCGTTAAGCACGAATCTTTGTTAAGCAAGAATGTTCAGGCCGGTGCCGCCTCCGGGCCTCAACCCTGCTGCCGGTTCGTTGGATTCGGCGCCCTGCGCCTCCGCTGACGGAGTCATCGTGGCGACTGGGCGGGAAGCGAACCAACGCGGCTGGCCGTCGCCTCCCGACGACATCTGGCTGGAGAATCCAAATCCCGGCGAGGGCTGATGGAAGCTCACCTGGTTCAACTGCAGGTTCTGCTGTTGCAGCGTGTTGGCAATGCCGGGAAGGTCGTTTGAAAGCAGGGAGCGCAAGTCGCCTTTCTCGCTGCCGATGACCACTCCCACATCGTTGGCGTGAACCACGGCTCGCACTTCCACGTTGCCAAAGGCCGAGGTGTTCAGCGCGATCCGCATTTCCGACTGCGCGGCCTGATTGACGGTAGCCTGATTGACGATCTGGGCCGTCTGTACCGGTCCGCCGCCCGGATTCACCGGAAACTCTCCGCTGGCGGGCAGGGTCGATGGCGGACCAGAGCTCGCCGGGCCAGAGTTTGCGGGGCCGGAGTTTAAAAGACCGCTGCCGCCCGGCGGCTGGGCGGAGCCGGGAGTCGCAGGCGGGCCGGCCATTCCCGGTAGCGCGGCGAGGGTCGCTGCCTGCGTTGCCGGACCGGCGACGGCTGGCGCAGAGGGCGCTGCTGTTGACGATGCCGCTGCTGCTGCCGGAAAGCCGACCGTCGGCGTTGTGGCCGTTCCCTTGTGCGGAGAAGAAGAAAGAGAAGAATCTGCCGAGTCGTCACGGGAGGTATCCGATGGCGACGACTGGTTGTCGGCTGCACTGGTTGCCGTCACCGCTTGCGTCGCGACAGGGGATAGCGCGGAGCTCGCCCCAGCCGGCGGGGGAAAGGACTTGCTTCCGAGGTTCACACTTTTTTCCCCTCCGAGATTTCCACTTGGAGCAGAGGAGGATGGTAGCGGGACGACTGAGGAACTGGCGGCGGAATCTGCGGGCTGAGTAGCAGGCAGCGGGGCAGCGGGCTGCGGCGGAGCCAGGCGCAGGTCAGCCGAAGCTGAAGCCGAAGGCGGGGCGGGAGCTGAAGCCGGAGCTGGAGCTGGAGCTGGAGCTAAAGCTGAAGCTGAAGCCGGAGCTGGAACTGAAGCCGGAGCCGATGAATGAGCCGTCGGCGTCTGAGTTTCCTGCGTTGCAGGAAGAGGCGGTGAAGCCAGTGACGGCTTCAGATCAGCGGGAGAATTGAACCGCAAGACGGACGCCAGCCCCGCGAACGGTTCCCCGTCTGGCCCATCGACTTCGGCCTCGACGCCGGCGAAGGATTGTCCTGCGGCTGGGTCGGGAGAGGCTTGGGCTGCGCTCATGCGGTCGCTCGGGAGCGACGAAGTAAAGGTGAGAGGGACTGGGTCGGCGGATGTGGTCAGGTCCGGCAGCACGCCGGATATGCCGCCGGCCAGCGCTGGACGCGCCGATGCCGATGTGTTGGCTGTGGCCTGTGCCACTGCCATTTGTCCGACGTTTGCGGCCGGGGCCTGGGAGGTGGTGGGGCCGACTGGAAAGCTCGGGGCAGTGGACGCGGCGACGGAGACGGCGGGCGGGTTCGAGCTGGTTGGCGTGCCGGTGGGTGTGTTGGTGGGTGTACTGGTGGGTGTATTGGCAGGTGCGGCGGCCCCGTTCTTCGCCGTTTGCGATGCAGGCGCCG
>Ga0224556_1000213_pt1 | contig 13873 bp, 7 predicted proteins | sample 714S315metaG_FD_183007 | JGI IMG/M metagenome (GOLD analysis project Ga0224556, IMG submission 183007) | Peat soil microbial communities from Stordalen Mire, Sweden - 717 S3 1-5 | ecosystem: Environmental > Terrestrial > Soil > Wetlands > Peat | place: Sweden: Norrbotten County, Stordalen Mire...
GCTCGGAGTCATGCGCGAGCTAGGGTTGAATCCAGACAAGGTCAACGTGAACGGGGGAGCCGTGGCGATCGGCCACCCGATCGGCGCCAGCGGAGCGCGCGTGCTGGTTACACTGATTTATGAAATGATCCGCCGGGATGTGAAGCGAGGAATTGCCGCGCTGTGTCTTGGCGGAGGGAATGCCGTAGCGATGGCGGTGGAAAGGTAAGCGTTAGAACTAGAGAAGGCATTCCTCGAATGGTGGCGCGGAGCTTCGCTCCAGCTTGGACGGCCGAGGGCGGCCGTCGCCACATGATTTCCTCTAGCCTACGGCAGACACCGGCAGCGTTACCGTGAACACCGCTCCGCCCTCAGGAGAGTTGGCTGCTTCCACGCTGCCGTTGTGCTCCTTCATCACCGACTTGCAGATGCTCAGGCCCAACCCTGTCCCGCGTCCCGGCCGCTTGGTTGTATAGAACGGATCGAAAATGCTCGACAAACTTTCCTTCGGGATGCCTGGCCCGTCGTCATGAAAGCTGACCCAGACTGAGTTGTCGCCTTTGCCCATGCGAATCCTCAGCGTGCCTTTATCCCGAGACTCGCGGATCGCCTGCTCGGCATTCACGATCAGGTTCAGAAAGACCTGCATGAGCTGGTGGGGATCGCCCAAGGCATACGGCACTCCAACTTCTTTCAGAAAGTCCACCGTAATATTGTTCTTGCGCAGCGAATAGGCGTGCAGGTTTAAGGTGCGCTCCACCACCTCCGCCAGATTGATGCGGCTCTTGCCCGGAGCGGGTGGACGCGAGAAGTACGTGAGGTTCTGCACGATCTCGGCCGCGCGCCGCGCCTGCTGCTGCAGCATCGCCAGCTGCTTGCGGGAGGTCTCGTTGGTCTCGGTGTCCTGCAGCAGTTCACTCACGCCCATGATGCTGGTTAACGGATTGTTCAGTTCGTGTGCCACGCCGCCAATCATGGCGCCCATCGCCGCCAGGCGTTCGCTCTGCACTACCTGCTGCTCCAGCTTCCGTTCCAACGTAATATCGCGCACCGAAAAAATAACGCCGCTGGTTTTTCCGTCGGCATCGACCAGCCGGCTGCCCGCGGCGCGCATTGTCCGCCAGGTTCCGTCGCGATGCTTTGCCCCGTATTCCGCGGACGCGAAAGCCTCCTTGCCCGCCACAACTTCGCGGTACAGAGCCGCCAGTTCAGGGGAATGATCCTCGAGTTCTGAAATCCTTTTTCCCAGCATCTCTTGCGGTGCGCAGCCCAGGAGATCGCGAGCCCGGGAACTGACGAATGTATACCGTTCCTCGAGATCGACCACCAGAATCAGATCCGGAAAACTTTCGAGCAGCCGGCCGCGGAATTCTTCCTGTTGCGCCAGCTGCCGCTCCATCTTTCGTTTTTCAGTGATGTCGACCAGCGTTCCCTGGTAGCGGATGATGTTTCCCGACGCATCCCAAACTGCGCGCGAGGAGTCCAGAAAGACAGCGGCGCTTCCATCCTTGCGCCGAAGTTTGATCTCGCGCGTGCGCACGCCGCCGCGGTCGTCCGTTGCCCGACCCAGCACCGGCTGGCCGGGATCGAAATTCAAGGCCGCGGGATCGGCCGAGAGAAGATCCCGCTTCTCCACATATCCCAGCAAGTTCACCAGCGCCGGATTGGCGTCCAGCAAATGTCCTTCGGGCGTGCTGAAGTACACACCCTCTTGCAAGGTTTCGAATAATTCGGTGAAACGCATTTCCTTCTCGCGCTGCTCGGTTACGTCGCGCCCCAGCAGGCTGGCGCCGACCACTTCATCGCCTTTGACAATGCTGTTCAGCACGCACTCAAAATAAAGCGGCCTCGAATTGTTCTTCAGCCGGATTCGCACTGTCCCCGCCCAGCGCCTCTTTTCCAGAAACCGCCCCAGGCCGCTTTCCACATCTGCCTGAGTCGGTTCCTCGACGAAATCGTAGACCTTGCGCCCGACAAGCTCGGAGTAGGTGACGCCGGTTAGCTCGGCAATGCGTTTATTCACTGTGCGCATGGTGCCGTCGAGCGACAACGCGCACGCGGGGTCATCAAAGGAATCGATTAACTCCTTGAAGTTGCGTTGCGACCGCATGATGACCTGACTGAGCTGGTCGAGTTGCTCTTCCGAAGGCGCGGCCCCCACGTGCTGCAGCCCGCGCAGTAACCCTTTTAGCTCGCTGACTTCACGCCGTCGCCCATAGGCATACACCGCAAACAGGATGGAAAGAGCCAGTACTCCAATCGGAATGGCTCGCAGCCCAAACGGGATGTTTTCCAGGCGCTCCCACAGTAGCGCTGCCAGCGCAACCGACAGAAACACCATGAACCACAGGGCCCATCGCCATAATTGCGATTCTTCCCGTTCCAGATTTCCGGGAGTGCCAGACTTAGGTGTGTTGTTTACGGGGTCCAGGGTCATGAGGGAAACTGCCGTTCTTTACTGAAAGCATCCTAATTCTATATGGCTTGGGGTAACAACCGCTTTGTGGCCTTTCGGGTGCGCCAGAAGGTTACTCGTCGGGCTCAGGTGCAGGATTTGAGGTTGCCGCAGTCTTTACCTGGTTGACCACGGCCTGCTTGGCCACGATCGCTTGCCAGTTGAGGAGGGCGTTCCACAAGAGACGTTGATCTCCGCGGTTTAGATCGCGGTGCATGGGGTTGAAGTTGAAACTTACGACGTGCCCCTTACCCACGGGCATGTCGAGGATGGCCGGCCGGCCGATCAGGTTTTCTTCTCCCCAGGCCTGCCCGCTCACGACGAACGGATTGCCGTCGGTGTCGCCCCACTCCATCACCACGCCGCTGCGGTCTTCGGGACCATCCAGGCAGGTGGTGCAATACGCCATGCGCAGCCAGTGGCGCGGGATGTTATACAGGGGGAAATTCTGCCGGAACACGTACGTGTGCGCGGGATAGCCGTACGCGATGGGATGATCGGCGCGATCGAAGGTAACCCGCACGTGGGCTCCAGGCGTTCGTGTAGCCGCTTGTTGCGAGGCCGCGGATGATGCGCCACCGCCTCCTGCCGTGCTGCGCGGAACGCCGCCGGACGACCGCCGCACGAACCGTACCAGCCCGCCCTCGAGCGCCAACATGCTGCCGCTGCCCAGGGTGACCATCAGACCGCCGTCGTCGATGAAATGCTGAATCTGCCCCAGTCCTTCGTAGCCGATTCCTCCGGTGATGTCATCCGATTCGGCGGGTGTGCCGAAACTCGGTGTCTGCGCGGTCTTCTTGAAGGGCATGGGAGACCAGGTCTTGGGCAGACCTTCAATCTGCTCGGCCAGTTCCAGATCCACATGCCCGTACAGCAGCACGTCGATGCGTGCCCGCAAGTTCCCCGAGCGAATGTCTTCGTCGCGCAGGTACGTGTAGGGAACCTTGCGCTGATCGAGCGAGTAACGAATCCACCCGATGGAGTCGGTGTCAGCCCACGGAACCCATAAGCCGATGCGTGGCGCTTTCGCCTGGTGGCGCGGGACTTCGGGTAAACTCACAACCTGCGTAAAGTCGAGTCCCAGTTCGGCTGCAGTCGACGCAATGACCTCGCGCAATCCGGGTTGGGCGCCGAGTATCCACGATCCGGCGGGAAACTTTGTAACGCCGGCCTCGAATTCGTGTTCCGCGATTTGGATTTCGAAATTCGCCAGCCGATAGCGGGCGGCAAGGAATGATTCCTGCCCCGTATCCTTCAGTAAATAAATGGTGCCGCTCCCGGTGACGTGTCCGGTCGGATGCGGCGCCTCGGTGAGCTCAGTTAGCGCTGCATCACGGATTGACGCGTCGGCTGTAGGGATGGCTTGCAGATGATAGTTGGCGGGCAGTTCCCACGACACGTCGTCGTAGGGTGGTTCTCCATCCTTCGGATAACGTTGCGGCGTGAGCAAATCGACCGCGTAGTTGCGGTACGGCTGATCGAGCCGGACGACATACGTTCCAGCGGGAAAGCTGCCATCTTTAAGTTGAATCGGATTCTGCGCCCGCGCCACTTCGATGTGCTGCCCCATGAGTCGTCCGACCATGGCTGCAACTCGCGCCGGGTCGCCTTGATCTTCCGGAATCAGAAACGCATAGGGAGGTTGTGTCAGGCCTTTCTGCCACGAGTCCCATGACTTCCGGTAGAAGTTGCGCAACATTTCTTTGGATTCGGTGGCCGTCTCGTCCAGCGCTGCCAGCGCCCCGGTCTCCTGGTAGTTGAGATTGTCGCGCGCTGACCAGGTGACTTCTCGCGTGGCGGGAAGCGGCCGGTACCACTCCATGGTTGTCGCGGACGGCGAAATCCACCGCTTCTCGGTCTCGGCGCTGCCGTTGCCAAAGGTTTCGTAGCCGCGCCCAATGCTGTTGTGATTCATGGCTACCGAGTCCAGGTACAGGTGCGCAAACGCTTCGCCGAAATTCCATGTGGAAACGCCCGGCATGCCCATCGCCGTCATGGCCTCGACTTCGTGAAAACTCAGTGCGAGAAATTCACTGTAAGTAATAGGGTCAATGTTGGGGTTATACGGGCCAGTGCCGTTCCAAGTCATCATCAGCGGCGAGCCTTCGTGCAGATCGTGCACCACCGTGGGATGCCATTCGTAAAACATGCGGTGTACGGCCTTGGTGGTCTCGTGCGTCTGCTGGTGGGTATCGCGGTTGATGTCGACGAATGTGTACTTCGACCAATAAGGCGGCGATTGGCGCGGAAGCGTGTTGCGGTCCGTTTTGCCCTTGAGATAACGGTAGAACCAGTCCACCATTTTGTCGCGCCCATCAGGATTGGAAATGGGATTGATCAGCACGACTACTTTCTCCCGGATGCGCTGGATCATGGGCTGCTCGGAAACCGCCAGCCGGTAGGCCAGTTCGAGCATGGCTTCGGTTGAACCGGTTTCATCGGAATGCAGCGCGGCGTTGAAGTAATAGATAGGGCGCGACGTCGCGATCAGTTTTTCGGCAGCCGCCTGGTCGGTGCGCCGCGGATCCGCCAGCGCCGCAGTCGCAGCCTTCAGGCGATCGAGATCTCTAATTCCCGCCTCGTCTGCAATTGCCAGCACGACGATGTCGCGCCCTTCTTCGCTGTGCCCAATGGTGAACACGCGCACCCGCGGACTGGAAGCCGCCAGAGCGCGAGCGTACGCATAGGTCTTCTCGGTGCCCAGCAACTCTCCTGGTGCGCCCAAAATCCGGCCCAGGAACTTTTCAGGCGACGGAACAGTTGCAGACTGCGGAATATACGAGACCCAAGGCGAAATAAAATGCGGATCCGTCGTTGCCGCCGCGATGGCCTCGACCGAACCAGGCTCGGGGAGATCCGGGCTCTGCGCATTCGCCTCGACGGTCAACCACGCCAACGACAACATACACACCAGCGCAAATCGGAACATGAGGGCCCCCGGTTTCTAGATTGACGCGAAAGTTTAGCACGCGTCACCGAGCAATGAATGGGAACCGCCCAACTTCAGAGGCTCTTCGATTTTGTCTTGTCTCGAAAGGGCGCGGCTTCAAGCCGCGCCATAAATCGTTTCGAATCATGCCGGCTTTAGCCGCTGGAGACTGTCTTCTTTTCCACAGCCTCGAGGTGACATCCGTCACAGCCAGCACCGCGCCCGAATGCATAGAGTAGCTATCTGGCACATCAGGACTTCGTGTGCCCGCGATCGCCACAGGGCACATGCTCTACAAAACTCTCAGCGCCGCGGTCTACGGCATCGATGCCAACATTATTCAGGTGGAAGTCGACTGCTCCGGCATCAAATGCGATCAGGACCATTTCCACACCGTCGGCCTGCCCGACGCCGCCGTGCGCGAGAGCCGCGACCGCGTCCGCGCGGCGCTGAAGAATTGCGGCTACGACATTCCGCCCACGCACATCACCATCAACCTCGCACCCGCCGACATAAAAAAAGAAGGCTCAGGATTCGACCTGCCGATGGCCCTGGGCATCGTCGGCGCCTATGGCGGCCTCACCAAGAAAGAAATGTCGGACTGCCTCTTTGTCGGCGAACTCTCACTCGACGGCGGCGTGCGCGGCGTTCGTGGAGCGCTTCCCATAGCAATCGAGGCCCGCGGAAAAAAGATCGCCCGCATGGTCGTGCCCGAAGCTAACGCCAAGGAAGCCGCCATGGTTAGCGGAGTCGACGTCTACCCCGTGCGCTCGCTGCTCGACGTAATTCATTTTGTGAATTCCGGCAACGGCATTGTCCCCATCAAAGCCGATGGCGACTCGCTGCTGCGCGAATCCCAGCAATTCTTCGTCGACTTCAAAGATGTTCGCGGCCAGCAGACCGCCAAGCGCGCCATCGAAATCGCCTGCGCCGGAGGCCACAACATCCTCATGATCGGCCCGCCCGGCTCCGGCAAAACTATGCTGGCCAAGCGCATGCCGACGATCCTGCCGCCGTTTACCTTCGAAGAAGCTCTCGAAACCACCAAGATTCACAGCGTGGCCGGAGTGCTCGATCAAGGCACCGGCCTGGTTGGAACGCGCCCCTACCGTTCCCCGCACCATACTATTTCTGATGCCGGACTGATCGGCGGCGGCGTCATCCCGCGCCCCGGGGAAGTTTCACTCGCACACAATGGACTGCTCTTTCTTGACGAGTTGCCCGAATTCCCCCGCAACGTGCTCGAAGTTCTTCGCCAGCCGCTCGAAGATGGCACGGTATCGATCGCCCGCGCATCCATGTCGCTGACGTTTCCCGCGCGCTTCATGCTGGCCGCAGCCATGAACCCCTGCCCCTGCGGATTCCATAACGACCGCACCCGCGACTGCCAGTGCACCACCCCGATGATCCAGCGCTACGTTTCCAAAATCTCCGGCCCGCTCATGGATCGCATCGATATTCACATCGACGTTCCCGCCGTGAATTACAAAGAAATGCGGTCGACAAATGAACCGGAGAATTCAGCCACGATTCGCGAGCGCGTCGTCCGTGCTCGCCAGAAACAACTGGCGCGCTTTGCGTCATCTCGTGAGAAGCTTTACTGCAACGCCCAGATGCACTCCCGCCACATCCGCATGCACTGCGAACTCTCCGCCGACTGCGAACGCCTGCTCGAACGCGCCATGACTCAGCAAGGCCTGAGCGCCCGCGCCCACGACCGCATCCTGAAAGTAGCCCGCACCGTCGCCGACCTGGAAGATGCGGCGAGTCTGGAACCCAAACACATCGCCGAAGCCATCCAGTACCGGAGTCTGGACCGCACGTATTGGGCGTGATGAAAACGTTGGATTCGTTTTGATGCAGTGCCGTCGAGGCCAGCGTTGAGCTTCGCAGAACTAAAATCCCTTGGCCTTCAACATCACATCCAGATCCTCTGGATGCAGCGCCCGCACCATCGCATCCTCACGCAGCAGATCATTTTGAAATACCAACTGCGCCAGAGATTCCTCCAGCGTGAACGAACCTTGCTTGCGGGTGATGGTGATCTCCTGACCCAAATGCTGCAGCGCGTTCTTGCGGATGTGCTGCCGCGCCCCATACCCGACCATCAACAGTTCCGCGGCCGGCACGCGCCCTCCATTCCGGCGCGGAATGAGCGTTTGGGTCAGCATGGCGGCCATGGCCATCGCCATCTCGGCGCGCACCGAGTGCTGACGTTCCTGCGGAAATGAATCGGCGATGCGGGATACGGTCGACGCGGCATCGGTCGTGTGCAGCGTCGTAAACACTAGATGGCCCGTCTCGGCCGCAGACAGCGCAATTCTCGCAGTCTCGGGGTCGCGCATCTCGCCTACCACGATCACGTCCGGCGCCTGTCGCAGCGCGGCTCGCAGCGCAGTGGGGAAGTCCGGAGCGTCGATCCCAATCTCGACCTGCTCGATCACGCTGAGGTTGTGAGTGTGCTCGTATTCGATCGGATCTTCAATCGTCACAATGTGGCGCGCTTCGCGCTGATTGATTTCGTTCACCAGCGCGGCCAGAGTCGTCGTCTTCCCCGAGCCAGTCGCTCCGCCGATGATTACAAGGCCGCGCTGCAACTTGGCCAGCGCCGCAATTCCCGGCGGCAGGCGAAGTTCGGCGAGTGTGGGAATTTTGGTCGGCAGGGCGCGCACCGTAGCGGCCGCCCGCCCACGCTCATGATGCAGATTGATGCGGAACCGCCCCAATCCCTCGACGCGATAGGACGAGTCGGCAATGTGGTTCTGCTCATATTCTTCGCGCGCATGCGGCGCCAGCGCGGGCAGCACCGCGCTTTCAATGTCATCGCCGGTCAGCGGGCGGTCGCCGATCACCACCAGAGAGCCTTCCACGCGCATCGACGCGGGCGCCAGGGGAACCAGCAGCAGGTCGCTGCCATTTCCTGAGACCAGTTGCCGCAGCCATGAATTGAGCTGGGAAGCGCTGCGTTGAGAAGAATTGTTAGTTCCCGTTGCCGGATCAGTGGTTTGAACGCGGGCAGGATTTGCTTCAGCTGTCATCGTCCTAGCATAGATGCAAAAAGACCAGTCTGCGACCCGCAGGTAACAGCGCCGCATTCATGCCATGAGGTCTCCAGGGTTGGTGTGCGGCATGACGACCGTTGCAACTAAACGCTTGACCACGTGCCGGGCTCAAAGATAGCCTCCCGAAGACGCCCGGCAGGCAGGCTCGTTCGAACCATGCTTATTAAAACCGGGCTTATTCAAATCAGGAGGCTTCGCATGACTCCGCTCTCCGCTCTCTGGCTCCCCATCGTGCTCTCGGCGGTCATCGTATTCGTCGCCAGCTCGATCATGTACATGGTGCTGCCGTACCATCGCAGTGATTACCAGAAACTGCCGGATGAGGAGAAAGTCCTTGCCGCTCTGCGCGGGGCGGGCGTGAAGCGCGCGCTCTATATTTTCCCGTTCGTCAGCCACAAAGAGATGAAGTCGCCCGCCACAATCGAGAAATACAAGCAAGGCCCTGTGGGCACCATGACCGTCTTCCCCAGCGGCCCGCCCGTTATGCCGAAATTCCTCGGGCTGTGGGTTTCCTATTGCCTCATCATTGGCTTCTTTGTGGCCTATCTTGCGGCGCATACCATTGCCCCGGGCACAAACTACTTGCATGTGTTCCGCGTCGTCGGCACGGCCGCATTTCTCGCTTACGGTCTGGGGCACCTCAGCGACGGCATCTGGAAAAGGCAACCCTGGAGTTCGACCCTCAAGGAAGTATTCGACGGCCTGGTTTACGCCCTGCTGACGGCGGGCACATTCGGCTGGCTCTGGCCGCGCTAGCGGGACGTTACGCGGCCGCGCGGCCGGGTTGGCTACGGCAACGGGTTCGGGCTGCCGGCCATTCTCCACGACCACATCAGGAATGACGTGGAGGTCAAATCGATCCCCGGCTCGGTCGTGCTGTAGGACTGAACGTTGTCCCGATAAACCGAGACGTTTGCGCTGTCGTACTTGCCATCATTGCCGTTGAAGATCGCAAAGGTATCGACTCCGTTCGCCGGGCACAGGTTCATGCCGGTAAGAGTCCCGGAGGTTGCCGCGTTGGCGGGACCCTCAGAAGCCGCGCCCCACAGGATGGGCGTGCCGCCAGAAGTTCCATCCAGAGCTCCCGCAATATTCGCCACCTGGTGCTGGATGCAGTTAGGGAACGTGCTGCCGTCGCCCACAATGAACGACGATCCCCAGGAGTTCGCACCCAGAATGTTGGCGAGCCACTTCTGCGAATAAGTGTTATAGCTGGCAGACCCGGTCAGGTAATAGAGTTCGCTCGCCATCACCGAAAGGCCGGCGCCGTGCGAAGTGGTGTCGCCGTTTTGCCACGGAACGCCGAATCCCCACACGTCTTTCTGCGACTGCGTGGTGGCCACGGCGAGCTGGTTCTCGAGCGCCGCGAGCATGGTCGATTGATTCACCGCCAGGCCGCTCGGATTGCCCGCCACTCCCAGGGCCCGATACAGCTCGAAGTGCGCCAGGCCGCTGACGTCGTAAAGATTGAGCGTATCTTCGTTGCCGGTGTCATAGATCTTCTTGATGTAGTTGCTGGCATACTGAGCCGCATCGGTCAGGTAGGTCGTGGGATTTGTGATCGGCAAACCCGGCGGCAGATTCCCCCCCGCAGATTGCAGCGCAACGTAGAGTTCGGTTGCGCCCAGCTCCATATCGTCATCCCACACCGTTTCCGGATAGCCGTCAAATGGAGAAATAGTCAGCAGGCATCCTGAGGCGCACGATCCGTCGTTGACCGACTTGGCGGGGTCCGCGAGCGAAGTGTTGGCCAGCGCGAATATATCCTCTGCATACAGCAGTGCCTGGTTCGCCGTGGTGGGATTCGATGTGCGATAAAGCTGGTAATACTCGGCGAACGCCGCTGCCATGCGTCCGGCAAGGTTGGGGCTGATCGTCGACCCGGCGGGCGCGGCAATGAATACGGGAGGGTGGCAGATGTAGACGTAGTCCATGGTGCAGCCGTCGTAGTCGTCGGCAGCCTGCGGCAGTGTCCAGATGTCGTACTCCGATTCGAGATTAGGAAAATGTTTCCAGTCCTGACTGGTATCGACCTGGTAGTAGAGCGTCTCGCTGCTGTCGTTCCACATCGCCACCAGCCAGTTGAATCCGAACTCAGCTTCGGCCGTAAAGTCGGACGACGCTGGCGCTCCGGCTGCCGTTCCCGCGTAAGAAACCGACGCCGGCGGAGCCGCAGGGTGCGCGGTAGTAGCCGGACCCATCTGATTCGGAAAGTCGCGGATTCCAATCTCCATAAGCGCGGTGGTGTAGCTCACGGTCTCTACATACTTCATGTAGTCGCCCGCGTCCCACCAGCCTCCGTCGGCATTAATCACGGCTCCGGTCGCGGTGAGCGGCGTTCCTGTGGTGATGATCAGGTCGTTCGCATTCAACGGCGGCGTGTCGTAAACCGTGGCGCTCGAGTCGTTGAGATGTCCGGGCGCGGAGCGCAGAGCATTGGGGATATAGTCTGGGCCGTCGCGATCGGTTTCGTAAAACCACAGCGTGTTCAGCAGTAAACCTGAATAAAGCACGTCCGGGGTATTCACGGCAAACTTCGGCGACGTAGCCGCGATGGGGCCGGCTACCGAAATCGTGTACACGTCGCCTCCAGGGACCGTGAAGCTGAGGCCGTACACGTCGTAGGTAAGTTTCTTGCTGTTGCTCCAGGTCCCGAGCAGCGCTCCGACGGCACCCGAATAAACCGTGACGCCCTCGGAATTGATCACGCTGAAAGTCGCTCCTGATTCCGAGGCCGTCGACATAAGATAAGCCTGAAATGGCGCATTGGCGGCCTCATATCCGACCTGGCTGACGCGTACATAGGCCGATGAAACAGCCGACGCGGACGTACACGCGAGCAGCACGAATGCCGTGATATTGATCAGATAAGGCCGCGGGAGATTCGAAATCTTAGGGAAGTTTTCGGTCAGCATAATTCCACCCCACCGTCGAACGATTTCGCTGAGAGCACCTCATTAAAACGCGCGCGCCGGAGTTTCCTTATCTCTTCCAGTCTCAGGGATTGGGACGGAATTCGGGAAGGAAGGTTTCGTCCCGTGGGGATAGTGCATAGGAAACCCTAGTGAACGGTTTTAATAAATCGCATGAATACTGATCGCTCGGTAGCGACTTGTCAATAGGGAAGATCCCCGTGCAGACTTAGACCCTAGTCGATAAACGCTTCTTCAGTTTTCTTCCCGCGGACGCATGTTTCCCGCGCGCAGATAGCGGTTATGCCAGCTCAGCGATTCCGTCAGCAGGTGCGGCGTATGTTTGCCGTACGACAGTTGCTCTGACCTCGACAAATAATCCGCCAGCAGAGGTTTGTACTCCGGACTTGCGCACTTCTCGATGATGAGCTTCGCCCGCTGCCGCGGCGAAAGCCCGCGCAGATCAGCCAATCCTTGCTCCGTGACCAGCACCTGCACATCGTGTTCGGTGTGATCGACGTGCGAGACCATGGGCACGATGGTTGAGATCGTCCCCTTTTTTGCCGACGACGGCGCCATGAAAATCGAAAGATATCCGTTGCGCGCAAAATCTCCTGAGCCGCCAATGCCGTTCTGAATGCGCGATCCCATCACATGCGTCGAGTTCACGTTGCCGTAGATGTCAGCTTCGATCATCCCATTCATCGCAATCACACCCAGCCGCCGGATGATCTCTGGGTGATTCGAAATCTCCTGTGGCCGCAGCACGATGCGCTCCCGATAACTGGCCATATCGGCATTCACTTCATTCAGCATCTCCGGACTCAGCGAAAACGCCGTTGCCGACGCCGACGTCACCTTGCCCGACTTCAGCAGACGAATCATTCCGTCCTGAATCACTTCCGTGTAGGAAGTCAGCCCTCCAAACGGACCTTCTTCCAGCCCAAACAAAACCGCGTTGGCAATATTTCCGACGCCGGATTGCAGCGGCAACAGATTTGCCGGCATGCGCCCCTTCTGCACTTCCCACTGCAAGAATTCCAGAATGTGCCCGGCGATTTTCTTCGACGCTTCATCGGGAGCTTTGAACGCGCTGTTGCGGTCGGGCGCATCCGTCAGCACAATCGCCGCTATTTTCTCGGCTGGAACTTTCAGATACGGCGTTCCAATGCGCTGCCCCGGACGCACCAGCGGAATCGGCTCGCGGTTCGGCGGCGGCTCGAGTCCGTAATAAATGTCGTGCATGCCTTCGAGCGCAGCCGGCTGCCAAGAGTTCACTTCCAGGATGATGCGCTCCGCCTGATCGACCCACGTCTTGTTGTTGCCAATCGATGAACTCGGCACCACCCGCCCATCTTCCAGCACCGCCGTGACTTCGATCAGCGCCACATCCAGCTTGCCCAGGAATCCATATTCGACGAACTGGGCGACATGGCTGAGGTGAATATCCATGTAGTCCATTTCGCCGGCGTTGATTCGTTTGCGCGTCTCAGGATCCGACTGGTAGGGAAGCCGCAGATGAATGCCGCCCGCCATGGCCAGCGCCCCATCGAGTTCGGGCCCAGTCGAAGCCCCAGTGAACACGCTGACCTGAAACTTCTGCCCGCGAAAATGAGCGTCGGCAATGCGATGCGCCAGCTCAATCGGCACTGTCTTCGGATAGCCCGACCCGGTAAATCCGCTCATGCCGATCTGGTCGCCGGACCGAATCAGCGCCGCCGCCTCCGCGGCGCTCATAATTTTCTTTTCTAAACTGGGGTTTAAAACCCGCGCAGTACTTAGGGTTGCGATCGACATGAAAAGGCCCCTCCCGAGGTGAGATCGACGTGGAAACGATCTCACCTTAACGGTAGTAGCCGCGATTACTCCGGTCTGTGATTCCAATCACAGGCGAATTGGTTGCGGATCACTGACCACTGATCACTGATCACTGACCAATGATCACGACCGCTGATCACGATCGCCGATGACTGATTACCTGCTCATTCCAGCTTCCCCTCCGCCTCATCCCGAATGTGCCTCAACACCCGCAGATGAATGTGGTGAATGATCGCGTCCGACCACAACCGCCAATACGCTGACGGCCAGAGCCCGTGCTGATACCACGTTGTCCCCTCCAGCCGCGTTCCACCGTTCGCGAGCGGTGTGAGCAGGAATTGCCCACCTTCCGACACCAGGAATCCGTGCAGGTGCGGCGGATCGATGTGCGAGTAGGGAGTCCATTCCTCCATCGGCGGAGGATTCGAAGTCACCGAAAACTTCAGCTGCCGGGGCTCGTCCCAAACTTCGATCGGCTCGACAAACGCTCCGGTCGAGAACACGCAGTGCCGTTCCGCGCCGCGACCGGTGCCCAGCATTTCCGCGCGAATGGGATAGGCGATGCCGGCGCGAAACATCCACTCCGTGGGCGGAGGGATTTCTGAAAACGCGACCACTTCCTGCCAAACTTTCTCGGGCGAGGCCTGAACGTCGATCGCCGTGCGCACCACATACACTGGAGACGGCGTGGCCGCAACATGCTCCACCCACTCGACGC
>Ga0224556_1000217_pt1 | contig 13763 bp, 10 predicted proteins | sample 714S315metaG_FD_183007 | JGI IMG/M metagenome (GOLD analysis project Ga0224556, IMG submission 183007) | Peat soil microbial communities from Stordalen Mire, Sweden - 717 S3 1-5 | ecosystem: Environmental > Terrestrial > Soil > Wetlands > Peat | place: Sweden: Norrbotten County, Stordalen Mire...
AACCGCTGCTTCGCCCATTCGACTGCCTCGCCCACGAAATCAAAAGCCGTGACGTTCGCACCTGCTGCCGCAAAACATTCAGCATTGTCGCCAAGGCCGCAACCGACATCGAGAACCCTCAAGCCCAAAATCTCTTTCGCATGGGCCACGACCCAGGCCTGCGTCAGCGGATGCGGCGCGAGATTGGCCCAAGGTACGCGGGCCGGGTCGCCGTTCGCCAAAGAGTAAACTGCCTCGAACCACTCTCGCCGCAAGGGATCGGCGGATGGGGCGCCGCTCCGCATGGCGGGGTCCAGCGAATCGAGCATCTTGCGTGCCTCGGCGCGGCGGGCAGCGAAATCTGGCGAAGCGCGATCGAAAAAATCTTTGTTCAAGCTCGCTTTCTCCTCGTGAGGGACGTGAAAGGTGCCGCTTATGATGGCCCGGCAAGCGCTGAAATATTTGTAAGACAGCTTCGCGAAATGGACGGTTGGTATTTTCAATGGCCGTCATTCCGAGGCGATTTCAAGCGCCGCAAAACGGTTGATAGCAAAAGCGCGATTGACGGGCTCGCGGGTTTCTTCGGCAGCGGCATTCTCATGGCCCATCGCGCGCCCGCAAAAGGGGGCGACAGAAGGTCACGGCGTATTCATGAAGGCGTTGTTGGCCTTCTTTCGGGAGGCATCCTAGGAGCGGATCGGGATAGCTGTTAAAATCGGAAACCACCACGCCATGCATGAACCGGAACACCTCGAATCCCCCGATGAACTCATTGCTACCGCCCGCATTCAATTCGACGCGCTTGCCGCGATTGGGGTGTTGACCCAGGGTCAAGCCGGTTCGATTTTGCGCCTTCTGCAGGGCGACGGCAGAACGCTTTCCCCGCACGACCGGGCGTTTCGTGACAACATTCTCCGGTATCTCAAAAAGGAAGCGGATTTCGTAACGGTTTTCGCGGAGATGCTCCATATCGATAAACATCCCGCGCCTCGCGGCCCTAAGCCGCATTGGTACACTATGCTCCGAAGGCTCTCAGGGAAAAGACCGCGCATCCTGCCTCAGCCCTCGAACCGCGACCCTTCCGTTGCACCCGCCATGCCGAAACGGCGGGGTGCGGAGACGTTTCTATTGGCACTTGCACCCATTAAGACATTTATCTTGCCTGTCACGGTTGCGGCCGGAGCCGTTCTTTTGACCCCCTATGCCGAGTTCACGCGTAGCGATACCATCATTTCCGCGGAACCTAGGGTTAAGCGAGTAACCATGGAAGCTGACGTCAGGAGCGTCCCCCCGGATCCGGACACCGCCATCTATCCCTCCTCGATATCGCCGTTCCATGCGGGTGAGGAGCCTCAAGAAGCGTACCTCAACACCTGTTACGATCAATTCAAAGCCAATCGAGAAATCAACGCCAATGGTGGCATGAAATGGAGCCAGAACGGCGGTGGCTATTATAGTGAGTGCCTCAAGCGCCTGCAGCCGTGACGCCAAGAACGGCGGCTTTTGCGGTGGCAAGGAGGGCAGCGATCCATTGGCCGCCGATCGCCAAAACGACAGATTTTTCGCGCAATCCCACTCGTTTAAAGCCGAGAGAAATATGTGGGCTTGCAAGGTTTTGGGTCCCAATCGGACAAAAGTGTTTCACGTGAAACGTTTTTGTCCGATTGGGGGCTCATTCCTTACAAAAGGGGATTATTCCTTACCAAAATAGTCTTCCAAAATCGCCGCATAGATTTCTGTCAAAGCCTCAATTTCCGCAATCGCGACGTGTTCATCCACCATATGCGCGGTCGCGCCAATGCCGCCGAATTCGAGGACTGGGCAATAGGCCTGAATGAAGCGCGCGTCCGACGTGCCGCCACTCGTTGAAAGCACGGGGCGGCGTCCCGTTTTCTTTTCAACGGCCTTAGCGACAAGGTCCGTGAAGGCGCCGGGCTTCGTCAAAAACGCAACCGCATTGCAAGGCTCGAAATTGACCGTAAATTTCTCACCTACAGAATCCAGTCTGCGCCGCAGCTCCGCCGCGAGCGTCTCCGGCGTCCAGAGATCGTTGAAGCGTATGTTGAAACGCGCGCGCGCCTCGGCGGGAATAACGTTGAACGCCGGGTTACCAACATCCACCGACACGATTTCGAGATTCGAGGGCTGGAAATGCGGAGTACCTGTGTCGAGCGGCGCGGCGGTCAGGGCGGTAAGCAGCCGCATGAGCTTTGGAATGGGATTGTCCGCCTTCTCGGGATAGGCGGCATGGCCTTGGCGGCCTTCGGCAATAAGCGTGCAGTTGAGCGAGCCACGCCGGCCGATCTTGATCATATCGCCAAGCGCATCGCGGCTCGTCGGCTCGCCGACGATGCAATGATCGAAGCGCTCGCCTTTCTCATAGGCCCAGTGCAAGAGCTTTTCCGTGCCATTGATGGCCGGACCTTCCTCGTCGCCTGTGATGAGAAGGCCGATCGAGCCCTTGAGTGGTCCATGCCGCGCGGCATGAGCGATGGCGGCGGCGGCAAAGGCGGCAACGCCTCCCTTCATGTCGGCGACGCCGCGTCCCCAGACCGCGCCATCCGCGAGCTCCGCCGCGAAAGGGTCGAAACGCCATTTCGCCGCGTCGCCCACCGGCACTACATCGGTATGGCCCGCGAAGACAAGGAAAGGCGTGCCCGTGCCGAGGCGGGCATAGAGATTGTCGATGTTTGGCGTACCAGTTTCCGAGAAAGTGACCCGCTGCGTCGCAAACCCCGCCCGGTCCAGCGCTGCCGCAAGGAGGCCGAGAGCGCCGCCGTCTTCCGGTGTCACCGAGCGGCACCGGACAAGTGCGCGGCAAAGGTCGAGAGCGGTCTCTTGCAAGGTCATTTGGGGTTTTCCATGCGGTATGATCGTGCCGTATACTACTGGCCGAGGGACCAGCCAAATCCCGAGGCGTGGCGTAAGGATAAACTAAATGCATAATCCCGGTCTCGATTTCGCGCTCGGTCCCGATCTCGACATGTTGCGCGACACGGTGCGCGCCTTCGCCTCCGCCAAAATCGCACCGCGCGCGGCTGAAATCGATCGCACCGATAGTTTTCCGATCGATCTCTGGCCGCCGATGGGCGCGCTCGGCCTGCACGGCATTACGGTCGAGGAAATTTATGGCGGCGCCGGCCTCGGTTATCTCGCTCATTGCATCGCCATGGAGGAGATCAGCCGGGCTTCAGCGTCCGTCGGTCTTTCCTATGGCGCGCATTCCAATCTTTGCGTCAATCAAATCCGCCGCAACGGCACTGAGGATCAGAAGCGCCGTTACCTGCCGAAACTACTTTCCGGCGAACATGTCGGCGCGCTCGCCATGTCGGAGGTCGGTTCAGGCTCCGATGTCGTGTCGATGCGGCTGCGCGCCGACAAAAAGGGTGACCGCTATATTTTGAACGGCACCAAAATGTGGATCACCAACGGCGCCTGTGCCTCGACGCTTGTTGTCTATGCCAAGACCGATCCCAATGCCGGCGCGCATGGCATCACGGCGTTTCTCGTCGAAAGCGGTTTCAAAGGGTTTCGCCCGGGTCAAAAGCTCGACAAGCTCGGCATGCGCGGCTCTCCAACGTCTGAACTCATATTCGAGGACTGTGAAGTGCCGGACGAGAATGTGCTAGGAGAGCCCGGCCATGGCGTCCAGGTACTGATGTCGGGTCTCGATTATGAGCGGCTCGTACTCGCGGCCGGACCGCTCGGCATCATGCAGGCCTGTCTCGATATTTGTCTGCCCTATACGCGCGAGCGCAAGCAATTCGGCCATGCGATCGGAGAGTTCGAGCTTGTACAAGGCAAGCTCGCTGATATGTACACTAGCTTGAATGCGTGCCGGGCCTACGTTTATGCGGTGGCTCGCGCCTGCGATAATGGCCGCACCTCGCGCAAGGATGCGGCGGGTGCCCTGCTGTTTGCGGCTGAGCACGCGACAAAAACGGCACTTGATGCGATCCAGCTTCTTGGCGGCAATGGCTATATCAACGATTACCCGGCGGGCCGCCAGCTGCGAGACGCCAAGCTCTATGAGATCGGCGCCGGCACGAGCGAGATCAGGCGGATGTTGATCGGGCGCGAGTTGTTTGACGGAAATTAGAGTATGATTCCAAAAAGTTGCAGACTTTTTGGATTGGATCATGCGACAAACTAAAGTGATAGAGAGCGTGAGCGATTCTCCTTGAAGCGGCTATGATCTAAACCGATGACACTTCTCAAAACCGCCGTCGCGTCGCAAAGTCAAAACTTCGCCGCGAACACAACCGCGATGCAGAGTCTGGTCGAGGATTTGCGCGGCAAGATCGCGCTGATCACGCAAGGCGGCGGCGCCAAGGCGCGTGAGAGACACATAGCGCGCGGAAAACTTTTGCCGCGCGATCGGGTCGCGGCGCTGATCGATCCGGGCACGCCATTTCTGGAATTCTCGCAACTCGCCGCCTATGAGGTTTATGCGGACTCCGTTCCGGCAGCGGGATTGATATCTGGCATTGGACGCATTTGCGGCCAGGACTGTGTCGTCATCGCCAATGACGCAACCGTCAAGGGCGGCACCTATTATCCTCTCACCGTCAAGAAGCATCTTCGCGCCCAGGACATCGCGCAAGAAAACAATCTGCCCTGTATCTATCTTGTCGATAGCGGCGGCGCCCATCTGCCAAGCCAGGATGAGGTGTTTCCCGACCGCGATCATTTCGGCCGCATCTTTTACAATCAGGCGCGAATGTCAGCTTTGGGCATACCGCAAATCGCGGTGGTAATGGGAAGCTGCACGGCGGGCGGCGCCTATGTCCCGGCGATGAGCGATGAAGCGATCATCGTGGCGGGGCAGGGGACGATCTTTTTGGCCGGTCCGCCGCTTGTCAAGGCGGCGACCGGTGAAATCGTCTCGGCGGAGGATCTGGGGGGCGCCGACGTTCATTCGCGTCACTCCGGCGTGACCGACCATTATGCTTTGAGCGACGCACACGCGCTTTTGCGTACACGTGAAATCGTCGCCACACTCAATCGCGGCAAGGTCCCCGGCGTCGTCCTGCGCGAGCCAATCGAACCGCTTTATGACCCCCGCGAAATTTACGGCATCGTTCCCGCCGATCCGCGCGAAGCCTATGACGTGCACGAAATTATTGCCCGCATTACCGATGGCAGCACATTCGACGAGTTCAAGGCGCTCTATGGCACGACGCTCGTCTGCGGATTTGCGCATATTTTCGGCTATCCCGTCGGCATTCTCGCCAACAATGGAATCCTGTTTTCGGAATCGGCTATGAAGGGCACGCATTTCGTCGAGCTTTGCGCGCAGCGCAAAATCCCGCTGGTGTTTTTGCAAAATGTCACCGGTTTCATGGTCGGCCAGAAATATGAGTCGCAAGGCATAGCCAAGGATGGCGCCAAGCTCGTCGCGGCGGTCGCCTGCGCGGCCGTTCCGAAATTCACCATCATCATCGGCGGCAGTTTCGGGGCGGGCAATTACGGCATGTGCGGGCGTGCCTTCGGGCCGCGCTTCCTCTTCATGTGGCCGAACGCCCGCATTTCGGTGATGGGCGGCGAACAGGCCGCCAATGTCTTGGCGCAAGTACGCCGGGACAATCTGGAAGCAGAAGGAAAACTCTGGCCGGCGGAGGAAGAAGAGCTCTTCAAGGCGCCGATCCGCGAGAGATTCGAGCGCCAAGCGCATCCCTATTATGCGAGCGCGCGGCTTTGGGATGATGGCATCATCGATCCGGCCGAGACCCGCATGGTGCTGGGTCTTTGCATCTCCGCATCCCTCAATGCGCCGGTCGAGGCAACGCGCTTCGGCGTGTTCCGGATGTGAGGCTGCGAAACCGGATGCCCGTCATGTTTTCAAAAATCCTAATCGCCAATCGTGGCGAGATCGCGTGCCGGATTATCCAGACCGCGCGGCGTCTAGGTATCGCGACAGCCGCGGTCTACTCCGAGGCGGACCGGGGAGCGATGCATGTCGCGCTTGCCGATGAAGCGATTTTTATCGGGCCGGCAGCGGCCCGTGAGAGCTATCTCGACTGCGGCAGAATCATCGAGGCGGCACGCCTCTGCGGCGCGCAGGCGATCCATCCCGGCTACGGGTTTTTGTCCGAAAATGCTGATTTCGCGGAAAGCTGCGCTAATGCGGGCGTGATCTTCATCGGCCCACCAGCGGTGGCGATCCGTGCCATGGGGGATAAGGCGCAAGCAAAATCCCTCATGGAGAAGGCAGGGGTGCCTCTCGTGCCCGGCTATCACGGCGCCGATCAAGACCTGGCCGTCCTCGCGGAAAAAGCTTTGGGCCTCGGCTATCCCGTCCTGATCAAACCTGTTGCGGGCGGCGGCGGCAAGGGTATGAAAATCGCATCTAACGTGGCAGCGTTCGCGGACGCACTCGCCAGTGCCAAACGCGAGGCGCTGTCTGCTTTTGGCGACGGCCGCGTGCTCATCGAAAAATATTTTTCACGCACACGCCATGTCGAGGTCCAGATTTTTGCCGATGGCGAGGGCAATTGCGTGCATCTCTTCGATCGCGATTGCTCGATTCAGCGCCGCTATCAAAAAATTATCGAGGAAGCGCCCGCGCCAGGCCTCTCCAATGAGCTGAGCCAAGCCATGCGGCAGGCGGCCCTCTCCGCCACGCGTGCCATCGGCTATGTGGGAGCCGGCACAGTGGAGTTCTTGCTGTCGCCCGATGATGGCGGGTTTTATTTCCTCGAAATGAACACGCGGCTCCAGGTCGAGCATCCGGTGACCGAAATGATCACAGGCATCGATCTCGTCGCATGGCAAATTCATGTCGCTGCGGGTGGCATGCTCCCTTTGCGGCAAGAGGAGATTTTTGCGCAAGGGGCCGCGATCGAGGTACGCCTTTATGCGGAAGATCCGGCGCGTGAATTTCTGCCCCAATCGGGCCGCATCGCGCGTCTCGATTTTCCCGAAGCGGGACCGCATGTGCGCGTCGATACCGGCGTGCGCGCGGGCGACACCATCCCGATCGATTATGATCCGATGCTCGCCAAGCTGATCGTTTGGGATGAAGACAGGACAGCCGCTGTCAGCCGCCTGCGCGGAGCACTAGCCGAAACCCGCGTCGCCGGGTGTGCTACCAATGTGGCGTTTCTACGCGCCATCGCCGGCCAGCAAGCTTTCAATGAGGCGGCGCTCGATACCGGATTTCTCGAACACCACGGCGGCGATCTCCTGGCGCTGGCAAAACCCGCTGGAACTGAGACTTTGGCGATGGCGGTCATCGGACTCCTCTGCGAGCGGGCAGTATCCGCACAAAGGCTGGCCGAACGGTCGGCCGATCCCTGGAGCCCTTGGAACAGCCAGAACGGCTGGCGTCTCAACGAGTGTGCGCGGGAAACGGTGCGTCTGCGCGAGATCATGCCCGAAGGGAGCGGCGATCACCCCGTCGAAATCACTTTTCTGCGGGATGGCTGGCGCCTCGGCTTGGCCGGAGGTAGCTTTTTTCATACTGGTGGCACGCTCGCGCCGGATGGAGCACTTACCGCCGATCTCGACGGCCATTGTCTCAAGGGGGTCTTCGTCCGCTCCGGGCAAGAGATGCTTGTGTTTCCAGGAGCCGGGTCCGAACACCGCTTTGTGGTGGCTGGCCCCGTTACCGGGGCGGCGAGGGGAAGCGAGCCGCCGGCACGCCTCACCGCGCCGATGCCGGGCCGTATTGCGGCACTGCTGGTCGAGCCTGGCGCCCGGGTCGAGGCAAATCAGCCGGTTCTCATCCTCGAAGCGATGAAAATGGAGCATCTCTTGACCGCGCCCCGGAGTGGCACCGTGAAAGAGTTCAAGTTCAAGCTTGGCAGTCAGGTTGCCGAAGGCGCTGAACTTGTCACCTTCGAAACTAGATCGCCGCCTGACGCTGGTTCATGAAATCTCGCTCCCGAATGCTTACATGAGAGCTGACACTCACGCCCTATTCGCGATTTTTAGAAATATGTTCTAAGCAGATGCGCCTTGGCCCGGCGGTGGTCCGGCCGAGCCAAAACCGTTCAGGGTCCCGCAGTCGGAATTTGAGAAAACATGCGAAAAGTTGTTGGTGGCAAGCTCCATGGCATCCGCGTCACGGAAGCAAATCTCGAGTATCATGGGTCGATCACGCTGGATCCGGATCATTGCGAAGCCGCAGGCATCCTGCCGCTCGAATTCGTCGAAATCTGGAATAAGAATTCCGGCGCGCGGATTTCAACCTATGTTATTTTAGGGGAGCGAGGTTCGCGCTGCTGCATCGTGAATGGGGCTGCCGCACGGACCTGTCAGCCGGGCGACGAGCTCATTATCTGCAGTTCAATCTATCTGCCGGGCGAAAGCATCGCGGGGCTCAATCCCGCTATTGTGACCCTCGACGAGGACAATAATATTTGTGAGACTTTGCGCTATTCTGTCAGCTTGGACTGCGCGGGGCGCTACCAGTTCGCGATCCTGGATGAAGGGGGGACTCGGCTCAAGGTCCCTCTTCGCGCCAGTTCGGGTCAAAACCGAAAAAGTTAATTCTCCGATAGCAGCTCAATCTTGACTCTTTTTTTCGATCGCTCCCATATAACGAACATTATGTTCGTCATATCGAATGATTGGCAGTTTCGTGCAATTCGTTCCTGCAAGTAAAGCGGCGGGTCTTCGCGAGGTTGACGCACCGAACAGCCTCGTTGTGCATTTCGGCGCCGATCGTCCGCTCAAAATGGATGCCGGGGTCTCGCTCAGCCCCTTGACAATCGCCTATCAAACCTACGGAGACCTCAACGCCAATAAGTCGAACGCGATTTTGGTTTGTCATGCCCTGACCGGCGACCAGCATGTCGCCAACGAACATCCCATTACTGGGAAAGCGGGCTGGTGGCACACAATGGTCGGTCCGGGCCGGCCGATCGACACCAATCGCTATTTCGTCATTGCATCAAATGTCATCGGCGGCTGCATGGGCACCACGGGGCCCGCCTCGCTCAATCCTGCGACCGGCCGGCCCTATGGCCTCGATCTTCCGGTGGTCACGATCAAGGACATGGTTCATGCGCAAGCCATGCTCATTGATCATCTCGGCATAGACATGCTGCTTTGTGTCGCCGGCGGTTCCATGGGCGGCATGCAGGTCTTGCAATGGGCGGCGAGTTTTCCGGATCGCGTTTTCGCCGCGATGCCGATCGCGACCGCCGCGAGACACTCCTCGCAGAATATTGCCTTCCATGAGGTTGGACGTCAAGCGGTCATGGCCGATCCTGATTGGCGCCAAGGCCGCTATCTTGAAGAAGGTGTCATCCCGACCAAGGGACTAGCCGTTGCCAGAATGGCGGCTCATATCACCTATTTGTCGGACGAGGCCTTGCAGAGCAAATTTGGCCGCAAACTGCAGGACCGCAGCGCCCCGACCTTCTCTTTCGATGCCGATTTCCAAATCGAGAACTATTTGCGTTATCAAGGCACAAGCTTTGTCGACCGCTTCGATGCAAATTCCTATCTCTATGTGACGAGGGCCTGCGATTATTTCGATCTCGCCGCCGATTATGGCGGATCCCTTGCGCATGCCTTCAAAGGTTCCAAAAGCCGGTTCTGCGTCGTGTCCTTCAATTCGGACTGGCTCTATCCGACGCAAGCCTCGCGCGCGATCGTGCATGCTTTGAACGCGGGCGGCGCCTCGGTTTCCTTTGTCGATATCGAGACCGATCGTGGCCATGACGCGTTTTTGTTGGACACCCCTGAGTTCATCGCGACCTCGCGCGGGTTTCTCGATGCAGCGGCGCGGGCGAGGGGCATCGCGCCAGCCAAAAGCGGGGCGATTTGAATCGTGACGGCAAAGACGCGCGCTAACGATACCCAGCGAACTCATACGATTCCGGCGCGCGTCGATCTGCTGCTCATCGCGGATATGGTGGAGCCAAGGAGCCGCGTTCTCGATGTCGGATGTGGCGATGGCACGCTGTTGCGGTTGCTCGCCGAAGAAAAAGAGGTAGACGCACGCGGCATTGAGCTTTCCCAGCGCGGTGTCAACGACTGCGTCGCCAAGGGGCTTTCGGTCATTCAAGGGGATGCCGACACGGATCTTGCCGGCTATCCCGACAAAGCCTTCGACTATGTAATTCTCTCCCAGACATTGCAGGCGACACGCCAGCCGCGCAAAGTGCTTGAACAGATGTTGCGGATCGGCCGCCACGCGATTGTGTCGTTTCCGAATTTCGGCCATTGGCGCATCCGGCTCCAAGTGGCCTTCGGCGGGCACATGCCGTTGACGCGCAATCTGTCTTGCGCCTGGTATGAAACGCCAAACATCCATTTTTGCACGATCCAAGATTTTATCACGCTCGTGCGTGAGATCGATGCGAGGATCGAGCGTGGCGTGGCGCTCGATCATTCCGGCGTGCCATTGAATTATAGCGAGCCCTGGATTTGGAACCTGTTCGGGGAACAAGGTGTCTTTCGTCTCACCCGCAAGCGGTGAGAAACGTCACGGATCTTTGTTTTCGGCCGCTTTTTGGATCGCCTTTTGCACGATGCTGCGGGCCTCTTCGGCATCGCCCCAGCGGTCGATCTTGACCCATTTGCCCGGCTCGAGATCCTTGTAATGGGCAAAGAAGTGCTCGAACTGACGCAATGTGATCTCCGGCAAATCGGTATAGTTTTCGATGTTTTCGTAGCGCTTGGTAAGATGCGCCGCGGGAACCGCGACAATTTTTTCATCCTGGCCCTGTTCGTCGCGCATCAACAGAACGCCGACCACTTTGCAGCTCATAATCGCGCCGGGGACGATCGCGCGGGTATTGGCGATGATCACGTCGCAAGGATCGCCATCATCCGACAAAGTATGGGGAATGAAACCATAATTGCCGGGATATCGCATTGACGTATAGAGGAACCGATCAACAAACAGAACGCCTGCTTTTTTATCCAATTCATATTTGATCGGCTCGCCGCCGATTGGCACTTCAATCAGGACATTCACCTCGCGCGGCGGATTTTTACCAATGGAAATCGCTTCCAAAATCATATCTTACTCCACGTCTAGCATCAAAATTTCCTGAGAGCGCTTGGCACCGGACGAAATACAGCGAGGCGGCGCTAGAGCGCTTTTCTGTCACATAAGATCACGTGCCCGAAAAGGAATCGCTCAGAGTCAAAGACTTGGAGCATGTCCTTATCGAGAAAGTCGATCGACTTTTTCAGGACATGCTCTGTGAGCTTAGGCGACCGGTCTTGTCTGGACCGGGGCGCAAGCTCACCATGCGTGCCTACAACTTACACTTTTATTGCTGCGGTTACGCGAAAGGAAGATGCCAGAATCGAAAGATTCGATCATCTTCCGGTCCGCTCCGAAGACAGATGTAGAGCTGGCTTTATTATTTTCGCAGGTCAATGTTTGGGCGTGTCCCGAACAAATGGAATCATTTGATCAATAAGGACTCGCCCAAACTCAAAGAATTGGAGCATGTCCTTATCGAAAAAGTCGAGCAACTTTCTCGGGGCATGCTCTGATGCCTGGCGCACTCTCTATCAGAATTCAGCATGATCCCGAAACGTCAAGGACTTTTTGGATACGCGACGCGACGAGCTAGCGGGCAGGTCTAGTCGAACGCAAATGCAGTCCTGCCGCGGATTTCCGAACCGAAACGCTCGGTCCCCTGGCATAGCTTCCTGCCGCCGAGCTTTACGTAGAATTCAACCGCCCGCTCATTGTCGGCCAATGCCCAGACAAGAAAAGATGAGTAGCCGTGCTCGGCGAGATCCTTGCGGGCCACCTCGAAAAGACGCGTACCGAACCCAAGCCCTTGAAACTCAGGGGCAATATAGAGTTCGAAAATCTCTCCTCCATAAGGCAAGGAAGGCTTGCGATTGCGCCCATAGCTTGCATAGCCGCCGATGGTCTCATCAAAATCAAGGACCAGAAGACGCGACCCCCCTACAATGGCCGAGTGCCACCAGCGCGGTCCGCGACGGGCGATCATCTGTTCGAGCTCGCGGCCGGGTATCAGGCCGCGATAGGCATCGCGCCATGCGGCGTCATGCACCTCCGCGATCCCTTCGGCATCGCCTTCGCGCGCATTCCGGATGGTGATGACTGCCTCGATCATTTGCTAATGTTAAGTCCGCTTGGCCTCCCGCCGCAAGACCTCTTTCGCGATTATTAGCAATTGCCCGGCAACCATTGCGCGCAGGTCACAATCCGTTGATCCCACCAAGGCGGATTCGCCGCCGATTCCTGCTTTTTGCCATCACAAATTCGCGATTTCTGTTAGAGCGCGTCCCGATCAATTGGATTCATTTGATTGATAAGGACTCACATAAAATCAAAGAGTTGGAGCATGTCCTCATCAAAAAAGCCGAGCAACTTTTTCGGGACATGCCCGAGACCATGATCGCTTCAAGATGAATCGCTCATGGGCTCTATCTCTTTGTTTTGTCGCATGATCTTATCCAGAAAGTCTGCAACTTTTTGGGATCATGCTCTAGGATATGGCGGCGGAGCCTCGGGAAACCGCAGCGCTTTCTTGCCCTGGCTCTTGTGGAGCTTCCGGCTCGATTGCACGAATCGCCTGAGCATCCGGCCGTTGTGCCCTGTCTATTCCCTTAAGGAGAATCGCGAATGCGATGGCATCGCAGTCAAGGAGGGTCACCCACCAGATCTGCGCCGTTGCAATTCCCAGAATGGCGATCGTCAAGATCGCGACGAGGCCCGCGAGCAAGGCCGGGGCAGCCTTCGCCGGGATTGCCCCGGCGCTCCGAAAGGTTTGCACGACAAGGATCATGAAACCGGCAACACCGGCGAGGCCAAGGTCATACCAGATAACGAACAAAAGGCTTCTCGGCGACCGTTCTGGCAAATAGCCGAAGCTCAATCCTTGATGCACGAAGTCGAAGCCGTGCCCCGTTATCAAACGCGGCCATTGTGAAACAATGAGATCGCTCCAAATCAGCATAGGGGCGGAGCCGGCGCCAGGCTCAAACCCACTCAGCCTCAGAGCCAGTCGGTAAATCAAAGGGAGTGCTGGCGCGAACATGATCAAGAGTCCGAATAGCCACGCGAGAACCCGCGCCGTCCGGGCGGGGCCGGACATGGCCACGGCGAAGGTGAATGCGCCAGCGCCCGTCGCCAAAAGCGCGATCTGGGCAAATCCCGCCAGCGCTACAGCAGCGACGAGAATGGCGAGAAGCGCAGCGCTGATCCAATGCTCGCGAAAAGACAACATGCCAAGTGCCGGCCAGACCAGAACGATCGAGGTAATCATCGAGCGTTCAAACAGTGTTTCGTCGAATTCGAAGCCGCCTAAAAACCAGGACGAGCCAAAAAGGGCAAGAGCGAGCGTCGCCACGCTTGCGGCCGCGAGGCCTATGGGCAGCAGGTAAAGATCGAGAGTCTTTGTTTTTTGGGGTAGATAGACCGCAACCAGCACCGCGAGAACGGTGGTGCTGGCGGATTTAAAAAACCGGTCGGCTGCTTCCTCCGGGAAAGGAGTCCAAAGCAAGGACAAACAGGCCCAGAAAGTCAGAAACAGCGCAGCGCAGCCAACCGGCGAGACAAGCGCGCCGTGCAGCCTCCGGCCGATATGCCGGGGCGCATCCAGCATGGCGCCGATCAAGATCAAAGTCGCGCCGACGGGCAGAAGAACATAGATCGCGCCGCGCCAAAAGATCCCCGTGCATGGCAAGGCGACGAATAAAGCAGCCAGGCCAAGACGAATCAGGACTTTCGCCGCGGCCTCGGCTGGCGGGTCACTTGATTGTAAGGCGACGGACATGGCCTCCGCTTCATGAAAAGGCCCGGATGGCCAGAATTCGCTCGATCTCAATCCCAGTCC
>Ga0224556_1000219_pt1 | contig 13755 bp, 9 predicted proteins | sample 714S315metaG_FD_183007 | JGI IMG/M metagenome (GOLD analysis project Ga0224556, IMG submission 183007) | Peat soil microbial communities from Stordalen Mire, Sweden - 717 S3 1-5 | ecosystem: Environmental > Terrestrial > Soil > Wetlands > Peat | place: Sweden: Norrbotten County, Stordalen Mire...
CAGCTCGGATGGCAGCGTGCCGATTCGTGGAATAGTACCCATTGAACAAAACCGGTCTTTTGTTGGTGGGGAAGGCCGGCAGAGGAAAAACGCACCTGTCGGTCGGTATCGCAAAAGCATTGATCCGCGAGAAAGGGGTCGAGTGTGTTTTCTATGATTATGCCGATCTGCTGAAGCAAATCCAAGACTCCTACAACCCTTCGGTACAAACTACTGAACTTGATTTGCTCAGGCCATTGTTTAAAGTGGAAGTGCTGGTGCTGGACGATCTCGGCTCAGTCAGGCCCACCGAGTGGCGTTGGGACACAGTGCGCCTGATTTTGAATACCCGCTACAACGATAACCTCACAACTATCATCACAACGAATTTTGCAGATGAGCCAGCCGCAGGAGTTATTGAGCCCGATGCGCCGAGGGTTTCTGAGTCCTTTGCAACCGCGCGGGCTGCAGCCCGTGATGATACTCTCGGTGACCGGATCGGAGAGCGAATGCGGTCCCGACTGCATGAAATGTGCCGCATCGTTCGACTCGACGGCGAAAACGACTTTCGTAAAACGTTTCGTAGCGCCAGCTTTCGATGACTTATTTCCGTCGCGTTGGGTCATCTTATACTTCGTTTTATCCGTGTGAGTCCGTGTAAATCCGTGGCAAATGAAGTTCTCCCGAGTGTTCTCCGCGTCAATTGCAAACTAGAATGAATTCGTGCTGACCGAGCGCCTCGAATTCGTGCCTGACCGAGATGCGGAAATATTTTCTGCCGTGCCGGCCGCGCCAGCCGTTTTTGTTCTGCGTGGAGCGGACTCCCACACCGAGCCGTACATCACAAAGACGGCAAACCTGCGCCGCCGCTTGCAGCGCCTACTTGGCCCGGTTGAAGAGCGCACAAAAAAACTCAACCTGCGCGATCGAGTCCGTCTGATCGAGTACTCGCCCACCGGATCCGACTTCGAGTCCGGCTTCCTCCTCTACCGCGTTCTGCGGGACGCATTTCCGAAGACCTACTCCGCTCGCATGCGCTTCCGCTTCGCGCCGCTGGTGAAGCTTCATCTGGAAAACCAATACCCGCGCGCGTCCATCACAACACGCCTCGGCCGGCTTGGGGGATGCTCTCTCTACTACGGCCCGTTTATTTCCCGCCTCGCCGCCGAAAAGTTTATGAACGATTCGCTGGACTTCTTCAAGATGCGCCGCTGCGTCGACGACCTACACCCCGACCCCAAATTCCCCGGCTGCATCTATTCCGAAATGAAAATGTGCCTCGCCCCTTGTTTCAAGGGATGCAGCGATGAAGAATACGTCGCGGAAGTGAACCGGGTGCAGGCCTATTTTGATTCCTCAGGAGATACACTGCTTCGAGAGTTCTCGGCCGAGCGTGAAGCCGCGTCAGCCCGGCTCGCCTTCGAAGACGCCGCGGCAATTCACGTCCGCGTGGAAAAGCTCAAACCCATCGTCAGCCAGGTCCCCGAAATCGTGCAGCGCCTCGACCGGCTCTCCGCGCTCATGATTCAGCCGAGCGCGGTCGCGGGCTCTGTCGCTTTCTTGCGCATCGAGTGCGGGCGCATCTCCGGGCCAGTCGCGTTCAGCATTCAGCCAGCGGACCACGCAAAATCGCAGTCGATGGAGGCGCGAGTCCAAGAGATTCTGCAAGCCTTCTTGCCACAGAAAGTTGAGAAGGGAAAGTCGGCTCTCGAAACCATGGAGCATCTGGCTCTGCTGAAACGCTGGTACTATCGCGGAATCCGGACCGGCGAAATCTTTTTCGCCGACGCCAAAAGCGAACTCCCTGTGCGCCGCATCGTTCGCGGCATCTCACGCGTTTTCCGAGGCGAGAAACCAGAAGCAGTGGACAAGCCGCCGGTAAGCACGCGGCCCGGCACATCCGAAGTGTCCTAGGAGTGTGCACAAAATAAAACGGGCGGCATGAGCCGCCCGCAATCACTTTATCTTCGCCCTATCCGCGCGAATCCGTGTTGATCCGTGGCAAAGAAGTCCTAAATGTCTAGCGTCTAAATATCCAAGTTCTTCACATCCAGGGCATTTTCTTCGATGAACTTCCGCCGTGCCTCCACATCTTCACCCATCAGCGTGGTGAAAATAGTCTCGCACTCGGCAATGTCCTCGAGCCGCACCGACAGCAAAGTCCGCCGCTCGGGATCCATGGTCGTCTCCCACAACTGCGGCGCCGTCATCTCGCCGAGACCCTTGTAGCGCTGGATGGTGAAATCCTTCCGCCCCTCATTGATTACATAATCGCGCAAGTCGCGGACGTTCGTCTTCTCCACCACTTCGATTTCGGCCTTGCGCTTGGCGGGCTTGGCCGTCTTCTTCTCGCCCGTGTCTCCATCGGCGGACGCGGCCCCGTCCTCTGAGCCTTCCGCGGCTGCCGGAGCAGCTTTCGCTAAGGTCTCGACCACAAACGGCGGCTCCATGTAGGGTTCGATCTGCTTGTATTTTGAGATCAGCTGCCGGCATTCCGCACTGGAGGCCAGCACCCAGTTAATAACGTGTTCCGCGCCGTGCTTGTTGACGAAGTTCACTTCCCACAAGTTGTGCTCTTCGTCGAAGCGTGCGGTCACGCTCTTGAATCCTTCTTCTTTCTGGAGCTTTTTCAGTTCTTTCTCCAGGCGCTCGAGTTTTTTCGGCGGCGTATTCTTCTCGCCTTCAAAATCGGCGCGCTTCGCCAAATCAAGTTTGGGAATAAGCTCGGTGACCCGCTCGTTGCGCACGCGCTTGTCGAGTTTCTCGAAGAAGCCCAAATACTCGTCGAGCACTGTCATGAAACGCGCCAGATCCTTGCCTTCAATCTTGGCCGCGCCCTCGCCATAACGCACGCTCAGTCCGTCGGCCGCGCGCTTCACCATCACTTTCACGAATTCGCGTTCGTCCTTGATGTACTGCTGCGACTTGCCTTTCTTCAGCGAGAACAGCGGCGGCTGCGCGATAAACACATTTCCGCGTTTGATCAGCTCCTGCATGTGTCGGAAAAAGAACGTCAGCAACAGCGTGCGGATGTGACTTCCATCCACGTCGGCATCGGTCATCAGAATGATCTTGCCGTAGCGAACTTTCGTCGGATCGAAATCTTCCTTGGAGATTCCTGTCCCGAGCGCCGTGATCATGGCGCGAATTTCCTCATGCGCCAGCATCTTGTCGTAGCGCGCCTTCTCGACGTTAAGGATTTTTCCTTTGAGCGGCAGAATCGCCTGGAATCTCCGGTCGCGGCCCTGTTTGGCTGTTCCACCGGCCGACTCGCCTTCGACCAGAAACAATTCGCAGCGGTTGGGGTCGCGCTCGGAACAGTCCGCCAGTTTACCCGGCAGTCCGCCGGAGTCGAGCGCGCCCTTGCGGCGCGTCAAGTCACGCGCCTTGCGGGCAGCCTCACGCGCGCGCGCAGCGTCAACCGCCTTGTTGATAATCTTCCGTCCCACGGGGGCGTTCTGCTCAAAGAACGCGCCCAACCGCTCGTTGACGAATTGTGTGACGGTTCCAGCGATGTCGGAATTGAGCTTGCCCTTGGTCTGCCCTTCGAACTGCGGCTGCGGCAGCTTCACGCTGATCACCGCCACCAGTCCTTCGCGCACGTCGTCGCCCGTCAGATTTTCTTTGACGTCCTTGAACAGCCCCATCTGCTGCCCCGCATAGTTAATCGTGCGGGTCAGCGCCGTGCGAAATCCCGAAAGATGCGTTCCGCCATCCACAGTATTGATATTGTTCGCGAAGCTGAACACCGACTCCGAATACGCGTCGTTGTATTGCAGCCCGATCTCCATGTGCACGCCGTTGCGGTCGTCTTCCATGTAGATTGGCTTGTCGTGCAGCACCTGCTTGCCGCGATTGAGATGCTTGATGAACTCCGCGATCCCGCCGTTGTACTTGAACTCGGTATGCTTCGGTTCGCCGGTCTTAGAATCGGTATTGCGCTCGTCCGTGAGCGTGATCAGTAGTCCCTTGTTGAGGAATGCCAGCTCGCGCAGGCGCTGCGCCAGCGTATCGTAGTTGTATTCCGTCGCGGTGAAGATCGATCGGTCGGGCAGGAAATGAACTTTCGTCCCGCGTTTCTTGGTCGCGCCCGTTTTCCGCAGCTTGTTGGTCGGGTCGCCCTTCGAATAGTTTTGCTGCCAGGTACCGCCGTCGCGCCAGATCTCCAGTTCCAGATCTTCACTGAGCGCGTTGACGCAAGACACACCTACTCCGTGCAATCCGCCGGAAACTTTGTACGTCGACGAATCGAATTTTCCGCCGGCATGCAGCGTGGTCATCACCACCTGCGCCGCGGAAACTTTCTCGCCGTCAATCACCATGTCGTCGCACGGAATGCCGCGCCCGTCGTCGATCACCGTGATCGAGTTGTCGAGATGAATCGTGACTTCAATCTTGGTGGCAAATCCGGCTAGCGCTTCATCAACGGAATTGTCGACAACTTCGTACACCAGGTGATGCAGGCCGAGTTCTCCCGTCGATCCGATGTACATCGCAGGACGCTTGCGCACCGCCTCCATCCCGCCCAGCACTTTAATGGAATCGGCATTGTAGCTGCCGTCGCCGTTGCCGCTCGCGACCGCGCCGTTCGTGACTGCACCATTCACCGTATCGATGGGAGTCACTTTTCCGTTTTTTGTTTTGGTGTCAGCGATGGGAGTATTGATCTCTTTGGTGGCCATTCCGCTCCGCGAAAATGTCCCGATTTCCTGTGTGAATTCAGGTTCTGTGAGCCCCGGAATTCGGCTGGAAATTCCGTCCCGACCCGACCCCTTCGAAGCCCCTTGCAAAAGACTTCAAGTTATTGAAATTCCTAATACTTAGGGTCGTCTTGCAACTCTTAAAATTATACCACAAATCGACGATTTTCAGCCTCCGCGAAAAACCCCGAACCGACTGAGTAAAACCCTCGTGGGGCGGATACTCCTGTCCGCCGCAGTTGCCTTTGATCTTGCCCTTGTTGCGGATTTTTGACCCAGCACCTGGACTTACGAGAAAGCATCAGCCCACGAAAGGGAGAGACAACGTCAACCGCGACGGACAAGGGTGTCGGTCTCACAATCAAAAGGGCGGCCCCAAGGCCGCCCCAAGAACTGACAACTCGAAACTGACAACCGGCGACTGCTCTTACGCCGTAGCTGGCCGCTCTCCGCCCTTGGCGCGTCCCGGCTGAAGCTCCGGCTTGATGACGTGCTGCACTCCGTCGTCCTTCGACGAAGGCGGCGGCTGCACTGGAGGAAGTTGCTGGTTCTCGACCAGCATTTTGATCTCGTTCGCATCCAGCACCTCGCGCTCAATCAACGCGCGCGCGATCCGTTCGAGCACTTCGCGATTGTCCGAGATGAGCTGCTTGGCCGTGGTGTAGCCCTTGTTGACCAGCTTGCGCACTTCCTGGTCGATCTTGATCGCCGTGTCCTCGCTGTAATCGCGGTGCTGCGCGATTTCGCGGCCCAGGAAGATCTGTTCTTCCTTCTTCCCGAACGTCATCGGACCCAGGTCACTCATGCCCCACTCGCAGACCATCTTGCGCGCCATATCGGTGGCCCGCTCAATGTCGTTGCCCGCGCCGGTGCTCATCACATTGAGGAACAGCTCCTCCGCAATGCGCCCTCCCATCAGGATCGCAATCTCAGTCTCCAGATAGTTCTTGTAGTAATTGTGCCGGTCATCCGTAGGCAACTGCATGGTCACGCCCAGCGCCATGCCGCGCGGAATAATCGTGACCTTGTGCAGCGGATCGGAATTCGGCATCTTCGCCGCCACCAACGCGTGTCCCGCCTCGTGGTAGGCCGTATTCTTCTTTTCCTCGTCGGTGAGCAGCAGCGACTTGCGCTCCACGCCCATCAGGACTTTGTCCTTGGCCAACTCGAAGTCGTATTGCAAAACGGCCTTGCGATTCTGCCGGGCCGCCGCAAGTGCAGCCTCGTTCACCATGTTAGCCAGGTCGGCTCCAGAGAATCCCGGAGTCCCGCGAGCCAACACGGAGAGATCCACGTCTTCAGCCAAAGGAATCTTGCGTGTATGCACACGCAGGATTTCCTCGCGCCCGCGCACATCCGGACGACTCACAACCACGCGCCGATCAAAACGCCCCGGCCGCAGCAACGCCGGATCCAGCACATCCGGCCGGTTGGTCGCCGCCATCAGTATGACGCCTTCGTTCGATTCGAAGCCGTCCATCTCCACGAGCAATTGATTCAGAGTCTGTTCGCGCTCGTCGTGTCCACCGCCCAAGCCGGCCCCGCGATGCCGTCCCACGGCATCAATCTCGTCGATGAAAATGATGCAAGGAGCATTCTTCTTGCCCTGCTCGAACAGATCGCGTACGCGGCTGGCGCCCACGCCAACAAACATTTCCACGAAATCCGAACCCGAAATCGAGAAGAACGGAACGTTCGCTTCGCCAGCAACCGCCCGGGCCAGCAGCGTCTTCCCAGTTCCCGGAGGCCCAACCAGCAGCACGCCTTTCGGAATGCGCCCGCCAAGCTTCTGGAACTTCTGAGCTTCGCGCAGGAATTCGATAATCTCGCGCAGCTCTTCCTTGGCCTCTTCCACGCCCGCAACATCTTTGAACGTAACTTTCTTTTGCTGCATGGACAGCAGTCGCGCCCGGCTCTTGCCGAACGACAGCGCCTTGTTTCCGCCAGTCTGCATCTGGCGGATCATGAAGATCCACACCGCGCCGATCAACACGATCGGCACCACCTGAATCACCCACGCCCAGTTGCCGCCGTTGACGTCGCGAAAGTCGTTGGAGACGCCTTTGGCGGTCAGACTCTTGAGCATTTCCGGAGTGAAATACGTTGGAGGCACGGTGGCGTGGAACAAGGAATTGTTGCGGAGGTGGCCGCGCACCTCCATCCCGTTGACCACGAAGTCCTGGACGTTGTTCTGTTCCACCTCGTTCATGAACTGCGAGGTTTTAAGTTCTGTGTCTTTCTGACCATCGCGCGCGCTCTTGACCACCTGCCAAAGCAGAAGCGCGGACACGCCAATCAGCAACCAGAACAGCACGGTTTTTACAGTTGAGTTCACCTAGAAGACTCCTGAAATTCGAAACGGGCGGCGGCCTGCATTAAACCCCCCGAGGCTCCTACAGCTAGTTAGATGCCCTGGCGCGACTTTTGATTGGCCAAATTTGCTTGGCCAAACTTGATTGACCAATTTCGACTGGCAAATTCTCCAAGTTTCTATTCTACCTTTTCTCCGGCAAAAAGGCGCGTTGTTACCCCTATAACTTAAGTCACGGGGATTCTTGGATTTGCCGCTGCCAAATAGGGCAAATTCCGGTTCGTCTGCTCCACCGCTCCCAGGCCATAGCCCACCAGAAAGGTCTCATCCACCAAAAATCCGAAATAATCCGGCTGCAAGGGAACACGGCGCGCCGCCTGGCGGTCGAGCAGCGTCACCAGCTTTACTGAAGCCGCTCCCCGCGCCCGCAAATCGCTCATCAAAAACTCGCTGGTCACCCCGGAATGCACCAGTCCTTCCACCAGCAGAATGTGCTGTCCGCGAATGTCCGGCTCGTGGCTGAAAAAAATCTCCATCACATCATGGGCTGCCCCGCTCGGAGGCCGCGTGTACTTGGGCTTGATGAACTGGCAGACCACCGGCACTTCCAGCGCCCGCACCAGGTCGGCCAGAAACATGAATGCGTTCTCCAGCACGGCCAGCATCTGGATGGTCTGCCCCTTGTAGTCGTCGGAGATTTGGCGGGCCAGCTCCTTAACTCGCTTCTGGATCTGATCGGTAGAGATGACCGGGCGAAGGGGCTCGACTCGCGGACCGTTCATGAAGTTTGCGTGCCTCCCGGCACATCCCAGCTAATCCTACATCGCCGGTTCTCATCCAGCGAACTTCAACCAGCGACTTCCGGGAGCGGATTTTCCAGGATCAATATAGCCGCTCGCCCCGGCGTCGCCCGCAGCCTCGCCGGCGTCGGAAACCCGCGCATCCACACAATCTCGCCCCCGTTACCGCTCACCACGACCGGCCACAATCTGCGCTCCGGCTGGGCCACATGACGTTCCTGCAGCAGTTCCTTGATCTTCTTGGGGGACTTCGTATGGGCCGGCCAGAATCGGTCTCCGGGACGCCAGTTCCGCACCCGCAACGGTCCGGGCAGAGATGCCGCATCCAGAAGCTGATCGGGATTATACGCCCCATCCGCACCCGCTGGAATGGTCCGCGCTTCAATGGAGGAGCCTGCCTCGTCAACCACGACCTGGCCCGGGAGCGGCAGTTCGTATTCGTAGTCACGATCACAATCCTGTGGCGATGCCGGCTCGCGCAAATCAGGAGTCAAAAAAGACAGTTCCTCGGACTCAACTACAAATTTCCAACCGAGCGGCAACGACACCGTCTTGCCCGACACCCCTTCTTCGCCCGCGACCCACAGGATTTCTTCCACATGCTTGAACTCCAGCGGAATCCCGGCGTTCTCGCCAATCGCCTTCACCAGCCGGCGCTGCACGGCAACCGGCTCGCCCAAAAACCACATCCGGCTCACCGCCGCATTCATCACCAGCCAGGGCGCGCCCTCGATTTTTGCTCGCAGCTCATCGCCAACGGGGGATCCCATTCCTTGGACTGGGTGCCCCATTTCTCGCGCGTCCTTTGCGCGAGAAGTGGGGATTTCGACGGGGCTCTTGACCGAACTGTCTACCGAACCGGTCGTGCCGCCGGAATTTCCGAGCCCGGCGATCTGAACGAGTCCCTCCGCACCCGACCCCGCCCGAGCCCACTCCGGCTCCGTCCACTGCACGGTAGTTCCCATCCAACCCGCGACTTCGTTCTCCCAGTAATCTTCTTCCCCGCGCGCAATCTCCGCCAACTCAGCAAGACTCTCGGCCACTGCCGGGTTGAACTCCTGCTCCAACAGCGGAACGATCAACCTGCGCACGCGATTCCGCGTGAATTTCTCATCAGTATTGGTCGAATCCTCCCGCCAGGCCTGACCGATGTCGACGAGATACCGTTCCAGTTCGCGATGCCGCATCCCAAGCAGCGGCCGCACGATCTCACCAGAAACCTCACCGTCCTCACCTTCCACCAGAATCCGCGGATAAATCCCCCCCAACCCCCGCACCCCAGCCCCGCGAATCATCCGCATGATCACTGTCTCAGCCTGATCATCCAGCGTGTGCCCGGTGATTATCTTGTCCAGGCAGGCGTGGCTCGTCGAATGAGACCCTTGCCCGGCCGAGCGAAGCGAGGCAGGTTCGTGGAAGGGCACGGCTTCAGCCGTGCCGCTAAGTGCCAAGGAAGGATCGGGCTTTAGCCCCTGAGGGTCGCTTTCGGGTGGCGCAGCGCTTTCAGCACTGCGATGATCCGCTCCCCCTTGACCCTGGGCTTCAGCCCCCGATGAAGATTCCTCCGCGCCCAGGAGATAGCGAAAGAACCCATACCGCAATTCCCGCGCAGCCGTTTCCACGCTGACACGTTCTTCTTCCGCATGCCCCGCCACATCATCGCTGTCGGCGCGAAACTCCAAATCGTATCCGCGCGCCAGCCCCGCGACGAATTTCTGATCGCCGTCAGACTCCGCCCCGCGCATCCTGTGATTGAAATGAACGACCGAAAGGACGATCCCGAGTTCGCCACGCAGCTCGAGCAGCACCCGCAACAGCGCGACAGAATCAATCCCGCCAGAAACGGCTACGCCCACGCGATCCCCAGCTCGCACCAGTTCCTGCCGCCGAATGTGAGATAACACGCGCTCCGCCAATGAATGCACGGCAACATGTTACAGGAGGACTTATGTGGGGACAGCCGCCCCGGCTGTCCGCGGAACGAAGCTCCGCTGTGCGTGCGCACCTGGGCTGATTCTGCCTAAAGGAATGACTAAAAAGCGGCGAGCTGACGCTCGCCGGACAGCCGGGGGCTGCTGTCCCTACATAAACCCTTACACCCCCGAACTCTTCTCCGCAATCAACTTCCGAATCTTCTCCACGAACTCCGCCGCCGGCATGTCTTCCGTCTTCTCTTTCCCGCGCGTGCGCACATTCACCTTCCCCGCCTCAGACTCTTTATCCCCCACGACGAGCAGGAACGGCACCTTCTGCATGGCATGCTCGCGAATCTTCGCGTTCATCTTCTCGTTGCGCGCATCCACTTCCACGCGCACGCCGATCGCCTTCAACTGCGCCGCAATCTTGTTGGCGTACTCCGCATGCCGCTCGCTGATCGGAATCATCGCCACTTGCACCGGCGACAGCCACACCGGAAACGCTCCCGCATAATGCTCAATCAGTACGCCAAAGAAGCGCTCCACTGACCCGAACAGCGCGCGATGCACCATCACCGGCTGCTTGCGCGAACCATCTTCGGCCACATACTCCAGACCGAAGCGCTGCGGCAGGTTGAAGTCGACCTGCACGGTAGAAAGCTGCCATAGCCGTCCGATGGCATCGACTAGTTTGATATCAATCTTCGGCCCATAGAACGCGGCTTCGCCGGGAATCGTCTTATACTCGATGTTCTGCGCTTTCAGCACCTTTTCAAGCGACTCGGTCGCATGGATCCATTGCTCTTCGCTGCCCACAAAATTCTTGCGGTCCTCGGGATTCCAGGTGGAAAGCTCAGTCTGGAATTTGTCGAAGCCAAAATCCTTCAGCACATCCAGAGCGAAAAGCAGACACCCGGTAATCTCACCTTCCACTTGTTCAGGCGTGCAGAAGATGTGCGAATCATCCTGGGTAAAACCCCTAACCCGCAATAACCCGTGCATCACCCCCGAACGTTCATATCTATACACCGTGCCCAACTCACCCAGCCGCACCGGTAAATCGCGATACGACTTCAGCGAATCCTTATAAATCAGAATGTGCCCCGGACAGTTCATCGGCTTCAGCCGGTATTCGGCGTCGTCGAGTTCCATGGCGTCGAACATATTCTGCGAATAGTAGCCTTCGTGCCCCGAGGTGTAGAACAGCTGCCGCCGCGCCACATGCGGCGTGTAGACCAGCGAATATCCCCGCTTGATGTACTGCTCGCGCATCCAGTCTTCCATCTCTTTGCGGATAATTCCGCCCTTGGGATGCCAGAAGATCAGCCCTGGCCCGGCCAGTTCCTGAATCGAAAACAGATCCAGCTGCTGGCCAATCACGCGGTGGTCGCGCTTCTTGGTCTCTTCGACGTGCTTCAGATAATCGTCGAGGTCTTTTTTCGAAAAGAAAGAAGTTCCGTAGATGCGCTGCAGCTGCGGATTCTTTTCGTCCCCCAGCCAGTAAGCGCCGGCAATATTGAACAGCTTGAACGCCTTGATCTTCCCCGTCGACGGAATGTGCGGCCCGCGGCAGAAATCAATAAACTTGCCGGTGCGGTAAATCGAAATCTTTTCATCGTGCTTGGTGAATTGCTCGATGAAATGGCACTTCATGAAATCGCCTTCTTTTTTGAACTCCGCCAGCCCCTGGTCACGCGGCAGAAACTCGCGCGCGTAGGGCAGATTCTGCTGCACCAGTTCCTGCATCTTCTTTTCGATCTTTTCCAAGTCCTCGGTCGTAAACGGAGTAGGCCGGTAGAAGTCGTAAAAAAATCCGTTCTCGGTCGCGGGACCGTGACCCAGCTTGGTCTCAGGAAAAAGCTCCAGCACAGCCGCCGCCAGCAGATGCGCCGACGAATGCCGGAAGACCTCCAGCGCCTCAGGATCTTTTTCGGTGAGCAGGCGCAGGTCGGTGTCCTTCTCGAGTGGCCGAGTCAGATCGATCAAATCGCCGTTACTCTTCGCAGCCAGCGCCGCATCCGCCAGCCGCTGGCCAATCGACTTCGCAATATCGAGCGCAGTCGTGCCCTTGGGAACTTCCTTCACACTCCCATCCGGGAGCTTCACATGAATGCTGTCAGCCATAATGTGGAACCTGTAGAAAAACTCAATCCTTCAGTTTATGGGAGGGATTCAGGAGGGTCAAACAGGGCGGGGGATAGCTACTCGGCTGGGGAAATCCGAACGCCCCCACTCACTACACAGGACGTAGCCCAAGAAGGTGCTTACTCGATTCATGGCAAAATGTTTTCGGGTGCTTCCGAACTCTCCGCCTAATGGGAGTCTCTAACCGATGAAAGGCCCGAGTGACGACTTCTACACAAGAGGCGCAGTGGGTCCTGAGGGCACAGTGCGATGATCGTGAAGCCCTTGAGCTTCTACTGCGCAGTATCCAAGGTCCATTACACCGTTACGCCCGCAGTTTGGTTGGCTCCTCGGGGGCCGACGATGTTCTGCAAGATGTCCTCGTCATCGTCTGTCGGAAGCTCGCCTGGCTGAATAACCCTGAGGTGTTTCGAGCGTGGGCCTATCGGATCGCCAGCCGGGCTGCATTCCGGCATTTGAAAAAGCAAAAACGCTGGCCCGAACCGCTACCCGAGGACTTCATGCTCGAAGAAATCCCCGCTCCGGATGTACGCCCGCCGGCTGAGCTCTTGCACCACCTGTTGGATTCGGACGGTATTTCGCCGGCGAGTCGCGCAGTTTTGGTCCTCCATTTTCAGGAAGAGCTGTCCCTTCAGGAAGTGGCAGCGATCCTTGAAATTCCAGTGGGTACTGTCAAATCACGCCTGGCCTATGGTTTGACAGCCCTTCGAAAACAACTAGCCAGGACAAGGAGTGTCTAAATGCCTCAAGAAACGGACGACATTTTGCGCAAGTCTTTGGACGAGGTAGACGGCATAAGGAAACGCCAGACCATCGCATTTGTCATTCTGGTCTGTGTGATGGTGGGCATGTTTGTTTGGCTAGCTTACCTCGGCGCGAATCCGGCGACCGACGTACGGAAGCTGATCTTGTTCGCTGTGCTTGTACTCTTTTTCGGGATGGTTTACGTTGCGATGGCACTTGCCATGGTTCAGAGCAAGATGACGCTGAAAATTCTGAAGGCGATCGAGCTTCTGTCGAAACCATAGTCGCCCCAGACGGATCTCTCTCATTTGCCGTGGATTGTGTTGCATGTTTCAGGGCGGTCCGACATACGCCATCCGCTACCCCGTTGTCCTCCTGAGCGAAGCGAACGATCTATGCAGCTCGACGCAGATTGCATAGGTCCCTTGGCCCGCAAAAAAACGCGGGCCTCAGGATGACAAACTTAAGACGGGCAGAAGCGTGAGCTGCGCCGCACGCCTGCTTAGTGAGCCACATCCTTCACATGCGTGGCGATCCACCATTGGTTGCCGAAGACGTCGGTCACCGCGCCCACGCGATCGCCGTAAGGCTGATCCGCCGGCTCGTTCAGCGACTTCGCGCCTGCTGCCAGAGCCTTCCGATAGACCGTATCCACATCCGGCACATACAGATAGAACATCGACTTCATGGGCTGATACGGCCCTTGCGCTTCGCCCATCTCCATGTGCGAGTCGCCCACTTTGATCATCGCGTGTTGAACCACGCCGTCCGGCGAAGCATGCCGCGGCCCCACTTCCTCGGCAGCGAAGGCTCGCTTCAGGAAGTTGATCACCGGTTCCGCCCGCAGCGGATGCAGATAAGGCTGAATGTCCGGCGCGCCCTCCCACTTATAGTTTCCCTTCGAGCGCGTGGCGATATACCAGTGATTGCCGGCACCATCGATCACGCTGGCCGAGCGCTCGCCATAGAACTGGTCAGTCGGCTCCTGCAGAGACTTCGCTCCCGCCTGCAGCGCGCGCTGATACGCGGCATCGACATCGCGAACATAAACGTGAAACGCGCCCAGCTTCGCCTCGCCCTTCCAGGCGACTTCAGCGCCTCCGCCGCCAATCATCAGCATGGAGTCTTCTACTCGAACTTCGCAGTGGTAGCCTCCGGCC
>Ga0224556_1000224_pt1 | contig 13659 bp, 10 predicted proteins | sample 714S315metaG_FD_183007 | JGI IMG/M metagenome (GOLD analysis project Ga0224556, IMG submission 183007) | Peat soil microbial communities from Stordalen Mire, Sweden - 717 S3 1-5 | ecosystem: Environmental > Terrestrial > Soil > Wetlands > Peat | place: Sweden: Norrbotten County, Stordalen Mire...
TGCCAAGTTCGGCTGGCCACCAATTATGCGAGGACTGGCCGGATCCCTTGATGAAGAGACTGACGCCCGCGTAACCGCCGCTGTGGGATTGCGATTGAGATTGGCTTGCCTCTGGCCGGTTGAGCGAGGGTTGACTGCGCAGGAGGCTGGCGAGCTCACGGCAGAGCGCGTCCACACGGTATTTGAGGCCTTGATTGAACATGTCGCCAATCATGATCATTCCACCCTGCGACCATTGCCCCATGCCGCCGAGATCAGGGTGATTGAACTGGGCTTGCGCGCCATTGCCGAGTTCGAGTGCGCAAAGCAAGGCCGCCACGGCATCGCTGCCGACCCCGTGGCGCCGCGCCAAATCATCGACAATCTTGCGCCCTTCGGGGGTGAGTTCCTGCATGCCTATCGTCTCCGGTCCGGTGGGTGCAAGGCGCAGCTTTATTCCGAGGCGCCCCCAGGTGATAATGACGCCGCCGATCCTCGCGGCGCGTGGGGTCCATGCCGTCAAAGCTGGTATCACAGCGGGGGGATTCGCTTGGACCGGGTATTTCGCCCGTGTCAAAGTTGGCTGGCCCCGCAGGCTAAAGTTATTCCATGTCCTTCGAAGTGTCGAACAGTTAATGAAGAAAATTGCCCGGCTTTTTCGATTCGGACATGCTCCAAGTCTTTGAATCCGAGCGATTCATTCGGCTTGTGTTTCGACATCATCGCGGACAAATAGGCGCATGATTTCGACGATTCAGATTCTGGTCTTGCTGCTGGCCGTGGTTGCGGCGGTTGCGGTCCTCGCAGCACGGCTCAAGATTCCCCCGGCCATTCTTTTGGTGATGACCGGGGTTGTCCTGGCGCTCGTCCCCGGCCTGCCGGCCCTGGCCCTTGCTCCGGAGCTGGTACTCCTTCTGGTGTTGCCACCCGTAATCTACGCGTCTGCGGTGGCGATGAGCTGGCGCGAGTTCCGGTTCAATTTGCGCCCAATTTCGCTGCTGGCCGTGGGTTGCGTCGTGTTCACGACGATTGCCGTCGCTGCGGCAGCGCATTTTGTGCTGGGTCTCGCCTGGCCGGTCGGCTTCGTCTTGGGCGCTATTGTTTCGCCGCCGGACGCTGTGGCGCCGCTCTCCATCGCTCGCAGAATGCAGCTCCCCAGGCGGCTCCTTGTCATCCTCGAAGGCGAAGGGCTTGCAAATGATGCCACCGCGCTGATCCTTTACCGTTTCGCGGTCGCCGCTGTGAGCGCTGGCGTATTTTCGTTCGGGGAAGCAGCAGGAATGTTTGCTGCTATCGTCGCCGGCGAAATTGTCTGGGGAATCGGAGTGGGCTGGCTGACATTGCGCCTGCGGCGCTGGGTCCATGATCCGCGCATCGAGATCACGATCTCGATTTTGGTCCCGTTCCTGGCCTATTGGCCACCTGCACATCTGGGCGGCTCCGGCGTGCTCGCCACCGTGACGGCCGGACTCTACATCAGTTGGAACGGCCTCCGGCTGATCAGCGCCGCGACGCGCCTCCAGGGCATCTTCTTCTGGGATTTCTTCATCTATCTCATCGAAGGCATGGTGTTCCTCATCACCGGCCTTCAGGCGCGCACGCTGATCGCCCGCATCGGCGATCATTCATTATCCGAGCTGGCCATCGCCGCCGCCGTCGTCAGTGCCGTGGTGATCGTGACGCGCTTCATCTGGATGTATCCCGCAACCTATCTGCCACGCTGGCTCTTCCCCCCAATTAAGCGCAGGGATCCGTCGCCACCTTGGCAATGGCCATTCGTGCTCGCCTTCACCGGAGTTCGCGGCATCGTCTCGCTCGCGGCAGCGCTCGCGATCCCGTTTGCAACCGCGGATGGCCAGCCTTTTCCCGGCCGCGATCTGATTCTTTTTCTGACGTTTTCCGTCATCCTCGTGACATTGGTCGGCCAAGGATTGCTGCTCCCCGCGGTGATACGGATGCTCGGCCTCGCCCATGCAGGGCGACTCGAGCGCCGTGCTGATGCAGTCGATGAGCACAAGGCCAGGCGGCAAGGGATCCAGGCCGCGATCGAGCGGCTCGACCAGATCACATCGGAGCGTAATCTTTCCGAAGACATCGTCCGGCCGCTCCGCGCGCATCATCGCGATCGTCTCAGGCACATCGAGCTGAGAAGCGACGGCCATGACGGTCATCGAAAGCTCACCGAACTTCATGATGAGATCGAGCTTCTGCTGATCACCGCCGAACGGCAGCACATTAACGAACTCTATCGCAGCGGCGAGCTAAAGGACGAGGTGCGGCGCCGAATCGAGCGGGAACTCGATCTGCGCGAAGTGGATCTGGCCAACCAGCGAAGCACGGACTGAGCACACTCAGCCAGGCTCGAAACATGCACTACGGAGGGCGGACTTTAACGGAAACGTACGCCCTGCCTTTTCAATTCGGTCTGAATATCCGTGATCCTGACTTCTGCGGTGGAAACCCTGTTTTTCACCGAGATGGCGGCGGCTACTCCGGCGCCCTGGCCCGTGACGGTGCAGCACATCATGTTGCGGACGGCGGCATGCGAGATCTTATCCCCGGCAACCGAACGCCCGGCGATCAGCAGGTTGTCCACGCCCTGCGGCACCAGCGCCCCGTAAGGGACATGGAAATACCGCCCGGTCGTCGGCAGCACCAGAACGCCGTAGCCGTCGATGAATTCCGGGAAGATGCCGATCGAATCCTCGAAGCGGGCCTGTTCCCGCACGTCCACTTCGGTCAGATCGTAACGGCCGATAATTTTCCGCGTATCGCGAATGCCGACCGTCATGCCGAAATTTCGCAAAGCTGCCTTCTCGAACCCGGGCGCGAAGCATTGCAGCGCCTTGATGGCGAGCATGGCCTGACGCCGCCCCTCCATCTCCGCGCGGGTGAGGTCGCGGACATCGGTCCCGTCATATTCGAGCATATGCACCATATTGAGATAGGTGGCCTCGCCATGTTCGCTAATCGCGCTCCAGGTGCCGCCTATGCTTTTCAGGCCGGCCGGAATGATGCCGCTTTCCCGGGCCTTGTCGAACGGTTCTTCAAGGTAGGGGCTGAACAGTTCGTCCTCCTTGCCGCCGGTTTTCATTTCCCAGTTCTTGCCCCAGTCCTTGTATTTTTTCGGGTTCGCTTTGACGTACTCAAGGAAGCGGGCCCTGTCGACGCCGGAGCAGGAGAACATCACCGTAACCGATAGTAGGTCCTCTTTCGGGGTCTTGCGGCAGGGAACGCCGCAGAGCGCGGCAATGTCGGCATCGCCGGTGGCGTCGATGATGCGCTTGGCGAGAATTGCCCCTCGCCCGGACTTGCTTTCGATGATGATCCCTTTCAGACCATCGCCGTCACGAACGACGCCAACGGCAAGCGCGTGAAGGAGCGTTTCGACCCCTGCCTCCTGCACCCAATTGTCGGCCACGATCTTGAACATCTCCGCATTGATGGCATGGCTCCGCGATTGCGGCTCCGGCGCGGCGCCGCCGGAATTTTTGGCCCGCGTCTCGAATTCAAGACCGATTCCCTCGACATCGACCGTCTTCTCCTGCCGGTACCAGGCGATGCCCTCGACCCCGACATGGGTCAAATTTCCGCCAAGGCAGCCATACCGCTCAACCAGCATGGTCGGCACCCCTGCCCGCGCTGAACTGACCGCAGCGGCCAGCCCGCCTGGCCCGCTGCCGACCACGAGGACCTCCGTTTCCGCAATGACAGGCGTGAGCCGCGATGGTTCTCTGATTTCGTTCATGATTATACGATCGGATCGGGGGAGCCGTTCTCACGTTCATTCGTCTGATGTGTCAATAACACGGCGCGTGTGCTCATCCTTGACGGCGCCCTGCCGATTTGAAAGGGCGATGCTCGTCATTTAGGATCGACTCCTTAAAAGAGGAACAGTTAACCGGGAAAACAAGGCGGCAAATTCTGTGAATCGCGTCCCCGAAGAAGAATTGATGGATGTGCAACGCAATGCACAAGCTTATGCCGGTGCCGACTTCTCGGAGCCGAACGCGAAATTCCTCGCTCTGTTTTCGGATAAGTTTCCCGCGTTTCACGGCCAGCAAATCTTAGATCTTGGATGTGGCCCCGCCGATATCACCATTCAACTTGCACGCCGTTACCCGCAAGCAAGGGTTGTTGGCACGGATGGCGCCGGTGCCATGCTCGATATCGCTCGCAAAACCATCCTCCGGCATGCCTCCTTGGCCAATCGCGTTGATGTTCGAAGGTGGCATATAGGCCGGGAAGCAAATCCCTTTGGATCGAACGCATTTCACGCCGTGGTCAGCAACAGTCTGCTCCATCACATGCGTGATCCGCTTGACTTATGGAGGACGATTCATGCCTGCGCTGCGCCTGGCGCCGCGGTGCTGGTGATGGATCTCATCCGGCCCCAATCCCGCATTGAGGCCGAAAAGATCGTTGAGACATACGCTGGCAAAGAGACGGAAGTTTTGCGCGCTGATTTCTTGAACTCCCTCCTTGCCGCGTACCGTCCCGTCGAGATTATGGAGCAACTCGTCTCCCTCAATATGGGTTCATTGCAGACTGAAACCGTCAGCGACCGGCATTTTATCGTTTTCGGATCGATGAGTTAGAGCATGATCCCAGAAAGCTGCAGACTTTTTGGATAAAATCATGCGGCAAAACAAAGAGAGTGAGACCATGAACGATTCATCTTGAAGCGATCATGGTCTAGAGAAGCATTGACATATGTGGATTTTCGAAAATCGCGGTTGCGCTCACGCATTCTGCCTAATTCTTAGTCAGCAGCTACCTCCTCGGCGAACTCCTCGACGCTGACGCTATCTCTTTCAATTATCAACGGAACAAAGCACTTTCGTTAGCGTTAATCTGTTTAGCTCACGCATCGGATAGGCAACGACGCATGGCACATTGATTGATCGCCAGGGTGGCAGTTTGGATATGTTTTGACGCGAGAGGGATGACCTGCCACTTTCACCAAAACAACATCTGGGAAAAATCCCATGAAACTCGTCGTCGCCACCATAAGGACATTCAAGCTCGAAGACGTTCAGGAGGCGCTGACGCAGATTGGCATCACCCGGTTCAATGTGACCGAGGCCAAGCGCTTCGGGCCTCAAAAGGGGCATACCGTTATTCATCGCGGCGCCCAATATGCCACGGGGTTTGTTCCAAAGATGAAGGTCGAAGTCGTGGTTTCAGACAGTCTCGTCGACAAGGTCGTTGACACGATCGCGAGGTCGGCACGCACGGGCGAGCCCGGTGACGGCGAGATTATCGTCACTTGTATCGACCGCAGAATGGGGATTCACACCGGTAAGACGGATTTTGAGGCAAAATGAGCTGAAGTCTGGGCCGTTTGCCGGGAGGAGCTAGGTCATCATGTCATTCAGATCCATGCATAGCACCTTCACATTTCTCGCCTGCGGCCTCTTCATCTTGGGATTGGCGATGCTGCTGTTCATCGATCCATCCTCGGCGCAAGACGCCTCGCCGCCTGCCTGCGACGCCCATATCTTGACGGCATGCGCGCCCAATTCTGGCGACACGGCTTGGATGCTCACGTCCGTGGCGCTGGTCCTGATGATGACCATTCCAGGCCTGGGACTCTTCTATGGCGGAATGGTCCGCCGGAAGAACGTTGCCGACACGGTCATGACAAGCTTCGCCATTGCCTGTCTCGTGACTGTGCTGTTCGCGGCCGTGACCTATAGCCTGGCTTTTCGCGCCGGCACGCCATTTATCGGCGGGTTCGACCGTGTCTTCTTGCAAGGTATTTTGAGTGATATCGAGGTGGGCGTTGGCAATCCCAATCCGCTCGCGCCGACGATTCCCGAGACCGTCTATATCTGTTTCCAGATGACGTTCGCGATCATCACACCCGCCCTGATCGCGGGAGCGTTCGCCGAGCGCATGAAGTTCTCGGCGATGTTGTGGTTCATCGAGCTCTGGGCGATTTTCGTCTATGCGCCGATCGCGCATTGGGTCTGGGGACCTGATGGATTCCTGAACAGCACAAACGACGCGGCGCGCGTGAAAGTTCTCGACTTCGCCGGCGGGACCGTTGTTCACGTCAACGCAGGTGTCGCCGGCTTGATGACCGCCTTGGCGCTCGGCAAGCGCAGGAATATCGGCCCAGGGCACAATGTCGTGCTCACCTTCATCGGCGCCTCGCTGCTGTGGGTCGGCTGGTTTGGCTTCAATGCCGGTTCGGCCGTGAGCGCCGGAATGCAGGCGGGCATGGCAATGACGGTCACGCAAATCGCGACAGCCGTGGCGGCGCTTACCTGGATGTTCGTCGAATGGGCCTATCGCGGCACACCGACCCTTGTGGGTATCTGTTCGGGTGCGGTGGCGGGTCTCGTCGCCATCACACCAGCGTCCGGTTTCGTCGGCCCGGCCGGGTCGATGGTGATCGGCTTGGCAGCGGGCGTATTGTGCTATGTCGGGGTCACATGGCTCAAAGCGGTGTTCGATTATGACGATGCGCTCGATTGCTTCGGTGTGCACGCGGTCGGCGGAGCGACGGGCGCCATCCTGACGGGTGTCTTCGCGATCAAAGAGTACGGTGGCACACCGGGGCTCATCGAAGGCAATGCTCACCAGGTTCTGAACCAACTCATCGGCGTCGTCATCGTCGTCATCTATGATGCGCTCGTCTCTTGGCTCCTCCTGAAGATCATCGACAGCCGTCTCGGCTTGCGCGTGAGCCCCGAGGTGGAGATGGAGGTCCTCGACTTGTCGCTTCATGGAGAAGCCGTTCAGTGAGACTGTTTGCGGCACACGATGAGAGCGAGACTTATAAAACTGGCACCAAAGCCGCAGGTTAAACCTTATCGCAACTTTCTGCTTGCGCCAAATCCCAGCTTCGTATCGCGCCGCACCTTGCGAAGGTGCATCTGCGCCGACCATCAATCGGACAAAAACGTTTCACATGAAACACTTTTGTCCGATTTGCCCATCATTCCGGTCAAAACTGATCGTTCACCCATCAGCGCTTCCAAAGGCGCGGCGGCGGCCGTATCCCCTTCACTGGTAATTATTGGGTTGTTAAACTGATGGGTGCGCCGACGCCCGTACAGAAGTTCCACGACGCCGCAACCGTATAGGCGGTGTATTCCCCGCAATAGCCCGTGGCCGGCGAACCAAAAGCCGAAGGGTTCGAGGCCTTGTTCTTATATATTTTGGTCAGTTCCGCATTCGTCGAGGACGCGAAGGAATTCGACGCATTGGTAATGCCTGCGACGGTCGGTGACGCAAGACTGGTTCCGCCAACGATATACCAGCCGCCATTGCCGCTGTCATACACCCAGGCCCCCGTTTCCGGATTGGCGTCGGCGGCGATATCCGGAACGGCACGCATAGTCCCGACAATCGCGGCAATGCTCGCTTGATAGGACGGACGGGGCACAATACTGCTGACGCCACTGCCCGCTTCACTCCATGATGCAAGATGTAAGAAGCTGAGAGTCGACATCGAACGCGAGATGCTGACGCCGCCAACCGCGACGACATTTGCTGAGGTTGCAGGCCAACTCGTGCCGGGGCTATCGCCGCTTGAGGCAAAATACACGACATTTTGTGTAGAGAAATGTGAATCGAAACTCGTCTGACCGCTGAATTCCGCGGATCCCCAACTCATTGACACCTGACCGCCACCGGCTTTGGCGACCAATTGACTGGCCTTGTCTACCGCGGCCAAAAGGCTGCTCAAGGAATCTGACGCCGCCTCGACGAGATAGAGTGCCGCATTGGGCGCCATGGCATGCGCATATTCGATGTCGAGCGCCTCCTCCAGTTCCCATCCAAGATCACGGGCAGGCTGGACGCCGCTCGCGTAGACGACCTGAAAATTGCTCGGCGTGGGGACCGGCAAACCGAACTGTTTGCTGAACAATTGAAGGTCCGCCAAAGCGCTGGGATAATGGTAGGCGTCGACGATGGCGATGGCGCGGCTGCCGCCTTTGGCAACCGTTGTGACACTGTTGGGATTGCAGCCGTTCGCGGCGGCAACCAACCCGTGGATGCAAGCAAGCGATGCCGGCGTCTCATAGCCATAGCCGGAGAATGGCGGCAAATCACGCGTAATACCCGAGGCGGCCGGGGCGGATGCCGGAATGACGAAACGAACATTGGTGTGCGCGGAATTGCCCGCAGCTTCCGGTTGCTCGAAGCTGGATGCTGGCACGACGATCGTGAGCGTCTTGCGCGGGATCAACTGCGCACCATCCATTATGGTGCTGGTCTGAGCGCCAGCGCCGGCCTGAGATCCGGAAATAATGAGCGCGGCGGCAGCGGCCGAAGTCAGGGACATGGATTTCATAGTCGATCCTTATTCACGCTTTCCTTGAAGCTGGGGCATCGGAGACGGGACTATCTTGGACGCCAGACCCGTAACTTCTTGGTGAGCGAAATAGGACGAATTGAACCGAGACTCCTCCTCATCACAAGGGATCAAGTCATAGTCTATTGAGATTCCAATGACATCTTAGGCCGGCGCTGAAATCCGCCATTGCCACTCAAGTCGGGACATGGTGAACACGCACCTTCGGAGACCCGCGATGAGCGAATGCCGCCGGAGGTCTCATAGGACGATCCGGCGGAGTGAAATCACGATCTACCTTGAAACCAGGGCGTCACTGCGTTGGCGGCAGCTTACCTTCCGGGGTCGCCTTGTCGATGGCAGTGGGCAGATACTGGGCCAGCAGATCCGCGACCTTGTCGACGGGAATACCGAATTTGGCAGCCAATTCCTTCACCTTTTCCGAGCCAAGCGCCTGTTGGATCTGCTCGCTGGTGATCGGGAGATTGGGGCCGGTCGATATCCACGACTTGGCCTGCTGGCCAAGGCCGGTCTTCTCGAATTCGGCGACGACGCCCTCGATGCCGCCATGTTTGTCGATATAGCCCTTGACTAGAGACAATGCCTCGGCGCCGATGACACCGCCTAGAATTCCATCTAATAGACCCATATCGTCCTCCTGCGAAAAATCGCTACGCCAGAGTGTGTACGGCTAGACACAAAGCGGGACCACTCAGACGGCTTGTTAAGGTCCAAGCTAAACCACATTATTCTATCGTGGATTCATATCAATCAGCAAAGAGCCAAACCGTTGTTATGGCATTGTCGTATGACTTGGTCATATGACTGAGGTTCAAGCTAGAGCTTACACTCTGGCCGGCAACAAGGGCACGGACGGTCCATGCAGGACGGCGCCGCGGCCGGCTCCATGCTCGAACTTCAAACCACCCCATTCAAACGGGATCGCTGAGTTGGGACAGACCTTTATCCTTTTCCAGCGCATTGAGGGCGTCCTGCAAGATCGCGCGGATGTTCGCGGCGTTCCCGGTATTGAGCATGCTGGGGTCGAGAAAAAAATCGAGTCCGGTCATGTGTGCGCTGAAGATTTCGACTTGCTCGCCTTTGGACCCGAGAGTGCCTTTGACCACATAAGGAATAACCTCTCGGCTGATGCCCTTCATATGAAGGGGCGAAAGCGCCTGCGCGACAAGAATGTCGCGCGCGAGAGCATAGGTCTCGTAGCTGACGACGATATGTCCCGGCTCGGCGATTGACTGCAGCCGCGCGGCCAAATTGGCTTCGGCTCCAATGATCGTATAGTCCATGCGGTCCGCGCTGCCAAAATTTCCAACATTGCAGAACCCCGTGTTGATGCCCATGCGGACACGGAACGGGTTTTCGACGCCGTCATTGCGCCACTTGGAGTTTAGCTCGGCGAGCCGCCGTTGCATATCAAACGCCATTCGCACACAGGCCTTGGCATCCTCCGCTTCTCCCTTTGTTTCCGGATCGCCAAAGAAGATCAGAATGGCGTCGCCGATGAATTTGTCTATCGTCCCGCCGTGGGCAAGCGCGATATTGGACATCTCCGTGAAATATTCGTTGAGCAATTGTGTAATCTGCTCGGGCTGTAACCGCTCGGTCGTCGCGGCGAAATCCTTGATGTCGGAGAAGAAAATCGTAAGCTTCTTGCGCTCGGTGTGAATCGTCACATCCTTTTCGCCGCTGAAGATGCATTTGTAAACTTGAGGCGCCAAATAGCGGGAGATCTTTATCGATAGTGACGCGAGAAATTCGTTGGCGGTCTTAAGCTCTTGATTGATGCCTTGAATAATCGCCGCTTGGCGGCGCTGAAGCGCGATGAAGGTAAAACCCGTCACCGCCACAACGACGAAATACATCAACAGATATTTGAGCGAGAACAGATTGCCCGCGATCGGCTGGGTGATGCTCACCTCCTGAATTCCGCGCACGTCGCCGACCTTCCAATCCCGTTTTGGACTTTCTGGATGCGTGTTATGGCAACTCACGCAGGTGGCGCCCATAATGACCGGGGCGACAAGGCGCACGCGGTCCGCGAAGACGTCTCGTGACACCTCGGTCACTTCCTGGCGCGGATTGGCACGCAATTTTTTGAGCGCCATGGACTCGAAAGTGTCAAAATTATGCGGCGCCCGGTTCTTGAAGGGATAGTCCGAAATGAACCGATAGCTGATATTCTGCTGCTGCTCGCTGATCACGTGGCCAAGCTCAATTGACATGGTCGCCGGAATCGGGATCGCACCGGGGATGGTCTCGTAATTATGGGTCACTTGTGTCGATCCCGGCGCCGCCAGGACGCGGCCGACCACTGTCTTTGAATAGTAACCGCGGACGCCACTGATCACAGAGTTGAGATCGCTCGCCTGCCGGAGCAGACTCGCTTCCGTCGCCTTGTGCAGATCGAGCCAAACGGCGACCGGCAGACCAACGAGGAGCAAGACGACAAGCAAAATAAGAACGAGACCACGCGACTGTTTTGTTGTAATCGGCTTGTTTTTCATTGACGCACCCTCGCCAAATTTTTTGAATTATGAAGCAATTTTATCGTTTCGCCGGTTTTGTCACTTTGGCTAGGAATAGGTGATTTTCGAATGAATTGAGCTCGGCGACAACTGTCCTAGCGCATGTCCCGGAAAAGTTGCTCGACTTTTTCGATTAGGACACGCTTTAAGGCATTGAAATATCAATGCGCGGGCGGAGAGCGCCACGCCCTATCGACAGGTAGAACCCACGAACGTGCCAAAGCCCTGCCGGCCGGACTTGCCCCAAGGCCAGCCCGATTTCAGCCTCGGTCAATGGACATTCTGGTGGCCCAGCGCCCATACATAGACGGCTACAGCTTCGAGATCGGAATGAGAGAGCTGGGCGCCGCCCATGGGAGGCATTGCGCTCCTGTATTCCTTGGGGTTCGGCACGCCGCCGGCGATTGTCCGTGTGATCGCGGCGAGACTGCCATCTCCCCACACCCATTTGCCGCGCGTGAGGTCAGGTGCGAGCGGTGTGCCCTTGGCGTTCGAACCGTGGCAGCCTTCGCAGGTTCCGCCGCCTTGACCGTGGTACACACGCTCGCCGCGCGCGACTTGCGCGGCGGTGGCGCCGGGCGGGACCGGCAACGAGGCGACAGCCGCTGGGGCGCCGGCATCCGGATGAATACCTTCGGGCGGTTCCACATTTCCCGCCGCCGCCGAGCCCGCACTGGGAGCGGGAGCGGCTTCGATGCCCGTGACCGCGGCCCCGCCCGAAAAAGTCACGCGCCAAATGCGTCCATGCGCGTCGTCTGAAATATAGAGCGCGCCATCCGGCCCGACCGCTAAACCTGTCGGCCGGTGCGCGGCTCGGCCGGGCTCCTTGACGGCCCCTGCGAAGCCGTCGGCGAATACGACGAATTTCCCTGAGGGTTTGCCGTCCGCGAGCGGCTGAAACACAACATTATAGCCTTCTTGGGGGTATGGAGCGCGGTTCCATGACCCGTGAAACGCGATGAACGCACCTCCCCGATAAGCATCCGGAAACTGATGCCCATCGTAGAGTGCAAGATCGTTGGGAGCCCAGTGCGCCGGGAAAAACGCGATCGGGCCTTGCTTCTGCGCGCACGGCCCGATCGCCTTGCCGCCGTCACCACCATATTCCGGAGCCAGCACCAGCTTCTCCTGGATCCCATCGAAATAGCACTCCGGCCAGCCGTAGTCGGCGCCTTGCTCCAATCGCAGCAGCTCTTCGGCGGGGAGATTGGGGCCCTGCTCCGGCCGGTAAAGTTTCGGCCAATTCTCGGACAACTGATCCCGGCCGTGCTGGGTGACATAAAGACCGCCCGCAACGTCGAATGCGAAGCCCTCGCCATTGCGGATCCCGGTGGCGAAGCGCTCGGCCGGAGAGAAGTGCTGCCCGGTCCTGTTCGCATCGTAGCGCCAGGTGCCGGCGCGCGTTTCGAGCTCGGTGCAGGGATTGCTCCCCGGGGAGTTGAGCGTCCGGTTCTGGACCTGGCAAGAATTGGTGGCGGAGCCGAGATCGATAAAGAGATTGCCCTGCTGGTCGATCGCAAACGGATGCATCGGGTGATCGCCGGTCAGGGGCAGCCCCGAAACGATGACCTCGGGCGGCGCGGTTGGTACAAGCGCTCCGGACGGTAGAGCGTAGCGCACGATGCGATCGTTCACTTCCGCATAAAGCGCGCCGTTGTAGAGGGCGATACCGGTGCCGCCATGGCTGCCGTCCGCGGCACTGTCGCCAAAGCGCTTTATGACGTCGGCGTGCCCATCCCCTTTGATGTCTTGAAGGGCGAGGAGGAACCCGCCCGCCGGAGGCTTGTCGTTTCCGTAATAGCGGCCGCTCCATGTATTGACATAAACAACTCCGTTCGAAGCGACGACAAGGTGCCTTGCATGGCCAACATTGTCCGCGAACACGGTTGCGCAAAAGCCGCGCGGCAGCGTGATCCTCCCATTGTCGCCAGGGCAGGCCTCCGCTTGTGCGCTAGGCGTCTTGCGCTGAGTTTCTGCAAGGGATGGCGAGCTGGCCGCCAACACCAATCCGAATATCAGAAAAATCTTCGCTGCCCGGCCAATGCCGATATGACGATATTTCATGACGTATCCCTGGTAAATAGTTCTACGAGCCGTTCAGGGTGCGTTTGGGGTGCGGTCAGGACGGCCGCACTGGGTGCCCCGGTATTTACTACATAGAGCCCGACGCCGCCGAGGCCAGCCAGCGGCCCGACGCTACGAGGTTGGCGGGCTTGTTTTGGCCGCGCCTAGGCCTGGACTTTCACGCACCACGAAGGGTAGACTATCGTACAGGAGCAACTCGTGAGTCGGCGGCCGCGCATGTACCGGCGCCCCGAGCCATCGTCCAGCCAGGCGCAATCGCGATATTTGTCCGAGTATTTGTAGGGCGGATATTCCCGCGTGGAAGAATTAGCTCATCACTGAAAACTCTCGGCTCCTCCGACGTTGAAGAAGTTTGGGGGGGAGGGGCGATGCTCAAGAGATTCTGTATTGCTTTCATTTTTGTAGCCGCCGGCGGAGTGATAGCCGCTCGCGCTCAAACCGACAGCACTACTGCCGCAGGCCAGAGCCAGAACGCTCCACGGGCAGTCCCATGCCCCCCGCCCGATTGTCCACCGCAAACCCACCGCAGCGTGTCGCAAGATAGCAGACCTCAGTCTGGCGCCGGCACCCTGATCAGGGGCTTCACCCTCTCAGCCCCGCCGCCTCCTTGGCATGCGCACAGCATGTAGATTTTAAGCGCCTCGATCATGCATCTATCTCCGCAACTCGATGGCTACTCGGCTCTGCGCGTGATAAGATCATCTCGCCATGTCATGCGGCTGCAGTCTTAGGTGGGAGAATGAG
>Ga0224556_1000225_pt1 | contig 13648 bp, 10 predicted proteins | sample 714S315metaG_FD_183007 | JGI IMG/M metagenome (GOLD analysis project Ga0224556, IMG submission 183007) | Peat soil microbial communities from Stordalen Mire, Sweden - 717 S3 1-5 | ecosystem: Environmental > Terrestrial > Soil > Wetlands > Peat | place: Sweden: Norrbotten County, Stordalen Mire...
CAGTGCTGCTCGTCGGCTCGCCGGCCTCGGTGGTACCGATGCCGATATACATCTTACGCGGGAGTTCCCTGGTTTTTTCAGCGTCCTTAGTAAGCTGGTTTTTGCCAATCCACAACTCCGGACTCTCCACCAGCACGTGACCGAATAAGCCTGGATATTGCAGTGCGGTGTAGAGGGCAATGTCACCGCCATAGGACGAGCCACCGACGCCCGTATTCATCGCCCCTCGCGAGATGCGGTATCGCTTCTCGATAAACGGCATGACTTCGGTTGTCAGAAAGCGCGCGTATTCTTTGCCGTGAAGGTTCTTGTCGTCGGCGACGCCGTCTTTGCCGTCGAGCGGATCGGGATAGGGCAGATATTCGGAGCTGCGCGCCTCGCCGGCGTTGTCAATGCCGACCACGAACATGGGTGGAATTTTGAAGCCGCCGACCAGGTGCTCCACGGTCTCGTCGACGTGCCATTCGCCCTTGGGGCTGGTCGACTCGTCGAAGAGATTTTGTCCGTCCTGCAAGTACAGCACCGGATAACTGCGGTGCACGTTGTGCGGCGAAAAATAGTTCGCCGGCACCAGCACACGCAAGATTCGTGTGTTATGAAAAATCTTGCTCTCGACGGGCACAATCTCCAGCCAACCAATGACGGTGTGGTCTCTGTCGAACGAGGTGATGGTGGTAACGCCAGGCGTGGTGCTCGACGATTGCGTCTTGGATTTCGCTTTCGCGTTTTGGGCCGTGAGCGGAGCCGTGAACACAGACGATGCGAGAAGTATGGCGATCCAGAGTCTCGACATGAAATCAGCTTAGCAGGGTCGGTGAAGATGGTCTTGCTGTGCAACGGGGCTGTGAAACCAGTTGTTTTTACTTCCTCTCGGCGCCTGAAGGCTTATCCCCTGAGCTTCAAATTTACCAGCTGCATTTCGGGATAGTTCTGGTCCCAGTCGGCCGAGATGTGCTCCAGCGTCATGCGGACGGTCTTGGTCTGGCCTGGACCAATGGGAAAGCGGCCCAGGTCAACCAGATCAGGATAGCCGCCCATCTGGTTCTCCACCAGGACATGCAACGGAATGGTCTCCGTCTGCACCACCTGGTTCATGGAGTTCTTGAAGGTCAGCTTCATGCCGGCGCCGGTCAGCGCCTGGTCACCGGTGTTGGCGATGTTGACGTCGAGATAAGTCACCGTCCCGCCGACGTAATTCTCCGCGGCGCTTAACTTAACGCTTGAGATCTGGAGTTTGGCAGTGTAGGGATTCGGCTGCGCCCCCATCCCGCTCTTATTGCGCGTCAGAACGACGATGATGCCGACCATGACGACGACCGCCAGCAATCCGACGACGAAAGGCGTCCAGTTGCGCTCTTGCGCCTGTTGCTTCGAGGGTGCGAACAGGTCGGCCATGGCTGTGACGATTTTACTCCGAGGATAGCGAGGCGGATGCGAACCAAAGTGCGGACCGCGAGAATAGCAGGCCGCGGCATGTACCACATTGGGCGTAGGGGCACGCTTTTCGCTTAGGTAGAGGCCGAGTGCGGCGTTATAATGAACACATGGCGCGTGGCTGGGAAAGTAAATCTGTAGAAGCTCAAATAGAAGAAGCTGATTCCGGACCTTCAACAAACCAAGACCAATTGTTCTCCGCTGCGGAGCGGCAGACAACCATCAAGAAAAGCGATTTGCTGCTCTCGCGCAAGCGTATTTTGCAAGAGCTGGAAGTTAGCGGCAGCGAACGCTACTCGGAATTGCTGCGGCGCACTCTCGCCGGTCTGGATGCGCAGATCGCTGCGCTGAACTAGGTTGGCCTTCGCTTAGGCTTCGGCGGTCGCGCGGATTCACCCCTGCGGACAGCTGCTGATGCGCGCTCGCGGAGAGAATGCAGGCATCTGGCAGCCGCCGTCCAGCGACGCAGCCGCGCCAGCACTCCCGTTCGGCCTCACACCCACCTGTGATTGCTATCACGGAAGCAAGTTTATTCCCGCTGCACAATGCCCTCAGAGGTGCAGTATGCCAGTGCTCGTGATTGCCGTGGTTTTCTTCGCGATTTTCCTGGTGATGGGCGTAATGGCCGTGACGGCGATGGTAGCCGAGCACCGTGGCCGTCTCTTTAGCGGAAGATGGAGCGATGAACCCAAGCCCGGCAAGCAGTGATTACGGAGCCCAGGACCAGGGTTGTCGAGCGATCACCATCCATCCTGCCGGAGTCCGCGCACTAACGCGCGCCCCGCGGCTGGCTCACGCGGTTTCCAGCACCCGCGCCAGGCAATCTTCACAGAAGCCGCTGTCCTTGATGTCGATCCACTCCACCGCGTGGGAAGGCGCCATGGCGCACTGATAGTCATGGCAATGGGTCAGGCGCAAGGTGTGTCCCAACTCGTGCACCGACTCGACCAGAAGACGATTGGCCAGCAGGTCCGCGTCCTGCGGCAGCCCGTAGAAAGCCTGCTGCAAGCGATGATAAGAAACCACCGCGGAAGTTCCGCCTAACTGGGCCTCGCCAAATACAAACGTCAGAATCGGAATGTACAAGTCCAGTTGCGTGATCCCGAGCAGGCGCCATGTGCTGCTGTTAATGTAGCGCTGCATGCTGCCGAGTATCTCGGAGGAGTGATATTGCTGCCGTTCGGCGTGTCGGGCAAATGCGGGATCGAGGGGCGGCGAGAGTATCTCTGTGCGCACCCGAAACTTCTGCGCCAGCGCCTGCGCGAGCCAATCCAGCAGTGGAGCGTCAATGGTGCCGATCGGGAGTAGTTGGAGGCGTTTCATGGAAAGGCAGCAGCTGCGAGCCGCGAGCTACGAGCCACCAAGTCTTGCTTATGATTTTGTTTTAGCCGTGTTGTTGCGACAGTTCGCAGTAAGCCCGAAAGCATTCGTTGCACTTCGACGACATGTTGTTGCAATTCGCTATAGGCGTCCTCCGGGAGTATTCCAAGGTCACGCGCTAATAGAAGGAAATATTCCAATTCGACTACCGAGCCAGCAGCTGTGTTCAGGAAATGATGAAATTCCCCGTCTCCACCACGACCGTATCCCTCCGCGATGTTTGCGGCCACTGACGCACTTGCCCGGCGCATCTGGCTGGTAATGCCATAAAGTTCTTCGCGTGGAAAAGTGCTCGTATGTCGGTAAATGGCCAACGTCAGCAGGTGCGCCTTCTCCCATACCTTTAGTTTCCTGAAGTCCTTCATTGGGCTCCTTAAGCTTCGAGCTTACAGCTTCGATCTCGCGGCTCGCGGCTCGTAGCTAACAGCTAGCTGCTAGTTGCTCCTTCTCCTTCCGGTTCCACCCGTACTTCTTTAGCTTGTGATGTAGTGTCACCCGGTCGATGCCGAGGATTTCGGCGGTCCGCGTCTGATTGCCGCTGCACTCGTCCAGCACGCGCAATATGTGCGATCGTTCCACATCTTCCAAATTGCGAACGTCGCCGATGCCCAGGCCGGCGCCGTTCTTGGCCTTCAAGGAAAAATCCGGCTCGCGCAGTTCCGGTTCCTGGGAGACCACCATCGCCCGTTCGACCGCATTCTCCAACTCGCGCACATTGCCCGGCCAGTTGTACTGTTGCAGGCCGTTCATCGCTGCGGGCGAGACGCTCGTGATTCGTTTGCCCATCTCGCGCGAGAACTTGCGGACAAAGTAGTCCACCAGCGCCGGAATGTCTTCCCGGCGCTCGCGCAGGGGTGGGATCTCGATGTGAAAAACATTCAGGCGGTAGTAAAGATCAGGGCGGAACTTGCCTTCCTCAATCAATTGCTCCAGATCTTTGTTGGTCGCGGCCACCACGCGGAAATCCACCTTGATGGTCTGATTGCCGCCCACGCGGACAATCTCGCGCTCCTGTAGGACGCGCAGCAGGTCGGTCTGGGTCTTCAGGCTGATGTCACCGATCTCATCGAGGAAAACGGTGCCACCTTCGGCAATTTCGAACTTGCCCTTCTTGCGGTACTGCGCGCCGGTGAACGCGCCCTTCTCATGTCCGAACAGTTCGCTCTCCAGCAGAGTCTCGGTCAGGGCGCCGCAGTGGATGACCACCAGGGGATGAAAGCGTCGCGGACTGCCGGCGTGGACGGCGCGGGCGACCAGTTCCTTACCCGTGCCGCTCTCGCCCGTCACCAGCACCGTCGCATCGGTGGGAGCTACGGTCTCTATAGCGTCGAAGACGTGCTTCATGGCCGCACCTTGTCCGATGATGTCCGAAGGGCGGCCAATCTCGGCGACTGTCTCTTTCAAGCGCACGTTCTCCTGCTGGGTGCGGCGATGCGACACTGCCTTGGCGATGATGTGAGCAATCTCGTCCGGATCGAGCGGCTTGTTGACGTAGTCATAAGCGCCGTTCTTGAGCGCAGCCACGGCCGTTTCCACCGAGGCATAGCCGGTCATAATGATGACCAGCATGTCGGGATGAATTTCGTGCAGCCGCCGCTGCAACTCGATGCCATCGGTACCGCGCATCTTGATGTCCACAAGTGCGACATCGAAAGTCTGCTCAGCTACGCGCGTAAGCGCCTCGTTCGCATTCTCCGCCGTGGCCACTTCGTAACCCTCTTCCGCGAACCACTTGGCCAGGGAATCACGAACACTAAGTTCGTCGTCAACGATTAACAGCTTGCCTTGCGTCATCTTTCTACCTCATCTCAGCCAGCGTGCGATCCGCGTCGTCGCGGACCGCGGGTCTCTGGCTGTCTATTGGCAGCACGATCTTGAATGTTGTTCCTTCTCCCACAACCGATTTCAGCTCGATGTGCCCGCCGTGGCGCTCCACGATGTTCTGGCTGATGGCCAGCCCGAGTCCGGAACCACCCGATTCCTTCGTGGTGTAAAACGGCTCGAAAATGTGGGCGAGATGTTCCTCGGGGATGCCGATGCCGTCGTCGCGAATTACCAGCGCAAGCGAGCCCGCACTTACCCGCGTCCCAATCCACAGATTCCCCCCTTGCGGCATGGCGTCAACGGCGTTGATTACCATGGCGAGCACCACTTGCTCCACCTGGGCAGGATCGCAATGCGCGGTGGGCAAGTCCGTGATCAAGTCCAGGTTTACCTGGATGCCGCCGAGATCCAGCTTGTGCTGCACCAGTCGCAGACAGCGGTCGACGACCTGGTTCAGATCGCACCAGGCCAGATTCATGGGCGACACGCGCGAGAAGCTGAGCAAGTTCTTGACCAACTCTCCACAACGTTTGCTCTCGCTGGCCACCAGGTCGAGCGAGCCCCTCATCTCCTCTTGCTTAGGTGAAGCCGGGGTGCTTTTTTCGATCCAGCGCTTTACCAGCTTGGAATAGGTCAGGATTCCCGACAGCGGATTGTTGATCTCATGGGCCACGACGGCCGCCATCTTGCCGATGGTCGCCATCTTCTCTACGTGCAGCATGGTCTGGTGGGCCTGCTTCAACTCGCGCGTCTTCTCCTCGACGCGATCTTCCAGCGTGCGAGCCCAGGCGGTGATTTCAGCCTGCGCTACTTGCAGGCGGTTGCTCATGTCGTTGAACGACTGCGCCAGTTCGCCGACCTCATCGTGAGAGTGGACAGGAATCTGGTAGCCCAGCTTGCCGCTGGCGATGCGCTCGGTGCCGGTCTCCAGTTCGCGCAGCGGATTGTGCACCACGATCCAAACGAAGAGACCGCTCAAGCAGACGACACCCAGCAAGGCCAACGCAGTGTAGATCGTCATCTCGCGAGTCTCGTGCGCCAGACCCTGATCGACTTTGGCGAGCGAGAGGTTGGTGTCGAGCACGCCCAGAATCTGCGTTCCCGCCGGATGAGCGTGGCAAACCGCATTGGAGCAGGCGGGCTCATTCTCCAGAGGTGTGATAACGCCCAGCACACGCGAGCCTTCGGCGCGATAAACCCGGAAGCGGTCAGAACGGTTCAGAACGGCCAGCGGCTTGGACTTTTCATGGCAGGCGTAGCAGGCTTCCGCGTTCTTGTTCACCATGGTGCCCACTTCGGCAGGCGCCGTGGAATAGCTGATCACGCCTTGCGGATTCATGATGCGGACGCGGACCATGCCCGGCTGATCGGCCATGTTCAACATCATTTCGTAGAGACCGATACGGTCGTTGTTCAGCATGTAGCGTGAGGCGCTGCGCCGCAGCACTTCACTTTGCTGCTCGGCGCTGACCAGGGCTGCATCTTCCAGATGCTTACGCTGATCGCGAATGCTGAAGTATCCGAAAAGGGAGAAGATGATGATCAGGACGACGAAGATCGAGACCATCAGTTTGGCGCTGATGCTCTGTCCCAGCCGCCGCAACCAGCGAGGAGAGGCCGAAATGGGGCTTCCCGGCTTCTTTGCAGTGGAAGCCCCGCTCGAATTGTCAGTCACCCGCATGGGCAGGTACCGCTAATTCATTCACAACCGCTTCCGGTTGGTAAACCGTTTCGCGCAGTGCCGGAATGTGCGCCTTCTCCTCTGGGAAGATAGGCAGGTATTTCGCCGCAAAGCCGAAGATGGCGAAGCCTAGCGCGACGAACATGGCGGTGATCACGACCTCTGTCCACTTCGGCGTGTAGCGCCCGCCGACTGCGCTCTCCACTCCGGTAATGGCGACGTTGAGGCGATTGGTTACGAAGCCAAGCAGGCAAAGCACAGCGGCGAGGTACAAGCCTTGCGCGCTCTCGCGAATCTTAGGCACCAACAGCATTCCCAGCGGAATCAAGACCGAGAGGAATATCTCCAGCAGGAAGAAGCGCTGCTCATAGCTCGGCTTGAAGACCAGACCCAGGACACCGCGATGATAGAAGTCCTCGAACTTCAGGATGCCGTAGAGCGCCAACACCACGACGAGCACGCGACCCAGATCGCGAAGGATGGGAAGCTCGATCTCACGGCCAAAGTACTTCGAGCTCATTGAGGACTCGAAGATCGTCATGGCCAGCCCAACCGAAATTGCCGACAGGAAGAAGAACACCGGCAGCAGCGGACTGTACCAGAAGGGATGCAGCTTGTTGGGCATGATGAGATACAGCGTGCCCAGCGACGACTGATGGAGCGTCGAAAGCAACACGCCCAGGATCACGAACACCACCATCACGCTGCGGACGATTCTCAGCGCCCGGTGCAGATGGAAGTGCTCCAGCACGATGGGCGAGAACTCCAGCGCCAGTACCGTGGTGTAGAGCATCACGCAGTAGGCGACTTCGAACATTACCGAGTGCGGATTGCGCATGATCAGCGGATGCCAGATGTTCCACGGCAAGCCGAGGTCGTACATCAGCGCCGCGCAAACAAGTAGGTAGCCGAGAAACGCAGTGAGGATTGTCGGACGGATGATGGAATGAAAGCGTTTGATGTTGAAGATCTCGACTGCGGCGGTCAGGGTAAAGCCGCCGGCCGCCAGCATCACACCGCACATCACGTCGAAGCCGATCCAGAGTCCCCAGGGAAACTGATCGGACAGATTGGTGGACGCACCCAGCCCGCGGAAGAAGCGGATGAAGGTGCAGTAGACTCCGGCCACCATAATGACGGCGAAGACGGCCTTCCAGAAGGTGAATCGCATGCGGGGAACTGTCATTGGACACCGCCTTTGAACTCGTTTTCTTTTTCCTGGGCTTCGGCCTCGGCCACGTCCTGGCGGCGATGGGTGATCCAGTAAATACCACCCAGCATGGTGCCAAAGAGTGGAACGAAGTCGGGAATGCGCGACAGCACCTGGTAGGTGTAAAGAGGAAGCGCGCGCTCGGTAAGGTCCGCGCGGAAGCCGAAGTTGTTGAAGCCGATTGACGACAGCAACATCACGGAGGTCCCGCCTACTTCGGTCTCGCCGAAGATATGGTGCAGATAGGTGTCAGGATTGTCGTGAACGCGCTTCTTGGCTTCTTCCAGCAGCGCGTCGCGATCGCCAAACAGGGTCGCGCCAGTGGGGCAAATCTCGGCGCAAGCGGTCTGCTTGCCGGCGACGACGCGTTTGCTGCACATGATGCACTTGCGCACGCCGGGAATCGCCTTCTCCCATTCGTACTTGGGCACGCCAAAAGGACAGGCTGCCATGCAATAGCGGCATCCCATGCACTTGCTCTTGTCGTAGGTGACGGGGCCGAGGGCGGTTTTCTTCAGGGCGCCCACCGGACAAACCGAGGCGCACGCCGGGTCTTCGCAGTGCATACACAGCCGCCGCATGAACTTGTCGTCTTTGGTGAGGACGGTGGTGTATTTGTGCGCCGAGGTCACCGGCTGGGCTGCAATCGTGTCGTCGTAGGGGAGGCCGTTTTCCGTAGCGCAGGACTGCTCGCACTGCTTGCAGCCGATGCACTTGGTTGCATCGTAGAGAATTCCTTTGCTCATGACGTTCTCCAAAGGCCTCAACGAGCGCGGAGTTGCGGTGGTTGGGGCCAGATCGCCCAGGCGGCCCGGTCGGACCTCGGCAGGGAGAATCGGCGCGGTCGATTGCGCCGTCGGGCGATCACTAGTCGGGGGAAGGGCCCGTTTGAGGCCGGCCAGCATGGGCCAGCCTGAAGCGAGTCGAACCGTAGGCGAGCCTATTTCAGTGTCTTCACGTAAGCAGCCAGCTTGCCAGCCTCGGCGGCGCTAACACCCTTGTTGGCGAAAGCGTGCATGGCTTTCTTTTGCGGGCCACCGTTCTCGATGAAGTCGACCAGTTGATCGTCCGTGGCATCTTGCACGGCCGGGGAGGAGAAAGCCGGCGCGCCCATCTTCTGGCCGGCAGCGCTGCCCTTACCGTCAGCGCCGTGGCAAGCAGCGCATTTTGCCTTGTAAACGTCCTCTTGCGCCCAAGAGAGATTCGGTAGCGCGAAAAACAGACCAACGGCAATGACTAGAACAGCTAGAATGACTTTCTTCATGATTTCTCCGGATTGACGTATGAACGCATACAAAAAATCAATCTGCGTACGATTAGGTACGATTTCAGTGTGAGACATGGACTTAGGGGAAGCTGTGACGGGAGTCACTCCCGCAAGTGATGGATTTCGCAACATGGTGGGTCGAGTGAACATTGGAAGGTGCGGAGGTTTGCTACAGCGCGTAGGAATTACCAGGGAAAACCGCAAAGAATCTCAGCAGGGCAATAGGCGTTGATGGGGCACGCTGATGAAAGTTGCACCAATAAACAGGGCCGAAAGCCATCGCCTGTTGATTTTCCAATGCCTGCGGCGCGGCTGAAGCCGTGCTCTTTCAAAACCCATGCTCAATCAGATTTTTCCAGGGGCTAATCGCCGCTTGCGGTGGGGGCGAGCTCGGTACTGCGTGCCGGTTTAGGCCGGCTGCGGCGTGGATTCATGAGGTTAAGAAATCCACAAATCACCCAGTATCCGGCTGCGACACCAAAGGCAAAGGCGGCCACAATGGTGAGCAGGAGCAGGATGGAAGTAGATAAAGTCGTCATAATCCGCCAGTTATTTTTTCCGAATGTCCCGCTCAGTGTCGCGGATGTTCCATCGGAGTCGTGTAAGTCATCGGCATTCTTAGCGGCCAGCACCAACTGTGATGCTTTACTTTACCTCGCATTGACGCCCGGCGGTGTTGACAACTAAGATACGTCAGTAGACCTGCGCCTGCACCCTTCCGGACTTTTCAGAGCCGTTCATTACCGTGAAGCGAGGGTTTCGGGGCCACTCCCGATGCGCGCTCCGGCGTTCCCGGCAGCGCAAAAGGGCCGGCCTGAAGGCAGGGGTTGGAACCAGAATTATCCATGGGCATTACCAGCATCAGCGTCCGCGGGGCACGGCAGCACAACCTGAAGAACATTCACGTCGAGATTCCGCGCAATACCTTGACCGTGATCACCGGCCTCAGTGGTTCGGGCAAATCGTCGCTCGCCTTTGACACGATCTATGCGGAAGGGCAGCGCCGCTACGTGGAGACGCTTTCGGCCTACGCGCGTCAGTTTCTCGATCAGATGGAGCGGCCCGACGTGGACAGCATCGACGGCCTGAGCCCGTCGATTGCCATCGAACAAAAGACTACCAGCCGCAGCCCGCGTTCGACAGTGGGCACCATCACAGAGATCTATGACTACTTGCGCCTGCTCTATTCGTCGATTGGCATTCCGCATTGCCCGCAATGCGGCCGGCAAATCTCGCGGCAATCGGCGGACCAGATTGTGCAGCAGGTGATGGCGCTGAAGCCCGACGAGCGTGTCATGGTGCTGGCGCCCATTGTGCGCGGGCGCAAAGGCGAGTTCAAGAAGGAGCTCGACAAGCTGGCGCAGCAGGGATACACGCGCGCCCGCGTTGACGGCGAGCTGCGCAACATTGCCGACGACGAGATCAAGCTCGACAAGCGTAAGAACCATACCATCGAGTTGGTGGTCGACCGCCTGCTGGTGAAGCCGGGAATCGAAGGCCGCCTGGCTGCTTCGGTGGAGCTGGCGATGAAAGAGGCGAACGGATTGGTGCAGGTCGCGGTGGTCGGTGGCGACGAGCGACTATATTCCTCCAAACTGGCGTGCCCCGAGTGCGGCATCAACGTTCCCATGCTGGAGCCGCGCTCCTTCTCCTTCAACAGCACGTACGGAGCATGTCCGGAGTGCAATGGACTGGGCAGCAAATACGATTTTGATCCGGCAAAGGTCATCAACGACTGGTCGAAGCCGTTGCTGGACGGCGGGTTGGGACCGGGGTCGGCTTCGCAGAATTTGATTCGCATCGTGCAACTTGCCGCACAGGCATATGGCTTCAACCTTGCGACGCCCTTCGAGCAACTGCCGCGCAAGACGCAGAACCTGATTCTCTATGGCCCGGAGCAGGCAGAGAAGAAGCGCGGCGGCTTTCTCGGCGTGTTTGCCTATCTGCGCCAGGGGATGGAGGACAGCTCGTCAGAGGGTTATCGCGAGTGGCTGCTGGACCACATGTCAGCGACGACATGTCCTGCGTGCCAAGGCAAGCGGCTGCGTGCGGAAAGCCTGGCGGTGAAGGTAAACGGCATGTCCATTGCCGATTTCACCGCGCTGCCGGTATCGCGCGCGGTCGAGGCTGCTGCGCAGATCAAACTTTCGGAGCGCGAAGAAAAGATCGCCGGCAGGATTCTGAAGGAAATCGCCGAGCGCCTGGGATTCCTGAACGCTGTCGGGCTAGGCTATATCTCGCTGAACCGCTCCGCGGCGACCTTAAGCGGTGGTGAAGGCCAGCGCATTCGCCTGGCAACACAAATAGGATCGAAGCTGCGGGGCGTGTTGTATGTGCTGGACGAGCCGTCGATCGGATTACACCATCGTGATAACGATCGCCTGTTGCAGGCGCTGGAATCGCTGCGCGACCTGGGCAATACGGTGCTGGTGGTGGAGCACGACGAAGACACCATTCGCCGCGCCGATTATGTCATCGATCTGGGACCAGGCGCAGGCCGTCACGGGGGCGAAGTGGTCGCCAGCGGCACGCCCGAGCAGATAGAAGCCGCGCCGCGGTCCCTCACGGGGCAATATATTTCTGGGCAGAAGCGGGTTACGGACCGTCATCTGCGGCGGTCGCCCAACGGTAACGCCATCACCATCCTGGGCGCGCGCGAGAACAATCTGAAGAACCTCGATGTGACGTTCCCGCTAGGTGTGATGACGGTGGTGACCGGGGTCTCGGGCTCGGGCAAATCGACGCTGGTCAACGACATTCTGTACCGCGCGCTGGCCAAAGCGTTGTACCGCTCGCGCGAGGAGCCCGGCGAGCACAAGTCGATCACCGGGACCGAGTTTATCGATAAAGTCATTCGTATCGACCAGTCGCCCATTGGCCGCACACCGCGTTCGAATCCCGCGACCTACACCGGCGTCTTCACGCAGATTCGCGACCTCTATGCCATGCTGCCGGAATCGCGCGAGCGCGGCTACAAGGCGGGGCGCTTTTCTTTCAACGTGGCCGGTGGACGTTGCGAAGCTTGCCAGGGCGAAGGCCAGCGCCGCATCGAGATGAACTTTCTGCCCGACGTCTACGTGCTATGCGAAGTCTGCGGCGGCAAGCGCTACAATCATGAGACGCTGGCGGTGAAGTACAAGGGATGTTCGATCGCCGACCTGCTGGAGACGCCGGTCGCAGACGCGCTGCCCATCCTGGAAAATATCCCGCAGATCAAGCAGAAATTGCAGACGCTGGTCGATGTAGGACTGGGTTACATTCATCTTGGACAATCGGCGGTCACGCTGTCCGGCGGCGAGGCGCAACGCATCAAGCTGGCGCGCGAACTCAGCAAGCGGCAAACCGGCAAAACGCTCTATCTACTGGATGAGCCGACCACGGGATTGCACTTTGAAGATGTGAGCAAGCTGCTGGAAGTGTTGCACCGGCTGACCGATCTGGGGAACAGCATTATCATCATTGAACACAACATGGACGTGATTCGTAATGCGGACTGGATCATCGACCTTGGCCCGGAGGGCGGTGAAGAGGGCGGGCGCATGGTCGCGCAAGGCACTCCGGAGCAGGTCGCGCGCACCAGGAAGTCGTATACCGGACAAACATTAGCCAAACTGCTTCCAGCAGCGTCCAATAACAAAGGGAGTGGAGAGGCAGTGGCCGCCGTACAGAGGATCGACGGCGGCTAAGAAGCTGGTTTCGCTTTGAAGAGTGCTGCTTTAGTAGCAGTTTCGCAACTGAGCTTGTCATGTTTGAAGGGGCACGCCTTCAGGCGTGCCGCTAAAGCCAAGCAGAAATCCGGTTTTAGCCGCTGAGGGTGCGAGACCGCAGGGCCTAAAGGCCGATTCCTTATATGCCTTTGAAGGCACGGCTCACGCCATGCCCCTGCAAGGCCGGATCCAGAAATACGACGAATACCCATGTCACTACCATCGAACCCGCTGCCTGAATACGTCGAGAGCGCGCCATTGGCTCCGCCCGTGGTGGAGCAACCCCTTGATACCACTCCCACAGTAATCGTTGGACCAGCGGAGAAGCCATTCCCCGCGTGGTCGGGCTGGGATGTGTTGGCGATCCTGGTATTCACGCTGGTGGCCATCCTTGTCTTCACCATCGGAGCAATGTTCGTTGCCCACGCTCTTCCGCGGTATCACAACGCGACATTTACCGACCTGGCCACGAACGCAGCGGTTGTGATTGGCGCACAGACGGCAGCCTACCCCATTGTTCTGTTGTTCATCTTCCTGATGGTGCGCACGCGCTCTCGGCAGGGCTTTGGGAAAGCGATTCAGTGGAATTGGCCGGGAGTGACTGCGCCGGCGTTTCTGATAGGCGGGGTGATGCTGGCGCTTGCAGTTGAGGGCATGGCGCGGTTTCTGCCCATACCGAAGTCGCTGCCGATGGACGCGTACTTTCACGACGCAACCAGCGCCTACATGATGGCGGCCTTCGGAATGACCCTGGCGCCACTGCTGGAAGAACTGTTCTTCCGGGGATTGTTGTATCCGCTGCTGCGCCGAGCCTTTGGCCTGATTGTGGCCGTGCTGCTGACCGCGGCGGCGTTCGCTGCCATCCATGGCGCTCAGTTAGGTTATGCCTGGGCCCCGGTGTTCAGTATCTTTGTGGTTGGCGTGGTGTTCACCGTGGTGCGGATACGGACCAACTCCGTGGCCGTTTCCTTTCTGATGCACTGTGGGTACAACTTTGCGCTGTTTGCAGCGTTGTGGCTAGCCAGCGATCATTATCGCCATCTGGAGAAGGTGACGGGCTGAGGATGGTATGGTGAAACTATGGCGGCAAGCGCGCGCGAACAACTGTTAGCTCTGCTGGCTGAGAAATCGTTTCGCCTGGGCCA
>Ga0224556_1000226_pt1 | contig 13636 bp, 15 predicted proteins | sample 714S315metaG_FD_183007 | JGI IMG/M metagenome (GOLD analysis project Ga0224556, IMG submission 183007) | Peat soil microbial communities from Stordalen Mire, Sweden - 717 S3 1-5 | ecosystem: Environmental > Terrestrial > Soil > Wetlands > Peat | place: Sweden: Norrbotten County, Stordalen Mire...
CACTCGCGGGACGGCCAAGGGCGGCGGCATCACCCGCGTTGGCAGCGACACGCTCATCATGGCGTACGCGCATGTAGGCCACGACTGCGTCATCGGCGATCATTCCATGCTGATCAACGCGGCCACGCTCGCCGGACACGTTACCGTGGAAGAATGGGCGGTGGTGGGCGCGCTCTGCCCCGTGCATCAGTATGTGCGCATTGGCGCGCACTCCTACATTGGGGGAGGGACGACGATCACACAGGATGTGCTGCCGTACTCCATGACCAGCGCCGAGCGCGACACTCATGCTTATATGCTAAACAAAGTTGGCCTGCTACGGCGCGGCTTCTCGCAGGGGCGGATCGCAGCGTTGCATCATGCATTCAAGGTGCTGCTGGCCTCGAAGCTCAACACCTCGCAGGCAGTGGAGAAGCTGCGCTCCCAAGGTGCGCAGGACGATGACGTGGAAGCGCTGCTAAAGTTCATCGAGAGCTCGCAGCGGGGGATCATCAAGTAGTCAGTAGTCAGTAGTCAGTAGTCAGTTCTCAACATGCCAGAAGCGCTGCAAGATCGCATTGGTCTCATCGCCGGGAATGGAAAATTCCCTTTCCTGGTGCTGGACGCTGCGCGCTCGAAGGGCTTGCAGGTTGTGGTCGCTGCGATCAAGGAAGAGACCTTTCTCGAGATCGAGCAGCACGGCGCGTCGGCGGTTTATTGGTTGTCGTTGGGCGAGTTGTCCAAGCTGATCGAAACTTTCAAGCGCGAAAACATCACGCGCGCCATCATGGCCGGCCAGGTCAAACACCGGCAGATCTTCAGCAGCATCAAGCCGGACTGGCGGCTGGCCAAGCTGCTGCTCGCACTCACCACGCGCAACACCAACTCGCTGATTGGCGCGGTCAGCAAGGTCCTGGCCGACGAAGGCATCACGTTGATGAACTCCACCGAACTGCTGGAGCCAATGCTGGCCACTGAGGGTGTGCTGACGCGACGCGCGCCCAGCGATTCCGAGCGAACCAACATCACCTACGGACACGCTGTCGCCGATCACCTGTCACGCTTCGACATCGGCCAGACCGTGGTCATCGCCGAGGCCGCCTGCATCGCGGTGGAAGCGATGGAAGGGACCGACGCGACCATCCTCCGCGCCGGCGAAATCATGAAGTCACCTGCGCTGGGCAAGGAGCCTTCAACCTTGAGCCGCGCGCTGACCGTTGTGAAAGTTGCCAAGCCGAACCAGGACATGCGCTTCGACGTGCCGGTGGTGGGACTGCGCACCATTGAGACGATGAAGCAGGCAGGGGCCACGTGCCTGGCTTTGGACGCGGCACGATGCCTGCTTCTGGATAAAGAAGCCATGCTGGCGGCCGCTAACGATGCGGGGATTTGCATCATCGCCGAGACGCCAGTCCACCACATTCCGCATCACGGCGGTTAAGACCTGCAAAGCGTCCCCTCGGGGAGTGAAGTCGTCTGCCATGGCAGGGAGACGCAGCCACAACGTAGAGTCCCGCGACCCCAAACGCAAGCCGGCAACTGAGACCCGGCGACTGACAACTCTTGGCGCGGCTGTGTAAACTTCTCTTGCCTCCTAATGTCGCGATTCTTTCTGCATTTTCGCATGGCCCTGTGGCGCGCTTTTCAGCACGACGCCTTCGCCGTCGCCAAGGGGGCGGCTTTCTCCGCCATCCTGACCTTGTTTCCCGCGGTCCTCGTGTTGGCTTCCGTCCTGTCTGCGTCGCGCATGACGGAACTGCTTTTTCGCGAAGTGAGTCACGCCCTCGGCCGCATCCTTCCCGAAGGCACGCACTCCGCGGTGCTACAGTACTTCACCGGAAGCAAGCCGCTAGGTGTCCGCTTCCTTCTGACCGTCATTGTCATCACTTTGTGGACGGGATCCGGCGTCATGATCTCCTGGATGGAAGGCTTCCGTAATGCCTATCAGATGCCGAAAATCTGGGGCCTGGTGAAGGAACGCTTGATCGCTTTCCTCCTGGTCGTCATGGCAGGAGTGCCTCTGGTTTTTGCGTCGTTTCTCCTGGTGTTCGGCAATCAGATCGAGCAGTGGATTGTCTACCGTGTGGGCCACGAACTTGGGCCCTACATTCTCGGCCTGTGGACGGCGCTGCGCTGGATCATCGCTACCCTGACCAGCATTGCAGTCATCGGTCTCATCTATCATCACGGCGTTCCCCGGACGCAGCCGTGGCATCGCGTGTTACCGGGGTCGGTGCTGGCCACGGTGTTATGGTTTGTCTCCACCGTCATTTTTGGCGTTTATCTGCGCCGCTTCGCCAACTACGACATTATTTACGGCTCGGTTGCAACCGCCATCGCGTTAATGACCTGGCTGTATCTGGTGTCGATGGCGATCCTAATCGGCGCGGAATTCAATGCGGTGCGCTATCCGCGCTTTCTGTTTGGAGCACACTCGGATCTTGCGCCTCCGCAGAAACGCGCCTCGGCAAGTTGATCGGCAAAACCATGACCAATCTCGCGCAGAACAATCCTTCGGGAAATCCGCTTGGCAGCGCCTATCCGACGCAACGCCGCGCCAAGATCGTCTGTACGATCGGGCCGGCCTGCAACTCAGAAGAGATGATCCGGGAGTTAATGCAAAGCGGCATGGACGTGGCCCGGCTGAATTTTTCCCACGGCGCGCATGAGGACCATGCCGTGGTAATTCAGCGGCTGCGCAAGGTTGCCGGCGAACTCGAGCGGACGATCTGCATTCTTCAGGACCTGCAAGGGCCGAAGATCCGTACTGGCCGCCTGATGGATCGCATTCCCATCGCGCTGCAAAAAGGACAGACGGTCACCATCACTTCGCGCGACGTGATGGGCACGGCCGAAATCATTGCCACGACCTATCAGGAGCTGGCCAAGGACGTGAAACCGGGCGAGCACATTCTACTTTCGGACGGACGCATGGAGTTGGTGGTGCAGCAGGTCCGCGATGGCGATGTTATTTGTGAAGTGCTCAACGGCGGCCTGATGGGCGAGCATCAGGGAATCAATCTGCCGGGAACGAACGTCAGTATTCCTTCCCTGACCCCGAAAGACGAGGTCGATCTTGAGTTCGGATTGAAGCACGCGGTTGATGCGGTTGCGATTTCTTTTGTCCGCACGGCTGAGGACGTGTTGCGCGCCCGGCGGGCCATCACCTCGCGCGGTGGCAACGTTCCCCTGATTGCCAAGCTGGAGAAGCCGCAGGCCATCGACAATCTCGATTCCATCCTGGAAGCTGCCAACGGCGTGATGGTGGCGCGCGGCGATCTGGGCGTCGAAGTGGCGCCGGAGAAAGTGCCGCTCATCCAGAAACGCGTCATCCGCCGCGCCCTTGATTTTCGCCGCCCGGTCATCACGGCAACGCAGATGCTGGAGTCGATGACAGATAGTCCGCGACCCACGCGGGCCGAGGCCAGCGATGTCGCCAACGCCGTCTTCGACGGCACCGATGCAGTCATGCTTTCGGGCGAGACGGCGGTCGGCAAATATCCTCGCGAAGCGGTGGCGATGATGGCCCGCATTGTTGCCGAGGCGGAGAGCGACGTACGGCAACCGCTGTTGCCCGAGCATCGCCGAGCAACGCGCCTGTCGGTTGCCGAGACCATCTGCGAATCGATGGCCCACGCCGCGGAGCATCTCGATCTGCGCGCCATCGCGGTCTTCACCGAAACGGCCACCACCGCGCGCATGCTTTCCAAGTACCGCCCCGACGCCGTTATTTATGCATTTACGCAGTCCCAGGCCGTGTGCAACCGTATGAACCTGTTGTGGGGAGTTACGCCCGTGCTGTGCCCCGCCGACTTGTCGGTGGAACTCATGGCCGACTTTGCCGCGCGAGAGTTGATGCGCGTGAACGTGCTGGCGCCGGGGCAGGTGTTCGGCCTGATTGCGGGGACAACCCAGATTGCCGGAGCTACGAACTTTCTGCGGCTGATCACTGCCGGCGGCGTGTCTTGAAGGAGAGCAGCTGTGCCTGCGCCGTTGCAGTGGCGTGGCGACGCACTCCAGGCGAGAGGAGATAAGGAACATGGCTGAAGAAATCGTATCCCTGGCTGTCATGGAAGCGCTGCCCGGCAAGGAGGACGAACTGATGAGTACGCTGTGCGAGCTCTACACCATGATGCACGCGAAAGGTTACTGCCGCGATACGCTGCATCGCGATACTTCGCGCCCGGATCGATTTGTGCACATGCGCTACTGGAGCTCGCCCGCGATGCGGGCCGAAGCCCAAGCCGACCCGCAGGTACACCACTATTGGCTGAAGCTACCCGAGCTGTGCACCATGTCCTTCGTCTATGAGAGCCTGGAGAAGGTGTTTGAGAGCTAGCTATCGGCTGTCAGCCATCCGCTTTGGAAGTAGCGGGAATTAACGCGTTGGGTGATTCCGATTTTGCTAAATGCTAATTGCTGAAAACGCCAAATGCGGAATTCAAGCTGAGAGCTGATAGCGCCTTCAATTCACCCATGGCCCGCGTGTGTCCCCATTCTTCTTGCGTGGTTCGCGCTCACTGGGATCGCGGAAGTTACCCAACTCGTCGAAGTAGTCGTCGTGCTTGTAGTCACCGCGGTCGTCATGCTTCCGCATGTAGACTTCAAACTTCCGTGCCGCACGCTTGCGCTTCCAGCGGTAGTAGGAGTTGCGCAGCCCAAACGCGCGCTCCGAAGCGGCGTATCCGAAGCCGCGTCGCGGAATAAACTTCAGCCAGATATAAGCGAACACCAGCCCGCCCAGGTGCGCCATGTAAGCGATGGATTGCCCACCGCCATGCGCGATGGACAAGGCCCCATACAGAGCCAGAAAGATGATACCGATGACAAAGTACTTGGCTTTGATCAGAAACGGCAGGGGGAACAGCATCACTTCGGAATCGCCGTGCAGCATCCCGAAGGCCAGCAGCAGGCCGTAAATGCCGCCTGAGGCTCCGACCGTCAGGGTGCGCGGCGAAACCCCCAGCACCCCCGTGAACGACACCACCACGGTAACCAGCGCCGCCCCAATCACGCAGAAGAAATAAAACTGGAGGAAAAGGTTGTAGCCCCAGTCCACTTCTAACTGCGCACCGAACATCCACAGGGCAAGCATGTTGAACAGCAGGTGCAGCAGCCCGTAATGCAGGAAGGAGTACGTGATCAGCTGCCAGACTTCACCGTGAACGACTGCGTAGCCTTCCAGTCCCAGATGGTTGTAGGCCCACACCGCGAACAGCGCCGTGCCGTTGAAAGCTTCGAACAGGGAGAACAGCAGAAAGATCACGCCGTTGGCGATGAGCAGTTGCTTCACCGCCCGCGTGAACGGCGGAAAACTCAGTCCCATGCCGGAAGTGCGTCGCATAGCTTACTCCATTCTTACTTCGCCGGTTTCAGCGTTCCGGCACCGGCACCATCGCCAAACTCCGATGCCCCTTCGCATCCACGGCGCGCACCGCAAAGATTACATTGTCCTTCGACACCGGCACAGTGACGCGCGTAACATTTCCTACTCTCGTCACATGCTCCCAGTCCGCCGCAGTGGTGTCGCGCCACAACACTTCATAACCTGTCGCCAGTCCGCCGGGCGAAGCCTTCCACTCTAGAGTGGAATCGTTTTGCAGCGCTTTCGTCAACAGGCGAACATCCACCGGAGGCGCCGGTGCCGACGCCAATTCCGCCAGCGTGGCCGCGTTTAGGCGCGCCACTTTTGCGGTGTAATCGTAGTCCACGAACTTCGGCAGGTCGCCGTATTCCACACCGTTCTCCGTGCGGACGTCCTGGTGTTGATGATTGTAGTTCTCGCGAAACTCGGTGAGGCGCACTGCCGCATATCCCTGCTCGTTAAACGAGGAGTGATCGCCGCCGCGCAGGTAACGGTCATGACGGAAGACCAGCATCGCCCGAAAATCTTCGGCTGAAAGATATTCCTTCGCGACTTCCCCAACATATCGCGCCAGCTGCCGCGACGGACCATCGCTTTCCCCGCCCAGGGCGCGGACCGCGCGCAACTCCTCTTCGCTCGCTGTGGAAGAAATTCCTTCCGAAAAAACTCGCACGACATGCGGGTCCTGTTGCGTCTCGCCGGGCGTGCGATCGCCGCCCACGATGTCGTTGTTCAGCACCGCCGCAATGTCCCATCCGACCGCTTTCGCCATCTTGGCAAAATGCGCGCTACCGTAGAGGCCCTCCTCTTCACCAGCCACAGTCAGGAAGATGATGGTGGCAGGAAAACGATGCTTGCTGAGGATGCGCGCGCACTCGAGGCTGACGGCGGTTCCACTGGCATCGTCGTTAGCCCCGGGGCTTGTCCGGCGGCGTCGGTGGGATTGCCGTTGCGGGAGTCATAATGTCCGGTCACCACGTACATGCGGCCGGCATTTGCCGGATCGGTGCCGCGCAGGATAGCGTAAATATTGGTGATGGTGGTGGGCTGCGGAATTCTCGGCCCCGGCGCTTGCAGAAACTGGTCCGTCCTCACTTCCATGCAGTCGCCGCACTGGCTGGAGATCCGGAGCAATTCGCCCTGAATCCAGTCCGCAGCGGCGTTGATGCCTTTGTCGGTCAGCGCCGGCACGTCCGAGGACAGTGTTTGCCGGGTGTTGAAGCCGACCAACTTCTCAATGGTTTGTTGAATTCGTGCAGGTGAGATTTCCCGCAGGGCGGCAACGATTTGGGGATCGGGCCCGGTAGTCGCCGCACTGCCGTTTTGCCGGGGAGGCGAAGCAACCGCGGGTAGCGTCACGGTCATCATCACCACAACTCCGGTCAGGATGACGTTTGATAAGGGTATGGACATAAGAATTTTTCGCGACTCCTGCATTTGGGCGGCGTCCTTCACTTGACGATGTCGCCCGGAGAAACTAAATATAAATGCACGGGCGGCGCGCCGTCGTTCCGTGGGTTTTTGAGGTAACGTGAATAGCGGAGGCTATCATGGTGATTTGTCCTGAATGCGAGAGCGATCTGGACATTGAAGAGGATGAAGTTGACGAAGGCGAAGTCGTATCCTGCCCGGAGTGCGGCAGCGACTTCGAAGTGGTTGGGATTGAGCCCTTGGAATTGTCGCGGGTCGAAGACGAGGACGAGGAAGACGACGAGGACGCGAAAGAAGAGGAAGAGGATGAGTTCTAGCCGGCCAGGCAGCTTGCGAGGCCGGACTGGCTCTGCTTTCATTCTTTTCGTATTTCTGATTCTAAGTGCCTCGCTGGCTAGCGCGGGTAATGCTTTCTCTCCCCAATCCAGTTCGCATGCCACGAAAAACGATTATGCTTTGATTTACGGCACGGTTTGGGGGCCTGACGATCGCCCGGTGGCGGGCGTGCCCATCAAGATCCGAAGGGCAAGCGACAAGAAGGCTAAGTGGGAGCTCGTGTCGGACAGCCGTGGCGAGTTCGCGCAGCGCGTTCCGGTGGGAGCTGAGGACTACATCATCGTGGCCGACATCAAGACGCCCAAGGGCCAGCCTAAGCCGGAGACGACAGCGCACATCACCGACAACGAGCGCACCGACGTCGGCATACGTCTCACCAACGCAGCGTCCTCCTCCCACTGAGAGGATTAAGGGGAAATGAAATGTTCAGGGTATTGGGTACGTTGGCCGTCCTGCTGGTTGGGTTGAGTTGCAGCGCACAATTGCAGATCCCCATGGGCGGCTCGTCGCCATCGTCGGACAACACGCGCAAGACGCGCAACACAACCCGGACCCTCACCGGAACCGTCCTGGACAAGAGCGACAAGCCCGTCCCCAATGCCGTGGTCTATCTCAAGAACACGAAGACGCTGGCAGTGAAGACTTACATCGCGCAGACCGACGGGACGTATCGTTTCCCCGAATTGTCGCCGAATGTGGACTACGACCTCTACGCGCAGAAAGACGGGCAGCAGAGCAAATCGAAGACGCTGAGCCAGTTCGACGACCGGGACAAGCCAAATATCAATCTTCAGATCGACACCAACAAGTGAAGCTGTTGAGGCGATCCAGAAACGACAAAGGCCGCCATCTCTGGCGGCCTTCTGCATTACGCGAATAAATTCGGCTAGTTGTTTTCGTTGCTGGCGCGCTTCCACGACATGAATTCGCCAATCGTAGAGCCGGCGCCAGACGACGAGGTCGCGGCAGGTGCCTTGTAGGACTCGACATCGGCACGCGTGGCTTCTTCGCCGACTGCGCGGATGCTGAGCCCGACTTTCTTCTCGGCCTGGTTCATCTTGATGATCTTGAACTCGTGTTCGTTACCGGACTCCAGCTTGATGGGCGCGCCGTGCGCGTCCACCGCTTCGGAGTTGTGGCACAGGCCTTCGACCCCATCGGCGATCTCGACAAACGCCCCAAAACTGGCCAGCCGCAGCACCTTGCCGTGAATCACATCGCCTACGCGATGCTGTTCGAAGAAAGTGTCCCACGCATCGGGCTGAAGCTGCTTAACACCCAGCGACAGGCGCCGCTGGTCCGGCTCGATCGCCAGCACAATGGCCTTCACCTTGTCGCCCTTCTTCAATACTTCCGAAGGATGTTTTACGCGCTTAGTCCAGCTTAAGTTGCTCACATGGACCAGGCCGTCGATACCATCTTCGATCTCAATGAATGCGCCGAACTCGGTCAGGTTGCGGACCTTGCCTTCGACCACAGTCCCAACCGGAAACTTTTCGTGCAAGGTCTCCCAGGGATTGCTTTCCAGCTGCTTCAGGCCCAGACTGATGCGCCGCTCGGTCGGATTCACGTTGAGCACCACGGCCTCGACCTGATCGCCAACGTTGACCATCTTCGACGGATGCTTCATCCGCTTTGACCAGGTCATCTCGCTGACATGGACCAGGCCTTCGATGCCTTGCTCCAGCTCGATAAACGCGCCGTAGTCGGTCACGCTGATGACCCGTCCGCTGACGTGCGCGCCGATGGGATAACGCTCGGACGCGTCGAGCCAGGGATCAGGAGTGAGCTGCTTGAACCCCAGTGACACGCGCTGCTTGTCGCGATCGAACTTCAGCACCTCACCTGGATCTGATCGCCCACCTGCACCAGGTCGCGAGGATGCGTCAGGCGTCCCCAGGACATGTCGGTGATGTGCAGCAGTCCATCGATGCCGCCCAGGTCGACAAACGCGCCATAGTCGGTGAGGTTCTTCACCGAGCCGGTGAGAATGGACTCTTCTTCCAGATGCTCCAGCGTCTTGGTGCGCTTCTCGGCCTGTTCCTCTTCCAGCAGCTGCTTGCGCGAGGCCACGATGTTGCCGCGCTTCTTGTTCAGCTTGATAATGCGGACCTCGATCTCCTGGCCCTTCAGGGCCTCGAGGTTGCGCACCGGGCGCAAATCGACCTGCGAACCGGGGAGGAACGCGCGCGCGCCCATAATATCGACGGTCACGCCTCCCTTGATGCGATCGATGACCCGCGCTTTGACCGGGGTCTTCTCGTTGAAGGCCTTCTCGATCTCATCCCAGGAGCGCAGGCGCTGCGCTTTCTGGTGCGACAGGTGGATGTAGCCTTCTTCGGTGTGGCCGGGCTCACGCATCACGGCCACTTCGTCGCCGCGCTGCACGGTCACGTTGCCTTCGTGGTCCGTTAGTTCGGCCACAGGAATTACGCCCTCGGACTTGTAGCCGATGTCGACCACCACATACTGCGGCGTGACCTTCAGCACTGTGCCGGTGACGACTTGCTCTTCGTTGAGGGCAGCTTCGGTCTGGGCTTGTTCCTGCTCGAATGTCTCCAGAGCAGTGGCGAAATCTTCCATGCCGGGTTCTTTTTCGGAACGCGATCCGGCGGGTGCGGCGGATTCAACCGGCGGCGGAGCCGTTTCGACAACGGGCTCGGGTTGGGGCTGGGCAGCGGCTTGCGGAGCGGGCTGTTCAGCGGGCTGAAATTCAGGCCGCACTTCGGGCTGCACTTCGGGCTGCTCGGCAGCGGTGGTGGTTTGGGTTTGGGTAGTCGGAACGGTGTGGGTTTCTTCGAAGGACATGGGTTGCGTATTCACACTCCGCGAGTTTTGAAAACACGCAGAGAGCCTAAGTTAAACGGACTGCTGGCTTGAATCGACAGGTTTGAAAGTCCCGCTTCAAGCGGGTTTGGACAACCCAGCGGCCGGATCCGATGGAGCGGGCTGCGCATCCATGGAACTCTTCGACTATAGCAACCCGTCTGCGGCAGTGTCAAACACCTAAGTGTGAGATCAGCATTGATTTTGCAGGGTTTTATTGAACTTTTAATGTCCGCGTCAAGGCGTTCTATCACCGCTTATTGTGACAGGAAATCCTGCGCCCTTGGGCGCGCCGAACCGGAGTGATACTCTCCCGATTATGGATTATCTGTGGACTCCCTGGCGTTATGCCTACATCACCACTGCCGACACCTCCAGCCACGGCGGGGCTTGCATCTTTTGTGGACTGCTTGCCCTCGGCGATGACGCGAAAGCCCTGATCGTGCATCGCGCCGAGTACAACTTCATCGTCCTGAACGCCTATCCCTACACCTCCGGGCACAGCATGATCGTCCCGTATGAGCATGTCGACCGGCTGCACAAGCTTCCCCAGGCAGCCGCGATGGAGATGATCGAACTCGCCCGCCATCTGGAACTTGCCCTGCTCGACCTCTACCGCCCTGACGGAGTGAATATTGGCATGAATATCGGCAAAGCCGCCGGAGCAGGCATTGCGGGCCACATCCATATGCATGCCCTGCCCCGCTGGGTTGCGGACGCAAACTTCATGACCGTGATCGGCGAGACCCGCGTGCTGCCCGAGGCGCTGGAAACCACGTACCAGCGGCTGAGGACGAAGTTCTAGGCAGCCTCGCCCGCGATCCAGAGCAAGACCCTTTGTTCGGATGTTCGGACAAGAATGGTTCCGATGGCAATTCCCCCAAATTATTCCGCTAGCGATTCCCAAAACAGGAATATCCCTTTCAGGAACTTTGGAATTTGCTATCGGGTTTCCCCGCCTGCGTCGCATCATGGGGAGTGACCAGCTTTTGTCCCGCACTACCGTAGGCGCCAAAGGCTGCGCGCTGCTGGTCATTTAGCGGTCGCTCGGCCCAGGTTGTGAAGTAACGCTTCTACGTTGCTCACACCAAACTCGTTGCCTTTTCTACCGGCATTCATCCCTATATACCGCATCGCAGGTCTTTCGCGGAGGTCCAGATGAAAGCTCGCATTCCTTTGCTGGCTCTGTGCGTTATGTTGGCGGCCGTTCCCGCAGCTGCGCAGACGCTTTATGACAACGGCCCAATCAATGGCAACACCGACGCCTGGACCATCAATTTTGGTTACGCCGTTAGCGACACCTTCAACCTGTATTACGGCGCCACTGTAACGGGCGCCAGCTTCGCCATGTGGCTGATTCCGGACGACACGCTGACTTCGGCCGAACTCTCCATCACTTCACTCCCGTTCGGCGGCACCAGCTACTTTGATCGGACGGTGAACTTCACCACCGGCCCCTGCAACGGCAACCAGTACGGTTACTACGTTTGCCAGGAAAACACCGCCTTCAACGGTCCAAACCTGACTGCCGGCACCTACTGGCTGACCCTGCAGAATGCAAGCGTCCCCAGCGGCGACCCGGTCTACTGGGACGAGAACTCTGGACCTTCCCGGTCCAGGGAATTGGGCCTCCCTGTATTGCCGATTGTCGGCACGATTCCCTCGGAGTCGTTCACCATCCTCGGCGGCAACAGCACCACTTGCATGTGCGGCTGTGGGGTCAAGCCGGATTGCGAGGCGTCCGCTGCGGCTGCGTCTCAGAGCGTGCCTGAACCCGGCAGCATGATCTTGCTCGGCTCGGAATGGGTCGCCTTGTTTGGCGTACTGCGCCGCAAGTTTCTCTAGACCGTTCGAACGCTCGTCGTGTTCGGACCGTTAGCAACCTTCACTCATTCTCGCTGGAGGCCCTTGTGAAAAAAATGATCGTTCTTCTAGTCCTGATGCCGGTCGCGCTATTTGTCAGTCAAGCGGCGGCCCAGGTCCTTTATAGCAATGGTCCTACCAACGGCAACACCGACGCCTGGACCGTCAATTTTGGATTTGTTGTCAGCGATTCCTTTTACCTGCGCTACGGCGGCTCGACCATCACGGGCGCTAACTTCGCCATGTGGGAGTTCCCGGGCGATACCCTGACGTCGGCCGAGCTGTCCATCACCTCGCAGGAAAATGGCGGCACCACCTACTTTGATCAGACCGTAGACTTCACCCAACTGGGCAGCTGCACCGCCAACAATTACGGTTACAACGTTTGCAACGAGAGCACTGCATTCAGCGGTCCCTTTCTTAGCGGCGGCACGTACTGGCTGAATCTGCAGAACGCCAGCGTACCCAGCGGTGACCCGATTTACTGGGACGAGAACTCCGGTGGCTCCCACACCGAACCTCCGGGGGCTTGGGACAGCTCCGTGGGCACGATTCCAGCCGAGTCGTTCACGCTTTACGCGAGTTGCGACGCGGGCAGGAACACGGCGGACTGCGCCTCGCTGTCTATTTCGCAGTCTGCGGCGCAGTCTACGGTTCCTGAACCCGGCAGCATGCTGCTGTTCGGCTCGGGATACTTGGCGTTGTTTGGTTTGTTGGGGGCGCTACGTCGCAAGCTCTTCTAGAAGCGGCCGAACCATCCCGGTTTGCTGTGAGGAAGCCTGTTCCGTAGGCGTGAGGGCCGACAACTGACTACCGGATACTGGCTACTGCGACCCGGCGCGGCTGCCCTTTTATCGCGAAGAAGAGAATGTACAAATAGCAGACCACGGGCAGGACGAAGGCGTGGTGCAGGCCAACGCGATCCGCCAGCAAGCCTTGCAGCTCAGGAACGATTGCCCCGCCGACGATTGCCATGATCAGCAGGCCAGAGGCTTCGCCCGTCAGCGGCCCCAGCCCTTCGATGCCCAGCGTGAAGATGCTGGGAAACATGATCGAGTTGAACAAGCCAACCAGCAGCAACGTCCACATGGCGAGATGTCCGAAGCTCAGCATCGAGAGGCAGACCAGCAAGGCCGCAACCACTGCGTTGCATCCCAGTGCAACTCGTGTGGGGACCTTCTGCAAGACCGCCGAACCGATAAAGCGGCCGATCATCGCGCCACCCCAATAGAATGTCAGGTATCTGGCAGCAACTTCCGGCCGCAGGTTACCGACGGCCGGCAGGTTCATGTAATTGACCAGGAAGCTTCCAATGGAAACTTCCGCGCCCACGTAAGCGAAGATGGCGACCGTCCCCAGCAGCAGGTTGGGATGCCGCCAGACGGTGTCGTTGGCAACGGCGTGTCCGCCTTCGGCTTCGGGAATGTGCGGCAGGCGGAATTTCGCGATCACAATGCCCAGCGCGATCAGGGCCAGCGCGACGACAAAATACGGCAGCTTCACCGACGAAGCCTCCTGCAAGCGATAAGCATGCAGCGCCTGCGGTGTCATGGTCTGAAGCTCATCCGTAGTCTTCGGAGCGATGGCAGCGCCCAGAATCAGCAGGCCACCGAAAAACGGCGCCACCGTGGTGCCAAGCGAATTAAATGCCTGAGTCAGGTTCAGCCGGCTGGAGGCGGTTCGCGCCGGACCCAGCACCGCGACATACGGATTGGCCGAGACCTGGAGGGCGGTGATGCCCGCCGCCAGAATGATCAGCGCTCCAAGGAACAGGGGAAACGATGGGACGCTCGCGGCCGGGATGAATAGCAATGCCCCCAGTCCCATGGTGAAAAG
>Ga0224556_1000228_pt1 | contig 13631 bp, 12 predicted proteins | sample 714S315metaG_FD_183007 | JGI IMG/M metagenome (GOLD analysis project Ga0224556, IMG submission 183007) | Peat soil microbial communities from Stordalen Mire, Sweden - 717 S3 1-5 | ecosystem: Environmental > Terrestrial > Soil > Wetlands > Peat | place: Sweden: Norrbotten County, Stordalen Mire...
TTTAATTTGGTGGAGCTAGTCGGGATCGAACCGACGACCTCATCGTTGCGAACGATGCGCTCTCCCAGCTGAGCTATAGCCCCACAAGAGAATGGGAACGGAGGACTGGCTATTGCCCACAGGCTCCAACCAGCGTCTCTAATTATACAAGCGGTGGCACGCGGGCGAAACGGCCGGCGGATTTTGGCCCGCCTAAGGCGACGAAGAGCGCGCGCTGGAATCGAGACCGGCAAAGCAACTATTTTGAAGCGGCTTGTTGCATCAGCTGCGTCAGGAGAGCGGCCTTCACCTGATTGGACTCGCTCTCAATCCTTTGGAGCAGAACCTCGACCCGCTGGAGGACTTGGGGATCTTCCTCTCGCAATGCCTGGCGTAATGCCTGGACCGCAGCCACATCCTTAAATAATTCAATCGTCAATAGCAGGAGTTCATCCTGTTCTGAAGCTGGGCCTTGCGCGAAAACGGATTTGCCCACAGACGGCGCTGCTGCTGGCGCAGGGTTGAGGATATCCTGCCGAAGTGCGGCGATTTGCTGCTGGAGTCCCAGCATGTCTTGACGAACCTGCTGCAACGCTGCTGTCGTCGCGCGATCGAAATCGTGCGCGGGCCGCGAATACCAACCAATGGCTTTGCGCACGGCGCGCTTCAAGAACACGCCGGCCGCACCCATCTCACTGTGCGGCTCAACCTGCCCTAGTCGCGCCACAATCTCTGTCAATCCAGCGATGTTAGCGGCTTGCATATTGAACTGCGAAGACTGGGCAGCGTCCGAACCAGTCTTGCCGGGGCCGGACCACAACCCCACGCCGGCGCGATTCCTGGCCTCAAGATACCGTCGCACCTCAGCCATGGACTGCTCCAGGCTCATCGAGGAAAGGATCCGCAACTTGGGCACATCAGCGTTCGTCGACATTAGCTTGACAGTTATTTAGCAGGTCATAGTACGAGACAACGGCACATTTTACCGTAGACACCCCGATACCACGCATCGGAGAGTTCTGTCGGAGGGCCGCCGCGTGGTTTTTTGGTCTGTCCGCTACCATTAACTTTGTCCTCCCGTTCCTCACCAGTTAAAGGAGGATGCACGGCCTGATGTTGTGCTCAAAAGCGGGAGTCAATTCTGCGTCATCGGTTTGTGACTTGCGGAAGGAATTGCGTAGTCGTCTACGCTGTCGCGGTCAATAACTGCTCCAGATCCATCTTGAATTTGCGCAGCAATGCCAACCGGTCTGGCGTTGCTTCCACCACCTCAGTTTTCGCCTGAAAAACTTCCCTGCCGTCCTTCTCGACGAGCACGCCCATGACTTCACCCATGCGCCAGCCGGGCAGTCCGATCATTTGTAATCCGGCAGGAGTGGCGCGCAGCAAGGCAATACAACCGTCGCGAATCACGCCGATGGAATTGGGGTAGCGCTCGAAGGCCTGAAGTTCGAAGCCGGCGAGATAGAGGCGTTGCAGTTGTTCGGCGGAAGGATCGGGCATGGTAAAGAGGCAGTTATCAAATCAGTTTCGGGCCACGAGCCAAATCTCGTGATCGAACCTCCCCGTGCAAGCACCATCCTGGATTCTTGACCGGACGCCCTCATCGACCTACAAAGCAGTCCGCGTAATGGGGATGGGATCGCGTTGTGAAAAGCTACTAGCTCTCGGCTCGCGGCTCGTAGCTTTTCCTACATTTTGTACCTGCCCAGGTCATCCTCGCCCAGGTTCTCAAGCCATTTGCGCAGTTCATCGCTGGAGACCTTATCGCTGACATTTCCGGCAACCTTGCTGCTCTTCAGCACCTCATCCTCAACGAAGATGGGGCAATCCATGCGGAGGGCCAGCGCCAGGGCGTCCGACGGCCGCGAGTCGATGCTGATGCTCTGGCCCTCGCGCTCCAGCCAGATCACGGCGAAAAAGGTGTCGTCCTTCAGTTCAGTAACCACCACCTTGCGCACCATGGTCTCAAGCCCGACCAGCAGGTTCCTCAGGAGGTCGTGAGTCATGGGGCGCGGCGTGGTGATCTTCTCGATCTCAAGCGCGATCGCGTTGGCTTCGTAGACGCCGACCCAGATCGGCAGCACCGTCTCGCTACCCTGGTCTTTCAGCACCACGATGGGCATGTTGGTGACGGGGTCCATCATCAACCCGCGAATCTTCATCTCGACTTCCATCGTGGCCCTCCAACTTCCTGTCCCTTTGATACTCCCTATCGAGTACGCGGCGCAAGCCGTCTGTGGATGTTCAGCCTACCATCTTGCCCAGCAGACTATTCGGAAATATCTGTGTAACCTCCACGTCAACGTACTGCCCAACCTTCGGCTCACCTCCGCCGTTGGTGACGAAGTTCAGCGTCTTGTTCTGCGAAGTGCGGCCAATCACCTGCTCGCGAGCCGCATTTTTGCCTTCCACCATTACTTCAATAATCTGTCCTAAATGCCTGTTATAACTGGCGCGTTGAATCTCGCGCTGACGCTCTTGCAGGAGCTGTAGTCGGCGTGATTTCTCGGCTTCCGGAATCGAATCGATGTATTGCAGCGACGGAGTGTTCGGACGCGGCGAGTACTTGAACGAGAAGACACCGTCGTACCCCACCTCATCAAGCAGGGTGAGAGTCTCGCCAAACTCGGCTTCGGTCTCGCCGGGGAAGCCCACAATCACGTCAGTGGTAATGCTGATCTCTTTGTTGCGTGCCGACTTCATCCAGGCGATGCGTTCCAGATATTGCTCCCGGGTGTATTCGCGGAACATCGAACTTAGCAGCCGCGACGATCCGCTCTGAACCGGCAGGTGCACGTGATCGCAGAGCGCCGGGACAGAGTCGATCGCGTCAACGATGTCCTTTGTGAAGTCGCGCGGATGCGACGTCGTAAACCGCACCCGGCGAACTCCCGCCAGCTCGCCGACAGCCGACAGCAACTCAGCGAACGTCATCTTGCCCGCCGGATCGCGGTAGGAATTGACGTTTTGCCCCAGCAATTGAATGTCGGTGTAGCCGGCGTCGGCCATGCGTCTGGCTTCGTTCAGCACCGACCCCGACGTGCGGCTGCGCTCCTTGCCGCGCGTGTACGGCACAACGCAATAGGCGCAGAACTTGTCGCAGCCCTCGATGATGGTGATGTAACCGCGATGCGGATTGGTGCGCGCCGTGAACTCGGTTTCGAACGCCTGATCGGTCTCTCGGTCGTCCAGCCCGGTCACCCGCGCTGCGCCTGCCTCAATCTGTATCAGCATCTCGGGCAGGTTGCGATACGATGCCGAGCCTGCCACCAGCGAAACATAGGGCGCGCGCTCGAAGATCTTCTCGCCCTCCTGCTGGGCCACGCAGCCCAGAACGCCAAAGCGCTTCCCTTCCTTGTGCAGCTTCTTGAAGTCGTTGAGACGATGGAAGACCTTCTGCTCGGCCTTATCGCGGATCGAGCAGGTGTTGTAGAAGATGAGATCGGCATCTTCCTCGCGCTGCACCTGCTGATAGCCTTCGGAGATGAGCGTCCCCACGACCTTTTCGGAGTCGTGAAAATTCATCTGGCACCCGAAGGTCTCAATGTAAAACGTTTTTTGCTGAGAGCTCACACCATCCTCGTTAAGAGCAGTATATCGCGGGAAATCGGGTCGAGCACCGCTTCAACGCCGACTTGGCAGGAACCTATGCCGCGTACTGGGTCCGACCAAGAGAAGAAATGCTGCTCTCGACTCCCTCGGGGTATATAGTGTGGGGCTATTGGCAACCAAAACGGAAATTCTTGCTGAGATGTACGCCCGGTTCTGTGCGGCCATCCTGAGCAGAGGCGGGGAGGGGTTTGTGCCGCCGAAGCCAACGGCCTCCTCTTATACTAAGAAACTCGGGTTCTCGATTACTCTCGCACTACTTCTCTGTGTTGTTCTCATGGCCCCCGCTTTCGCGCGCGACTGCCACTTGGCGCGCTTCGATGTCCGGATATCGGTCGCGCGGGACGGAGGCGTCGATGTTACAGAGCGACTGGACGTGGTCTTCGACGGCTCCTACCAAGGCATCTGGCGCAATATTCCGATCGAGTATCCCGGTCCGCACGGCTCTAATTACACCCTGTTCCTTCAGGTCACCCGTGTAACCGATGGTACCGGCAACGACCTGAAGTTCGACTCGACAACGCAAAACGGCTTTCGTCACCTGACCATACACATTCCCGATGCGGTGAACGCGACCCGGACGGTGCAGATCCATTACACGGTGACAAATGCAGTACGCTGGTTTGACGATCATGACGAGCTTGATTGGAACGTCACCGGCAACGACTGGTCAGCGCCCATTGAGAGCGCCGCGGCCCACATCGTCTTTCTGGCGAATAGCAGCGGCAAGCTTCGCGCTCAGGCTTTCACAGGAGAGTATGGCTCCCGCGCGCAGAACGCAACTGTACAGGTTGGGGGCAATTCAGTTTCCGTCGAAACCACCGGTCCGCTTTCCGTGCACGAGGGACTGACGGTCGACGTTCGCATCACCAAAGGCGTGCTGACGCAGCCCAGCCAGCTGACGCAGGCCATCTGGTTCCTGCGCAACCCCTCCATCGCGTTTCCGCTAAGACAACAGCTGATCCTCCTCCTCGTGCCCATAGCGGTCTTATTCGCGGTGCTTCGTCGCTTTCTCGCAATGCGACGTAGCTCACGTATCGAAAGCGAAATGCGCTTGCCGAACAGCGAGGCATCGAATAGCAACTTCAGCCAATACCAGCCGCTGAGTTCCGCAGACTACCCGCGCACCTATCGCATGCTTCCAGGCACGAGAGCTAAGGGACTGATCGTTGGCTTCGTCGCAATCAGCATCGGATTCGCCACTTTACGGTCCGCGCTTGCGGGACCTCAAGTGCGTGTGAGCTGGCTTGTGACGGGCATCCTGCTCATTGTTGTCTTTATATTCGCGATACTGCAAGACACCAAGTATCGTGTAGTCCTGTTTCCGGACCGGATTGAAGTTCAGAGCCTGCTCTCTACCCAAGCGTTGCGGCGTGACGAGATTCTAGGCCGCCGCTTGGTGGAGGTCAGAGGTTCTCAAATCATACGGCTGGTGCCGCGAGGCGGGCAGCGGCTAGTGAGAGTATGTCCTGCTAATCTGAAGACCGACTCAGCGTTCTGGGAGTGGATAGACACGCTACCTGATCTGGACGTGCCGTAACGCGTTTACCTCTACGGTTTCAACATCCATGCCATGGGCCTCGGCCCATTTTTAGATTCTCGGTCGCAAGTGAGCGGTGGAACGATCCACAATCCACCGCTCACGACCCGCCTCACTTGTTGATGTCCTGCTGTGCCTGCAACTTCTTGATCAGGCCTTCCACTCCTGACTTCGCCGGATCGGGGGCGGAGGCCAACGCCAGCTGCATCTGCTTCGTTGCCTCGGGATAATTCCCTGCCCCGCACGCAATGCGCGCCAGACCGGCATGCGAGAGCCAGTTATTGGGGTCCTTTGCCGCCGCCTGCTTGAAGACTGCAAAAGCTTCCTGCTGCTTGCCTTCGCGTTGCAGCTGGCGGCCGTAGCCATACAGTTGCTGCGCATTGCCCAGAGACAGCGCCTTTTCCTTGGCCTGCTCCGCCTCGGATTTCTGGCCCATGGCTGCCAGAATCTTGGACTTCGTCATCTCGTTCTCGAAGCGGTCTTCGTTCCCAATGGAATTGTTTTCGTATTTCAGCGCTTCACTCAGGTCCACGTTATTGTCGACCAGGTAGGTCGCGGCATCGTCCCAACCGTCCCAGGTGTATTGCGACAGCCCTCGGAGCTGGTTGTTCAGGCTGGCTTGTACCACCTTGTTAACGTCGACAGAAACTTTGAAAGGCACCGCGACTTTGTCCCAGCTCATGACAACTACCGCGGAATCGGGCTTGAGTTCATCGAAATCGTAGGCCAGCGCATTGTGGAACTCGGCCGCTTGCGGCTTTACGTTGAGGCGCAGCGCGTCTTCGGAGTCCTTGTAGCTAAAGCTGCCCCAGGCGGTATGCATCTTGGAAAAGATGATTGTCCACTGGTCCTGGTTGGGAATCATGTGCAGACCATAGGTGCCGGCCGCCAGCGGTTGGCCTTCAACCGTGACGTCGTTGGCAAAGGTGATGGTCGTGTTGAGGTTGGCGCCGGCCCGCCAGACCTGTCCATAGGGCACCAGGTCGCCAAAGACCTTGCGGCCATTTACCAGCGGGCGATGATAGTTGATGGTGATGTCGGTGATACCGATGGTTTGCGTCACCCGGGCAGCCTGGCTTTGCAGAGGAAGATCCAGCTGCGTCGACTGCGCGCTGCCCATCGCAGACAACCACAACACACATGAAAGTAACATCAGGAAGCGAAGCTTGCTCATCGAACGTACCTCTTCTCTTTATGGAGTAATTCCGGCGGCGAATCGCGCCCTTGAAATCGTGGCTCGCCCCACGGGTTCTTCGGAGAGCTTGGACTCTAGCACAGGCGCAGCGGTGAGCAGGCGAGTGACGAATGCTAGGAGCTATCCTACGGACGCATGTTTCAGCGTGACGGAAAAGCAAGACGCGACTCAGCGCCCGTTGAGTTTTGAAGGGGCGCACCTTTAGAGCCTGCCCTCAGCTTGCCGAAGGATGCGCTGTCACAAGTCCTTTAGATTTGTCATCACGAGGAGGCCTTGAGGCCGACGAGGGATCTGCTTTTGAGTTTTTCGGCGGCCTGTTGAGGCGTGCTTCACTCCAGATCACGTGACCACAATTTCAGACTGACCCATTACGGTGCCCGCGCGATAGACGACCGCGAAACCCGCGGAGTATAAAAATAGGTTACAGTTTAGGGTTGCGGTTACACGCGGAGTGCAACCGCGTATCAAGCACAGCGGTCAGGGACCGCAAGAGGTATTCATGTCGACGACGGTGCAAGGCCCAAAGGGATTGGAAGGCATTACCGCGGCAAACTCCGGCATCTGCTACATCGATGGCGACCAGGGCGTGCTCGCCTATCGCGGCATCGACATCCACGAGCTAGCCGACCATTCCACCTTCGAGGAGGTTTGCTACCTACTGTGGTTTGGCCAGCTGCCCAACCGCGCCGAGCTCAATGAGCTGAAGCTGAACTTAGCGCGCGAGCGCAAGCTGGACGCCTCCATCATCAGCCTGCTGCGGCAAGCGCCCAAGCACGCGCTTCCCATGGACGTGCTGCGCACCATCGTTTCGGCCCTCTCGTATTACGATCCCGAAGAAAAGGTGAACGACCACGAAGCCAACATGCGCAAGGCCGTTCGCATTACCGCGCAGCTGGCCTATGTAGTCGCCGCCTATGATCGCATTCGCAAGGGCAAGCCCCTGGTTGAGCCCGACCGCTCGCTGTCCCACGCCGGCAATTTCCTGTACATGCTGAACGGCGAGATCCCCAGCGCCACGGCCGAGCACGCTCTGGACGTCGCGCTGGTCCTGCACGCTGATCACGAGCTGAACGCCTCGACCTTCGCAGCGCGCGTAGTCGCCGCAACGCTCAGCGACATGCATTCGGCGGTCACGGCGGCCATCGGCGCGCTTAAAGGGCCGCTGCACGGCGGCGCCAACGAAGCCGTTTTTCAGATCCTCAAAGCCATCGATATGTCCGGCGCCGATCCGGAGGACTACATCAAAGGCATGCTGGCGCAGAAGAAAAAGGTCCCCGGCTTCGGGCACCGGGTCTATCACACCGAAGATCCGCGGGCGACGCACCTGCGCACGATGTCGCAGGACCTCGGGCAGTCCAGCGGCAACACCAAGTGGTTTGAGATCTCCCACAAGATCGAAGAGTTCATCGTGGCTGACCGCAAGCTCAACGCCAACGTCGATTTTTATTCCGCCTCTACATACCACACGTTGGGCATCGACATAGACCTGTTTACGCCGGTGTTTGCCGTGTCGCGCGTTTCCGGGTGGACCGCGCATGTGATCGAGCAACTCAACGACAATCGGCTGATCCGGCCGCGCGCCGACTATCATGGCCCAACCTATCCCAATCCCTACGTGCCGATGGATAGGCGGTAAAGATCTGTGATGGTTCTCCCGACGATTTAGAGGGTGCACTATTTTCTAGGCTGCCCTGAGCTTGCCGAAGGGTTCGCCGATCGAATCCCTAGCGCCCGCGTGCGCGACATAGGTTAGCCCAGCCGTTTACGGCTGGGAATGCTGCGAGTTTGCATCCTGAGTGCCTTAGGCACGGCACCTCCTCCCAATGATTTACGATGGGAATCGCCACACGCGAGACGATTCACGTCATGCATATTCCCGACGGCTACCTGAGTCCATCGACTTGTGCTGTGCTTTACGTGGGTGCAGCCACCGGCTGGTGCTCTGCGCTCAAACGATTGAAGCGCGTGCTGCTCGGTCGAGTCATTCCGCTGATCTCCGTTTTTGCGGCCTTCTCGTTTGTGGTGATGATGTTCAACCTGCCGCTGCCGGGCGGCACCACCGGGCATGCCCTGGGAGTGACCATTGCGGCCATCGTGCTGGGCCCATCCGGGGCGATCCTCGCTCTCTCGATCGCTATCGCCATACAGGCGCTCTTTTTCGGTGACGGCGGGATCAGCACCCTCGGCGCCAACTGTTTCAACATGGCCATCGTGGGAGCGGTGGTGGCATACGCAAGCTATCGACTTATCGCCGCCGGCGCTGCTCTCGCGTCGCGTCGCCGAGTGGCAGCGGCCGCCATAGCCGGCTATCTTGCGGTCAATGCTGCCGCCTTGCTGGCAGCGGTAGAGCTGGGCATTCAGCCGATGCTTTTCCATGACGCCAGTGGAACGCCACTCTACGCCCCATATCGCCTGGGCGTCGCCATTCCCGCAATGATGATTGGCCACCTCACTCTCGCTGGATTGGCTGAAGCGGCCATCTCGGCTGGGCTCGTAGCGTATTTGCAGGTTGCCGATCCGGGCTTGCTGCGCTCGACCTCCGGCATTGCCGCCGATGCGCCGGAGTTGGCCACAGCGACGCATGCGCGTTCGCTCCAGACTTTGTGGATAGCTACTGCGGCGCTCATGCTGGCGACGCCGCTGGGAATCCTGGCAGCCGGAACCGCGTGGGGCGAATGGTCCCCAGCGGAACTGCCCAAGGTCCCGGTGCTCTCGCACGACGTCAATTCGCCGCAATCCGTCCCTACAGGCTTGCAACGCTTATCGAATCTTTGGACAGCTCCCTTCCCTGCTTATGCGCCTTCCTTCGTCAGGAGCCGCGGGTTCGGTTATCTGCTGTCGGCGATGTTCGGCGTCGGCTTTTTGCTGGCGGCTTCGCTTGTCCTCCGCCTGTTGCTGCGCCGGTATCGACGAAGGGAATATCCGGCATGAAGCGCGGATTCCTCGAAGCTACCACCCTCGGATTCGCTCGCGCCGTGACTCGCGCCATGCTCTCCGAGCAGACCGCTCGCCAACGAGGGCTGCTGCAATCCCTCGATCCGCGGGTACGAGCTGTAGGACTATTCATGCTCGTCCTGGCGGTCACATTCTCTCGCAAGATCACCGTCGTCGCAGGCTTGTTTGCCCTCGCACTTGCGATTGCAGTTCTTTCCAGAGTGCGGATCTCCACGCTGGCCACACGCGTCTGGCTGGTGGTGCTTGCGTTTACTGGAGTGATTGCCCTTCCCGCGATCTTCGTGACTCCCGGCAATCCGGTCGCCGCCCTGGGATCGGTTACGATCACAGAGCAAGGTCTGCGCACCGCTGCGTTGCTTATCCTGCGCGTGGAGACAGCCGTCACCTTCACCACGTTGCTCGTTCTGTGCACGCCCTGGACGCATGTGCTGAAGGCCTTGCGCGCTCTCCGCCTGCCGAAAGAAGCGATCGCCATGATGGCGATGACCCATCGTTACGTTTTCCTGCTGGTGGAAACGACGAGTCAGATGTTCGAATCGCGGCGAAGCAGGACCGTAGGCATCCTAAGGCCCGAGCAGCAGCGACATATGGCGGCGCGAACGGCGGGCGTGTTACTGAGCAAGAGCGTCAGCCTCAGCAACGAAGTCTACCTGGCGATGCAGTCGCGAGGATTTCGCGGCGAGGTTCAAATCCTCTCCGACTTCCATATGACCATGTGGGACTACTGCGGACTACTGATGTTCCTGTTGGCCGGCGGCATCGCGGTCTGGATGGGAAGGTAGAGCCCTTGGGGTTGACGAAGCACCGCTTCAGCCGCGCCGTCCCATAGGTACAAGCGTTCGGGCCTTATGCCCCGAGGGAACGATAGAACCAATGCCGCCTCTCTTCGAGCTGCGAGACGTAAGCTTTGACTACGACGGTGTTCCCGCCCTCCGCGGACTGTCGCTGCAAATGATGGCGGGCGAGCGCGTCGCACTGGTCGGCGCAAACGGATCGGGCAAGTCCACGCTGCTGCGGCTTCTGGATGGTTTGTGCTTTGCATCGCGGGGCACGGTTAGCTTCGACGGACAACCGTTGACCGCGGAACACCTCGCCGACGACCGTTTCGCATTCCCTTTTCGTCGGCGAGTTGCGCTGGTTTTTCAAAATCCCGATGTGCAACTCTTCAATCCCACCGTCTTCGACGAAGTGGCGTTCGCGCCCTTGCAGTTGCAATGGCCGAAGGAAACGGTGCTGGCCAAGGTGACGGAAGCGTTGGACCTGATGGGCGTTGCTCATCTGCGCGAGCGCCCGCCGTATCGTCTCTCGGGCGGCGAGAAGAAACGCGTAGCTTTGGCTTCGGTGATTGTCACCGATCCTGAGGTGCTTCTCCTGGACGAGCCGACGGCAACGCTTGATCCTCGCAGCCAGAGCCAGGTCATCGATCTGATCCATGAGTGGAAAGGTTCGTCGAAAACGGTGATCACCGCGACGCATCAGTTGGAGACGGTGGCGGATATTGCCGATCGGGTCCTGGTGCTGGAGACCGGAGGAGTGGCCGCCAGCGGCACGCCGCAGGAGGTTCTATCGAATCACGATTTGTTGCTGCGAGCGAACCTGGTTCACGCGCACCAGCATTCGCATGGCGGCGTGGTCCACTCACACCCCCACATTCATTCGCATTCCGAACACGAACATTGACTGCTGGTCGCCTTCAGTTCGCGCTATCCGGCGCCAGTGTTTCTGCCGAAGTTGCCGGCAATCCATCTGGAAGCCCGTCTGCCAGTGTTGAGACCGGGTATTTCGCCTCCGGATAAATCCAGGCCAACAGCAGGATGCCCGCAATCGTAACTACCAGATCGAAGACGCTGGCCTCTGGTCCAACCGTGCCGCCGCTGAACCATTTTGATCCCGTCAGAGACGCGTTCAACATGTGGCCGGTGGCGTGAATTCCGCTGTTCGGCGTGGAGTAGAAAAAGCTTTCGCCCCAGTCGAACGCCATATGCCAGCCGATGGCGAACCACAGATCGCCGGTGCGCCGCAGGGCGAGGCAGAGGAACAATGCGATCAACACGACCTCGACGGCTCCGATCCAGTTTTCCCCGGGGTTGCCCAGATGAAGTCCGGCAAAGATGACGCAAGTGATCGCCGCGGCAGGCCAGAAGCCGAGTCCCGTGGTCAAGGTGAACTGGATATAACCGCGAAAGGCAGACTCCTCAAAAAGTCCGACCATCAGAAAGCCCAACGCCCACAGGAACCCGAACTTCGCCACACCCGCCGGCGAGAGCGCCAGGCCTCCAGGCGAATACGACCGGGTCATCGCCATCATCGCAATAATGAGCGAAAGCATCACAAAGCCCCACAAGGCTCCAGTCCAAAACTGCCTGCCCAGCGCCTTTCGCGGGGGAAGGCCGTAGTCGGCAAAACGCCGCCGCTCAAACCTCCCCATAATGGCCGTGGCGATGAGCACGATACCGAAGCTAAAGGCCTCACCCGTGATTACGTTCGTGGCTGAAAAGTCCGTGCCGAAACTATGCACGATAGTTTTTTGCAGCATAAAGGCGACGCCGGATAGGACCGCCACCAGGACGAGAAAGACCAGGAGGCGCCAGCCCGCGCGGAGACCTTGCGCGCCAATGAAGACCATCCGGAGTTGGCTGTCGTGCGGTGGAGCAGGAGCAAGGTCTGGTTCAGGCATAGTTTCCTCAACAGGTCATACGAATGGCGGACGCAACGGTTTCGAACCCTGCACCGTCGCCGCCGCTTTATGAAAAGAACGACTTCCGCGGAGCGCTTGCGCCAAGCACAAACTGTACTGTTGTAACATCAGCAAGACCGCTCCTGGATTACTTACGCACGATTTTCATTGTGCCCACTCCTATTTCATAGGATAATTTCGGAACACTTTTCCCAAGAATCAGAGCATCGGTTCGATCTGTAGAGAGACTCCGACTGCAAAGGACAATTGCGATTCGATGAAAAAGATATATGGCTTTTCTGTTCCCTGCTTCGTGGCGTTGTTTAGCTGCCTGCTGACGGCGCAAGTAACTGTTCCGATCTATCAGTACGACAACAGCCACTCCGGCACCAACACGAATGAAACCGTTCTCACCCCGTCGAACGTTAACGTCTCGCAATTTGGCCGCGTAATGGTGTTTCCTGTCGTAGGCTACGTCTACGCGCAGCCCTTGTATGTACCCAACCTGACCATCGGCGGTACCTCCCACAATGTGCTGTTCGTGGCCACCGAGCATGACCAACTCTATGCCTTCGACGTAGCCAGCGGACAACAGCTCTGGCATACCAATTTCCTGGCCGGTCTGGGCTTGCAGACGATCGTCAGCACGGTCTCCAGCAGTGACGTGAGTTGCGGCGACCTCGTCCCCGAGATCGGGATCACCGGTACGCCTGTGATCGATACCACGACCAACACGCTCTACGTGGTGGTGGAAACGAAGGAGTACAATCCGCAAAACCAGGCCAAGACCTTCCATCACAGGCTGCATGCAATAGATATAACCACCGGCCTCGACAAGCTCCCGCCCCACAACATAACGGCGCTCGCACGCGGGATCGGTAGCGGCTCACTTGGCGGCACCATCAGCTTCAATGCTCTGCTTGCCAATCAGCGTCCGAGTTTACTTCTCGCCGACGGACAGGTCATCGTGTCCTGGTCATCGCACTGTGATCTGGGCTCCTATCACGGCTGGCTCATGTCATTCGACCAAACCAGCCTGGCTCCCACCGGGGTCTTTATGGATACCCCGAACGGCTACGAGGGCGGCTTTTGGGGCGGCGGCTCCGGCCCGACGGTTGATGCGGCTGGTTCAATCTATACCGCGACCGGCAATGGTTGGTTCGACGTCAACAACGGTGGCATCGATTACGGTGACAGCGTGCTCCGGCTGACTTGGTCCGGCTCAGGCATCGCGGTCGCCGATTATTTCACGCCTTGGGACCAGCAGACGCTGGATGACAACGATACCGACGTTAACTCCGGCGGCGTTGTCTTGCTGCCGGACCAGTCTGGCTCCTACCCCCACTTGATGTTGCAAGTCGGCAAAGAGGGCACCATCGATCTGATCAATCGAGATAACATGGGCCATTTCCATTCCGGAAATGACCACCAGATCGTGCAGACCATTCCATTCGTCATCGGCGGAATTTGGGGTGCGCCTGCGTTCTGGAACAACAACGCCTATTTCGGTGGCCAATACGACCATCTCAAGGCCTTCTCTTTCAACCCGTCAACTGAGCTTCTTTCCACTTCCCCGACCTCTGAGTCGCCGGAAAGCTTCGCTTTCCCCGGCCCAACCCCCGCAGTCTCGTCCAGCGGCACCAGCAATGGAATCGTGTGGGTGGTTGAGACAG
>Ga0224556_1000229_pt1 | contig 13616 bp, 14 predicted proteins | sample 714S315metaG_FD_183007 | JGI IMG/M metagenome (GOLD analysis project Ga0224556, IMG submission 183007) | Peat soil microbial communities from Stordalen Mire, Sweden - 717 S3 1-5 | ecosystem: Environmental > Terrestrial > Soil > Wetlands > Peat | place: Sweden: Norrbotten County, Stordalen Mire...
CAAGCCGCTTGGTCTTCAGACCATCGACAATCTGGCGGGTCTTGTCGGAAATCCATTCCTCGTTCACGGCATCGTTGAGGCGCGGCAGGATCCGCATCACCTCGCGCCCGCGGGTGTCGATGCGGATTGCCGAGCCAAGCGCGTCCATGACGTCGAACGACGGGGTCTTGACGAGTTCCCACGACCGCGCCTTGAAGGAATAGGGCTTTGGCAGGAGTGCGCCGACCGGGCAAAGATCGGCGACATTGCCCTGCAGCTCCGATCGCATCGCGGTCTCAAGATAGGTCGTGATTTCCATGTCCTCGCCGCGCCCGGTCGCGCCCATGTCGCCGGTGCCGGCAACTTCCGCCGTGAACCGCACGCAGCGGGTGCAATGAATGCAGCGGTTCATCGAGGTGCGTACCAGCGGCCCGATATATTTGTCCTCGACCGCGCGTTTGTTCTCCGTATAGCGCGAGGAATCGACGCCGAACGCCATCGCCTGATCCTGCAGATCGCATTCACCGCCCTGATCGCAAATCGGGCAATCGAGCGGGTGATTGATGAGCAGGAATTCCATGACTCCTTCGCGGGCCTTTTTCACCATGGGAGATTTGGTGAGAACGACCGGCAACTCGCCATTCGGGCCGGGACGCAAATCCTTGACCGCGACGGCGCAGGAGGCCGTGGGCTTCGGCGGCCCGCCCTTCACCTCGACAAGGCACATCCGGCAATTGCCGGCGATCGACAGCCGCTCATGAAAACAAAACCGCGGGATCTCCACCCCCGCCTCCTCGCAGGCCTGGAGAAGCGTATATTCCGGCGGAACGTCGACTTCGACGTCGTCCACGATGAGTCTGCTCATGTCATAACCTCAGTGCGGCAGTTCGACGAGATCGCGACGCCGCAAATATTCGAAGATCAGGTTTTCGGACGCCTCGGCCATCCAGTCATCTACTCCGCTGCGACGCCAAAGTCTTTGATCGGCTCCGAATGCGGATTGGCGGCATATTGGTCGATGCGCCGCTCGATCTCCGGCCGGAAATGCCGGATGAGGCCTTGCACCGGCCAGGCCGCCGCATCGCCGAGCGCGCAAATCGTGTGGCCCTCGATTTGGGTGGTGACTTCGAGCAGCATGTCGATCTCGCGCTTTTGGGCGCGGCCTTCCGCCATGCGGGAAACCACGCGCCAAAGCCAGCCCGTGCCTTCCCGGCAAGGCGTGCATTGGCCGCAGCTCTCATGCTTATAGAAATAGCTCAGCCGCGCGATCGCCCGCACGATATCGGTCGATTTGTCCATCACGATGACGGCCGCCGTGCCAAGACCGGATTTCAAATCGCGCAAACTATCGAAATCCATCGGCGCGTCGAGGATTTGATGCGCCGGCACGCAAGGCACCGAGGAGCCGCCGGGAATCACCGCGAGAAGATTGTCGAAGCCGCCGCGCACGCCGCCGCAATGGCGCTCGATCAATTCGCGGAAGGGAATCGACATGGCTTCTTCCACGTTGCACGGCGTGTTGACGTGGCCGGAAATGCAGAAAAGCTTGGTGCCAGCGTTGTTCTTCGCGCCGAAGCTTGCGAACCATGCGGCGCCACGGCGGAGAATCGCCGGCGCGGCGGCAATCGATTCCACATTGTTGACGGTCGTCGGACAGCCATAAAGGCCCATATTGGCAGGGAAAGGCGGCTTCAGCCGGGGCATGCCCTTCTTGCCTTCGAGCGACTCCAAAAGCGCGGTTTCTTCGCCGCAAATATAGGCGCCGGCACCGTGATGAACATAAATGTCGAAAGGCCAGCCGTGGACATTGTTCTTGCCGATGAGCTTGGCCGCATAGGCCTCAGCGATCGCGGCCTCGAGGCGCCGGCCCTCCAAAATGAATTCGCCGCGAATATAAATGTAGCAGGCATGCGCCTGCATCGCGAAACACGCGAGGAAACACCCTTCGATCAAAATTTGCGGATCGTTGCGCATGATTTCCCGGTCCTTGCAGGTGCCGGGCTCCGATTCATCGGCATTGACGACGAGATAGGAAGGCCGCGCCGGATCCGGCTTCGGCATGAAGGACCATTTGAGGCCGGTCGGGAAACCGGCACCGCCGCGCCCGCGCAAGCCCGAGGCCTTCATCTCGTCGATGATCCACTCTTGGCCCTTGTCGATCAATTTCTTCGTATTGTCCCACGCGCCACGGGAAAGGGCGCCCTTGAGGCGCCAGTCGCCGAAGCCGTAAAGATTGGTGAAGATTCGATCCTTGTCTTCGAGCATCTCTCGTGACCTTACGATTGGTTCGGACCATGGGCGCTTAAGGGACCACTGCGGCCATCGGCACCATATAGGGAGGTCAATGACGTAAGCCTGCCCGCAGGCTCGGAGGTGACGCGGCCTTGCTGCGAACCAATCTTCACGGGACGGCCGGCGGCAAGATCGTTGAGCAATGTCTCGAAATTCTCGGGCGTCAGATCCTCGTAATAATCCTCATTGATCTGAACCATCGGGGCATTGCAGCAGGCGCCCAGGCACTCGACTTCGACCCAGGAGAAAGCACCGTCCGCCGTAACTTGGCCTTGCTCGCCGATCCGCCGCTGGAGAATTTTCTTGAGCGCATCGGATCCGGCCAGCAGACAGGGCGTCGTGCCGCACATCTGGACATGGAACCTGCCGACCGGGGCGAGATTGAACATCGTGTAGAAGGTTGCTATTTCGAGCACCCGGATGAAAGGCATGCCGAGCTTTTCCGCAACTTTCTCGATCGCGGGCTTCGGCAGCCAATAATCATTTTGCTTTTGCGCCAGCCATAAGAGCGAGATCACCGCAGACGCCTCCCGGCCCTCTGGGTATTTCTTGATAAGCTCCTCGCACCTTTCCTCATTCTCGGGGGTGAAGGCGAAGGAGTCGGGTTGGTTCTCGGCAAGACGGCGAACGGACATGGCTCAACTCTTTGATGTCATAACCATGGAAGCGGCTATTTCCATGAAATATGTCTCGGGCAAAGATCTCTCCTGCAAATAGGCTTTCCGCGCGACGGCGGCCAGCGGCATCACCGGTCCACCTCGCCGAAGACGATATCGATCGAACCCAAAATCGCGCTCACATCAGCGAGCATCGATTTGCGGCAGAGGAAATCCATCGCGGAGAGATGCGCGAAGCCCGGCGCTCTGATCTTGCAGCGATAAGGCTTATCGGTGCCATCCGAGACGAGATAAACGCCGAATTCTCCCTTCGGCGCCTCGACCGCGCAATAGACTTCGCCGGCCGGCACATGAAAGCCTTCGGTGTAGAGCTTGAAATGATGGATCAGCGCCTCCATCGAACGCTTCATTTCGGCACGGGTCGGCGGCACCACTTTGCCATCCTTGGCGCTGACAGGCCCCTTGCCAGCCGGCACGGAAAGCTTCTCAACGCATTGATTCATGATTTTGACCGACTGACGCATCTCTTCCATGCGAATGACCTGCCGGTCGTAATTGTCGCCATGCCTCCCGACCGGAATGTCGAAATCCATCTCCTCGTAGCATTCGTAAGGCTGCGCCTTGCGCAAATCCCATGGCGCTCCCGAGCCGCGCACCATCACCCCGGAAAAGCCGCGGCGCCAGCAATCCTCGAGGCTGACGACTCCGATATCGACATTGCGCTGCTTGAAAATGCGGTTGTCGATGAAAAGCGTCTGCAAGTCGTCGCAGACTTTTAAGAACGGATCGCACCAGGCGCCAATATCGTCGATCAATTGTTGGGGCACATCCATATGCACGCCGCCGGGCCGGAAATAATTGGCGTGCAAGCGGGCCCCGGACGCGCGTTCGTAGAAGACCATGAGCTTCTCGCGCTCCTCGAAGCCCCACACTGGCGGCGTCAGGGCGCCAACGTCCAGAGCCTGCGTCGTGACACAGAGAAGATGTGAGAGAATCCGGCCGATTTCACAAAACAAAACCCGCAGCAGCTGGCCGCGGCGCGGGACTTCGAGGCCCAGCAATTTCTCGATGGCTAGGCAGAAGGCATGTTCCTGATTCATCGGCGCGACATAATCGAGCCGGTCGAAATAAGGCACATTCTGCAAATAGGTGCGCGCCTCCATCAGCTTTTCGGTGCCGCGATGGAGGAGACCGATATGCGGATCGACACGCTCGACGACTTCGCCGTCGAGTTCGAGAACCAGCCGCAAGACACCATGCGCGGCGGGGTGCTGCGGGCCAAAATTGATCGCAAAATTACGGACGGGGTTTTCGCTCATCTTCGATTCAGTCTGCGGCGTTCATCATTGCGGATTGCCCTTGGCCTTCTCGTCGCCTGGCAAGACATAGTCGATAGCGCCCTCCCACGGCGACAGGAAATCGAACGAGCGGAATTCCTGGGTGAGCTGAACCGGCTCATAGACGACGCGCTTCTGCTCGTCGTCGTAGCGCACCTCGACATAGCCCGTCATCGGAAAATCCTTCCGCAAAGGGTGGCCGTCGAAGCCGTAATCGGTCAACAGGCGCCGCAAGTCTGGATGGCCGGAAAAAACCACCCCGAAAAGATCGTAGGTCTCGCGCTCGTACCAATCGGCGGCCGGATAGAGGCCGGAGAGCGAGGCAACCGGTGTCGTCTCGTCGGTCTCGACCTTGATGCGGATGCGGCGGTTGTGCTTGGGGGAGAGAAAATGAGTGACGACGTCAAACCGCTTTGCGCGCGTCGGATAATCGACGGCCGTGAGATCGATGAAGGACACGAAGAGACAGTTTGGATCGTCGCGGAGATAGGTCACGGTTTCGATGTAGCGGGCCGCCTCGACCGTCAAGGTCAATTCGTCGAAGGCTGTGGAAATCCCGCCGATGGCGCCGGGCAGAGCCGCCGCTATTGCCTCGCCGAGTTGTTTCAGGCCGCTGTCCATCACGACTTTTCCGCTCCGCACTTTTAAGAATCGGCGTCTTAAGAAAATTCTGAAAATCTATGCCCCGGCGGCGGACCGCGATCCGTTTCGCCGGGCGGGTGATTACCGCTCGATCGTACCGGTGCGGCGGATCTTTTTTTGGAGGAGCAAAATCCCATAGAGGAGCGCTTCCGCCGAGGGCGGGCAGCCGGGGACGTAGATATCGACAGGCACGATCCGGTCGCAGCCGCGCACGACCGAATAGGAATAGTGGTAATAGCCGCCGCCATTGGCGCAGGAGCCCATGGAGATGACATAACGCGGCTCCGGCATTTGATCATAGACCTTACGTAAGGCCGGGGCCATTTTGTTGGTGAGCGTGCCGGCGACGATCATGACATCCGACTGACGCGGCGAGCCGCGCGGCGCGAAGCCGAACCGCTCGACGTCATAGCGGGGCATCGCGACCTGCATCATTTCGACCGCGCAACAGGCAAGCCCAAAGGTCATCCACATGAGCGAACCGGTGCGCGCCCAGTTGATGAGCTCGTCCGCCGTCGTGACCAGAAATCCCTTATCGGCGAGGCGATCATTGATCGAAAGAAAGTAAGGGTCGGCCGCCGTCTGGGCGGTTGCCTGAGGGGGCAAATTCAATCCCATTCGAGTGCTCCCTTCTTCCATTCATAAACGAAGCCGATGGTCAGAACGGCAAGAAAGATCATCATCGACCAGAAGCCGTAGGCGCCGGCTTCGCGAAATGCCACGGCCCAGGGAAACAAAAACGCAACCTCGAGATCGAAAATGATGAATAGCAGCGACACCAGATAGAAACGCACGTCGAATTGCATCCGTGCGTCGTCGAAGGCATTGAAGCCGCATTCATAGGCCGAGAGTTTTTCCGGATCCGGAGCCTTGAAGGCGGCAAGAAAAGGCGCAAGCAGCAGGGCGCCGGAAATTACGGCGGCAATCGCCATGAAGACCACGAGCGGCAAATACTGGTCGAATAGGTTAGGCATGAATTGGCTCGGTCTTAGACTTGAGCGAGACGAGACGGCCAAGAGACAAGGGTCCGGAGAGAGAGCCAAGAACCCCTGCATTGGCGCCGGAGCGATCCGTACCGCAGTGCAACCAACTGCGCAAGAGGCGTTTGACATTCGCCTCGCGAGAACGTCTGCCATCCCGCTCTTGTTTGTAAAATCTAAGACATTCGCGGCTCAGAACCAGGGGCGAAGGGCTGGAACGGCCGTCATTCTTCGTGATAATCGGCACGCGGCCAGGCCGTTGGCAGCGACGATACGAGATCGCCGCCATGCCATTCGACCTGTCCGGCAAGCTTCAGAGCGAGCAAAGCCGTCCGTACCTGCCTCGCCGAAGTTTCCGCCATGCGGGCGAGTTCGTCGACCGGGACCGGCACCGGTCCGAGCAGCGCGATCAGACGCCGCTCGATGTCGTCCAGCCCACTGGCAGGTTTCGCCTCGGGCGCTTCCGGGCCAGCGCCGCCACCCGCGGGCTTTGCCTCGGCCGCGTCCGGTGCCAAGGCCGGCACAAAGGGAGCCGTCGCCACCGTCTCCTCAAGATCGAGTTCATCCCACAGGGGTTCATAAGGGCCGCCCGAAATTCCGGGCTCGAAAAAGCCGGCATCCGGCTGTTCACGCGACAGGTTTTGCTCCGCGAGCGCGCCCGTGACATCCTCGGCTTTGGTGCAGAAAGTCGCGCCATCGCGCAAGAGATCGTTGGCGCCTTCCGCCCGTGGATCAAGCGGCGAGCCTGGCACGGCAAAGATTTCCCGTCCCGCGTCAGCGGCGAATTTCGCGGTAATCAGGGAGCCAGACCGGCGCGCCGCCTCGACGACGACAACCGCCCGGCAAAGGCCCGCGACAATCCGGTTGCGGCGTGGAAAGTCGCGCCCCCGCGCTTCCCAGCCGAAAGGCATTTCGCTGATCGCCGCGCCGTGTTCAAGGATTTGTTCGAGCAAAGCTTCATGTTCGGCTGGATAAATGTTGCCCAAACCGCCCGCGAGGACCGCGATCGTCCCGGTCTCGATCGCCGCCTGATGCGCGCGTGCATCGATCCCGCGTGCGAGGCCGGAAACGATGACATGCCCGGCGCGGGCAATGCCGCGGGCAAGCTGCGCCGTGAAGGCAAGCCCTGCCGCCGATGCGTTGCGGGCGCCGACAATCGCAATTTTCGAGCGCCGAAGGCTCAAAATATTGCCGCGCACGGCGATCAAGGGCGGCGCCGAAGCGGTGCGCCGCAGAAGCGCTGGATAGTCCGGCTCGCCACTCCCGATAAAACGCGCGCCAACGCGGTGCGTCGCCTCGATCTCCCGCTCGATTTCCGCGATGGTCGCGATGCGGATCGGCCGGCCTGCCTTGCCGCTCGCGATCAAAGCCGGCAAAGCCGCGAGCGCCGCGCCGGCGCTCCCATGGCGGCTAAGAAGAACTTGAAATGTCCGGGGGCCGATATTTTCGCAGCGCAGGAGCCGCAGCCAGTCGAAGCGCTCGCCGTCGTCGAGGGGGCCAAGCGCTTCAGGAGCAAGCGGAATGTCCTCCATCAACGCTTCCCAATCCGGGGTTCCGTCCCCGCCGCGAGCCGCGCAATATTGGCGCGATGCTTGGCCCACAAAAGGATCGCCATCAGGCCAAACGTGACGGCGGCGCCGGTTTGGCCCATGGCCGCAAGAACGATGGGTGTCAGCGCGCTCGCGGCCAGAGCAGCGGCCGAGGAATAGCGGGTGAGGAAGGCCACCGCCAGCCAGACGATGGCGAAGGCGAGACCCGCCGGCCAGGCGGCGGCGAGAAGGCAGCCGAGAAAAGTCGCGACCCCCTTGCCGCCCCGAAACCCAATCCAGACGGGAAACAAATGGCCGAGAAACGCCCCGAGCGCGGCGGCGAGCATGGGAGTGCCCGGCGCGAAATGGGCGACGGTCAAAACCGCGATCGTTCCCTTCAAAAGATCAAGCAGAAGGGTCAGCGCCGCCAAATCCTTGCGGCCGGTTCGCAAAACATTGGTCGCGCCGATATTGCCGGAGCCGATCGCGCGGAGGTCCGAGGTTCCGGCGAGACGAGTCAGAACGAGCCCGAAAGGGATCGCGCCGCAAAGATAGCCGAAGAGAAAGGCGAACATACTTTGAAGCACGGAGGGACCATTCTGACCGGAGCCGATAGAGCAACCTAGCTTTCCAATGGCGGCGCGGCAACCGGCTGGCCCGGCAAAAATGAGCCCAACATGCGTGCGGTGTTTTATTGTTTTTTTGCCACGCTCCGGATTTTTTGAGCGCCGCACGCACGGACCGCGGATGGGTAACTTGACCAGGTCCCCCGCCAGGCGTAACCAGAAGGTGGGACACCTTTCCCCAACGAAAGGCGCACATCTGGGAGGATGTATATCGTGGTAACGGCCTATCCCGCCGCGCGCCCCGCGCGGCCGAATTTTTCATGCGGCCCCTGCGCGAAGCACCCTGGCTGGCAACTCCAAAGTCTTCAAGGCACCCCTTTTGGGCGCTCGCACCGGTCCAAGGCCGGCAAGGCTAAACTGAAGCTTGCGATCGATTTGACCCGCGAGGTTTTGCGGGTGCCGCGGGAGTACCGGATCGGCATTATCGCAGGGTCCGATACTGGCGCAGTCGAGACGGCCTTATGGTCTTTGCTCGGCCAGCGCGGCGTCGATGTGTTCGCCTGGGAATCCTTCAGCGAATGCTGGGTCATCGATATCGTCGAGCATTTGAAGCTCAAGAATGCGAGGGCGTTCGTGGCGGACTATGGCGTGCTTGCCGATCTCGCGAGCGCCGATTTCGACAATGACGTCGTCTTCGCCTGGAACGGAACCACGTCGGGCGTACGGATTCCCAATGCCGATTGGATCCCGGCCGATCGCAAGGGCCTGACGATTTGCGACGCGACGTCCGCGGCTTTCGCCCAGAACCTCGATTGGGCAAAGCTCGATGTCACCACTTTCTCCTGGCAGAAGGCACTCGGCGGCGAGGCCGCGCATGGGATGTTGATTCTTTCCCCCCGTGCGGTGGAGCGTTTGGAGACCTATACGCCGCCCTGGCCGTTGCCGAAGCTCTTCCGCTTGACCCATGGCGGCAAATTGATCGAAGCCATTTTCGAAGGCGAAACCATCAACACGCCGTCTCTCATCTGCGTCGAGGATTACATCGACGCCTTGAACTGGGGACAATCGCTTGGCGGCCTCGACGCTCTCATCGCGCGCGCCAACGCCAATTCGCAGGCGCTCAGCGATTGGGTGGAACGGACACCGTGGGTGGATTTCCTCGCCGCCGACCCGAAGGTCCGGTCGAACACCAGCGTCTGTCTCCAGATTGTCGATCCGGCCGTCGCGGCGCTCCCCCATGCGGGCCAGGCCGCCTTCGCCAAATCGATCGAAAATTTGCTCGAAAAGGAAAAGGTCGCTTATGACATCGGTTCTTACCGGGATGCGCCGCCCGGTCTGCGTATCTGGTGCGGCGCGACCATCGAGACGAGAGATATCGAAGCTCTGACGCCTTGGCTCGATTTCGCCTTCGCCAAAACCAAGGCCGATCTCGCCAAGGCCGCTTGAGCCCCGCATGGATCAGGCGCCTGGGGCATTAGGATCGCCTCAGGGGGGAGTGTATTAGCACGCGGACAAGAGTCTGCCTGGCGATAGCGCTTTCGCCGGGCCGCAGCGGCATTTCGCGCCACAAACGCGCCCCTATACCAATATATTGCAAATATAGAGGAGAGACCCGTGGCTCCGCGTGTATTGATTTCGGACGCCTTGTCGCCCGCCGCCGTCGCCATCTTCAAGGAGCGTGGCGTCGAGACCGATTTTCAACCGGGCCTCGGCAAGGACAAAGACAAGCTCGCCAGCATTATCGGGGAGTTCGATGGCCTTGCCATTCGCTCGGCGACGAAAGTGACCGCAAAACTTCTCGAATGCGCGGCCAAATTGAAAGTGATCGGCCGCGCCGGGATCGGCGTCGACAATGTCGATATTCCCGCCGCCACCGCGAAAGGGATTATCGTGATGAACACGCCGTATGGCAATTCCATCACCACCGCCGAACATGCGATCGCCTTGACATTCGCGCTCGCCCGGCAAATTCCCCAGGCCGATGTCTCGACCCAGGCCGGCAAATGGGAAAAGAACCGCTTCATGGGAGTCGAGATCACCGGCAAGGTGCTGGGCATCATCGGCTGCGGCAATATCGGCGCGATCGTCGCCGAGCGCGCGATCGGCTTGCATATGCGCGTGATCGCCTTCGATCCCTATCTCTCGCCCGAACGCGCGCTTGATCTCGGAGTCGAGAAAGTGAGCCTAGATGCGCTGCTTGGCCGCGCGGATTTCATAAGCTTGCACACGCCATTGACACCGCAGACGAAGAATATTTTGTCGGCGGAAAATCTCGCCAAGACCAAGAAGGGCGTGCGAATCGTCAATTGCGCGCGGGGCGGCCTGGTCGATGAAAAAGCCTTGCGCGCACAACTTGATAGCGGCCATGTGGCGGGCGCGGCTTTCGATGTGTTCGTGAACGAGCCGGCAACCGGAAATCCGCTGTTTGGCCATCCCAATGTGGTTTGCACGCCGCATCTTGGCGCTGCGACCAGCGAGGCGCAGGAGAATGTCGCTCTGCAAGTCGCCGAGCAAATGTCGGATTATCTGACCCGCGGCGCGATTTCGAACGCCATCAATTTTCCCTCGATCACAGCCGAGGAAGCGCCCAAACTCAAGCCCTTCATCGCGCTCGCCGACCGTATCGGTTCGTTTGCCGGGCAACTTGTCGATAGCGGAATCACGCGGGCGGTGATCACTTACGAAGGCGATGTCGCCGGATTGAATACAAAAGCGCTGACCGCATCAGTGATCGCCGGGCTTTTGCGGCCCCTGCTCGCCGACGTCAATATTGTGTCGGCGCCGGGCGTGGCCAAGGAGCGCGGTATCGCCATCGACGAGGTGACCCGCGCCGCCGAATCCGATTATGAATCGCTGATGACCCTATCGGTTGTAACGGAAGACCATGAGCTGTCGATCTCCGGCACCGTCTTTCACGATGGCAAGCCGCGCGTCATTGCGATCAACGGGATCGAGGTCGATGCGGTCGTCGCCCCCTTGATGATTTTCGTCAGCAATGAAGATAAGCCAGGCTTCGTCGGCCGGTTCGCGAGTCTTCTCGGTAATGCCACGATCAATATCGCGACATTCGCGCTCGGCCGCGACCGCGCGGGCGGTTCCGCAATCGCCCTCGTCGAGGTGGACGCCGCGGTTCCGGAAAAGCTGCTCGCTCAAATTAAGATGCTGCCTGGCGTTAAAGAGGCCAAGGCACTGGCGTTTTAGAGCATGATCCCAAAAAGTTGCTCGACTTTCTGGTAGTGCGCCAGTTTGAAATTTCGGCTTTGTGCCAAATGCCGACATTATAGGGGTAATGGCAAAGGTTCGTCGTATTGACTATATCTGTAACGGATATATCATAGCCGCATGAGCAAGTCGAAAGCGCCACTGCCGCTGACACCCGCTGTCTTCCATATCCTGCTCGCCTTGTTCGGCAAGGAGCGCCACGGCTACGACATCATGCAGCAGGTCAAGGCAGATTCAGGAGATACGGTGAAAATGGGTCCGGGAACGCTGTACGGCTCGCTCGACCGCATGATCGAGGCGGGCCTGGTTGCTAAGGGCAACACGCAAGACCCGCGCCGCATCTACTATAGGCTCACGGCGCTTGGGCAAACCACGTTGCGCGCGGAAACGGAGCGGCTGTCCCGCGTGGCCCTCGTCGCGCGCCGCCAGCTCGGGAGTGAGTGACGCCATGACGCGCCACCCGCGGCAGAAGGAGTCCCGGTCGTTACGCCTCTACGCAAGGCTGCTGGAACTCTACCCGCCGGCATTCCTGCAACGGCATCGCGCGGAGATGCTGCAAAACTTCGCCGACCTCGAAGCCGCGGCGGCGTCGAAGGCGCAACTCTGGCTGCTTATAGGAAAGGACCTGACAATGAGCCTCATTTCGCACTTTTTCGCGTCACGGCTTAGCGGATACGTGATCGCTGTCCTTGTCACGTGGATATTGCTCTTCGTTATCGGGTATTTCTTCTACGGCCCGACGCCCGGCCGTCCGGCCTTGCATATCTTCGGAGGCTTTCTGCCCGGCATGCTGTCCATGTACATCGCAACGCGTCTCTACGTAACGCCGCAAAACAGCTCGTACGTGATCGGTGTCCTTGTCGCGTGTGTATTGGTCTTCACGATCGGGTATTTCCGCTACGGCAGCACGCCCGGCCATTCGGCTTTGCAGATCTTCGGAGGCTTTCTGCTCGGCATGCTATCCATGTCCATCGCGACGCGTCTCTACGGAACGTAGATACGAACTTCAGGCTGCACCAAGATTTGTGACCTCTAACACCACAAAGGATCAGAAGCAGAAATTCAAATTGACCCACTACCGACTTTTTCGGGACATGCTCTGGGACACTGAAAAGGCGAGCTGCAGCAGCCGAAAATTCCACTCAAATCGGCGGCATAAAACTGAGCACGCGATCTGTTGGAAAATCGTAAAGCATGCCAGTTTGCGTCCATTCTGGCGCGCAGAGCGCGAGAATTTTCGGAGCGAGTTCTTCCGGTGTCCGCAAACTCATCGGGTCTTCGCCGGGCATGGCCGCCGCCCGCATTTTTGTCCGCAGCGGCCCGGGATCGACGGTCATGACTCTCACGCGAGAAATATTCATCGTTTCCGCCGCATAAGTGCGGGCGAGCGCGTCGAGCGCGGCCTTGGTCACCGCATATGGCCCCCAATAGGGTTTGAGATGGGCGGCATGTCCGGCGCCCGATGAAACGAACACCACACGCCCCGCCTCGGCGGCGCGAAGCAAAGGGTCGAGCGACCGGATCAGCCGCCAATTGGCGGTGACATTGACCGCCACCACTGTGTCCCATTGGTCCGGTCCGACATGAGCGAGAGGCGTCAGCGGCCCGAGCACGCCGGCATTGCCTATAAAAATATCGAGCTTGCCCCAGCGTTCGAAGATAGCGGCGCCAAGCCGGTCGAGCGCTTCGAAATCCTTGAGGTCGCACGGAACGAGGGTCGCTTCGCTTCCCTCGCTCCGAATCGCATCGTCGAGTTCCTCAAGCGCGCCTTGAGTGCGTGCGAGCGCGATCACATGGGCGCCAAAGCGGGCGAGTTCCAAAGCCACCGCGCGCCCGATGCCGCGCGAGGCGCCCGTCACAAGGGCAATACGGCCTTCAAACGGGAGAGGCATGCAATTTATTCAAGCATCGCCCCGGTGCCTTCGCAACGCCCTACCCTACCTCGGCGAGAAGCGACAGCTGGGCCTTGGTGTCTCCCCCGATATCGGTGAGATTTGTCGGGTAATCCCCCGTGAAACAATGGTCGGTGAATTGCGGCCGGACCGGATCGCGGCCTTTCTCTCCCATGGCCCGGTAGATGCCATCGACCGAAAGAAAGGCGAGCGAATCGCAGCCAATATAGCTGCGCATTTCGTCGAGCGTGTGCGTCGCGGCGAGCAATTTATCGCGTTCCGGCGTATCGATCCCATAATAATCGGGATGGGTAATCGGCGGCGAGGAAATCCGGAAATGCACCTCGCGCGCACCGGCATCGCGCATCATCTGCACGATTTTCACGGACGTCGTCCCGCGCACGATCGAATCGTCGATGAGCACGATGCGTTTGCCCGTGACGACCGATCGATTGGCGCTATGTTTCAAACGCACGCCCAACTCGCGGCCGGATTGGAACGGTTGAATGAAGGTGCGGCCGACATAGTGATTGCGGATAATGCCGAGTTCAAATGGAATG
>Ga0224556_1000230_pt1 | contig 13616 bp, 10 predicted proteins | sample 714S315metaG_FD_183007 | JGI IMG/M metagenome (GOLD analysis project Ga0224556, IMG submission 183007) | Peat soil microbial communities from Stordalen Mire, Sweden - 717 S3 1-5 | ecosystem: Environmental > Terrestrial > Soil > Wetlands > Peat | place: Sweden: Norrbotten County, Stordalen Mire...
GGCGTCGCAGGCAATGGCCATTTTGACTCCGCTGGGCCAGAAAGGTCCATTGCCTGCGACGCCATTTGCAATATCGCTTTTGAGCTTTAGATCCAAATCCATTTCGTAACCAAAGAAGCCTTCAGTAGTGGAGCGAAAACCGCCGTTAAGGTCGGCTTCAACATATTGATCCGCCGGGCAAATCCACATTGTCCCTATGCCGTTGCCCGGGAAAGGAAACTTCGTTACAGGATTCGCGCCCTTCTGCGCGGCGTAATAACTCAAAGGGTGATCAGCCACCAACGGCGGAAGCACATTAAACCATGCATTTGGATCGGTCGGACACGCAGGCAGGGGAGTCGTAACCCCGGGCAACCAACCATTGGCGGTATTGTCCGAGCCATATGTGCCATAGCTGGCTGATGTGGGCATCATGGTTCCATCGCAAGGAATGTAGTCGGTGCTGTCGCCAGCATAAATTTGCTGTGCCAATCCCCACTGGTGGGTGTTGGAAATGCAGTTGGCGGTCAGCGCCTTTTGCTTGGCTGCCGCCAGCGCGGGCAATAGCATCGCCGCCAGAATGGCGATGATGGCTATTACTACCAGCAGTTCAATCAAGGTAAAAGCCCTCGGCGATGCCTTGGGAAAATGTGGCGAATTCATATAACTTTACGACAAGCTAATTTTTTCCGGACTGTTCAGTCTTCTTCCTTGCCTGCACACTATGTGTAATTGCGGCAAACAGCAAGCAAAAAAACGTTTTAAGACAAAAAAAATCGTCACAAAAAGGCGCCAAATTCCCTCAGAGCAGCCTTTGACGTTGAAAATCTCCCGGCGGCGAGCATCATGCCAAAGGAATGAAGAAACGTTCAGGCCAGAGAAATCCGCCGGACCGCCGCGCGCGCCAGCAGCTCAAGTCCGCTCCCGGCCATTTTTCAAAATTGACGGCGTTCGGTCAGGATGCCGCCACAATGAAATGGCTGGTCTGCCTTTGCCTGGGGCTGGTCACGCTGGCGGTTTATCTGCCGGCGCTGCGCCACGGTTTCGTGGAATACGACGACCAGCAGTATGTGATGGACAATCCACGCGTGCAGGCGGGTTTGACGTGGAGCGGTCTGGTTTGGGCATTCGGTTTTTATGCGGGGAACTGGCATCCGCTGACGTGGGTCTCGCACATGGTGGATAGCCAAATTTACGGGGCCTGGGCGGGCGGCCATCATCTGACCAGTGTCCTGCTGCATGTCGCGAGCACGCTGCTGTTGTTTGCCGTTTTGAACCGGATGACGAACGCACTGTGGCGCAGCGCGGCGGTGGCGGCGCTGTTTGCGTGGCATCCGCTCCATGTCGAATCAGTGGCGTGGGTTGCGGAAAGGAAGGACGTGTTATGCGCATTTTTCTGGATGCTGACGCTGTGGTTCTACCTGCGGTATGCCGCGCAAACTTCCGGCCTCCGATATTTTTTAACGCTGGGCTCTTTTATCCTCTGCGTGATGTCCAAGCCGATGGGCGTGACCCTGCCATTTGTGCTGCTGTTGCTGGATTTCTGGCCGCTGAACCGATGGCAGATGGCAGATGGCAGGTGGCAGAATGGGTTGCGTTTGGTTTGGGAGAAAGTTCCGTTTCTGATTTTATCCGTCATTGCCTGCGCGCTGACAATGCACGCGCAGGAAATCGCGATTGTCTCCACCGCCGGACTGTCGGTTTCCCAGCGCGTCGCCCATTCGTTGGCGGCTTACAATCACTATCTGGCCGCGATGTTTGTCCCCATAAATCTGGCCGTTTATTATCCCTATCAAATTCATCTTCCGGCATTGACCGTCGTTTGCGCCGTCAGCGTGCTTGGGCTGGCGACCTTTTTCGCGATAAAAAATTTTCGCGACCGGCCATATTTGATTGTGGGCTGGCTGTGGTATCTCGGCACGCTCGTGCCGGTCATTGGCCTGGTGCAGGTCGGCGATCAGGCATGGGCCGACCGTTACACTTACATTCCCTTGATCGGCCTGTTCGTGGCGACAGTCTGGCTCGCCGGTGAAACCGTCAAAAGCCGGATTGTTTTATCATGTGTATCAGGCGTCGTCGCGGGGGTGCTGATCGCGGCGACTTCGATGCAACTGGGTTATTGGAAAAACACCCGCACGCTGTTTGAACACGCCAACGCGGTGACGTCAAAAAATTACATGGCCATCACCATGCTGGGCAGCCAGCTTGCCGAGGAACATAAATATGACGAGGCGATTGCGTATTATCAGACGGCCTTGCGCTACCAGCCGACATTTCCCGAGGCACATTTTTTCATGGGTGCCGCGCTGGATGAACAAGGCAAACTGGACGCAGCGATTGCCGAGTATGAACAGGCGCTGTGGTTCAAGCCCGTGCAGGAGCAGACCCACATCTTCCTAGGCATCGCGCTGGGCAGGCAAAAAAAATATGACGAGGCGATGGCGCATTATCAGGCCGCGCTGAAAATAAATCCCGATTCCGCCGTCGCCGAAAACAACCTTGCCCGGATTCTACACACGCTGGGCCGGCTCGACGAGGCCGTGCAACACTACCACGCCGCCCTGGAAATTGACCCGAAACTGGCGCTGGCCCACAACAATCTCGGAATTTTATTGCTCCAAAGGGGCGACCTCACCGACGGCACGATTCAACTGCGGACGGCCATGCAGTTGAATCCGACAAACACCGAGACCCGGTTTAATCTGGCCATGGCCCTGAACCAGCAGCAACAGTGGCCGGAGGCGGTGGAATTATTTTCCAAAACCGTGCGCGGCGATCTGCCGGATCCAAAGGCGCATTACCAATTCGCCGTGGCGCTCACCCACATGCAGAAAACACGCGCGGCCATGAGCGAATTTGCCAGCGCACTGCTGCTTCAGCCGGATTATCCCGAGGCGCTGGACGGTCTGGCGTGGATTCTCTCCACGGATACCGACGCCGATTTCCGAAACGGCGCGGAGGCGTTGGACATGGCCGGGCACGCGTGCGATCTCACGGGCCGGAAAGACCCGGAAAAATTGAAGACGCTCGCCGCCGCCTGCGCCGAAAACGGCCGGTATGACGAAGCGCAAAAAAACATCCGGTTGGCCTTGGAACTCGCCCCCGCCGCCAGCCAGCCGGAACTGCACGGGCAATGCGCCCTGATGCTGGACTGTTTCAACAAGTCACAACCGTGGCGCGAGAAATGATTTTGGCGGCGGGGTTAATCTGCCCGCCAACCTGTTTTGAACAATCACCGGCGCGCATGGAGTGTCCGACACGGACCTTTTAGACTGATGAACTGGCCGGGTCTATCAGTTAACTTGCAAAATAACTTTGGCCAACCGTCTATCTGTATATTTGAACCGGCCAACTCGAACCCTGACCGGTGCAATGCCTTCGGTGTTCTCAAGGAAAGTTTTGGAGAAAGCCGGCTTCCACCCGGTTGTAGTCGTCCCATTGATTATCGGCCACGGCTTGTTCTGCTCCGCGAGGAACCGTGACCAGCATCGGCACTTTCCATTTCCAATGTTCGACATGGCCGTCAGCAAAGGACAGGTTTCCTCCCTGATTGTGCCGGTTGCCAGGAACGTCCCACCAATAACCCGCATTCCACTCATCGACGGCAACCGGAATGCCAAACTCGGTGTCCATTATCTCGTCCTCATTCACATCCAGATAAACAATCAGACCTGAAGGAATCGGGTCTCGGATCTGGGTGAACTTGCTGTAATGCGGGATTTGGGTCGCAATCTCCCCGTCATAAACCTGCCCATTGACCGACTGGCTCTGGTTGTAACTGCGCAGCCGTGGTTGATCTAAAATCGTGCCGTCATGGGTTTGGACGGAGGATGGGTCGGCTGGACAGTGATAAATCGCAACGGAGGTGTTGTATTGAAAAAGCAGGCCGCCGCTGATTCCGGTCGTATTCGTGTCAAAGATGGCGAGATTGGTGCACCAGGAAGCCCCCGTGTCCAGCGGTTGGTCGGAGATGATGTCGTAAACAAAATTATTGGGAGGCAGGTGGTCGTTGTTGTCCAAAATGTAAAGATGGCAGCAAAGTTGAAGTTGCTTCACATTATTCAGGCACGAAATATTTTGGGCCGTGCTCTTGGCTTTTGACAGAGCGGGCAGGAGCATCGCGGCCAGAATGGCGATGATGGCGATGACGACCAGGAGTTCAATGAGCGTAAAAGCCGGCTGCCGAAAGGCCAGAAGCGCAGGTTGAGCACAAAAAGTTTGCGGTGTGATGTGCTGCTGGCACACAACTTTCAAGCCTCGATCTACAACTCGCTCGCGCATGGCTTCACAAAATAAAATGCTCCACCTTAGACCGACTGCTATACTAAATGCTGGCGGTTAATCTGTCAACGATTCCTGTTTGTATTGCATCCAAAGACCAAAGTGTTAAACCCTCTGGCCAGGCGATTTGATCGTAAACTGGTTCTTGAGGCGATTTTGTGTTTGTTGCCGATTGCCCTCATGCTGACCATCCTTTTCAGCCGCTCTCTTTTTTTTGCCAAGTCGCATCGGAGAAGCCGCGTTCAATTGTTTTTCCGCGCCCGTTCGATCTCGTCTTGCAATGCCCGTTCTTTGGCGAGGATGGAGAAAATTTCGGTGTCAGCATCGGTGAATTGATGTTCCGCCATTCCAAGATAAACGTGAACCAATTTGCGCTTGGCTTCGAGCAGCGGGTCAAGGCCACACTGATTCTCTGCCAATTCCAGCAGTATTTCTCTTGCCGTCTCAATGTCCAATCTTGCCTTTTCTGTATTCGGCTTCGGCATGGACAACTCGGCGGCTGCGTTACTCAAGACGGCTTCGATATCGAGCAAAGTGGCTTTCATATAAAATTTCTCCAAGCGATCATAATCTGCCGCAAGAACCGCGTCAGCTTGCTTTTGTGCATTCTACCCGCGGGTTCAATTTTTAATTTTTCTACACGGTGTTCGCCGGCCAGCGTGCGCGCCGGTGCCAACAGTCCCCGCTTCGCCGGGTTGTGTCAGGTCTGACCCCTTGATGACCCCTTGATGACCCCTTGACGCGTCTGCAATGGCCCCGGCCGGTGTTCAAGGCCAACCGTTGCCTGTTTGCCGGAAATATGGACATGGTGCGTGCGCCAGCCGTTTTGCGACGAGAGCGGCGTTGGGTTCGGAGCCATTAAAGCGGAGAATTCAACGTCGTTCTGGTCGCACAATTCATTTCCCAAGAGTGACGAAACTTGGCTGCCGGAATGGAGCGGCAAACTGGGCGGAATGGAGCGGTGTGCCGTTCGGTCGCGTGGGCCTCCTGGGGCAAGCCAGTCTTTCAGCTTACGGCGTCAAGCCAGTTGGCCGGAAGTCTGGCTTTGGTGGCCGGGTGCAATTTTCAGCGCGACGGAACGAGCACACAAGCGGAACGGAGGCCAGGTTGACGCGGAGTGCAGGCTGCCAAGTTTGGTCACGACTTCCCGGCCCATCTCGACGTGAACACGAACACGGTGGATTTCCCGCCTTGCGAAATGCGCAGAAATCCATCCGTGATGGTGATTATTCGCCGCTGCCTTTTCCCAGCCCTTTTTCGTATTCCGCAATGATGCGTTCAGCCAGTTGCGGTTCCAAGTGCATCGTGGTTCGTTGCAGGGTTTCCACCGTCGCACGAAAATTCAGCAACCCGGCCTTGGCCGCGTCGGCGACAATGCCCAGCGTGCCTTTGACCTTGAGGGCTTCACTTTCGGCAAACCGCCGGGCCACCTTGTCATCCAGCAAAACAAAATCAGCTTGAATTTCTTTCGCCAACGCCAAGGCCTGCCGCTCGCCAAAATCCAAATTGTCAAAACGCGCCGGAATGGATGCCGGTGATTGCACCGTCAACCAGGCTGGCGGGGATTTTACCCAGTCGAAAATTGCCGGGGGCGCAGCCGGATGGCCGAGTTCTTGCAGCACCGCCGGCGGCACGATGACCTGCCCGTATAATTTTTCGAGGACGGAATCCTGATTAATCAGAATGAGGTAATGCAGCGGAGTGGTGTCCGACACGACAACGGCCATAAATCAGTTTCCCAAGTCGTGTTGAAACTCGCCCAAATCGTAATTCACAAAAACGCCGCGCCCGAAAAAAAACTTTTCGCCGTCCCAATAATTCAGGCCGAGCAGTTCGCAGGCGCGTCCGCGGGTGATGAGGCCCTGGGTATAAGCACCCAGCACCAGCCCTTCCATGACACTACGCATCCGTTGCGACGGCTCAAGGGGAAGCAGCCGGCCAATCGTCTCTGGAATTTCCACAGTCATCACCGTTACAATTAAACCTTAATGCCGGCGGAGTCAAACCCGCAAACATCTTCAAAACGCCCTGATTTCCCGGTGTTTTTTTATGGAAGTTTGACGCGCAATGGAGGCTGGCATGTTTGGTCACGACTTCCCGGCCTGGCTGCCCTCGTTTCTGCCCTTCCTGAAACCTGTCAAATATTTATTTGAAATATTTTGCCACGACAGGTAGCCCGCAATCAAGTTTGTGGGCCATGCCAAGATTTGTGGTGAAGAAACAAAAGGAAAGTCAGTCGGATGACAAAAAAGGCCAGACCGGTCAGGATTGAAACGGTTAGCGCCCGGCCGTGGCCAGTTTCGGTAGCCATCATCAAGTGCTGACGTTAGGAATTCAAAGGCCAAGATCAGCACGAGGGTTATCGCGCCAATAACACCACCCCACACGGCGGAAATGACGGTGCTGTCAAAAAATTTCATCGCGCCATTGATTTGTCGGCAAAGAAGAGGTCATAGATTTTTTCTGGTGCCATGCCTTCAAGTTCAAGTCGGTCGAAAATAATCCACCCGTTCTGATTACCGGTGGCCCGTTCAAGTGCCCGAAGGTCAGAGGATTGGCTGTATCACGGAGCATCCGGGTGCATGAAGTTGAGGGCGTCGCTGTATGTCTGCAAACTTTTTGCCTGAACGGCCGATTGCGTGACTGTTGCCGGGTCGGTGGGATTGTCGCTGTTTTGGCGGATGAGCGGTTCACGCTATCTCAAGCCTCCGGCTCTACCGGAGGTCGCTAACATGCGATCATTCGTCGCGGAAAAATTCGGAACCAGAATGCCGGTTGGATTTTGCAGCCGCACGCCGAGCGTGCCTCGTGCCGCCATGATATGGCCCGCTCTCGCCATCAGGTTGTGCGCCCTGCACCCGTTTCGCCTCCACCTTGACCGCGTTCGCTCCGCCATCGGATGGCACTTAGGAATCACGCTCGGAGTCTGCGTGTCTGGTTTAATACGAGGGTGGCAATCGCCCAACTTCTGCTTGGTTTAGGTGCTATTGTTCAAGCATGGCTTTAACTACGCGCCCGAATCCAAACAGAATCGAACACTGAAATGGAAAGTTCAACTCACATACATGAATTTAGCGGCGCTCGTATTAAAGCTAGACGAGACTGGTTTTCTGTTGTAAAAACATATAGTTTTTTCAACATGAAAAGACAGCCTAAATCAACACAAGTCATTGAGCCAAAGGCTAGAGCGATCATATTTGGACATGGCAGGGGTTGGGTATTCACTCCGCGAGACCTGACCCAGGTCACTGTTGTTGCCGCACAATCATTTCATCTTTGCGGAACTCGACAGTAGCGGCGACGAGCAAAACCTTCAGCTCGTCTTCACCACGCACGAAATTACCGTTCGCGGACATCATCTGCGACGGATTGAAACGGTCTTGCAACGGATGGAATTGTCGCTGCTCGCCAAGTTGCCAAACAATCAGCGGAAGCTTATCACGGAAGGCCAGCCGGTGGTTCTCGAAATTGTCGTTACCGAGGCCAAGTCAAAGGAATCGCCGCCTCCAAATGGCTCAAAGTGAGCATACTCTCGGACTGCACCATTCCTCAAACAATTTGAGGTTCTATGCGTGGTGAAGATAAAAATGGCCTCTGATTTTTCGGAAGCCATTATCGGCTAGGAGAAAAAATATCCAAGACTGCGAAGACTGGAATGATTTGGGTTTCCAATTTATGTGCAGCTCCACATAAATCGGATTATGTTGAGTTCGCAGTAATGTTGAGTTGAGGCAGATTCTCCCAGTTCCCCAGCGTTTCGGCGCTGGGGAACTTCACATTTTTGGGAGTGACAGCCGGGTATAAAATACCCCGGTTATGAAAAACAAATCCTACCTCAATCGGCTCCATTGCAAACAATCGGGGCGTTTCATCGCAGTCCCCAATGCCGTCATCAATGACTTTGTGGTCTGGTGTCGTCAGCGCGGGGTCTCGGCCATTAAAGTCCACAGATATTGTGACCATCTGCGGCGACTGCGTCCGCGATTTCGATGGCGGCAGAAAGCAAACCTGCTCGACCTCACCGTGGACGACTTGGATGACATTCAGCGCTTCTGTCGTCTTCGGTCTCCATCGCTTGCACACGGGATTGCTGTGTTTAGATTGTTTTTGCAAAGCACGAATCGCTTGGCTCCGAGCGAACCCGTTCGCGTGGTCAAGCCCCGCAGTTATCGAAGGTATCGGCGAGTGCCGATTTTCGGCCCCGTCGTTGATGACTTCGTTAAATGGTCTATAAGCCGCAAGTCGTCGCCCAGCACGATCCGAATGCACTTGCAGGTTTTAGGCTGTCTCGCACCCCGATTTATCCTTCTGGGCAAGCGAACTTGTCGTGATTTTGATCGCGATGATTTTAGGTGGGCACGGCAGTTCTTCCATGCACGCAAGCCACGTTGGATGCCCGGCATCGTGCGTTTGGAGGACTATTTGGAGGCGCGTGGCTGGCTGAAGCACGGGCGTTGCAACCAGCGTCGAACGCTTTCCGAAAACACCCTCAAGAGATTCAGCGAGCATTTGAAAAGGGATCGCGGTCTGGCGGAGAGCACGATTCAGGGCCATGACAAGTATTTGCGCCGATTTCTCACGTTCACTGGGGTTGATCGAGGCATGGCAAGATTGCGTGAGCTGAAGCTGGCTAAAGTGCAGTGTTTTCTGCGGCAAGCTTCACAGCGGTGCTCGCGCCGGACCATGAAAGGCGTGGTGGGCATGGTCCGGGGGTTTCTACGTTTCCAATACATGAAGGGTGTCCTGCGGCAACCGTTGCACACACAGATCGATTCCGTTCGGGTTTATCGGGAAGAACTGTTGCCCCATCCCTTGCCTTGGTTGGAACTTCAGAAGTTGCTAAAACGCATGGATCGTTCCACTCCTCTGGGTTCGCGCGATTTTACGATTTTACTGCTCGCGGCTTCCTACGGCCTGCGGCGGTCGGAGGTCGCGGCGTTGACGCTGGATAGCATCGACTGGCGAAAACGCACCCTGCATATTTTCCAGCCCAAGACCCGGCAGACACTGGCTCTGCCAATCACTGCTCCGATTGGCCGGGCCTTGGTGGACTACTTGCGCAAGGGGCGTCCAGCCTCGGAAGCGCGTCAGTTGTTTCTACGTCAGCGCGCTCCTGCCGGCCCCCTTGCGGCTCCGGGTGTAGCTTGTGCGTTGGCGCGTGCCGTCCGTTCCACCGGAGTGAAGATTGAGACTGCGAGTTTCCACGGTTTGCGGCACGCCTTCGCGTTGCGACTTCTTCGTCAGGACACCGCGCTCAAAAGCATCAGCGACCTCCTTGGTCATCGGGACCCAAATTCAACCGCCACCTATTTTCGGCTCAACGTCGAGGATCTCCGCCGCGTGGCATTACCAGTCCCGAACGTCATCGTCACAGCCACCAATCTCAATCAGCCTTCGATCCCAAAGTCAGTTGCAAAAGCTGCCCGTCGGCCCAAAGGGACATTAACCGATTCTTTTGGAAGACGCAGTTTTCTCGCCAAACCGATCAGCGACTATCTGGCCACGCAGCGTGCCTTGGGCCGGGCCTTCCATTCTGAAGAATGGATTTTGCTCACACTTGATCAGGTGCTGGCTGGTGATTTCCCAAAAGGACGCACCTTCACGGCTAATATGTTTGCGACGTGGGCGGAGGTTCACGCCATCGTTTCGCCAACCACCCGCCGGCATCGTATGCTTTGCGTGCAGAAGTTCTGCCGGTATTTGGCTCGATTTCGTCCGGCAACCTTTGTCCCGGACGTCAGGACATTCCCCCGCAAACTCGATCATCAAGCGCCCTTCCTGCTGACGAAAGCCGAAGTCGCCCGGATATTATTCAAAACCGCGACGTTAAAAGTCGGCTGGCAGAACTCCTTTCGGCGGCCAACCATGCGGCTCGCGTGGATACTGTTGTATTGTTGCGGGCTGCGACGCGGGGAGTTGCTCCATCTCCGATTGGCGGATGCAGATATGGACCAAGGCGTCCTGCGGATCAATGAAACAAAATTTCACAAAACCAGGCTGGTGCCTTTTTCGCCATCCGTGCGCGAAGAACTTCGCCGGTATCTCAGGCAACGCCGCCGCCAAGGTTTCCCGATGGATGGTTCCACGCCATTGTTGTGGAATGGCCGCCAGGGTGACGAGGGTGGACCGATCAGCCCCGCCACACTGACTTCCAATTGGGTCGGCGCTTGTCAGAGCGCCGGCGTCTTCAGTCATCATGGCCGAACTCCCCGGATTCACGATCTCCGCCATAGCTTTGCCGTGGAAGCATTGCGCCAAGGCTACCGCAGGGGTTCCGAGCCGCAGGCCACGCTGCCGCGGCTCGCACGCTATCTGGGGCATGTCTCTCCAGACTTTACCCATCACTATTTGAAGTTCACCGAACCGCTGCGCACCGCCGCCAGCAAACGATTCCATCGCGTTGCGATTGCCTCGCTGTTTCAACCCACGCACCAGCGTCATCATAAAGGAGGTGTCGCGTGAAAAATCAAACTGCCACAACGCTTGGCCGGGCTCTGAAAAAATTTCTAGGCGAATACCTCCCGCACCAGCGCGCTTATAGCCCAAACACCATTCAGAGTTACCGGGACAGCCTGAAGTTGCTGCTCCTTTTCATCGCCGGCAACCACGGCCACGTTTCAGGGCTGTCGGTCGCCGATCTCTCCCCAGCAAAGATCACGGCGTTCCTCGATCATCTCGAAGCCAAGCGGGGCAATGGTGCCGCCACACGCAATGTGCGCCTCGGTGCCATCCACAGTTTTTTTGATTATGTGGGCATGGAAAACCCCGAACACCTTGACCAGGCTGGCCGGGTTCTGAACGTGAGATTCAAGCGGGTTGACCATCGTGCCATTGATTATCTTCAGGCGGACGAGTTGCGCGTGATTCTGGATGGCATTGATCGGTCCACCATCAATGGACGAAGAGATGGGGTTTTATTGACGTTCATGTTCAACACGGGCGCACGGGTGCAGGAGGTCGTCGCGCTGCGCGCTGCCGATTTTCGGCTGGCAACGCCTCCCAGCGTGCGGCTGTTCGGCAAGGGGCGTAAAGAGCGCATCTGCCCGCTCTGGCCGGAGACCGTCCAACTGGTGAAACAATACCTCCGTGATTCTGGCAGGGATGCCGACGATGACAGCCCGCTTTTTCGCAATCATCGGGGCAATTGCCTGACGCGATTTGGCGTGCGGCTGATTCTGACCCGGCACGTCACCAGCGCCGCAAAAAAGATGCCATCCCTTAAAACCAAGCGTATTCATCCACACAGTCTCCGTCACAGCACGGCTGTCCATCTGCTCAAGTCCGGCGTTGATTTGAGCACCATTGCCCACTGGTTGGGGCATTCCAGTGTGACGACAACCCACAAATACGTCGCCATCGACCTGGAAGCCAAACGAAAAGCTTTGGCGAAAGTGAAACCAGTGACGGCAATGGCGGGCGGAACGAAGCGATGGAACACGAGCGAGGACTTATTGAAATGGCTCGAATCTCTTTGAATCGGTCGAAATTGAATCGCGTAATGTGAAGTTCCCCAGCGCCGAAACGCTGGGGAACGGGAGAATCTGCCTCAACTCAACATTACTGTGAAATCAACATAATCCAATCACGATGTGGTCGAGAACTTCGATTTTGAGAAGTTGACCGGCTCGAATGAGATCACGGGTGATTTTTATGTCTGCTTCCGATGGAGTCGGATCACCGCTCGGGTGAGAATGCGCGATAATAATTGCGGCAGCACTTGCCATTATTGCCAATCTGAAAATTTCCCTCGGATGACAAAGGATTGTATCCATGGTGCCAATGGACACCAGATAGTGACCTTTTATGCGTCGGCGTGTGTTGAGGATGAATACCACCAAACATTCACATTCAGGATTGAAGTAAGGATGAGTAGCGATATGCGTTTTCCAATAGGCGGCTGTTCCCGTATCTGTCACGGGTGCGGGCGAATGACCGGGCGACGGAGTTTGGCTCACGCTGCCGGCAGCTTGGGATAAAGGGAGTGACGTTGCACAGTTACCGGTATGCGTGGGCGGAGCGGGCGAAATCGTGCGGCTACCCGGAACGGTTTGCGCAGGAGGCCTTGGGCCACAACAGCAAGGCGGTGCATCGGGCGTATGCGAAAAAGGCGCTGATGAAAATTCCGTCGCTGGAGGATTACGAAAGCTGCGGCCATCGGGCCGGCCAAACTCGAACGCGGCGAAGTTTATTAGCGCGTTGGAACTGATTGCGCTGCTGGCGGATCGTGAATGGCTGGATAAGTTGACGAAAACCATCGGCCAGTTATGGAAATGAAAAAATGCACGACGCAATGGGCCGACCATCTTTGTTCGCTTTTTGGACAAAAAATATTAAAACAGTCATATTTCTTGTTGGGATTGCCTGAATTTGCCTTAAATTGTCGTGGCTTGGAATCTGCTTTAATTTTGGCCGAAGAAGCCGGCCAGAGTCGCAAGTTCGACGAGGGATCCGGCTGACGGGGTTCAAGTATTATCTTAAAAACATGCATTGCCTTATCAGGATCTCGCGGTTGAAAAAAATCCGTGCGCTCATCGTATTTACGGTGATGAGCATTTTGTATTCTGTTCACAGCCAGACCGCGACCAATGATTTTTTTATGACCGCGTCGGGAACAACCCTAAATGTGCCGGCGCCTGGGATTTTAACCAATGACACCGGCGGAACGTTGACAGCCATTCTGGTCAACGGAGCAACTAACGGCACGCTGACGCTGAATGCCAGTGGCGCTTTTGTCTATACCCCCACGAACAACTTCACCGGTGTAGACGGCTTCACTTACAAAACCAGCAATGGTTCGCAAACTTCCAGTGTCGCGTCGGTAATCATCATGGTTGATGCTCCAGGTGAGCTTTTCTATGATAACTTCTCAAGGCCAACCAACGGGGGACCGATTTTGCCCTGGGTGCAGGAAACCACCACCAATGTTCTTCATACCGGCAACGAAGGCAGCGTGGGCGTGCTGGGTGTCTGGAATGTCAGCAATCAGGTGATGAATGCCACCAGTCCCCCGAACTGCTATGGTTACGTCTATTATTCAAATGCCAACTGGACGAATTACACGGTGCAGTCACAAATCCGGTTTTCTTCGACGAGCGCAGCCAGCGCGGGCATTTTGGGACGTTTGAATCCCGTCACGGGCGCACATTACGCCGCGTGGGTGTATCCGGAAAACTCGACGGAACAATATTCACCGCACAATGGCAAGGCGGTGTTGCTGTTGATCAAGTATTCGACCTGGACGCTTTATACGGTGTTTGGCTACACCAACGCGCTGCCCGGTGTCGGCACCAACTGGCACACGTTGAAGCTTGGATTTCAAGCGAACACCATTTCCTGCTACTACGACAACCTGCTGT
>Ga0224556_1000231_pt1 | contig 13563 bp, 9 predicted proteins | sample 714S315metaG_FD_183007 | JGI IMG/M metagenome (GOLD analysis project Ga0224556, IMG submission 183007) | Peat soil microbial communities from Stordalen Mire, Sweden - 717 S3 1-5 | ecosystem: Environmental > Terrestrial > Soil > Wetlands > Peat | place: Sweden: Norrbotten County, Stordalen Mire...
CACATCGCTGTGCATCATCGTGAATAGAAATGTCCCGCTCGCCGCATCCGCCTGCACCAGGCTGCCGACATCGATATTTCTCTGAGTTACCACGCCGTCGAAGGGAGCGACAACTTGCTGATAGAGCTTTTGTTGCCGTAGCACGTTGAGTTGCGCCTGTTGCGCCTGAATATTGGCTTCGGCGACTTGCGCCGCGTGCTGTTGAGCCTCATAAGTCAATCGATCCGTATCGCCTTGCTGTTTCGTTGCCCAGCCCTCCCCGACAAGGATGGTCGTGCGCCCGTTGGTGACGCGGGCGAGTTCGCGGTTCGCACTGACCTGCCGCAGCGAAGCCTTCGTCTGGACTAGGGTGGCCTCCGCTTGCGCAATCTGGTCATCGACTTCGGGAGCGGTGATCTCCACCAGAAGCTGGCCGGTCTTCACGCGGGAGCCGATATCGACATAGCGCTTATTGATGTAGCCACTGGCCCGCGCATAGATATTCGCTGCGTCAAACGCGCTCGTCGTCCCAGGCAATTCTACACGTATAACGCTGCCACTCGCTGCCACCGCCTCGGTGCGGACGCTTGGCACGAAATCGCGCCGTTGTTCCGCCGCGATGATCGCTTGCCGGTGCTGGACATAGTGCCGCCACACACCGAGGCTCAGCGCCCCTATTAGCAACAGCAGGACAGCCAATCCGAGGTACCGGGCGCGTGACCGGCCGCCCTTGCTTGGGGAAATTTTCGGCTGGCCAGAATCGGGAGTGCCGCGCTGCGGCGCGTTCCCATCCGGAGACTCTAGCGAGGACGCTTGACCGATTTCCGTCATTGCACTTCCTCCGGGAATACGCCATGGGCCGGCCTGCCGTCATTGCCTTTCCGTAGCACGGCGAAAAGATATGGCACGACGCACAGCGTAGTCGGAGTCGCAAATAGCAGGCCACCGATGACGGCGCGCGCCAGGGCGGCGTTCTGTTCCTCGCCCGCACCTCCGATCGCCATTGGGATCATGCCGACGATCATTGCGGCGGCCGTCATCAGCACCGGCCTGATCCGCGTCCGTCCTGCGGCAATTGCGGCATCAAATGCCCTCGTGCCGGCAAGCTGTTGCTCACGCGCGAAGGTGACGAGCAAGATGGAGTTCGCGGAGGCGACTCCGATCGCCATGATCGCTCCCATCAGAGAGGGCACGCTAAGAGTCGTGCCGGTGACATACAGCATGGTGAAAATGCCGCAGAATGTGGCCGGCAGGGCCAGGATGACGACGAAAGGATCGCCGAAGTTCTGGTAGTTCACGACCATGAGCATATAGACGAAAACCGCGGCGAAGAGCAGCCCGATGCTCATATTGTCAAAGGCTTCATTCATACTCTGGATCTGGCCTATGACCTCAATCGCATTGCCTGGCGAGAGCTGTTTCTGCAGGTCCGCGACGATGACGGAAATGTTTTTGGAGACACTGCCGAGATCGCGGTCCTGGACGTTGGCATAGATCTCGTAGACCGGCTGGATGTTGGCCTGGTTCGCATTGGTTGGAATCGAGTCACGTTTTAAGGTTGCAACATTGCTGAGCATCCCAGGCACCGGGTCGCCGGTGAAGGCCACTGCGGTGCTGACCGGCGTATTGACCAGTGCGTTCATCGAGTTCACGCGGTACTCCGGTGTCTGAACCGCTATATAATAAGGAATTCCATTGCTCTGATCGGTCCAGAAATTGGGCGACACCTGTTCGGATGAACTCAAGCTGACATTGAGATTCGTGACGATCTGATTTGCGGTAAGGCCGAACTGGGTGGCGCGGCTGCGGTCAATATCGACGAAAAAATCCGGGGCATTGACTTCCTGCTGGAGATGAGCGTCGGCAATGCCTGGGATGTCAGCGATCCGGTGCCGTAATTCGTGGGCGATTCGCAGATTTTTCGCCCGATCGTAACCAACCGTCCGCACATCGATCTGTGCCGGTACGCCGAAATTCAGGATTTGAGTCACCATATCAGCGGCTTGAAAATAAATGATCTCCTCGGGGAATGCGGCCGGGAGCACCTCCCGTAGCTTGTGGACGTACTCGGCGGTCGGCGCGTGACCTTCCTTGAGCGACACCTGGATAACACCATCATTGACGCCGATCGTCGTTCCGTCCGCAAAGGCGAGATTATAGAGACGGGCAGGCAGGCCAATATTGTCGACGATCAGATCCACATCGTCCTTGGGAATGACCTCCCGGATCTTGTTTTCGACCGCCTGGAATATTTGCTCAGTCGTCTCGATTCGGGTGGCCGGCGGAGCCCGGAGGTGAAGCTGAATCTGGCCGCCATCGATGTCCGGAAAGAAGTCACGGCCGACGAAGACGAACATGACAGCGCCGAGCGTGAGCACGAGAACGGCGATGAGCGGGATTACCAATCGACGGGTCAGCAGTATATGCAACAAATCGACGTAGCCGGCGCGCAGCCGCTCGAAACCCTGCTCGAAGCCGCGGTGGAAGCGGGCGAACCAGCCGGTTCCGGCGGCCTCCGCGCCATGGTGCTCGCCCTTAAGCAGCAGGCCGATCATGATCGGCGTCAAGGTGCGGGAGAGGCCATAAGAGGCAAGCATGGCGAAGACGACGGCGAGGCCGAGTGGTGTGAAAAGGTATTTCGCTGGCCCTTGCAAAAAAATCACGGAAACAAAGACGCAGCTTATGGCTAGCGTCGAGACCAGTGTTGGCACGGCGATGCCGGCCGCTCCGTACAGGGTTGCTTCAGGCAGCGGCCGGCCTTCCTCCGTCAGAAGCCGGTGCGTGTTCTCGATCGTCACCGTCGAATCATCGACGAGGATACCGACGGCCAGCGCCAGCCCGCCGAGAGTCATCGTGTTGAGCGTATGGCCAAGGAAATAGAGGACGACGAGCGAGCTGAGTATGGCAAGCGGGATCGAGACCATAACAACAAGAGTCGAGCGCCACGACCCAAGAAACAAAAGAATCATCAGGGCAGTGAGGGCCGCCGCTATCGCGCCTTCCTGAAGAACGCCGTTCACCGAATTGGTGACGAACACCGATTGATCGAAGAGTTCATTGATCTCAAGGCCGGGTGGTGCTGCTTTCCGCGCAACCACGAGAGCCTTCTTCACCTGCCGGACGACGTCGACTGTCGAGGCATTCCCGTTCTTGATGATGCTGAGCAGGACGGAGCGGCGGCCGTTTTCCCGGACGACGTTCTGCTGCACCAGATTGCCGTCGCGGACGTTACCCACGTCCTTCAGGAAAACCGTGGCGCCGCCCGCGAATTTGACAGGAATATTGTTGAGATCATCGATCGTCGCAGGCGTCGCATTCGTCCGGACGCTGTACTGTTTGTCGCCGATCTTCGCCGTGCCCGAAGGCAGGGTGATGTTCTGAGCATTGACGGCATTGACGATGTCGAGCGGCGTAAGCCCTTTGGCGAGAAGCTTGGCCGGATCAATATCTACCATGATCTGCCGGTACTTCCCGCCAGCGGGGGTGGGGAGCGTGAGCCCGTGAATGGGTGCCAGAGTCTGCCGCAGCCGGTATATGCCGTAATCATAGAGCTGTTGTTCGTTGAGCGTGTCGGAGCTCAGGCTGATCTGCAGGACAGGCACGCTGGACGCATTGTATTGCACCACGATAGGGGCCTGGATGCCCGCCGGCATGAGCGCCCGGATCGAATTCGTGCCTGATACGATCTGGGCGATCGCAAGATCGAGGTTCACGTCAGGCTGAAAAAAAATCTTTTGGACCGAGATGCCGTTCAGTGTTTGCGCCTCGATGTCTTTGATACCATTGACGCTTGAACTCAGGGAGTACTCGCTGTAGGTGGTGACGCGCTGCTCCATCTCTGGCGTGCTGAGGCCGGTGTATTGCCAGATCACGGTGACGACCGGGATGTTGATCTCCGGGAAAATATCAGTCGGCATACTGACGATCGCGGTGAGGCCAAGAAAAAGGATGAGGCTAGCCAGCACGTAAAAGGTGTGTGGCAGCCTCAGCGCAAACCCAACTATGCCCATGATATCTCCTTACATCGCAGCCGCATCGGGAGCCTGCGCCGACCAGTAGCGATAACAACGCGAACGCCGTGCCAGGGTTCATATAGAGGGTGATTTGAACGCTGTTGCGTCCGTACAGATTAAGACTTCAGCAGTCAGGCTTCGCATCGCCCGCTTGCTAGCCTGTCAATGCCACTCATAACGCCATTCATAATGATCATTGCCCCTTTCAGGACGGACTCAGTGACCGCCCCGTCTCGTCTGAGCACCGACCGTTCAAATTGATGCGCCAGAGTAAAGCTCCAGAGTAAAGCTATTGTTGATGGAACCGAAAACTAGTCTCCGCGTTTGAGCAAATTAGTTGTGCGAGACGAATGAACAGAAACCAGCCGGCTCTGGCTGAGCGTTTTCAGTGATGCATGTCGCGCGGATGCGGTCCGGCATTGTCGCAGCTGATTGCTGCAAAGGCATTGCTGTAGTTGCAGGGAGTGGAACGCCACCGGATCGCAAATCATAGGGAGGTCGTCATGAACGCCGTCGCAGCGAGAGATTCGCATGGGCCGAGAATGCAGCCCAAGCCCGGCAGGATTAGCGAGCACAAGCCCGCGATTGAAGAAGTCCATATCCTGTGGATCACGGGAGGGCTCGGCTGTGACGGCGACTCGGTCTCAATCACGGCGGCCAGCCAGCCAAGCCTCGAAGATGTGATGCTTGGCGCCATACCGGGATTGCCGAAAGTTCACCTGCATAACCCCGTGCTCGCCTATACCGTTGGCGATGAGTTCATGGCACCTTTCCACAAGGCCGCGCGCGGCGAGCTCGACAACTTCGTGCTCGTGCTGGAAGGTTCCATTCCCAACGAGAAGATCAGCGGCGACGGCTATTGGGCGGCCTACGGGACCGACCCCCAGACCGGCAACCCGATCACCATTCCAGAATGGCTGGACCGCTTGACGCCGAAGGCACTTGCGGTTGTCACCGCCGGAACCTGCGCTGCCTACGGCGGCATCCATGCGATGAAGGGCAACGCCACCGGCTGCATGGGCGTGGCGGACTATCTCGGCTGGGATTGGAAATCCAAGGCGGGACTGCCCATCGTCAACGTGCCCGGCTGCCCGGTTCAACCCGACAACTTCATGGAGACGCTGCTCTATCTGCTGCGCCAGCTTGCTGGGCTCGCGCCGATGATCCCCATCGACGAGGCGGGACGTCCCAAATGGCTGTTTGAGAAGACCGTGCACGAGGGCTGCGATCGCGCCGGCTATTTCGAGCAGGGTGATTTCACCCATGAATACGGCTCGCCAAAATGCCTCGTCAAGATCGGCTGCTGGGGTCCTGTCGTACAGTGCAATGTTCCCAAGCGCGGATGGATGGCCGGGATAGGTGGATGTCCCAATGTTGGCGGGATCTGCATCGGCTGCACGATGCCAGGCTTCCCGGACAAGTTCATGCCTTTCATGGACCCGCCGCCAGGCTCGACCCTTTCGTCGAACCTGATCAAGCCCTACGGCGCGCTGATCCGCGCTTTGCGCCCGCTGACGAATGCAACCCTCAATGCCGAACCTAAATGGCGCCACAACCGGCCGAATCTCACGACCGGCTATCAACCGCCCCAATGACATAAATTCTCACCGCGTCCCGTCTTTGATCGGAGGCAGACATGGTTACGACAATTGAACCGGAAATAGTTGAGACCAGGAAGCCATCGCAGATCGTTGAAATGAACTGGGATCCGATCACGCGTATTGTGGGCAGTCTCGGCCTCTACACCAAGATCGATTTCGGTAATCGTGTCGTCACCGAGTGCCATGCGACGTCTTCGATTTTCCGCGGCTACAGCATTTTCATGAAGGGCAAGGACCCGCGCGACGCCCATTTCATCACCAGCCGTATTTGCGGCATCTGCGGCGACAACCACGCCACATGCTCGGTCTATGCCCAGAACATGGCCTATGGCATCAAGCCGCCGGCCATCGCGGAGTGGATCACCAACCTTGGCGAAGCCGCCGAGTATATGTTCGACCACAACATCTTCCAGGATAATCTGGTGGGTGTCGATTTCTGCGAGAAGATGGTCAAGGAAACCAATCCCGGCGTCTGGGAGCTCGCGCAGAAGACCGAGGCGCCGCATGCGGCCGATCACGGCTACCGCACCATTGGCGACATCATGCTGGGGCTCAATCCATTCACCGGCGATTTCTACCGCGAGACGTTGCAGGTGAGCCGCTACACGCGTGAAATGTTCTGTCTTATGGAAGGCCGTCACGTGCATCCGTCCACCCTTTATCCGGGCGGTGTCGGCACCGTGCCGACCGTGCAGCTGTTCACCGACTATTTGACGCGGCTGATGCGCTATTGCGAATTCATGAAAAAATGCGTGCCGCTGCACGACGACCTCTTCGACTTCTTCTATGACGCACTGCCCGGCTACGAAGAGGTAGGCCGCCGCCGCATTCTGCTTGGATGCTGGGGTTCGTTCCAGGACCCCGATGTCTGCGACTATGATTACAAAACCATGACGAACTGGGGCCGGTCAATGTTCGTCACGCCAGGCGTCGTCGTCGACGGCAATTTGGTGACGACTGACCTCGTCGACATCAATCTGAATATAAGGATCCTGCTTGGCCACTCCTATTACGATGGCTGGGATAATGCCGAAACTTTTGTCAAAACCGATCCTCTTGGCAACACGGTCGATCAGAGACATCCGTGGAATCAGACTACGGTTCCACGGCCGCAAAAGCGCGACTTCAACGGTAAGTATTCCTGGGTGATGTGTCCGCGCTGGCTCGACAAGAGGACCGGCGATCATCTGGCGCTCGACACCGGCGGCGGCGCCTTCGCGCGGCTCTGGGCGACGGCGTTGGCGAACATCGTTGACATGGGTTACGTCAAGGCGACTGGGAACAGCGTCGTGATCACGCTTCCCAAGACGGCGCTGAAGCCGGCGGTGACATTCGAGTGGAAGATCCCAAAATGGAGCAATGCCATCGAGCGTGACCGGGCGCGTACTTATTTTCAGGCCTATGCGGCCGGGGCTGCCATCTATTTCGTGGAGCAGGCGCTAACCGAGTTGCAGGCTGGCCGCACCAAGACATGGACCGAATTCAAGGTGCCCGACGAGGCCATAGGCTGCGGCTTTCATGAGGCGGTGCGTGGCGTGCTCTCGCATCACATGGTGATCCGCGGCGGCAAGATCGCCAACTATCATCCCTATCCGCCGACGCCGTGGAACGGCACGCCGCGTGACAGCTTTGGGACGCCGGGACCCTACGAAGACGCGATAACCGGTACCCCGATCTTCGAGGAGAACGGACCCGACAATTTCAAGGGCATCGACATTATGCGCGCGGTGCGGAGCTTCGATCCGTGCCTGCCATGCGGCGTGCACATGTATCTCGGTAACGGCAAGACGATCGAGACAGTGCATTCACCGATGTTCGGCGTGGGGCGGGGATAGCAATGTCCACCGGGAACGGAGAGGACCCGCAGCAAGCCTTGCATCGGCTCCAGGAATTGATCCGCGTGCTTGATGCGCATCCAGATCCGGCCGCGAAAGAGACCACGCGTGAGCTTCTCGCGCTTGTGCTTGATCTGCATGGCATTGGATTGGCCAAGCTGATGGGCATTGTGACCGCAGCGGAAGACGGAACTTCTATTCTGGCGCGGCTGGTGGAAGACAAGCAGGTTGAGGCCATGTTGTTGTTGCACGGTCTCCACCCGGATGATCTTGAAACGCGCGTTCGCCGGGCGGTCGAGCGGCTGCGGCCGCATCTTGGGGTTCACGGCCTCCGTTTGGACGTTGTGGAGATCGCGAGTGGCACCGTTCGACTGCGGGTGCATGGAAGAAGCGCCGCCATGATCAAGGCACCTCTGCTGTGGATGCTGCCGGGCGAAATCGAGGACGCCGTGGTGGAAGCGGCGCCCGATATCGAAAAGATATTGATCGACGGATTGGACCTCGAGGAGGCTGCCGCAGCGGTCCGTGCGGCGGAGTGACCGCATCCCCCTGGATGGCCTGAGGCGCCGCGACGAACGGTTATGGAGGCGGCCACATGACTGGAGTCGAGCGCATGGCCCTCAGCACACAGCCGGGAAACTGGGTGGCCAATGTGCTGCGGTTTGTCCGGCCGCGTGACGTTGCGGCTGAGGACTATTGCAACCTCTGCTCTGCTCCGCTCGCAGCGAATCATCCCCACTTGGTCGAGCCGGCCAAGCATCGCCTTCTCTGCGTCTGCAGGGGCTGCGCCACTTTGCTTGGCAACCGCGACGACAACCGGTATCGCGCGGTGCCGGAATACGCGCGGAGGCTCGAGGATTTTCGCATGACCGATGCCGAGTGGGATGTCTTCGCCATCCCGATCGGGCTTGCGTTCTTTGTTCGCAGCACGCCGGATAGGCGGATCGTTGCTTTCTATCCAGGGCCTGCTGGCTCTACTGAATCGCTGCTGGACTTGCGGGCATGGGCGCAACTCGTCGCCGGCAACCCCATCCTCGCTGCACTTGAGCCTGATATAGAGGCCTTGCTGGTTAACCGCGTGAAGGGTGCGCGCGAATACTACCTAGCGCCGATCGATCGCTGCTACGCGCTGGTCGGGCTCATCCGCACAAAGTGGCACGGTTTGTCCGGGGGCGAAGAGGCTTGGAAGGCGATCGACGAATTCTTCGCCGGGTTGCATGAGCTGCGTGATAACGCTGGAGCGTGCCGCCATGGTTGATCTCACCTTCGCTATCGAGGGCGCCGAAGTCGACCGCTATGCGGCGGCGCCGGCTCTGCTCTTCAAGCTATGTGTCATCAATGAAACCCCGGACGTCAGGGTGGAGAATGTGCTGTTGCACTGTCAGATTCGCATTGAGGCGACGCGCCGAACCTATGCGCCGGAGGAGCGCGAGTGTCTCATCGAGCTATTTGGCGAAACCCATCGCTGGAAGGATACGCTACAAAGCATGCTTTGGACGCATACGAACGTCCAAGTATCAGCTTTCGATGGCCAGCGCGTCGTCGAACTGCCGGTCCCATGCAGTTTCGATTTCAATGTCGCGGCAACCAAATATTTCTTTGGCCTTGAAGGCGGCGAGGTGCCGCTGGCGTTCTTGTTCAGCGGCACGGTCTTCTATCGGGATGCGGATGGTTTCCTGCAGATGGATCTGATCTCCTGGAGCAAGGAGGCAGCCTACCGGCTCCCGGTGCGGATCTGGCAGGAGTTGATGGATTTCTACTATCCCAACACCACCTGGCTGCGCATCGATCGCGAGATCTTCGACGAGATCTACCGCTACAAACGCAACAATGGGTTTACCGGCTGGGATGAGACGCTGCGGGCCTTGCTGACACGTCAGCGCGAGGAGAGCTTGCCATGAACCTTGCGCCGGTCGAAGCCATTGCCAAAGCCGTCCTCTATGAGGGCTATATCCTCTATCCGTACCGGGCCTCGAATGTGAAGAACCAGCAGCGCTGGACCTTCGGCGGCGTGTATCCGCGCGATTATGCGCGGCAGGACGAAACCAATCCCTGCGAAATTCAGACCGAATGTCTGGTTCAGGGCAGCCTCGAGACGGAAATCGAGGTTCACGTGCGATTTCTGCATCTGGTGCGGCGAGAGGTCGGGGAATTTGCTTCACCCATGATCGAGCTGCCCGCCGGTGAAGAGCCACCCACGACCAAAGTTGCCTCTTTGACGGTGGGCGAGGAGGTTTACCAGAGCTGGGAGGAGGCCATCGAACGCGATGTCGCCACCCCGGCTCTGACACTGAAGGAACTCACGGATGCACCCGTAAAGATGCCATTCGCCTTCGCCGGGCAGCGTGGCGTGAAACCCTTGCGCGGTCTGGAAGGCTGCGTGCACGGTTTGCTCATCCATACCAGCGCGGACGTTCAAGGCGAGCTGACGATCATGGCTACGGCCGTTGCACAAGGCGTGTTCCGGCTTACGGTGCGGATCGAGAATTTCACCCCTCTTGGCAGCACTCAGTCCAGCGAGCGCGCAGAGGCGCATTGGCGCGCCTTTGCTTCGACCCACACAATCCTTGGTGTGCGCGGCGGCGCATTCATCTCGCTTCTCGATCCGCCCGGCGAACTCAAGGATATTGCCGCCGCGTGCAACAATCAGGGAACCTGGCCGGTGCTCGCCGGGGAGGAGGGCACGATGGACACGATCTTGTCGTCGCCGATCATCCTTTATGACTATCCGCAGGTTGCGCCGGAAAGTCCGGGCGATCTCTTTGACGCCACCGAGATCGACGAAATTCTCACCTTGCGCATCCTCGCCATGACCGATGAGGAGAAGCGCGACATGGCGGCGCTCGACGCGCGTGCCCGGGCACTGCTCGAACGGACGCAGGCGCTGACCGCGGCGGACATGGCGAGATTACATGGCACGCGGCGCGAGCTGCGATCCAGCATCGATCCTGAGGCCAAGACCCCTAGCACCGAACCGCCGCCGGCGGGTAAGCCGGAGCTGGCTTTTCTGCACGCCGGCGGCCGCGACCTCGCGGTCGGCGATCGCGTTCGTCTTCGTCCCAAGGGGGGCGCCGATATCTTCGATCTGGTTCTAAAGGACGAGATGGCCGTGATCGAGGCGATCGAGCGTGATTTCGACGATAAGGTTCATGTGGCCGTGGTACTCGAAGCCGATCCGGGCCGGGAATTCGGTCTTGATCGGATGCCGGGCCACCGCTTCTTCTTTTCGCCAGATGAGATCGAACCCGCCGGAGAAGAGAGCGGAACATGAGCCAGATCCTCGTCGCCGGTATCGGTAATATCTTCAAGGGTGACGACGCCTTCGGCGTGGAGGTCGCGCGGCGTTTGGCACAAAGCCCGCTTCCAGCCGGCGTCAAAGTGGTGGATTTTGGCATTCGCGGGATCGATCTCACCTATGCGCTGCTTGACGGCTATGATGCGGCGATCCTGGTCGATACGGCCCAGCGCGGTGCGGCGCCTGGCACGGTCTCCATCATCGCGCCGGAGTGGCCTTTGCCTGGGGAGGTTGCCACCGGCGATCTTTTCCTTGAGCCGCACAATCTTGATCCAGCGAAGGTGCTGCGCGTGGTGGAAGCGCTCGGCGGCGGCTGCCAACATATCCTGCTCGTCGCTTGCGAGCCGCAAACCTTCGGCGACGAAGAGACGGGTGCGATGGGGCTCAGTCCCCCGGTCGCTTCTGCGGTCGATGAGGCGATCAAGGCCGTCGAGCGGCTTGTCGGAGATTTGCTGCGGGAGCAACAAAGTAACTTAATCGAGAGTGCAGTGTCAGACGGAGAATGATGATGAGTGGATGGGCGATCTTTTGGATTATCGTAGCGGCGCTGGTCGTTTTTGGAATCGTCGTCAATTTGCGCGAGCTTATTCGCTATCTGAAAATTCGAAGCATGTGATGGCGCCGATGCCTTGTGCCACAGCCATTCTACCGGAAGAAGGGCGGGCGATCCGCGTCCGCGGGCTTGTGCAAGGCGTCGGTTTTCGTCCCACGGTTTGGCGCCTGGCGCGCGATTGCGGGCTTGCCGGTGATGTGTGGAACGATGCCGAAGGCGTCATGATCCGCGCATGGGGCCGGCCTGCGGATCTCGACCGGTTTCTCAGGCGGCTTGAAGAGCAGCCGCCGCCGCTTGCCCGCATCGATAGCATCGCATGGGCGCTCTCCGAAGAGTGTCCGATTGATGGCGGATTCCATATAGCGTCAAGCCGCGCCGGCGAGGTGCACACGGCCGTTGGTCCGGATGCCGCGACCTGCCCGGCGTGCCTTGCCGAAACGCTCGATCTTTCCAATCGCCGTTACCGTTACCCGTTTACGAATTGCACGCATTGCGGGCCGCGGCTCTCGATCGTGCGGGCGGTGCCTTACGACCGGTGCAAAACCAGCATGGTGGAGTTTGCCCTTTGTCCGGCGTGCCGGGCCGAGTATGAAGATCCGGAAGATCGCCGCTTCCATGCGCAGCCGACAGCCTGTCCCTCTTGCGGACCCCACGCATGGCTTGAGCGCTTCGTCGATGGCAGAAGCGAGCCACAGCTTTTCTCCGAATGTGATGCGGCCGAAGCGGCGAGGGCTTTGCTGCTCGGCGGAGCAATCATCGCGATCAAGGGGCTGGGGGGCTTTCATCTCGCCTGCGACGCCGGCAACGAGGATGCGGTTGCCAGGCTTCGAGGCCGCAAACGGCGCTACGCAAAACCCTTCGCCCTGATGGCACGAGACCTCGACGGTATCCGCCGGTATTGTGCCGTTGACAGTCAGGAGGAGGCGCTGCTCAAGAGCGCGGCGGCCCCGATAGTGATTTTGCCGGCCACCGGCCCCGGTCGCGTGGCCGAGGCGGTGGCGCCGGGACATCCGACGCTCGGAGTCATGCTGCCCAATACACCCTTGCACCATCTGCTGCTGCGGGACATGGACCGGCCGTTTGTCATGACCAGCGGCAATCTCTCGCAAGAGCCGCAATGCACGGACAATGAGGAAGCAAGGCACCGTCTGTCCGCCATTGCCGATTATGGGCTCTTCCATAATCGCGACATCGTGAACCGGCTAGACGATTCCGTGGTGCGGGTCATGTTTGGCAAGCCGCGCCTCATCCGCCGCGCCCGCGGTTATGCACCGGCGCCGGTTAAACTTCCCACGGGTTTCGAGCACGCCCGCCCGCTGCTCGCGGTTGGAGGGGAACTCAAAAGCACTTTCTGCTTGCTGAAAGACGGGCAGGCGGTCCTCTCCCAGCACATTGGCGACTTGGAGGACGCGGCCACTCTCGCGGACTACCAAAAGGCCCTCTCGCTTTATCTGGCGCTGTACAATCACGTGCCGGAGGCGATCGCGGTCGATATGCACCCCGATTATCTTTCCTCCAAGCTCGGCCGGGAGCGGGCGGCAGCGGACGGATGCCGGATTGAAGAGGTCCAGCACCACCACGCCCATATCGCGAGTTGTTTGGCGGAGAATGCGATACCGCTCGGCACGCGCCCCGTTCTCGGCATTGCGCTTGATGGGCTCGGGCTCGGTCCGGACGGCACCCTGTGGGGTGGCGAGTTTTTGCTCGCCGACTATAAGACCTTCGAGCGGGTTGGATGCTTCCCGCCCGTGGCGATGCCGGGCGGCGCTCAGGCAGTGCGCCAACCCTGGCGAAACACCTTTGCCCATCTCGACGCCGCGATTGGCTGGGAGTGCTGCAAGCGGGAGCATCCGGGGCTTGAGCTTGTGCGAACCCTCGACACCAAGCCGCTTGGCACACTCGCCGCGATGATGCACAAAGGGATCAACAGTCCCCGGTCGAGTTCGTGCGGACGGCTGTTCGACGCCGTCGTCGCCGCGGTTGGACTCTGCCAGGACGCTATGAGCTACGAAGGAGAGGCCGCGATCGCGCTGGAGAGCATCGCCGATGCACGGACTCTGGCGATGGAGGATGACGGCTATCCCATCCCGCTTCGGATCCAACCTCCGGCTTCTGGCGGGCTTACAACGATGGATCTTTCTCCGCTGTGGCGAGCGATCTTAGAGGATCTCGAGGGCCATACCCCGGCCGCTGTGATGGCGGCGCGGTTCCATCGTGGATTGGTGCGCGCAATCGTTGAGATGGTCCGTCACATTTTCGAGCGGGAGAATCAAAGGCTGGAGCGTAT
>Ga0224556_1000233_pt1 | contig 13551 bp, 9 predicted proteins | sample 714S315metaG_FD_183007 | JGI IMG/M metagenome (GOLD analysis project Ga0224556, IMG submission 183007) | Peat soil microbial communities from Stordalen Mire, Sweden - 717 S3 1-5 | ecosystem: Environmental > Terrestrial > Soil > Wetlands > Peat | place: Sweden: Norrbotten County, Stordalen Mire...
ACAACTCGAATGTCGGCATGGCCCCAGCGTTTAAGCCCACACTGGATGCGTTGAAGTTCTGATCCTGCGGTGTTTCCAGCACTTGAAATCGCGTAAGAGCGACGCGCGCTTCGTTCATCAGGTTCGGCGAAAACTGGTGGGTGAAGGTCAAAGCCGCGTTTTGGTTCAATGCGCTTGTAATGGAACCATTTCCCGGATAGGTCGACGAACTTGGCAAGCTATCGTCATGGAGTTGATGCAAATCCTGCAAGTTATATCGGAGTGTCCAGGTTGACTTGTACGACTGATTGAAATCGAGGCGTCCGGTGTAGTTGTCCGCATTCGTATAGTTGGGCGCCTGTCCCTGGTAGAACTCCAGGACGCCGGGCACCGCAACTACATTCGGTTGGGGATACAAAGCAAGTACCTTCGAGGCGATGAAAGCGTCCTGGTAGCCTGACGTTCCGGGCGTAAAGTCGTCCAGATGACTCCGGTCATACTCGCTCGGAACACGCTCGAAAATAGGGTTGGGATTGTTAATGCGCGTTCCTTCATAGTCTCCGAACCAGAACCACTTCTTCAGAAACGACCCACCGGCCCTTCCTCCGAACTGCTGCGAGGAAAATGGCTGACTAAAGCTGTTGTGTGCAGCCAGTATGGCAGCGGGATTAAACAGCTGATTGCACTGCGGACTCCCGAAAGCGGCTCCCGGAGTGGTGCAGTATTGGGTCCCATTCTTCGCATTCAGGCTCTCGACCGTCGACACATATTGGTTATAGGTAGTGGGCTCATACAGTGGCTTCCCAAAGGGCGCGTAAGCGGGAGCGGCCGCCGAATTTAACGGTCCTGCATAGGCCGCAGCCTGGGCAAAACCCGAGTTGGCATAGACCGAAATTGGCGAATTTGCGTTCAGGCTGTCGGAACCGAAGAAACCGAAAATGCTGCCGTGAAAGTTGCTGGTTCCACGGTGCGTAACTATGTTGACGGTGCCGCCTAACTCGCGCCCGAACTGCGCGTCCGGGTCGGCGTAGGTGACGCGAAACTCCTGAATGGCATCGTTCACCTGGAACGGAATCGCCTGGTTATTGCCGGCCGCAACATTGTTCATGCCATCGAGCAGGAAGTCGTTAGTGGTCGGCTCCTGTCCGGAGATGCTGAAACTAGCGCCCGCCAGCGTCGAGCCGGCCTGCACATCATGAGTGCTCACACTCAGGAATCCCAGAGCCAGAAAATTTCGGTTATAGAGCGGCAAGGTACGGAGGTCGTCGCTGGAGATGACGGTGCTCTGCGAGGTGGAGAGCGTATCCAGAGAAATCGCGGGCGCCTCAGCTATCGGCCCCACAGTTGTGCCCGGCGCTCCGCTTGGAGGAGCAGCCGGCGGCGACGAAGTCTGTTGCGGGCCGGCATCTGCATTGAGCCTTGGGTCGGCTGGCCCGCTCGACGCTGGCGGACTGGGTGCAGCTGAGGGAGCAGAAGCTCCCTGTGGCTCGCAAATAACTGGAGGCAGTAGATACTTTTTCTCACCGACGGTCACCGTGAACTTTTGTGCGGCGTACTTCTGCGTCTGGTCAAAGTTTGCGAACCAGCATTGCCAGGGAGGTTCAGCGGTGGCGCTAATCACGTAATTGTCGGAAGGCGTCAGATCGAAGAAACGATACATGCCGTCAGAATCGCTGGTGTAGGTCCGCAAAACTCCCTGCGGCTCGCCTTGCAGCTGGCTGTTCTGCAGCTTAAGGACCACGCCGGGTATCGGAATGCCCTGGCCGTTCACCACCTTGTCTACGTCGCCCTCGATCAAGCCCTTGTCCTGGGCGCGCGCTACCACCGCAACGGCCACGGTCGCACACAGCAGCAGCATCTGATACCGCCGAGCACCCGACATTACCTTGTCTCCCGTTACTGTCCACTTCACTTGATCAGCAGCGTATACCAGAATTGCTGCACGCCCAGCGAACGAGTCATCTGGCTACTGCTTAGTTGCTCGCGCAGGTCCGCGGTCACGGAAATATAGAACACATTATTTACCGGCGAGGACGAGATGCCAGGCGCGAAATTCCCACAACTCGTGCCGAAGCACAACACCACGATCAGCAAGAACAGGGTCCCGATGGCTGCCCTTCGGCGCGCTCGCATCGGAATGAAGACCAGGCCCACTAACCCGATTCCACTCAGGCCAGCGAAGGCTGCAATCACACGGTCCTCACCCCGGTGCAGCGGCAGCACCAGGCGCCCAGTGCCGCTGGAAGCATTGATTGTTACTGTCACCTGTTCACTGTCGGAATACAAGGAACATGTGGACGGCAAGTTGTGCGGACAGGAGACCGAGCACGTGATGCCGGAGCCGGCAGGCGGCATGCAACTGATGGCGGCATAGATAAGCGGATTGCTCTGATACGCGGCGATCACGTTGATCTGCAACTGCGTCTGACCGCCAGGCGAGAGCGTGCCGCTATAACTGGTCGACTGCAAGACGAACGGGGTGTCAACCTGTACTGCAACAGCCGGGGAGGTTGCGCTGTTGAAATTACTATCTCCGTTGTACATGGCCGTGATCGAGTGCTGGCCCAAGACGAGGGTGGCATTGCTGTAGTTAGCATCTCCGCCTGCGTCCAGAGTGACGGTGGCCAGCGCGGTCGTGCCGTCAATGAAAGTCACGGTTCCCGTCGGAATCAGGCCGGCGGAGGAACCGACATTGACGCTGAAGAACACACTGTTCCCCTGATTCACTTCGAGTGGGTTCGCCGTCAGGGTGACCGGAGGGGTCACCTTCGTTCCACTGCCGTTAACGCTCACGATGTTCGAAAGGCTGCCGGTGTAGAAGTCCTGCGTCGGTGTGTAAGTGCTCTGAATCATGTGCACGCCGGAACCGATCACCGGAACATTCTGGATCTGGCCACTGGTCACCGTGCCGCCCAGGAGGACGCTGACCGAGGGTTGAGTGGCAAATTCATTGGCGGCGGCTAAATCCGGGACACCGTCGCCATTGAAATCAGCCCCCACGATGCCGATAGGCGTTGATCCAACCGTGTAGGTCTGCTGGGGCTGGAAGGTGCCGTCACCGTTGCCCAACAGCACACCGACTGTGCTCGGATTGGCGTTATTGTTGGTTACTGCCAAATCGGCGGTACCGTCGCCGTTGAAATCAGCCACCGCGATGCCGATAGGAGTCGCGCCGGTCGGGTATGTGACCTGCTGCCGGAAGGTACCGTCGCCATTGCCCAGGAGCACACCGACGGTATCGTCGGTGGTATTCGTGACAGCTAGATCAGCAATGCCGTCCCCGTTAAAGTCCCCTACCGCAACGCCGTAAGGTGCCGTGCCCGTCGGATATGTCACCTGCTGCTGAAAGGTGCCGTCGCCGTTGCCCAACAGCACACTGACTGTGTTTCCACTACCGTTTCCGTCGTTGGTCACAGCCACGTCGGCGATGCCGTCGCCGTTGAAATCAGCTACCGCGATGCCTGCCGGAAACGCGCCGACCCCGTATTGCACCATATTCTGGAAGGTGCCGTCGCCGTTCCCCAAAAACACACTGATGATGCCCGAACCTCCTACATCAATAAAATTGGTTATAGCCAGGTCTGCAATGCCGTCTCCATTGAAATCGGCTACTACGATTCCTGTCGGCGATCCGCCTGCCGCGTAGGTCACCTGCGGCTGGAAGGTGCCGTTGCCGTTGCCCAGCAGCACACTGACCGTGCTGCCATTAGTATTGGTCACAGCTAGATCAAGGATGCCGTCTCCATTGAAATCGCCTACCGCGACGTAGGAAGGGTCCTGGCCGACCGTGTAAGTCTGTTGCATCTGGAAGGTGCCGTCGCCGTTGCCCAGCAGGATGCTCACTGTACTAGCATTCTGGCATGTGGGATCGCTGAGGCATAGGTTGGCTACGGCTAGATCGGGAATGCCATCCCCATTGAAATCACCCACCGCGATGCCCACAGGGTTTGCGCCTGTCCCATACGTCTGCTGCGGCTGAAAGCTTGACGTGCCCGGAGCAGCGACTCCTACGCTACCTAGGTTCACCATGGTGGTGAGGTCGGTGAAGCTGGCCGTCCCCGTCGCCGCGGGGAAGCCGAATCCAAACACCGTGGCCGTAAAGTTCCAATTGTTGCCATCGGCCTGGTCGGTCAGCGTGGTGATGGTCGGCTCGGTGCCGGTGACGCTGAAGTCTGCCTCCGCCCCGCTCCCCTGCTCGCCAAATGTTCCGTCGAAAGATGCCAGCACAGAATAGTTGCCGGGCGCGAACCTGGTCTTGAGTGTCGCCGTGCCCGGGGCTGGACCGGCCTGTGATTCCAGTTCGACCGTACCCAGCACCTCGGAATTTTGAGAGTTCAAGAAAGTCACCGAGCCGGAAATAACTGGGTCGCCGCCATTGCTGACCGTAGCCGTCATCGTCACCACCTGGCCGGCTACCGGCGAAGGCGGACTTACGGTCAGCGTCGTCGTCGGTGTGTTGCCGTTGACCGTGTACGGAATCGAGCCGTTGCTTGGGCTGTAATTGGAGTCACCGCTGTAGGCCGCGGTAATCGTATTCGCGCCCACGGGCAGCGTTGCCGTAGAGCATACGGCTATGCTGCACGAGGAGTTGCAACTCGGCACCAACTGCACGGGCACGCAGAGGCGGAAGCCTCCTTGTCCGGTGAACGTGACGGTGCCCGTGGGTGAGCCTCCGAACGAGCTTTCCACCATCGCCGTGAAGGTCACCAGTTGTAGATACTCCGACGGCGATGACGGGGAGGCGGTCACAAACGTGTTGGTAGGATTTCCTTGCGCGGCCAAGGGAATGGGAACCAGGACGAGCAACAGCATGGCCACTGAGAGGACGCCAACGTTGCGACGAAATCGAGGTCTGGGGTTCACCACCATCTTGCGATCAAGCGTGGACGCCGTGCTATTGCTGTTTTGCGAGATGACCTTGGCGATGGGCTTGCTGAGTAGGGCGGCGTGGACTATGCGATCCCCAATAGCATCGAGCAGCCTCTCGACTCGCCCCATCTCGATCCATCCACCTTCAGTACAACTGTTGTGTGTCACGCTATAAGACGGATGCTATTAGGAGGGCAAGCGACCGAAAGATCAAGCAGCGGCCCCAAAGGGTGAAACTAGACCCCCACAAAATCCGAGCCCAACTTACTTGGTTATGAAAGTGCGCAGATTGTAGGACGATTCGAATCGAAGGTCAAGCGCTTTTATCGGAGTCATGCGGGCGTTAAACGGTTACGCTTCCGTGTGATAGGTCATATTGAAAGCGTGAAGAGGACGGGCTACAACCCTGCAGAACAGGTCCTATGTCGAAAAAGGGTGTGTTGTCCAAACGCTTATCATCAACTGGAAATGGCGAGTTGCGAAAGGTCAGGCTCGGCCCTCGTTCCGGGACCGTATTCAGCATTGATATTTCCCCAACCCGTCGCCCAAGCGCCCTACAGGTCAGGGAAAGAATTGACCCGGTTTAGCCACCCTTTTACAAATTGCGGAAATTTCTGTCCCAACGCCTGGTAATAAGCAATCCGCCCCTGTTTGTACTGCCGATAGACCTGAACCTGGTCGAACCCCGCCAGCGCCTGCATCGTACCCGGGCCTATCGCTCCATCTTCTGCGATACTTGCTCCCATGCCGTTCAACACATGCTGGAGCAGTTTCGTAGCGTGCCCGCCGGCGTTCACATAGAAATCACAGACGATATTCGCGAGGTCTTGTAATGCCATGGCATCTCCCTGCACTTTGTCCCAGTAGAGCGCTTTGTAAATCACCCCGGCTTGGGCGTCGCTCAGGGCTTTTAGATTGTCGGAAGTGGGATCAAGACCAAGCAGCCCGTGAGAGCACTGCTGAAAGGTTTTCATGGTGACGCCCTTGTTGGTTTCACCGCCAGGATCGGTTGGATCGTTGACGTATCCGCCCTCGAAGCCCAACAAGATGGGAAGGAACACATTAAAATCCGCCATAGCTTTTTCCTCCAGGTACAGATGTCTTACGGCTGTAATGATTTTCTTAGCTCTGTGGTCCTGGCCTCTGTCAAGTCAGCCATAACCGTAATTTTGATCAGCGGAGCCAGGGTGCCACCCTCGGCAACCTGAGCTTGGAAATCGGCGTCAGCCCGCCGGAATTGTAGCCATGCCGATTGTGCGGCGCGCAGCTTCTCTTTTCCTCCCGCATCGAGCTGCTTCATCAACAGGGCATATACGGAGTCGAGGGCTTTTTGCGCTTGCTCATAACGGAGGTTCTCGCAGTTCCGCATCCCTGCGGTCGTCGTTTCCGAGTTGCACGGTAAGGCTTCCTGCCTGGTCTGCCCGGCTGCGTGAACTGGGAGATCCCCAAGAGTCGCCAAGACTGCGAACAGAAGCGCCACGCCTAAGGCGCGCTTACGAAATGTCCCGCTGCAAGTACCTGAGTTTCTCATGCTGATCCGCCGGTCATCCTACTTGCAGTGCTGGAGGTGAAGTTGCCGGCATTGCATCGATTCTTTGTGTCAACCTCTAGGACGCCTAAGCCTTTGCGGCTTGAACCTTGTTTTCCCCGGCAGCCTGTTCCTTCTCGGTAAGCTTATCCAGTGCCGATTGCATTTGCTGTGCCCAGCCGGCTAACTCACCCTCAAGGGTCGTTTCGGTTTGTTCGACCAGTAAATCGATATTTCTGCGGCGTCCCTTCTCCCACTGTGAAAGTGCTTTCCACCAGGACGCAATATTTCGCAGCCCTGTGAGCGCCTGGTTGTACTGAATCAAGCTGTAACCGACCTGGTCCGTCTCCAGCCTTGTGGTGAGCGTGGCGGCAACCGCGGTCGTTAATGCGACCCAAACATCCCCGTGGAACGCCGCGAGAGCCGTGCCGGCGCCCCCGGCGATGTAAATCCACACTTGTATCTTCTTGAGCTGTGTAGACAAGCTGGCCGTCTTGGCCACGAAATAGCTTATCTGATCGTCAATTCTGTCGTTAAGGTAATCGTCTGGGCTGAGGAATGTCAGATGTCTTGGGTCAGTATCCACCGCTGAGGGCACGCTGGTTTGGTTGACCTCACTCTGCACCAAGGCAGAACTGATATCCGTCAACTTTGCAGCGAGCTTGGATTCGCGAGAAACCTGAAGGCACTGTTCGTTGCTATACGCGCCAGCCCGCATGCGGTAACGGAAAATCTCGCGCTTAATAGCTTCAGCCGAGGCGCGCAGCAGTATCCATTTGTTACCCTCTCGAAATCGGCTGTTTGCGGCAACCAGGATTGAAATTGTAATCGGCGTCAGGACTATTAATACATGCGTCAAAGTCTGAAATGCCGACGCAAACGGCGCGGGAAACAAGTGCGTAATCCGGAGCGGCAGGGCGCTCCCCGATCGTGCAATCGCGAGCAGGGTCGCGATTATGCCAAGACCTAGAATTGCCCGCTGCATCTTCTTGAACGACACCTGCTTTCGTATCGCTGCCTGGTCGAGGACGTCGTATCGGTTCCAAGCATCAGCCAGGGTATCCACACGCAAATCGAGTCGGGCCAGCAGGATCCGGTTGAGGTCGTCGACATTCCCGGAAATTAAGAACTTATAGATATCGGTCGTTTCGATGATTTCTCGCAGCTCGGGTTCAGCAACCTGGGTCGGGGGCTCGCCTTCGGCCCCTGGTTCCTTGCCTTTTAGGATTTCGTCGGCAAGCCCTCCGCTTTCTTGCACAACCAGGATTGGCCATTTGCGCCGCGCACAGCGAACGAGGGCTTCCTTTTCCGTTTTGCCGCCGCCAAAAAGGACGGTCAGAACCGGCCTATCTACGGCGGTTGGGTCCTTCACCAGTTCGCCGGCAATCTGGACCAATGCCTTCATTGGGTCCGACCACCCGGCCGGAAGTCGAACGATCACGGTGTGATTCGGCTCTGGCTCAGCCACACTATGAGTTGCGATTCCGATCAATGTAGGTGCGGGTCCCTGGTCCTCGCCCCGAGCTGCTTGCCCAATGAGGGCGGAGCATCCAGAGTTTGCGCCATTGTCAATGATCACCGCTCCAGAACTCACCGCCGCCGGAGCTATAGCCCGGCTGCACAAAGACTTGACTGTTGGGTCCAGAGATACGTCATAGTCGCCCAGAAGAATTATCAAAGGTCTGGGCTCGCTCTTGATTTGAGCAACGATCGAGTCAATCGTGTCGGTGGGGGACGGTTCGATGAGTCTCTTGTCAGGCAGGGGCATGCGGACTCCTGTGCCAATACATTGAAGACGATAGCACAACAATCCAATAGCCCCGCCCGGTTACGCTTTCAGGTTGCGCGTTTATCCGGGAGTCGGGCATTACCTGGGGTCGGTCTACACTCACTATTACAACTAGAGCTGGGCAGCTAGGGTCAATCTACTACCGTTACTTCACAGTGGTGCGACGGGTGTAGAATCCTGATCTCTGCCGATTGGGATAAGTCATGGCGAAAGCACCTTTATGCTTCATCTTGATGCCGTTCGGCATCAAGGCCAACGCCGACGGATCGATGATCAACTTCGATCGCGTCTACCAGGACCTCATCGCTCCTGCTGTGAATAACGCTGAACTCGAGCCCATTCGCGCTGACCAGGAAGTCACCGGCGGAATCATCCACAAGCCGATGTTCGAGCGCCTGATCCTGTGTCCGTTTGCCGTTGCCGATCTCACCACTGCAAATGCCAACGTCTATTACGAACTCGGCGTTCGTCACGCCTTTAAGCCCTTCAGCACAGTCCAGATCATTGCCGAGGGCAGCCGCCTCCCTTTTGATGTGCAGATGCTGCGAACCATTCCCTACAAGTTGGGTACGGACGGAGTGCCCGATCCCGCCAAAGCTGCCGCAACCAGCGCAGCCATAGCTACATTTCTTAAGCAGGCCCGCAGCGGCGCCAAAGACAGTCCCATCTTCCAGCTCATCGACGGCCTACCCGTGCCTAATGTGGAACATCTGAAGACCGATGTCTTCCGCGATCAGGTGGACTACTCGGAACAGATCAAAAGCAAGCTGGCGGATGCCCGCCGCTCCTCTCAGAGAGCGGATGCAGTGCGTACCGTCCAAGAAGACCTGGGCGACATTGCTGATGTGGAGACGGGCGTTGCCATTGACCTGATGTTGTCCTATCGCGCAGTCTCCGCCTGGGAAGACATGGTAAAGCTGATCCAGCAATTTTCCGGCCCGCTGGTGCAGACCGTTATGGTTCGCGAACAACTCGGCCTGGCCTTGAACCGCCTCAAGCGGCGCGACGAAGCACAACAGGTGCTGTTAAAGCTGATTGAGGAGCGTGGCCCTAGCAGCGAGACGTGCGGAATTCTGGGCCGGGTATACAAAGACCAATGGGAAGATGCCACCAAGTCTGGCAGCGCCTTCCTTGCGAAGGGCTATCTCGACAAGGCTATCAAAATGTACCTACAGGGTTTTGAGGCCGACTGGCGCGATGCCTATCCCGGAATCAATGCCATTACGCTGATGGAACTTCGCAATCCGCCGGATGACCGCCGCAAGGAACTCGTTCCGGTCGTACGTTATGCAGTGCAACGCAAGATCGAAAAAGGCAAGCCCGACTACTGGGATTACGCCACGTTGCTGGAGTTGGCTGTCCTTGAGGGCAACCAAGAGGCGGCCGCCCAGGCACTCGGCGATGCATTGGCCAATGTTCGCGAGAAGTGGGAGCCTGAGACCACCGCGCACAACATTCGCCTGATTCGCGAGACTCGGCAGGCTCGCGGTGAGCCAACTCCGTTTGAAGCCGATGTGGAACAAGCTTTGGGCGAGGCAGCGGCACTCCGCTAATCGAGTTGTCTCTGACGCGATCGGCCGAAACGCCGGTGACACGACTCCGCTCGCCCTGCAAATTCATGCCGGACAAAACCTCATCTGTGGTTGAGCTGGTCCCAAATAATGAAGTTGCCTTGAGTACTCATCACTTTTTCTACCTCCTTGTACGAAGACTTCTAAGTAAACTGTTCACCGTCGCACGCGCGTTAGCTATGCAAGTCTGCGGTCTCCGCAGCGGGTTCGAAATAGCGGGTCGCATTCAGATCGTCAATCAGACCAGGACCTGTGGGCCGCCATCCAAGACGTTCCTGCGTCAGTGCGCCGGAAGCCGTAACGTCGTGACCGACCAGGAACCCGAGCCAACCGAAGTTTTCGCTGGCCTCCTCAGCGGATTTTGAGACGACCGGTACCTTCAGGCCCCGTCCGATTGCCTCAGCGATTTCTCGAAGCGGCACGCCTTCTTCTGCGACCGCGTGATAGCGGGCTCCTGCTGACCCCTTCTCAAGCGCCAGCCGGTAGAGGTGAGCGGCTTTTCGGCCTTCTGGCCGAAGGCGCCGAGCAGTCCTATGGCTGACCGTCTCAACGCGGCGAGGAAATACGTCGTGACCCACCGGCCCGACAGCCTGGAATGGGGCCCGGTCGAGGGCGTTGGGCCGAACCTCGCCGAGGACATTCGCCGCATCAAGTCGCACGACGGCCCCGACCTGCTCCTTATGGGCAGTTCAACCCTGACATCGACGCTGCTCGAACACGGTCTTGCGGATGAGGTCGTGCTGCTCGTCGATCCAGTCCTGCTGGGCACGGAGAAACGCATTCTTGCCGAGGGTACTCCGGCACGCGCATTCGAGCTCGCCAGCACGAAGGCTATGCCGACAGGCATCGTTATCAATTCCTACAAGCCCGCTGGGTCTTTGAAGAACCAACCATAAGGAGCAGTGCGTGTCAGACTGATGTAGGCAGGCCATTTCACGCTTTGACCCTCTCAATGAGTGTAACCGGGATGTTACGCCAGTAATGCGAGCCAAGGCTGAATCTCCTGGCCGCAACGCGACTCATGAGGGCGGCCCAGGGTCGGGTTTAGCTGAACGCGAACACCGGAATTGTCGGAGGCCGCTAGCGGACCTAAGCAACCGCCGCCGCGGAGACTGAATCCGCTAATGGCTTCGGCTTTGCGCCCTTGATCAGAAGCCAAAACATAAACACAATCTCTCCGAAGGAGGCGGGCTGGGAAAACGTATAAACCTTGTGCTGGTATTGCGGCAACATCAGGCTCGTAAGACTCAGGATCACCCAAGCGAAGCCCGCGATGGCTAGCCAGACGCCCAGAAACCGCGGCAGAAATCGCGACCGGTATACAAGCAGCCCAAGGGGGAAAAGCCACAGGCCCCAAAATATCTCGGCGACATTAAATCCGTGACCATGCAAATTGAGGAACAGCATGGCCAGAGCTTCTCGCTGAGGCTTGTCAAATATAGATAAGAAATCAGCTCCGCGCACGAAGACTAAGGCAGCGATTGCGTTCAGTTCATTCAGAAACGCTATCGGGACCTGGACAACAATCAATATCACCATCAGTGTGGCCAGCCGCTGGTTGACCCCCTTGAACAGATCGTACAAAGCCCAGGCCACGAAGATAAAACCGGCTTGGCCAATGAGTCCGCCCGCGATGCCGAGGCGAAAAAGCGTTTCGTGGGCCAAGATGGTGCTGGCCGTCGCCGCTGCATTTCCGTCCATGATCAGCTTGCCGGGAACGTAGCCCATGGCGAAGAAGCCAACTATTGAGGTGAGTACATACAGCAAGCCTGCGAATCTGCCTGGGTTTTTGGGGAAACTCATCTTTCCTCGCTTGTGAGAGATTACCTCGAGGTACGATGCAGGTCCCCAAGAGGTTCACTACAAAACTTGGCCCATGAGTGGCATGATGGGTTGGTAACCGACCATAGTGTAAACAACGCCGGGCAGTGCTCGATGAGTGCTATGGCGATTTTGCGCCAACTGAGAATTTAGACGGGCCAACTTCCGGAGTACCGGCTGGCCACGAGAACAACTCGCCCTCAACGTTTTCTCTTCCCACAAGCCCAGTTCACCTGGACGTGCTAGCCACGCTTGGTCCACCCGAGGCGTGCAGTATCATAAGGGCAAATGAAGCACACCGCCGTCCTGCTGCTGAGCACGCCAATGCGCCTTGCGCGCAAAGGTTCGGTGACGGCAATCGCCCAATTCCTGACGGCGCACAGCGGCAGCCTTCTGCACAGCGACGACCACTTGGATAGTGGCCGCGATTTGTTTCTATCCAGGCTGGAATGGGACCTGGAGGGGTTCGACATTCCCGTCGCTGACTTCGGCCGCCACTTTGAGCCGCTGGCCGAACGATTCCATATCAATTACCACCTGGCGCTGACGGACTACCGTCCGAAAGTAGCCATCCTGGTTTCCGCCTATTGCCATTGTCTGTCGGACCTGCTGTACCGGCACAGCACGGGCGAGCTGGCGTGCGACATCATTGCGATTATCAGCAATCACGCGACCGCGAAGCCGCTGGCCGACTTTCATCACATTCCGTTTCATCTGTTGACCAAACCCAAGGACAAACGCGAGTCGGAGCGGGAGATCTTTGCAATGCTCGGGCAAGATGTAGACCTGATCGTGCTTGCGCGCTACATGCAAATCCTGAGTCCGGAATTTGTTGCACAATACCTGTTGCGCACGATCAACATCCACCATTCGTTTCTTCCCGCTTTCATCGGGGCGAAACCCTATCATCAAGCCTTCGACCGTGGCGTGAAGCTCATCGGGGCTACCAGCCATTACGTTAGCGCTACCCTGGACGATGGACCAATCATCGAGCAGGACGTTGTACGTGTTTCCCATCGCGACACGGTTGAGGACATGCTGTGCAAAGGCCGCGACTTGGAGAAGGTCGTGCTTTCGCGGGCGGTGCGTTGGCACCTGGAAAACCGCATCTTAGTCTACGAGAACAAGACAGTCGTGTTCGTTTAAGCTTCAAGCCGATGATTCGTCAAGCGGACGCCACGCCGTCCGGAAGCTGACTCAGTTGGAGAGAACAGCCGATTTTACTCATTGACCCGGGCGGGTCAGCCGCCCGGCGTAGTTGGTGTAATGGCGATTTAACAACAGTCACAGCAACGTCTTCCTAGGGTGTGATCTCGAACACAACACCACAACCTAAGGAGGAACATCCGGTCCCGCCCTGGGAGGCAGTGCCGTAAAGGTTCCCGTTGCTGTCGAAGATCAACCTGCCCTCCGGCATCGCCCCGTCGCTGCCGCCGGTGAAATCGTGTAGCGAGGTGTAGGTCCAGCCACCGTCGCCAGGTGACAGCTTGAACACCGACCCGAAGCTGAAAATGCCGCCGGTGTAAGTAGTCCCATAAAGGTTACCGGTTCCGTCCATCAGCAGCTCGCCCCTCGGACCGCTATTACAGATTCCCGTTAGGCTGTAGAGCACATTTAACGTCCAGTTCCCGTTGAATGGTGTCAACTCGAAGATCGCACCGCCGCCGTTTTGGCCAGCACACGTGCTGCTGCCATAGAGATTGGCTGCGCTATCCATGATGAGGCCTGACAGTGGATTGGAACCGTCGTCTCCCGCCTGGAAGCGATAGATAATATTCTCCGTCCAGCCAGAGCCTGACGGCGACAGTTCAAACACCGTACCGTGGTTCGCGGGACCACCACCGATATCCGTCGTACCGAAGATGTTCCCCGCACTGTCGAAGATTATCCCTTGAGGAAATCCGCCATCATCGTCTCCAGCAAAAGCGTAGAGCAGATTTCTTGTCCAGTTGTTCCCAGAGCCGGTGAGCTGGTATACGGTGCCGCAACCATTG
>Ga0224556_1000234_pt1 | contig 13531 bp, 9 predicted proteins | sample 714S315metaG_FD_183007 | JGI IMG/M metagenome (GOLD analysis project Ga0224556, IMG submission 183007) | Peat soil microbial communities from Stordalen Mire, Sweden - 717 S3 1-5 | ecosystem: Environmental > Terrestrial > Soil > Wetlands > Peat | place: Sweden: Norrbotten County, Stordalen Mire...
GGATCTGAGTCTGGCCTCGGGCACGAATCGTGCCATCGACCAGGTTGACCGTTCCCTCCGGATCACGCACCAAATCAAAATACTGGTCCACTCCGTCCATTTCATTGGCGATGAATAAAGTCTTTCCATCGCCGCCAAGCATGCCGTAGATCGGGTTGTAGCAGACTGACACTAGATACGATTCGCGCTGGTACTCGCGATTCTCCTCTGCCGTTTCAGTGAACAAAGGGCGCCCAAATTTCTCATCATTGGCGATGGATCGGTAGCCCAACAGGTAATACAGCGAAGGTGTCACATCAATGTTGAACGCGACCGCCTGGGGATCATAGTAGTAGCGATTCCGCGCCGCCGTGGGCAGGTGAATCATCAGGGGTATCCGCAGCGTCGAAGGATACATGCCATAGGCGTGACTGATGTGTCCGTATTCTCCATAAGCCTCGCCGTGATCGGCCGTGAGCACAACGACGCTGTTGTCGTAGAGTCCTCGGGCCTTCAGATAGGAAATGAAGCGCCCAAAGCATTCGTCGAAGCGCAGCAGTTCGTTTGCCGCCAAAGGCTGAAATCCCACGTACCGACCAGGCTGGGGCGGCCGCGTAGAATTCGCACGCATTAACGCCACCAGATGCACGTTCTGGGGCTGGGTATAGAGAAAAATGGGCCGCGATTTGTCCTGCCGTTGATCGATCTTCTGCTCCACTTCGATGGACGTGTGGCAGAAGTCCTGTTCCGCCCAGTAGCTGACGTCGGCATCCAGTCGATGCACATCTGGAGAATGCCCAATCAAGGGCTTCAGGATGGGATCAATGCTCACGTAGCGGTCGTAGTCATTCACCTCCACCAACTTTTCCAGATTGTTCATGGGCTGAAACGGCTGCACAAACTGCTTGTGCAGCATCAGACTCCCCGACCAGATTGCCGCTTCAGACAACGAAGTACCGCCGTAGCGGGTAAAGGCATTCCGCATGACCACGCTCTCGCCTGCGAAATCAGCGATATGTGGAGTGAACTGCACCGCCGGATTGTAGGGCGAGACATAGTCTTTGCGCAGGCTGTCCACCACGATCACAAAGATGTTGGGTTTGGGACCTGGGGCCGGCGTGAGAGGGTCAACCAGCTTTATATCGACGGGCCGGACCGCAATGTAGGCCGGGATATTGGTTTGCTCGCGCAGGAACCGGCAGAATTCGTCGCACGGCTTTTCTTTACGTCCCGCCCACAAGGCGAGGACCGCACCGAACGATGCATCGGAGGCCGTGTGCTGGCCGATGGCTTGGACCCATGCCGGATGCCGCTTCTCCAAGGCACGCATCGACGACGAATCTCGTTGCGAAAACCGCGAAGCCACAAACGTTCCCGCACAAAGCATTACGAGAAGTACCACGGAATACCGCTCGGCTGTTCTGGAGCGGGAGCGGGAGCTGGAGCCGGAGCCGGGGCCGCAGCTGGAGGATGATAAGCGCACCAGTAAGGCTGTAACAACCAGCCAGAGCACCGCGGCCCACATTCTGGCCAGTACAAAGTTCCAGTCCATGACCCCGATGTAGCTCGGCACGACATACATCGCCGTCAGCAGCACCAGAATCAGAGCCCCATTTTCGAAGCGCAGATTGATGTTCCTTGGCTGCAGGTCTGCGTCGCTCGCGCTCTGCGCGGAGTTTCTAGAGGCTTGAATCCTGCGCCAAAATCCGCCGGAGAAACACACGATCGTGATCGCAATCGCCGCCGAATAAATGTCCGCCTCACGTCCGGCAAACGGGATGCAGGGCAGCAGAACTCGCATGAAGAACCACGCAACGGCAAGGGACGCGAACCCATAAAAACAAAACGTCCGCCAACGACGTTCCCGTATCCGCGAGCACAACGACAGCGCCAGGTTCAGGCAGGAAACTGCGAACACCGCAAACAAGAGCTGGATCCCAATCGCCCACGCCCATGCCAGCAGGTCAATGCGGTTGAGGTCCCAGCCCCGCCCCGCAAAGACGTAGGAAAGCCACAGCATCCCCGGAAGCAACAGTCCGATTGCTAAGCCGGCCTGCAACGCGACCAAGAATGGCAAGTGCCATTCTTGATTCGATGATCCGACATTCGATGATTCGAGATTCGATCGTCCAACGTTAGATGGTTCGACCTGCGGCGATTTCGATTCGCCATCGTGATCGAGAACGCCCAGCCAAAAGATCGGGAACAGTACGGCAAGACTCCACAGAAAACTAAGCGAATTATTTCCGAGATTGGAAAACGGCCTCTTCCATAAAAAGAAAACCGCGACCGCAGCCTGCACCGCCAGGAATTCAAGCACCATGCGGCGTTCACGCCCGGTCCGACCTTCCGCGAGAACGGTTATTCCCAGGAACAACAACAGCACGCCATAGATATAAGGGTGCAGCCGGATAAACACCGGTACCCACGGATTCAAAGGCGCCTGAATAAACGAAACGTACATATCCGGCAAATACGCCAGCATGCAGTAGACCGAAGTGATCAGGCCGAGCAGTGCGTACATCAGCCGGGCGGCCATCCCCATCGAGTTAGAACGCGTATGCTTCACTGGCGAGGCAGGAACATGGGATCAATCGAGTCCCTGGAAGAACGGCTCATGTCCAGAGAATAACAAGTGGATGTCGCAAGACTTTGGATTGAACGCGCTCTTTGAGGCACGAAAGTAACACCCTGGCAACTTTGGGCAATCCTCCGCCTTTTTGATATCGTGCTCCATGCCTTCGGAGCCCGCCTCGCCTCAAATCCACGAAGAAGGCCTCCACCACCAACTCTCCGCCGGACAAATGGCCATGGTCGCCGTCGGAGGCTCCATCGGCACCGGCCTGCTGCTCGGTTCCGGCGCAGCCATGGAAGTTGCCGGCCCTGCCGCCATCTTGAGTTTCATCGCCGCCGCCTTCATCAACTGGACTGTCGCCATGGCGCTCGGCGAGCTGGCCTGCGCTCATCCCGCCGCCGGAAGTTTCGGCATTTACGGCGACATCTATCTCAACGCCTTCGCCGGATTCATTGCCCGGGCCGGCTACTGGATCGGCCTCTCTCTCGCCATCGGCGCCGAAATGGTCGCCGCCGCTACCTACATGCAGGCCTGGTTCCCCGGCGTGCATCCCTACATTTGGATTCTCGTCTTCGCCGCGATCCTGCTCACGCTCAACCTGCGCAGCGTCGGCTCCTACGGACGCGTCGAGTTCTGGCTCTCCATGATCAAGCTGGCCACCATCGTCGCCTTCATCGTGATCGGCGCAGCGCTACTGCTCGGCAGCCGCGTCACCCCGCAATACAACGCCCACGGCGGATTCTTCCCTAAAGGCCCGTGGTCGCCGCTAGTAGCCCTGACCTTCGCCATCTACAGTTTCGGCGGAGTCGAAATGGTCGCCGTCACCACCGGCGAATCGCGCTCGTCCAAAGAAACTCCCCGCGCCGTCTGGCTGACTTTTCTCACTCTCACGTTCGTCTACGTCGGCGCCATGGTCATACTTCTCGGCCTCATGCCCTGGAACCACGCCGGCGTCACCGAAAGCCCCTTCGTCACAACTTTTCAAACCGTGGAAATTCCCCACGCGTCCGGAGTCATGAACTTCGTAGTCCTCACCGCCGCACTCTCCGGAGCCAACGCCGCTCTCTACGTCGCCTCCCGCATGCTGTTCTCGCTAGCCCGCACCGGATGGGCCCCCGCCCGCCTCGGCCGCCTCAATCACGAAGGCTCGCCCCAATTCGCTGTCATGGTCTCCGCGTTCGGAATCCTCTTCGCCCTAGCCCTGGTTCTCTGGGCCCCGGAAAATGCCTTCCGCTACATAGTCGGCGCCGCCTTCACCGGCATGATCCTCTCCTGGCTAGTCTCGTTAGCGGCGCACATAAGTTTCCGCCACCGTCGGACAGCCGCCGAACTAGCCGCACTCCCCCTGCGATCCCCGCTAGGACAATGGGGATCCATCCTCGGCTTCATCATGGTGAGCATCGCCCTGGTCCAAACCTGGCTCTACCCCCGCGTAAACCTCTACAGCGGCCTGACGTGCCTGGCAGTACTAACCGTGTGCTACGCCCTAATGAAACCGCACAGAAACTAGAAGAAAAAACAGAAGAATGAAGCACGCGGTTCATGTGGGGACAGCCGCCGCCGGCTGTCCGGCCGGGCAAAGCCCGGCAGCGCATTCAGCCGACTGGGTCCCAGAACTCCACCTCGCCCCACTCCCCTGTCATGCTGAGCGCGGCAGTGAGGATCGTGAAACGATCCTCACCGCGAAGTCGAAGCATCCCTACCCCTCCGCAGCCCGATCTTATGTATAGTGTCTCTTCCAATCTGTTGAATCCCGCATAACCGCCGTCGGAAAGGGCAATCGCGTGACACGCCGTTCCATCCTTCGTCTGTTCGTCGCATCATTCATTGCTCTGCACGGTCTTTGGGCTCAGCAATCCCCCGACAAAATCTTCTTTCACGCCAAGGTTTTCACTGGCGACCCAGAAAATCCCTACGCCGAAGCCGTCGCCATACGCGGAGACAAAATCCTCGCCGTCGGCAACCTACCTGAAGTCGAAAAGTCCTCCTCCGCAACCCCCGAACGCATCGATCTCGCCGGCAAAAGTCTTTTCCCCGGCTTCATCGATTCCCACAGCCATTCCATCGACGGCGGACTCAACCTGATCTCCGCCGACGCCAGCGACAAAGTCTTCACCCTGAAACAACTTCCTCTTTTCGTCGCAGACGCGAAAAAAACCGGCCGAGGCATGCGCGGCGACATCCTCGAGATCCTCGGCCTCCCGCTAGAATTCTGGTCGCACCCCGACGTTCTCAACACCGACTTCAGCACCGGCGCCTACGCCCAGCAAGCCGTCCTGCTCCGCGGCATGGACGGCCACACATCCTGGGCCAACCGCGCCCTGCTCCAGCGCGCCGGCATCACTGCCGATTTCCTCAAGAGCCTCTCGCAAGACCAGCGCGCCTACTACGGAATAAATAAAGACGGCCAGCCCAACGGTTTCCTGGTCGACGCCGGCACCGAAAAAATCGAACCACTTCTTCCCAAGCCCACGCCCGAACGCCTGTTCGCCGCCGCCCGCGCCGCCCTCCAATACAACTACAGCCTCGGCATCACCGCCTGGCTCGATCCCCTGGCCGCAGATTATGTCTTGCAGGCCTACAAACTCCTAGCCGATCACGGCGAACTCACGCCGCAGGTCGTCGCCTTCCCGCAAGTGCTGGCCAAAGATCCCGCCGCCGAACTCGCGGCCGTGCAGCAAACTCGCGAGCGCTATAAATACATTCGCAACCTGCACATCACCGGCATTAAAGTCTTCGCCGACGGCGTAGTCGAGTTCCCTTCGCAAACCGCGAACCTCAGCAAGTCCTACAAAAACACCGGCCGCAACGGCGAACTGCTCTTCGATCCCAAGAAATTCGCCGAGCTCTGCATCGCTGCCGATCGACAAGGCTTGATCGTCCACGTCCACGCCCTCGGCGACGGTGCCGTGCACGCCGCACTTGACGGCATCGCCGCTGCTCGCCAAGCCAACGGCAACTCCGGCCTGCCGCACACTCTGACCCACGAGCAATTCGTGCTGCCGGAAGATTTCCCCCGCTTCCGCGAACTCGGCGTCATCAGCGCCCTGCAACTTTTCTGGGCCGAGGCCAGCAACGACACTATCGAAATCGTGAAGCCCTACCTCGATCCCGATATCTACCAGTGGCAATATCCCGCCCGCTCCATCCTCGACAACGGCGGCATCATTTCCGGAGCCAGCGACTGGCCCGTCTCGACCGCCAACGTTTTCTATGCGATCTATCAGGCCGAAACCCGCAAAGGCCCCGAAGGCGTCCTCGACGCTTCGCAGGATATGCCCCGCGAAGCCATGTTCTACGCCTACACCCGCAACAGCGCCCGCGCCATGAATATGGATTCCATCGGCACCATCGCCCCCGGCAAAAGCGCAGATTTAGTTCTGCTAGACCGCGACGTATTGACAGTCTCGCCAGAAGAAATGCGCAACACAAAAGTCCTGTGGACAATGGTGGCAGGCAAGACTGTCTATCGCGCTAAGCGAGGGGGGAAGGCGACCACCTGGCGCTCTACGCCGGATTCCCAATGAGCGTAATGGCCTGTGGGTGTTGAAAAAGTCACTGAGATTAGCGGGCGAGATTTAGCGAAAGCATGTTAAGACCTGAATATGCTGCGCTGGATTTCGATTTTGGGAGGCCTGCTGATCATGATGGGGCAACACGCTCGCTCCGAAGCGCTGTTCTACTACTTCCGCCTGGAAGATCAAGTTCCTAAAACCATCTACTGCGGTTAATCGACAAGCACGCCTGTTTACAACCGTTATCGTGCTCCCACCTTCGGCTCGATGCAAAAGAAAGGCCGCCCGAGACCCGAGCGGCTTTTCTGTGCTGCAGGCTGGAGCGCCGAAGCTAAGGATTCATCTCGAACACCGTTCCCCCTCCAAAAGCGCCGCCGCCGCCGGTTGTTCCGTAGAGATTGCCGGCGGTATCGAGGATCAGACCCGCGTAGGGGACTTCCCCGTCGGTGCCGGTGCTGCTGAAGATGCAAGGGAGGCTCTCGGTCCAAGTGCCCCCGCTGGGGGTCAACTCGAAGACTGTGCCAACGCCATTTGAGCCGCCGTGAGTCGTCGTGCCGTAGAGATTGCCAGCGCTGAATACCAACCCAGCGTTAGAACCCCAACCGTCGGTGCCGTTGTCGGCGAAATTGTGCAGCAGGGTCTCGGTCCACACGCCGCCCGCTCCGGGGGACAACTCGAATACCGTACCGTTGTCGTTGGAACCGCCGAAAAACGTGGTGCCGTAGAGATTGCCGGAGGTGTCGAAGATGATTCCGCCGTCGAGGTAGTTGCCGTCGATGCCGTTTACGAGAAAGCTATGCAACACCGTCTCGGTCCAGACGCCGCCCGCGCCGTGTTTCAACTGGAAGACGGTGCCGATGGAGGAATTGCTGCCCTGGGCAGTACCGCCTTGCAGCGTGGTGCCATAGAGATTGCCGGCAGTGTCGAAGACGAGGCCGGCATAGGGAACAAAACCGTCGGCGCCATTCTCGTTGAAGTCATGCAGAATCTTCTCCGTCCAGCCCCCACCCGCGTTGCGCTTTAACTCGAACACGGTTCCGTAGTGGAAGTTAGTGCCACCCGAGGTGGTGGTGCCATAGAGATTGCCGGCGGCGTCGAGGATCAGGCCGGCATAGGGAGTGTAGCCGTCAGTGCCAGTGTTGGGATCGAAGCTGTGGAGAATCCTTTCCTCCCAGGTTCCGCCGGCTTGGGGAATCAACTCGTACACCGTTCCGTAGCCAAAAGCGCCGCCTGCGGTCGTTGTACCGTAGAGATTGCCGGCGGGATCGAAGATCACGTTGCTGTAGGGAACTACGCCGTCGGTGCCATTGTTCTGGAAGCGATGGAGCACCTTCTCGGTCCAGCCGCCGCCGGTTCTGGGCATCAACTCGAATACCGTGCCCTCGTTGCCATCGCCGCCGATTTGGGTGGTGCCGTAGAGATTGCCGGCGGTGTCGAAGGTCAGGCTGGAGTAGGGGACCTCCCCGTTGCTGCCGGTGGTGTTGAAGCTGTGCAGCACCCTCTCCGTGGCGGCACTGGCACTGGGGACGAACACGCTTGCGTAGATGATCGCCAGAGCCGTGGTCAGTCCGATGGAAAGCATTTTGAGTCGCACGTAGTCCTCCTTGAACAAAAGACGGCTGCAAAGCAGATTCCAGGCAACTGCGAAAGAGTGGATCGCTGGTGGGCCCAAAAAACGCGAGTCGGATTATGCTGGGTGGTTGTTGCCCTGTCAAGCTGCAAATAGTTGCAGGTCGCGGAGCAGGGAGGACGAAGGTGCAACCTTGGCAGCCCGCAATTTTTCAAGACTTCGCTAAAGCATAGCTCCTTATGACTGCGCGGTTTACACGATATATTAGCCGCACCTTCGTCCGCTGTCGATAAATCGCCATTACACTCATTGACACCAAGTCGGCTATGCCCCAATCAGAGTAATAGTATTGTTTACCGCAGTTGATGACGATCCTTCAGTTTCCCATACCATTGCCATGACGTTAAGGATCGAGGGCTTTCAGTGCGCCAGCTCCGAGCCGCTCCGCCAGCTGCGCCCGATACAGACTCTCAGGCAATACGCGATGATTCGGCGACTCAATGAAGCCCTGCGGAAGGTCGGAGCCCAGGTCACGACGTCGCACTCCCATCATCTTCATGGGCGCGGTGAGTTCTTTCCCAGAGGTGCCAATGGACCAGTTGGCCGCTCCGGGTGGGTTCTGAATGATGAGCGAGTCTGCGGAGCTGTTCCACACCACGCCCCAGCCCATCGTCCAGCCATGCCCCGTGCCCATCTCGCCACGATTCATCAGGTCGATTCCGCCCTGCGGCACCTGGACGTTATCGACGAGAAAACCCGTGGCCCAGCGCTGATGCGGCTGAACGTGTCCATTGCCGTTGAATTTGGAGTCCAGCACGACATTTGGCCCCTGATTGCGCGCCCCGGTCATCACGTAGAAAAGATCATCGCCCGTCGAACCGCAGCGCAGCATTAAAAGCTGCGTTCCGCCCAGCATGAAATCAGCCGGCTTCGCCGGGCTGGTAATCGTGGTCGTGTGCTTGAACACGACGTTCTCGATCGTAATCCGTGATGTGTCTGAGGCCGCATCGATTCCTTCTGTAGTGTCGTCGACGAGAACGTCGCGTACCCAGCCATCGCGAAGACTCTTGAGATTGATCGCCCGGAACAAAAGGTCGGTAAACGCAACACGGCGAGCCGGCGCCACAATGTGCAGCGCTTCGATCCCATCCTGCTCAATCCGACCGCTGATGGCGACCTTCACAACCTCCGCGCCTTCAGGACGCAGATATTTCCGGTCGTAAGAGTCGGTGAGTGGAAAATCGAGAGCGAGTTCATTGCCGTGACGACCCGCGACGACGCGAAAGGTCGAGATGGAATTTCCGACCCAGGTCTCAGCCTCGCCGTCACGCGTCATTCTGTCCATGCCCATAAAACGCAGCCATTCGGGCGTGGTGTAGCGCGTGATCCGGATCGTGTCTCCGGGAGCGAACGAGGAAGCATCGTCGAGCGTAATGGACCGGGCCCCAGCCGGAACGTAGGGCTCGACGATGTGGGCGACGGAGCCGAGAATCTGTGTCTCCGCTTTGCCCGCGACTGCGATTGCCACGTGGGGCTCCCCGGTCAATCTTAGGGTTGTGCCCGCTGCAAGCGGGCCGCTACCGCGCAGCACGACTCCCGAGGCGTTGATGTTCACAGTAGCACTGCAGAGAAAAGTTCCAGGTGCGAGAACCACAGCGCCGCGAAACCCACCTTTGAGCGGCAGCGAAGAAACCTGATCGATGGCGCGCTGAATCGCCGCAGTATCGTCCGCTCCCGAGGGAGCAACCGTCCGCACCGAAGGTAAGCGCGGCAGTGCGACGCCGCCGCCCATGTACCCGGCGTAGGAAAAATCGACGATACGGTCGCCTTGCGGCAGCGCGCGATAGACCAGCCGCCCCGACGAATCCAGCGAAACCCAATGTTCGTTTGATCCCCCTGAATGAGCGGAAACGGCAACGATCAAAGGCAGCAGAACGCGTGGAATCAGGCGCATGCTCACTTCCTCACCGGAATGCGATTGTATACAATCCGGCCCGACCGGCACTCGACATCTCGCGGAATAAGTCCCGCGGAACGTCTATCGAGTAGGCGACTGCCTCACCGACACCGGAACATGCGGGGGCGTTTTCGGTTTGGCGATTTCTTGATAGACTCGCGTTGGTCCGGTTCCCCCTACCTTGGCATTTTCTGGAGTGACTCTCATGCGGTCGACCGTCCACAAGCTAGTCTTTTCGTTTGCAGCCGCGGCCGTCGCATTTTCGCTGTCTGCGCCGCGCGCGCAAGGCCAGACCGAGAAAATCATTTACAGCTTCACCGGTGGCACGGACGGAACCGCCCCCTTGGGTGGCCTGGTTATCGATGCAAACGGGAACCTCTACGGCGGCACGGAATTTGGCGGTACTAACGGCGCTGGCACGATTTTCGAATTGAGTCCTGGAAGCGGAGGCGTCTGGATCAAGACGGTTCTGTACACGTTTGGCTTTAATACGACCGGGGATGTATGGTTCCCGACCTCGAATCTGGTTTTTGATACGAAGGGCAACTTGTACGGCATAGGCCCTGAAGGCGGGGCCTATGACGCCGGCGGCATTTTCGAACTTTCGCCCGGATCGAACGGAATATGGACAGAGAAGGTCATTTACAGCTTCACGGCAGGAACCGACATTGTGTCGTTTCAGCCGTACCTGTCGATTGACAGCGCCGGTAATCTCTACGGTTATCGTGAGGATTTTCTTTCGACATCGGGCACGACCAGTTATGGGGCCGTTTTTCAAATACAGGCGAATGCGAATGGCACGTGGGTGGAAAACATTTTGCACACGTTTTCAGGGGGGAACGACGGCAGCGCTTCTTACGGCGGGCAGCTGACTCTTGATTCTGCCGGAAATGTATATGGACAGGCTTACAACGGCGCTCGAGATTTTGGCCTCGTTTTTGAGCTGGTCCGAGGCTCGAAGGGCAGCTGGACTGAGAAGACCTTACATACCTTTACGGGTGCGGCCGATGGCAGCTCTGTCGCTCCGGGAGCTCTAGTCATTGATCCCAGCGGCAACCTTTTTGGGACATCAGTGTGGAATGCCTTCGAACTCGTCCCGGATTCGAATGGAACCTGGACTGAGAAGATACTGCACACCTTCAGTGGCGGCAGCGATGGCACTTATCCCGAGTCGGGGTTGACCCCGAGTCCGTCAGGCACTCTTTATGGGGTCACCTATGAGGGAGGTCTCCACCACGGCACGGTTTTTCAGCTAAGTCCTGGCTCGAACGGAACCTGGACCGAAAATGTGCTCCACCGATTCACGACCACCGGGGGCGACGGCATCTATCCTAGTTCTCCACTTGTTCTGGACGGACACGGCAATCTCTTTGGGTCGACCGCGAATGGCGGCATATCGAACAATGGCGTTGTTTTTGAAGTGACGCCATAATTGACGAGCGATCCTATTGCTGAACGCTGTTAGCTGTCGCAAAATCTCCCACTCTCCTCACCGCATCGCGCCCTAGCCCCGGCTTCGGCGACCGGCCTCTTAGAGCCTAACGGAGATTCTCTACCAGTCGGTTTCGCTCGCAACCCTTCCCGGCGTCCGCCGCATCTCAAGCCCGATTGCAGCGAACCCGCGTGAGGTGTTCCGTGTTGAAGCCTTTGGTTGTCGTCTCGTTTCTAGCGCTCTCTTTATCCTTGGCCGTCCTCGTCATCCCTGCCGAAGCCAGCACAAAAGAAGTCCTTTACGTCGCCGGACCGCAGGCCTCATCGACCGTGATGCTCTACACCTACAGCGTCGATCCCACGACTGCCGCCGCCACTCAAGTCGGCAGCGCCATCAACGTCGCCAGCGGCTCTTTAGTTCCGCTTTCCATCGGGACCAGTCACTATCTCTACCTGTGGAGCAAGATTTGGGTCTGGCTTTACCAGATGGATGCCGACGGTGCTCCCCTGGGTCTTTCGCAATTTGTCGCGTTCTCCTTCAGTCATCCCGTCAACACTTTTCTCATCGACCCCAACGGCAAATTCGCCTACGCGGCGCTGGGCTGGCCCGATTACGAGGGAAGCGCAAATTCGATCATTCTGTTTACCATCGATCAGTCCACCGGCAAGCTCACCAACACAAACGAGGTCGTCGCTTCCTATTCCAATGAATACACCGGCTTCCGCAATTTCTCGTTCGCACAGCAGGGCGGCAAACTCTTCGGCGAATATGACGACGCCGGTCCCTACACGGATATCATCGGATACGACTATTACTCAGTCGATCAGACCACCGGCCGGCTCGGTGCATTGCAAAACATGTTCTACGCCCAGACCGGCGAATGCCAAACTGGCTGTGTGGTCGCAGTGACCGACCTTCTTTCCGCGGTAGATGGCGTTTGCTGCGGCCCGCCGAGCGGCAATGTTGTGGTAACGCTCTCTTCGACGGGGCAGCAGATTCTTTGCCCCCCAAACGACACTTTCTGCACCGACGACGTTGCCAATCTGGCCATCGATCCTGCGAACGCGAACGTTTTCTTCGGCGATTCGACCGCGAGTGAAACTTACATCCTGAATGTGGATTTTTCGGCTGGCCAGCTCACCCCGAGTTCGTCCACCATCCCCGGGACTCCGCCAACTTATTTCAGTCCAGACAGCCAGCTCGTGTATGCGGTGAACCAGAACGATATCGGCATCTATACACTGCAGACCGCAACCGGCACTCTGACCGCCAACACAACTCTGCCGGACTCCGGGCAGGTCAGCATCGCAACCGCCTCCTTCGAGAAGTGAGGTCGGTCATCGTTACATTCGAACATCGTTGCAATGCGCTCTTGTGGGTTTTGAGCGGCAATTATCGTGCGGATCGTTTTTATCGAAAGGATCGGTGGACGCCCGACGGCCTCTAGCACACAGGCACGATGTGGGCGCAACCGTAAACGAAATCCGCTATCAACGCATCCCCCATTCACTCATTAGCCCGCCGCCACGCTCTTCAAGTTCCCATCGAGCGCTGTAGAATCAAATTCAAAATAACGACTTCTCACTGGAGAAACGCCTTTGACAAAAGAGGAAGTCTGGCATCTGGCCAACGCCTGGGTCGCAGCTTGGAACGCTCATGATCTGGATCTGATCATGACCCACTACGACGACGCGGTCGAGTTGACTTCGCCGGTCGCCGCCCAGCTATTGGGCACGGATGGCAAGGTGGTCGGAAAGGCCAGTTTGCGAGCCTATTTTCAACGAGGGCTGGCAGCCTACCCCACCCTCAGCTTTCACCTGGAGGATGTGCTCTGGGGCATCAACACCGTGGTGCTCTACTACACAAATCAAAAGGGAACTCGCACCGCAGAGTTCATGGAGTTGTCGCCGAGCGGGAAGGTAGCCCGAGTCGTGGCGAACTACGGCGCGTAGAGAGTCGGCAAACCCCGCGTCCAGCACAGCGAAGGGTGATCGCGATCACCGCCGGGCTCTGGCCATTCGCCTTATCGTAATGTGCGAGGTCATTACCGATGGTTGAGACGTCCCTTGGGCAACAATACCTGAGAGCAGCCCTCGCCAAATGGCGCGAGGCCAATCCTTGGGCGAGCGCTGTACCCTGGGAGCGGATGCCCTCGCGATACAAGAATGAAATCGAGCAAACCGCGAGAGCGGCAATCGCAACCAGCCGACCCGTCAACCCTCTCGAAGATGTCGTTCGAGAAATCGATGATGATCTCGCCGCCTGAAGCGGACGCGCCTTAGGCTCAAATTCAATGGAGTGATGCAGCAAATGCACATTTACCGAAAAGTGTGCACTATTGAACAGACCGCCAGAACGCGCAGCCAGTATGCTGCCTATACTTGCAAACAGAACACGGTCATGGGTTAGCGACTGTATGTCATTCGACCCTCACGATCGGTTCAAACTTCGGCTGGACTCACCCTCTGAGTCCGGCCTCTTTTTTGGCCGACTTCTTGTGAAC